>JAESGL010000608.1_pt1 | contig 12618 bp, 19 predicted proteins | sample 9269711 | NCBI WGS metagenome assembly JAESGL01 (sample SAMN14515918, study PRJNA621676) | algae metagenome | isolation source: Kastovskya adunca ATA6-11-RM4 and co-occurring heterotrophs from soil and... | place: Chile: Atacama Desert | collected 2011-06-27
TCCGCTTGAGCCATCAGGACGGATATGTTCACGCCCTGACGCTCAAGATCATCTGTCCAGTGAAGACGCTCGATTAGTTTTTTGCGGTTTCCTTCGGGTCATTGCCCTTGAAGTTGGACACATCGCCGTAAAAGCGGTTCAGTTCACCAATGAGGTAATCGATAGTCGGATGATCGGTGGAGAAAAGCTTGATCGCATTCTCTTCCGAATATTCCACCGGTTTGCCGGTTTCCTTGTCCTTGAAAGGAACACTGGTCCAACGAAGCTTGGCAGTCTTCACCAACAGTTCGGCGGTCGCATAGCGATCCTTGTCACCGACCAGCTTGTTCGCGCGGATATCGCGTTCATACTTCTTGATGAGGGCGTCACGGGTCACCTTCACATGCTTCAGCGTCATGTCGATCAGGCACCCGACATAATCGCCCAGCCAATTGTCGTATTCATCGTTGGCGGTGAATTCGATACCATCGCTGGCCAGAACAGAGTCAAAACGTTCGGGGATGCTGTCAAAATCAATCATTAATATTCCTCGCAATTCTAAATTCGCGATTATTTATGCAAAGAAAAAGGAAGGGATGCCGAAGCACCCCTTCCCCGTTCGTCTGATGAAATATTGCGAGGATTACGCCAGACGGGTGATCTTGATGTCGGTGGCTTCGGTAGCGTCCCAGTCCGCTTCGAATTCGACCGTGCAATACAGCTTGGCACCATCGGTGTCGTCGGTCGGCATCTTGCAGAACACCGCAGGCAGAAGGATGGTCAGGCCGTTGGCCGCTGCACCCATGGTGAAGCTGAACGGGACAGCCGCATCGCCCAGAAGGGTTTCCGGCGTGAAATCTTCGCGGTGGAAGGTGACCGAACCGCTGATTTTACGGTTGCTCGATGCAGCAACACCAAGAGCCGCATTGGTGCCAAATCCGTTGATCGTTTCGCGGTCCTGCGTGATCGACAGGCTCAGGCTGGTGTAGGTCATACCAGACAGGCCACCAAGGCTGACGCCCGTGATTTCACGGCCAGTCAGGAACTGGGTCGAAGGAGCCGCACCCGTGGTAGCGCCAGTGATCTTGGTAGCCGCATTGGTGATGCCACGGCCCATGATATCGACCGACACTTCCACACCACCATCATAGCTGGCTTCGAGGTTCCAGCCAGTGACCATCGCGCCGGTCATGCGCTGATAGGACGTAGCCGACAGGGCCTTTTCGATGGTGAAGCTGGTTTCAGCGTTTCCGCCTTTGGCGACATTGCTGGTGAAGGCCGTCGCGCCGATCGCAGCGAGCAACAGGGCTTCGTTGGCCGGGCCACGCTGGAACACGGTCGACAGCGAACCTTCGGCCGCAATGTTGGTGCGACGTCCGCCGTTGCTGGCGCGGTTCTGACGAACGACATCGACCTCATACCAATCATGGGTCGGGTTGATATTGTCGCCCTCTTTGTGGACGAAACGCATGAAAGTCGGGGTGGCCGGGGTCGTGCCCGGCACGGTTTCCGCGACAATGCCCCATTCAAAGTTGGAGGGGGTGAAATATGCCATTTGAGGTATGGACTCCTAAAATAAAATCAAAGGAGCCAGTGGACTCCACCGATATTTAGGAGAGGGGTCGTAAAATGGCCGGTCGCTAACCCAGCCTAATTGAGCGCCAGAACACCGACACATTGACTTGAAGCCATGAACCATCTTCGCCAACGACGTCCAAGTCAGGCGTTTCGCAAATCAGATTTTCGACACGATAGTCGCGGAATATTTCGATGAACCGTTCGGCCAACTCATAGGCCAAACCGTCGCCCTGCCCGGTTGGCACGAAGATTTGCAGATAGACCCGGCCAAGCTGTTCGTAGTGGTTACCGTTGCCGCCAAAATACCGCTGACGACCGGGCCGGATCGTGAACCGCACCCAAGCGTCATCCTGTTCGGGAAGCGCCGGAAGGCCTTCCATGCTGACGGGCGTGAGGTCGCCCCACTGGTCAAGAAAACGGTCAGAAAGCGCGATGATATCGGCGGTTACGGTCATGCCGATATTTATCGTGTGCGGTAGTCGATGATTTCTTCGACGAACCCGGCAGGCGCTTGCTTCGAATGGCCTTGGTTGAGACGCTCGATATAAGGGATTCTGTTCTCGATCGTGATGACGTCGCCGCTGTCATCCATGGTCCAGCCATTCTTGGCCTGCCCAGTGTCGACCGGGGTTTCAGCCAGCAGGTCGCCCACAATGTCGAACGCCAGCTTGTCAGCCCTGTCCTTGGCAACCTGCATCAGGTCAGCGGTGATATCGCGGGGGATGTTGATGCGGATCACGATGTCACCACCGCACGATAGACCAGCGCCACGCCAGTCGGCGCGACCGTCTCCAGCGCCGTCACCTTGTAGGTCTTGGTCCCCTGCTCGATTTCGTCGCCGATCTGCGGTTCAACGGTCAAGGTCAGGACGGTATCGTGATGCAAAACACCATCTGCCAACCGGGTTGCGCGCGGCTTTGCCACGGCTTTGCAGTCCAGCCTGACGGTCGATGCCGGGGCCAGCTTCCGGGTGCCGGGGACATAGCTGGTCTGGGCAGCGGTCTTGCGGATGAGGGTCGCCGGGCGAAGGAATTCGTCCGCCAGTTCCTCCATCAGCCCGACCATGTCGGCATAGAAATCGCTCATGATCAGCGCACCATTTTGCCGATCGTGATGCCGCCACCGGCGCGGGTGAGGTAGGCGATCGGGCGAAGCATGGCAGTGATATGGGGGAAGCGATCCGGGTTCTTGTCACCCATGGTCAGCTTGATCGCACCGATACCGTCGCCGCTCTTTTCGCTGGCGATGATGTCGCGGTCAGCTTCGGCTTCGGCCAGCGTGCTGGTGAGAGCATGGACGGCCAGCGCCATGATGGATTTGAGCAAGAGGGGGTCGTTATCCTCGACGCAATCGCGAAGGGTATAGGTGCGCTCGATATAATCGGCGGCACGGACGATCGCAGCGGTTCGGACTGGATCGGAGGCATCTGCCCATCCCGGTGTCAGGCGGGCGACATGGTAGGCATCGGTATCGGTGAGGGTCGGGGTCATGCCGATATTTATGATGAAGTAGAAAGGGCCGGGGTTTCCCCCGGCCCTCTTGGATTAGGCTGCGTGGTTGACAGCGCGGATGCCGATGAAGGCATCGTCGGCCACCTTGGTCCAGTTCGCTGCGGTAGCAAGCTGGGCCAGCGTCGGCTTGATGGCACCGCTGTAGCTGAAGCCCTGCGGCATACCCGGAACCAGCGACAGACGGGTGCGGAGGATTTCACCACCACCGCCGTTACCGGCGTTACCGTCGCGGATGATTTCCATACCGGTCGTGCCGGGGATCAGACCCGACGCGAACACCAGCGCGCCTTCCGTGGCGATCACGGTCTTGGTGTCGCCGAACGCTTCGGTGATGATCAGGTTGTAGCCTTCGAAGCGGCCAATGTTGAAATTGGCAGCAGACGGCGCGATGAAATCATTGCGCTGAAGCTTCTGAAGCTTGGCGTAGGTCTTACGCGAAACGAACAGGGTCTTCTGCGCGCGCGGGTCGTCCATGGTGGCAGCAGCGTCGATGAAAGCATCCGGGTTGAAGGCATCGGTCACGACACCGCTGGTCAGCGTGGTGGCCTTGGCCAGTGCGCCCTTCATGCTAGCAACAGCCATGTTTTCGCCAACTTCCGACCAATACATCGGGATGGCCGAAACCAGACCGCCCTTGACGTCATACTTGGTGATCATCTTGACGAGGTCGGTGTAAGCCCAGCCCCAGTTGGCATCGATGCGCAGCGCGCTGTAGGGCGCAGCGGTGATCTTGCCGGTCGCGCCCTTCTCGTCGAAATCATCCGAGGAGTGGTTGAACGCGGTCGTGTCGACCTTGTTGACGAAGTTGAGGCTCTGGATATTCGAACCACCGGTCATCAGAAGATCAACTTCGGGACCAGTAACGGCAACGCCGCTGGAAATCAGAGAGTTATTGATGCGAAACTTGGCCTGAACGAGGTTCGACAGAACACCGGGATTGGCAACAAGATCAGCAATACGAGTTTGAACAGTCATTAAAATATACGCTCCAACAATGGGGTTTTACGGCCCGGAGTTGGAGGGCCGTGGAGCGTTTCGGCTCCACGGTTATTTATTATTGTCGCTTTTCTTCAGCCGTTCTTAGACCGGCTTCAGTTCCGGCATACCCCAAGAGTCAGCCAGCGCCGATGCCTGTGCGGGATCGGACACGGTCAGCTTGAAGTAGCGGTCATATTCTTCGGCGGTTGATGGTGCCTTCGACCAGCCGGTCGCCTTGGCACTGGAGCCGGTCGCGCCTGCGCCGGAATTTGCCGGGGCCAGACAATATTTCGCACCTTTGCCGGTCAGGAACGCGGTCACGCCATCGGTCAGGGGTTCGTCGCCATAATAGGCAGCGCCATCCTTCATGGTTACCTGCGCCTTCAGCGCCGGGATGAGGATGTCGAAATGTTCGGGGTCGACATTGCCCGCGACAAGTGCGGCCTGAAGGCCATTGTCGACCAGCAGCGTCTGAAGCTGCGCGTTCGCAGCATCGCGTTCGGCTTCGATCGCCTTAATGGCGGCATCGTGCTTTTTCTGGAGGGAAGCCTTTACGGCCTCGATATCGCCAGCCTTTGCGGCGGCAGCCTCTTCGGCTTCTTCCTTGGCTTCAAGCGCCTGTTTGGCAGCAGCGGCGGCCCGGTTCTTTTCGCCCAGAGCGGTCTGCTTATCGGTCTTCAGCTTTTCGTTGTCAGCTTCAAGTGCAGCAATGCGCTGCTTCATTTCTTCTTCGGTCATCTATTCCTTTCATCCCTTCCCACCCCATCGTGTAAAAGGTTGCTCCATCGCAGTTAAGGACCACCATCGGTCCCCAGCGATATTTATGCAGCGAAAGGAAAAGACCTAATCTCAGTCGATCGGCCCGATGTCGCCTTCATAGATCGGGTCATTCACGATCCCGGCCAACGCCCCCATGATCATGGGATATTCGTCAGGCAGGTCGTCCAACGGGATATCAGTGATGAGATATTCAATTTCACGCATGTCATCGGAGCGAAGGTCATACCCCTTCACTCTTATGATATCGACAATCTGGTCAGCGGCTTTGCTCATCTAACAATCTCTCAATAATATCCTTTACGTCCTGATCGACGATGTCCTGTCGCCCCATCATGTAGAGGGCAAAATTTTCGGCGAACCATTCCTTCGAATTCGTCTGGGCATACTTAGACACCTGACGCGCCCGCGCTGCCGTGGTTGCATCGGACAGCCCAAGATACTTGCGGCTGAAGAGCCGATCAATTTCTTCCTCAACCGGCGGCTTATAGGTGCGGCTGCGGCGCTGGGTCTTGCCATACATCTGATGGACGTGGTGGCCAAATTCATGGAACAGGACGTCGCGGGCGCGATCGATGCCGGTGAAGTAATCGGTGGTTACCTGCGGCATCCCCTTTGGATCATCGCCGGGCTTCCATGCAGTGACGGTTTCGTCAGCCCCACGGGCAGCGCTCTTCGCTTCCTTGGCCGCCTTGTTGAACGGCTTGATCAGGCCATTATACTCGCGGATCAGTTCGTGCTCACGTGCATAGAGGTCAAGCGCAAGGTCACGATCACCCGCATCGCGCGCGACCTTCATCTTCGCGCGAACGTCCTCCAGTTCCTTTTTCAAACCGGTCAACTGCGCGCCCAGTTCGTCCCGCTTTTTCGCAGCAGCGACCGTATCACCGCCACCTGCGACCTTGGACGCAAATCCATTGAAGTAATGGGGGTTCAGGCCAAGGATACCGTCCCCCATATTCGCCACCGGACCAGTGACCTGACGGACCCCACGCAGACGCGGGATATTGAAGGCATCGGCCATGGCATCCAGTTCAGGCATAAGGGCCTTGATCACGGATGCATTGGCATCGCTGAAGCCAGTCGGGAAGCTGGCCTTGCCGAACTGGTCGGCTTTGACGCCACGGAACTCAGGAACGGCATCATAGCGGCTATCGGCCGCGTTATCTTTCAAACGCGCCGTCAGTTCCTTCTGAATGACATTGCGCTTCTCGACCTTAACCGTGGCGTCGTTGACGTCCCGGTTGATCGGGCTTGTGAAGCGTGGGCGCACCGGTTCAGGGGCAGGCTTCGAAGTCGACGGTGTAGCAGGCCGCGAAGCGGCCTGGCCTTCGGCCCGGCGCAATTCCTCCAATGACTTGTAGGTGCCATCGTCGCGATAAAGGTCGGCGAATTTGACCTTCCCGTCGCGGAACAGCTTAGCCCTTTCCGCCCCCAAAATGGAATCCTGACGTTCTGCGGGCTGTTTCTCCAACCAATCGCCATATGTCGTCTTGCCGGGCACCCGGCCGTCCATGCTGGCACGGTAGCGGCTGCCTTCGGCCTCGGTGACGTTGCCCAGTTCGTCGATGGATCGCGTCACCGGCGCATATGCCGATCGGCAACGTGGATGCGCAGGCAAGGCCGGTCTGGGCTTGTCCAGCGGGAAGAACTGGCCATCACGGGATTGGCATATGGAGGTCGTGCGGGTGTCGAGGACGCTGACGTAGCGGACACCTTTGATGAGGTGCGAATTGCGCTGATAGACCGCGTCACGGGCTGCGTTCTGAATTCCGGCCACCGACGTCAGCACCATGGTCTGCGCCGATTTCCGGGAACCTTCGAACACCCCACCCGGCCCACGAATGTCCCGAACCATCTGGTCGGTCGTCTTGCCGGTGACCAGACCGGTCCTGATGGTATCTTCGATACGGCCGATGCGCGAAGCCGACAGGCGATCCACCCAAGGCTTCAACTGGGTGCCCGACAGTGGGGCGACCTCGACCAGATGCTTCAAATATGAAGCCGCAGGCGTGGCGATCGTCGTGGAAATCGGGATAGCGGCCTTCAGGCCATCAGCAGCCGTATCAGCACTATGCTGGGCCAGCCCCTCCAGTTCGACGGTCAGGCCATCGGCGACCTTCTGATAGACGCCCTCATTGATGGCACGGATATCGGCCAGCAGGTCTTCAAGCCGCTTGGTCGTAGCCGGGCCAAGATCATAGCCGCGCTTGTCGATGTCGATCAGGCGCTTGGCCAGCGTTTCGACGATATCCTTGTCAGCCGAGTTGAGGAGGCGAACGATCTTGTCCGCCAGCCCACGGCCATAGCGTTCGACGTAAATTTGATGCTGTATCGCGCGGGATAGAAGGTCGTCGTTGACAGTCACGACCTATTTAGACCGCGACCTGTATCAGCCGGGTCGGGTGATCTTCACTGATACGCCGGGCGCATCGTCGCTGTGCCGCGATATAGGCTGAAAGATGGCTAGGAGGACGCCAAGAGCGACAAGCGCCCCAACGCTTATAAGGAACGCCCATTTGATGCCCTTATAGAACCGCTCGCCATTCTTCGCGGTTTCCCAATGCTTTTTAAGGACCGGGCGGGAATTGCAGATGATAATGCGCTCTGCCTGTCGGACCTTTTGCATGTCCAGTTTGCCGTGAAGCATCATGTTTCCAAGACAGGCCACCGCGACCCGCACCCGCGTCCATTCATGATCGGTCGGCTTTTCGCGCAATTCTATGCGCATCCGCGCTTCGAAGAATTCCTTCATGAACGTGGAACGCTCTTTGGCGGCATCGGCATTGAAGTAGGCCAAGGTCGCCGCGATGGCCGTTGCAAGGTCTTTGCGCTGCTCATCTACCCAGTCCTGCCGGAATTCGCTGACCTTGCTTTCCTTAGCCGAAATCAATGTCGCAGCCGCGACCGTCGCCGCTATAAAGGCAGCAACGACCGTGGCTATTGCGATGAAGTTAGGGTCAGTGAATTCCATGCCGCTTCATCACAGCGGCACGAATGAACGTCAACGGTCGGTCGGCTCTTCGGCTTCCTGACCCTCAACCGGTTCCTGCGGGAAGGTCGATAGCCCAGCGTGCGCGGTCGGCATGTCGGCTATATCGTCCTCGATGCGGGCTTTCTCTTCGTCATAGGTGAGTGAGTCCGGGAAGACCTCACCGCGCTGCATCATTTCAAAAAACGTCTGTTTCGACATATTGCCGCTGGCGACCAGCGCCTGACGAACCGTGATGTCCTGTGAGGAAAGCGGGGTCGGATCGAAATCCGTCGATAGAGCAAACGCCACCGGTTCCGTCACGCCGACCCAGCGAGCCACAATGTTCAATGCCTCTTCGATACCACGGCTGACCGCGTGGGCGATCGACGCGCGATGGCTATCTTCGGCCGCTTTGCGGAGTGAATGGGATTCGGCCGACTCCACCGATTTCTTTTCGCCGGTGGTCAGGCTGGCCTGATTTGCGTCCTCCTTCACGTCGTCGACAGCCTGTTTCAGGTCTTCCATGCTCGCGCCGTTATACTCGACGAATTTCAGGTCGCCTTCGGGGCTGTCGAGATAGTTCACATTGCCGGGGGTGACGCACACCGGGGACTTTTCTCGATCCACCATCTTGGCCACCAGCAGCGGATTGGACGTCCACATGCGGGCAAGGGTGTATTGGGCCGCTACCCGCAAAGCATCGACGTTGCCCAGAACAGCCGTATCCAGCGGGGCCTTGATTGGGTGGAATTTCCCCGGTTCGGTGCAGACCATCACAATCGGAATGAAGTCCAAGGGCTTACCTTGCATCGTCGGAATGACCGGCGCGTCGGCCAGCCATTCCCCACCAGTGCGGCGATGAATGATGACCTGATACTGACCATCAACCAGCACCAATTCTCGGACAGTATCTTCGTCATCCTTGAGGCGGACGCGGACCAGCTTGCGCACATTGCGCACAACAGCCGGAGTGGCCTCTAGGATGGATTCCGCAACGTAGGCGGCAACAAATGGGCGGAAACCCATTGCGATGGCGTTGGCAGCGTTCAGTCCCTGCGCAGATGCCGGATGGTCGACCAACAGGAATGTAAAATTGGTCTTCACCGTTTCGCTGAAGACATCCTTGGCCAAATCATGGACCGTCTGACCGGTCGCGGTGATCGTATCAAAGATCGGCTGAAGCTGGCCCTTGTCCGGCGTGAGGCTGGACGGCTTGCGCGTGACCATGCCGACCATGCGATCATGATGACCAGCCGCCCCGTGCCAGAACGGCACCTGACGGACATAGTAGCGATATTCTTCGTCGGTCTGGCCGGGCAGACGGTCGATGTAGGCTTCAGGGCGCGCGCGAACCGCGTCGGCACCCTCAATAACGTCACGGTTGCGCTGCCAGCGGGCATGGGCCTTGGCGATAATCGGGGATACTTGGTCGATGCTATCGGTCATCGCCTATTTATTCAGACGCCAAAGAACCCCCCGGCGCGGGCACTGGTGACAATGGCCGGGCGCGGCTTCTCCATCACCATCAGGTCTTCCAAGGCCCAGACCAGAGCGTCCAGCCTATCGGGCGACTTGTGTTTCCTGCGGTTGAACCCCACGACGAAGCTGACCATCTGGCTTTCCAGTTCGGTGAAGATGCCGACGTGATGCACCCTGCCCTTTTCGTAATGGGTGGCAGCAGGCGCGGCCCGCGTTTCCTTGCCGCGTGAAGCCCAGACCGTCGTGACCGCGACACCACGGTCGACGTTGCGGATCGTGGATTCGACCATTTCACCGCCATTGTTGCGTTCGGCGACGATCTTGTCCGCACCCCATTCGCGGTAGGCTTCGGTGGCAATACTGGCCCACTCTGTCGGGGTGTATCGGCCGCTCAAATCGTCAAGGATGTAGCCGTGACCAGCTTCATCCACGCCAGCGACGATGATGCCGGTTTCGTCCGATCCCTCATTGCTGGATGCCGCAGGGTCGATGGCGACGACGATGCGGGAGAGACTATCACGAAGATCATTGCGCAATTCGATGTTTAGGCGATGGTCGGCGATCCATTCATGCTGGAACATCGCACCATCGACAGTCAGCTTCCACTCACCCAGCACGAAGCGGCGGTAATCGTCGGCGCTGGCATCCTCCTGCGCCTCAAAATAGGCTTCGTCCAGATTGCCCTTGTTCGAATGGGGCAGCAGCTTCAGGCTGACATATTGCTGCGGGGATTTGAGCGGCTGCTTGGTTTCAGGATGCTGATGCTGGTCGAACAGATGGTAGAGGAAGCAATTCTGATCGGTCGGATTGCAATCCATGATCAGCTTGTTCGGGAGGCGACGGCCATCGGTCAGGAAGGCCTTCTGGCGCAGACGGTTGTTGACCCGGTTGAAGTGTTTGAAGGTCAGGTCGGTGGCTTCGTTCAGGAAGATCGTCGCGGCTTCCTGACCAAGGATGCGGTCGATATTGGCTTCCTGAAGGCCGCCGAAAATGATGATCGAACCCAACGCGGGGAATTCGATCGTCATTTCCGTTTCGTTGATCCGGCATTGCTGGGGGTTGTCGATCAGGCCCGGCCAGCCGATGCGCAGGACGTCCTTGAACGTCTTGTCGAACATGGTGATGCGGCACGATGCCGACGTCTCGCGGAACACCAGATGCCGGGAACCGGGCGAATTCATCGCGCGGTTGATAATAGCCCACGCGATGAAGGTGGACTTACCAGAGCCGCCACCGCCCATGAGAAGAACATAGCGGGCGGGACCGGCCAGAAGCGGAATGGCCTTCTGCTGACAAGCATTCGGCGTGAAAGTCGATTGAATGACGGTGGATTTTGTTGCCATTCAATACTTAGATGAATGGCGTTGTGTCCCAACCGTCAGGCGGGTCGCTGATCGCTCACGTTTGGGACACAGGGTCTATTACGGCTGCTCTTCAGTTTCCTCAACTGTCACACCCGGATTTTCTTCCTCCTCCGAGTTATCCACAGGATCATCCACAGAGTTATCCACAGGGTCTGTCCCTTCATCGTCCTGCGGAAGATCGTCACCTTCGCTGATCAGTTCGGCAGCCGTGATCGATTCCAACGAAGTGACTTCGCCATCATCACCGATCGACGATGGTGCGACGAACACATGCACACGCAGGTCAGACGATCGGACGCCCCACGCTTGGGCCAAAGCACGGGTGATGTCCGGCCCTTCGCCAGCCATCAGGCGGCTGATGGGCGTCATCAAATCGTCGAGGATCAGGGCCTGCCACAGGACTGAGTGGACACCACCACCATCGCGATAGTCGATAATATCAGCGTAGGCCTGATCAAGCGTGTCGGCGACGGTCAGGACCATTGCGTTGGCAATGTCAGTGGAACGGTCGGGCGGATTGATGAGGGTGAGATAGGTCATTCGCCGCCCTCCTTCCCCCATGTCAGGCGATATCCACGATTGCCGTCAATCGAGTGATAGCCCCATTCGAAGGTGACAGGCACGTTCAGGACGCTTGCGGTCATGGCTGCAACAACTGGGTCGAAGACCACCGCTTCACCCTTTGCCCGATCGTGAAGAACCTGATTGACCTTGGTGAGGTCGACGTTGGTGAGGTCGACGTTGGTGGCCGCCTTCGCGTCCTCCAGTTCCTTCCACAGGTCATCATTGCGCATCGTCAGGTCGACGATCTTCGCCTCTAGGCGGCGGATATAGTCTTGGTCTTTGGTCATTTGTCTCCTTGGCCCGGTTCGTCGGGCAGCGTGTCGGCACGGTTGCCGGTGATGTTGTGCGGGTTGATCATGGTTCGGGCGAGAGCGGCACCAGAATGACAGCATCCGTTGCATGGTCGTCCAGCGGGTCGCCTTCGTCATAGATATCGGTTCGGCTTTCCTGTCGGCCGTCGACCTTCCTGACCCAAATTTCATCAAGTGCGGAAATCGGAATGGACGAATATCCGTTGACCATCGTGTAGACGGGAAGATCGCCGGGAAGCTGGGCAAGGCGGGCGATGAGGTCAGCGACTGTCATCATGACTGGTCCTCCAGCGCGGCAATCTCCGCATCTGTATAGCCCAGCACCCGCAGGAAAGCGGCCTGCTCCAACCGGTCCCAATGTCCATTCGAGGGAAGCGATAGGTTATCAAAATGGCAGTCGAGTGGGTCAACGGCGCGGGACTTCAAGATGCGCTTGCGGACGCGATTGAGGGCGCTCATGACTGGCCACCAGCCTGTTCGATCAACGCTTCATACCACGCGACCTGATCCAGCGCGCTTTCGTCCCATTCGGCTTCGGCCTGCGCGGCGGCCAGACATTCCAGCAGATGTTCGATTTCCATCACCAGAACATCGCTCCAATGAAACCCGCGATGAAACTGCTCATTGCGGGGCCGCACCAGATGGTGCGATCCTTCTTCACCTTCGGCTTGGGAGCCGGGGGCAAAGGCATGCGAACCGTGCGGGTAGGATTGTGATCCGGCTTGGGGAGGCCGCGCTTGACTTCGACCACACCATAGATCGTCTCGATACCTCCAGCGTCGGTCGAGACACGAAGCCATCCACCAGCAATGTCATATGCCTGCACAGGGCGTGCTTCAGCCACCCCGTCCACGGTGACGATCAAGGGCTTGTTGAACCAATGGGCGACTGCGGGGTCAACCTCGCCGTCGATATCGCGGATGTCCATTGAATTGGGGATTTGCGGTTCGGCCGCATCACGAACGCGGGCGATGAATGCTTGGGTGTCGACCATGTCAGTCCCTCCCCATGGCAAAGAGGAGATTGACTGCGGCGAACAATCCAACCGTTGCCAGCACCGACAGCGTCCAGCCCCCGATAGGACCAACCAGAGGAATCCAGAA
>JAESGL010000609.1_pt1 | contig 12598 bp, 22 predicted proteins | sample 9269711 | NCBI WGS metagenome assembly JAESGL01 (sample SAMN14515918, study PRJNA621676) | algae metagenome | isolation source: Kastovskya adunca ATA6-11-RM4 and co-occurring heterotrophs from soil and... | place: Chile: Atacama Desert | collected 2011-06-27
GTCTTCCAGAGGAAAACGCGGACTGTTCAGATGCTTTGGATGGGGGTCAATTTTGGACGCCGATAACCCCGCCTAGGGGGTCAAAATTGCACGCCGAATGACAATGAGGCTCTCCGTTCCCTGTGCGAGCGCAACAGCCGGATCGCCGGGGCTCTCTGGCGGGAAACGCTCATCGATGCAGCCGTTGCCCGCACGTGGCTACGCTGCGTAGGGCGGCAGTCGGCTCGCGCCCGCGTCGCGCATATCCTGTGCGAGCTCTACACCCGGCTCGACGCCGTCGGCCTGGCGGAAGATCCGATCCGCATGCCGATCACGCAAGCGGAGTTCGGCGACGCGATGGGTTTGACCGTGGTGCAAATCAACCGGACGCTGCGCGATCTGCGTGACGAGGGGATGATCACCGTCCGGAAGCGGGAAATGATCGCGCACAACCTGCCGCGGCTGAAGCAGGTCGCCGAGTTCGACCCCCTGTATCTGCACCTCGATCCGGTGCTGCGCCGATAGACAGCGAAACATTCTCGGCTCAAGCTGCGGGATCGACACGGCGGTCGAAGCGTCTAACAACTAGTCTGCCTGCGGCCGGAAAACGCGATGCCCCTCTACTTCTTCGACATCCAGGACCCGGAAAAGTTCGACCAGGACGACATCGGCATCGAGTGCGAAACGCCCGAGACCGTGCGCGAGGCCGCGATCGAGGCGCTGCCCGGTCTCGCCAAGGATCTGAAACTTGGCGTCCAGCATCACTGGATTGCTGTGATCGCTCGCGACGAGACCGGCAAGTCGCTCTTCAGAGCGTCACTGACACTCGATGCTGGCTGGCTGGACTGAGCTGGAGAAGACGCGGCGTCGGTGCAGGCTGCCCCCTCGAACGCGTTACACCCGGCGGGCGCTAGTCAGGAAGCTGCCGTCAGCACTTACCCAGCTTCCTCCCCGTCCTTCCGCTCTCCCCGCGCAACGACCTGCAGCGCCTCATCCGGCAGCGGCCGCTGCCGCGCGCACGCCTCCGACCACTCCGCCCGTCCTCCATGTAGGTCAGAGCGCAGTGGGTGGTCAGGAATCGGTTTCACCGTACGTAAAGCGCAGTTTCAGCTATATGAGGCGCAGGGATCCGGCGGTTGAGCCTCGTCGTGATTTGCCGCACAGGGATGCCGCCAAATGCCACGCCAGATTGAATTTGCCGGCTCGCCCGAGGAATGCCGGCTTCTGCTCGACGCCCTGAAGGAGCATCCGGGCGTCGCCCGGATCACGCTCCAGACGGGCGCCTCGCTCTCGCCCGACGGCGACGTCCTGACCATCGAGGCGGCCAACCAGGCGTCGCTCGAGATCTTCAACATCCTCAGCGACCACGATCTGCTGCGGCGCGGAGCCGTGACCGTCAGCGAGCCGAACGCGACGATCCGGGTCGAGGCATCGCGCTCCATCGACGAGGAGGGGAACGACGCGATCTGGGAAGAGATCGGCGCGATGATGCGGCAGGACACCAATCCGTCGTTCAACTTCCTGGCGCTGATGGCGATCGCCGGCGCGGTAGCCGCGTTCGGCATCGTCTCGGACACGATCCACGTCGTCGTCGGCGCCATGCTGATCGCGCCGGGCTTCGAGCCATTGCTGCGCATCGTCTTCGGGACGGTCAGCGACCGGCAGAGCGTGGTGGCCGGATGCAAGTCGGCCGCGGCGGGATATCTCGTCCTCGCCGTCGCTGCGGGTCTCGCCATGCTGGTCGCGCTGCCGCTGAACGGCAAGGCGGCCGCGGATTTGGCCGACGGCTACTGGGCGAACTACTGGTCCAGCATTGCGGGCAGCGGCGTCGCCACCTCGCTGCTCGCGGGGATCGCCGGCGGCGTGATCGTCTCGTCGCGGATGAAGGTCCTCGCCACCGGCGTGATGGTGGCACTGGCGCTCATACCGAGCATGGCGCTGATCGGAATGGGGGTGGCCGCGGCCGATCTCGACCTTGCCGGCGGTGCCGCGGCCCGCTGGGCGGTCGAGGTCGCCTGCGTCCTCTTCGGCGGCGGCGCGATCCTCGTGGCGAAATGGTTCCTGCTGCACCGGCGGCGGCCGCTGCAGCAGACAAGGCAGCGCGGCGCGCCCAGCACCGGGTGACCGGTGCCGCACGGCAGGAGCGGATCGAGACGCCGCCCCGCTTGGCTGACGTCCGTCCCAGATCGCCGTCAGGCGTGGTTGCGGGGGTCACGCCGGGTCATCAGCGGCACTACGATCTCCATGATCCCTATGAGGAGATGGGGCCACCAGATTAGGTCAGAGAAGCCGAACAGCCACGGCGAGGCCGCCAGGAGGATGCCACCCAATACGTCCACTCCCAAATGCACGTTGAGTGGAATCACTCTGGCCACGCTCAGCTCGTATTTTGTGAGCAGGCTCATGGCGATAATCGTCGCGCCAATAACCTGCGGGAGCCATTGTTCGATTTCTCCGGTCGCAAATCCGAACAGATACGGCGCCAGGATCAAAAGGCCGCCGGTGAGGTAGTCGATGATGCCGTGGGTTCGGGTACTGATCATCGTTCATCTTCCTTTTGCTTCATGCCAAACGTGAACCTGAGCTACCCAGGACATCGGAATCGCCCAGGCTCTGCAGCGGACGGGTCAGTTGGGCTCCGTTGCTGCTAGCAGCGGCGTGGAAGGGTCATTGGAAGCTGCTGTCGGACTCGCTCGCTCATGACTGCGTGGGTGCATCAGCTTGATCAGGCCAACGTCGTCGCGAAACGCCAGCGCCAGGCCCCTCAACAATCTTGGCAACCGGGATATACCTCCCGTGATCCCGGGCACTACGAATGGCCATCTTCACGTAGACCGGTAGGGATGCCGGCGTGTTCGTTCCTCCTACCATGAACAACGAGAAACGATCGCCCCTTCCGGTGCCACCGAAGCTGCAACGGAAGAAAGATCACAAGCCGCATGAACCGAGACGAGGGCGCACAGAGCAAGTGCGCCCTCTACCCGCGGATTAGTTGGTCGTGCCGCTGGAGCTTGAGCCCGTCGTCGATCCGCCACCGGTGCTTCCTGTAGAACCCGAGGTGGTTCCGTCGGTCGAGTTGCTTGAGCCGCTGGAGCCCGACCCGGTTGTCGACGCTCCGCCCGAGCTATTCGACGAGCCGGACGTGGTACCGTCGGTGGAGCTACCTGAACCGCCCGAGCCCGTGCCCGTGGAGCCTGTGCCACTGGAGCCGGAACCCGTTGTCGAACCGCCGCTGCCTGTCGAACCGGAGGTAACCCCGCCCGTCGATCCACCGCTCGCGTTGCCAGTATCGATGATCATCATCACGCTCTCCCCGTCCGGCGACTGGGCCTGAACAAGATAGGCAGCATTCATTATGGTCACGTTGGAATAGCCCGCGTCCTCCAGAACCGAGCGAACGCGATCCTGAGACGCGGCCATATTCCCACTCCCGCCAGTGGAGCCGGCAGTCGATGTACCTGTGGCGGCGCCGGTCGTGGTTGTGCCGGCTCCGGAATTGGTGGTGCCGTTAGATTCCGTCGTCGATGTCTGCGCAAACGCTGGCGAAGCCGCCAGAGCGGACGCCACAAGCGCCGTTGCAAGAAGATGTCTCACGAGGTTCTCCCAAGGTTGAAGGGAACCAGCGACCCTCACGGGTTCCCGTTTCTCTCCCACTTCAAAGCAATGACGGCGTCGGGACAGCGTTCCTCTTTTACTGTATAGACGGCTCCGCATCCGGTAGAGATTGATCATCCGCCTGCTGGGGCAGTGGCTACATCCCAAGCTGAGGTGGCTGACGCCCCTCCCCAAGCTGTGATGCTGCTGCCGGATCCGTCGAACCTCCACTGCGGATCGTGGGGGACCGAGACATCCCGCTATCGCAATCCCCACTCCAAGGCACCTGATCAGTTCCCTCGCCCCGATTTGCTTTCATCCGTCCTCGGTAAACGCGGATCACGCGATGAAACTTGTCCAGTCGTGTGGTGAATGCGTCGACATCGCGACCGGACAAGCGCCTGGGCTGCAACGATGATCCGGTATCGCAATCCCCGCCCGCTACTGGACCGATTGATGGGCGAGACCGCGGCTCAATGCTGTTCTTGCTGCGTGCGTGATGCCGGCAGTCTTGGCTACCTAAGCAAGTTTCGCTAGCGGGAAGACTACGCGCCGGAACACGCTCTTCGACGCTGGAGTTCTTCCTCTTCATCTGAGGGAGGTGAACAGATGGCCACCGGTCGAAATGCCCTAGGCGCATATCATGCCGCCTTCCACGGCTGGGGAAGCCTCCATGCCGTGGATCTCCCGTCCCCCGCGCCCGTAAGACGAGACGACCGGCAGGTACGCGAATTTCCGGAAGAACTGACGGCCTTCGAGATCCTGGATCAGGAATGCCAGCAGACGATCAAGTTCGGCGCTCGGCGCCGCTCACCGCGTTAACTTCTTCATCCTGTCGATCCCACTGGAGACAACATGAACGTTCAAGCACTGCTACTGGCACCATTCCTTGCGACAGCCGCTCTCGGTCTCTCGGCTTGCAATGACGAGTCCCAGGTGCAGGAGGAAACGGAGATTGAGAGAACAGACACGGGCGAGCCGGTCAGGATTGAAAGCGCTGACTGATCGTCAGCCCATGCACCCAAGGCTGCACAGAGCCGCACGCGGGAGTGCAGTCTATCGAAGTGTATCAGGAAAGGGGAATGGCTGCTCGCCCTACTCCTGCAGGTCAGCTAGCGCCCGCGCTGAGTAGCATCATCAACAAACGCCACCCGAGGAACCATGCAGAAACGCTATTTCATCGTCATTCTAGCCGGCGTCGCCCTCTTCGCTGCAGTCGGAGTTGCAGGATTTTACGGCGGCGAGTTGATGAACGCCCCGAAGGGTGTCTACGTCGACCACGAGGATCCGGTAGCGAGCCGCTGAAGTCACGCGGTCACCTGAAGCGGCTCTGCCTGTCCCTCGTGGGAGTGGCTCTGGCGCTACTGCACCTATGATCGCGGTGCGCGACTGATCGCCGGAGATTATGTGGAGGTCGAGGATCCCGCGACGGCACCTTTGCCCCGCGAGCGGCTGCACCGACGCCGTCAAGCCCTACTGGGCCTGTACCGATAGCGTTGCGTCGACCCTCACACGCCCTGCCCTGTCTGTGTCACCGAGCTGTCTAGCCAGCGGAGACGCCGTGACGCCGGCAGCCCAGATGACAAGCCCCACCGGCACCTCCGTCCCTGCGACCCGTATCGACGTAGGTCCGACTTCCTCCACGGCTTCGCCTGTCCGCACGTGCACACCCAGCCGTTGCAGTCGCGCCTTGGCATAGTCTGACGTCTCTTCGGAGAAACCCGACAGAAGCCGTGGTCCCGCCTCCACCAACTCGATCTGGGTGTCAGCAGGATTGATGCTGCGGAAATCGCGGGCAAGCGTATAGCGGCTGAGCTCCGCAATGGCGCCAGCGAGTTCTACGCCCGTTGGGCCCCCGCCGATGATCGCGATACGGAGAAGGCGCTCGCGCTCGACCGGGTCGTCGGTTCTCTCTGCCCGTTCAAAAGTCAGCAGAAGCTGCGACCTGATGTGGCGCGCATCCTCGATGGTCTTCAGTCCCGGCGCCCACTGCGCCCAATCGTCGTGGCCGAAATAACCGGGGCCTGCTCCGCTCGCCAGTACGAGGTAGTCGTACCCAATTCGGTGCCCGCAGGTCATGCTTACTTCCCGCGCATGCGTGTCTATCTCAAAGACTTCCCCGAAGAGCACCTGGACCGGCCGATAGCGGCGCATAACCTTGCGGATTGGTTCCGCCACGTCCGTGGCCGAAAGAGCTGCAGTGGCGACCTGATAGAGCAGCGGCTGGAACAGATGGTGATTGTGGCGGTCAATGATCGCCGTGGAGATGCCGGCATTCCCCAGCCCCTTTGCAACCTCCAGTCCAGCAAAGCCGCCGCCGATAACCACGACCTTCGGGCTCGCTGAACAGCCCTCGTTCGGCTCGAGGACGGGATTTCCTGCCTTCACGGCCTTCCCCTTCTAGAACTCACTGGACGCTCTCATCCTTGGCGAATGTGGCTTGACGGTCCCGTGCCTCTCGGAGCCAAGGGATCCGGCCGCATTAATGTTCCGGCTACCGCTCTTCACCCGCGACTTCGAACCAAATGTCGACACCATCCGGTGCGGCTGGAGTGGCGGGAACAAGATTTGCCGTTGCTGCCGCTTAGCCGTTCCCAGTCGAAGAATACCCCCTGGGGGCCGAGACTGAACACATGCCGTGGCCGGTGCAGGCTTTCACTAGGTATCGTGCTCCGGTCGCGGGAGCTTGCCTGCCTGATGCCGCCGGCAACCTCCCGCTGGTGACATGTCGGCCAGGTCCGCATGCCTCCTTGCGGCAGCCTCCGCGTTGAACCCGGGGACGCTAGCAGAGGCCGATCCCGCGTCTTGGCGCAACGGCAACCTCTCAACGAGAGGACTGTGCGCCAGCCTCCTCAAGCTCCAGATAACGCCGCGTGATCGTCGGGATGCTTTCCTGCACCCATGCCGCCATCTGCTGCTCTTCCGTCAGCGAGGTCTGCAGGGCCGGGATCAAGTTGGGATGCCCCGAGGTCTCGGCCACAGTGATCAACGAAATGTAGCTTGCCGCCTCGTAGTTCTCGAATGCGAGATTGGCGAAGCTGTTCTTCAGTATCTCGTCGCCCGCGATCGTGTGTCCCAGTGCGGCCAGATTGCCGCCAATCGACAAGGCCGTGTCCTTCAGCCGCGAGGGGCTTTCGTCGAAGAAGCCCAGCGCATCCTCCACGCGGACAATCTGGTTCTCTGTCTCCTCACGATGCAGCCGCAGCCGGGCTGCAAGATCCGGATAGTTCTCCAGGCGGTCCATCTGCCGGTCGATCAGTGCCAGTGCCTGGTTCTCGACAGCGTGGACGTTCTGCAAGCCCAAGATGAGGCTGGAAAGGGTCGGAGTTGGATTGATGGCAACCATGGTGAGGTCCCTCCTTTTGCCGCGCGAGGCGTTCGACGAAATAAGCCCGATGGCGCTCTGCGTACCCTGAACCAATCGAAGAGGAAGCGAATAAGTTCCGGCATGTGACGGACCGGCTTCTAGCGGTGGCTATTCTCCACCACGTGGCATCGATCACTGATCCCAAATCGCGTCTACGCGGTCTGTTTTGCCACTGGAGGAACCCGTTACCCCGTTCACCGTTCCGAAGGAACGAACAGGGAGATCGAACATGTCCAGCAAGATGCCGCCTGTACCTCCTCAGAACCAGAGCGGGAAAGGATCCGGCGAGCAGAAGTCGGTCAGCGCCGACGCTTCGCATCACGGCACCCACGGAGCACCCGATCCCGACCGCCAGGGTCAGCAGGGCAATTCGAAGGAAAACACCACCCATCAGGGCTATCAGCAGGACCGGTGAACCATGTCGACCTCGCAGAAGCATCCGAACACGATCCGGCAAGGCGGGCCAGGCTCCTCGCAAGAGAATGCGAAGGCGGCCCTGGAGGTGCCGAAGCCGGGGGGCGACGACGACCGCCGTCACGTCAGCAAGGTCTCCGGCGGCGGTGGCGAGAAGGATCGCCATCACAGCCACGAGCCCACGAAGAAGGGCGGATGAGCTGAGCGTCCGGCATCGGCCGCTTCAGCACTCTGCCGGAGCGGCCGGAGTGGTCCTCCTCCGCTCCGCAGGCTGCTCCTGCTCGGCGAGGAAGGCATGACGACCGCAAGAAGCATGAGCCTGGGTGCAGCGGCGCTGGCCTCGTCGGCCGCCTTCGTGGCGGGCCGTAGCGACCATAGCGACGGGCGAGTTCGACGATGTCCTCGGTCAGTTGCCCCTCGTCATCCCGGCCATGGGGCCGGCGTCGCTGCGTCGAGCGATGCTGGCCAAGGGCTTGGCAGACCCGGCGTTCGGAGACCTTCTTCGGCAGAACCGAGCGGACGTAATCGATGCAGGCGCGGCGACGCGCGGGGCTTAGAAGTTTCCCCGGGACGCCTCCGAAAGGATCAGCTTGTCCAGCGTCAGATCGGCTACCGCCCTGCGCAGCCGCTCGTTCTTCTGCAGATCCTTCATCTGGCGGAGCTGGTCACGGCTCATCCCGCCATACTCCTTGCGCCCGCGGTAGAAGGTCAGCTCCGAGACGCCAATCTGGCGAACGGCATCGGCCATCGCCACTCCCTGTCCGCGCAGGACTTCAACCTGCCGAAGCTTCGAACGATCTCGTCCGGCTTGTGTCTCTTTCGGGCCATCTCGCGGTCCTCCTTCATGGTCAAAACCATACTTCAGGATGGACCCGTTCGATGGGGGAGGATCACGAGGTCGAGACCAACGACTGCAATCTGTTCCATGACTTCCGGCTCCCTTCAATTAATGGAGGACGCCAATAACTTGGCGCTCACGTTGCCGCTGGGAGGGGCATCCACTCCATCAACAACCGCCGGCTGCTCGAGCCGATCGGCAACATCCCACCCGCCGAGGCGGAAGCCGCCTATTACGCTCAGCTTGAGGCACTGCCGATCGCCGCGTAAAACTCAACCCAGACAGCCTCCGGGAAACCCGGTGCGGTTCAAGCTGCTCTAGCGAGTGCCGTTCTTATCGTCCTCGTCGATTTGGGCCTCCCGCGACTCCTCTTCCGGCCCAACCCGCACATTCTCGCTGAGGTCGGCGCGGCTTTTGATCGCGGATCCACTTTCCGGCACCATCGGCCCAATCGTTCGGTTACCCAGGCGGCCATTGTTCCCGACTGCCGATCCGCGCTGGGTGACCGCAGCGGACGATAGCCTCCGCGCGACAGCGGCGTTCTTGTCTTCATCGGTCATGGACATCCAGCTCTCTTGAAGTTGCTGTTGGGCAGAAAGGCCTGCGCGTTGCCGTTGTTCCCATTCTGGCTAGCCTACAGCCTAAATATTTGAGCCCATTGCAGCTTTCAGCCGGCGCTAATAACGCTCGCCCTGGCCCTCGTCTGGAAACATAAGGGAAGGCACTGGAGCGGTGCTTTTCGTGAAGCCGCATCCCTCCCCGGAACAAACCCAGCCGGGTTGACTTCAAGTGTTTCGGCACCTTGGGCACGGGAGCAGCTTATGGCCACCAACACAAACGTTAATCGCGTTTGGAAGCTGATGGAAAAGATCGGCTTCTGCATGGTGAGCACGCGCGACCGCAAGGACATCAGGGCCCGTATCCAATGGCCGCGCATGTCGAGCGGGACGAGCATGCAATCTACTTTCTCACCGATGCCGAGAGCCACAAGGACGAGGAGATCGCGCGCGATCCTCACATCGGGCTCGCCGACGCTGGAGACCAGAAGTATGTCTCGGTGAGCGGTCGCGCTGTCGAATCCAATCACCGGCAGAAGATCAGGGACCTCTTCTCGACGCCGGCGAATGCCTGGTGGGACAGCCTGGACGATCCTTCCATCCGGGTGCTGAAGATCACGCCGAAGGACGCGCAGTACTGGGACAGCCCCGGCACGGCGGTTAGCTACATCAAGATGTTCGCCGCGTCCGTGTTCGACAGCCGGCCGGGGATGGGCGATCACCCCAAGGTAGGCCTCTGACGCAAGGCACGCCCCCGGCACTTCCGCTTGGAGAACAAAATGCCCGCCGGAGCCAACATTAGCGACAAGGGTCTCGCCGTCTTCGCTTTCGCCGTCTACCACCAGCTTGAGGGTGGGACTCGCCTCCGGGAGATCGTCACGGACGACGGAGCGGCGCATCGCGCTGACGCCGAGGCGGTAGAGGAGCTCCAAGCTCTCGGCATGCTTGAAACGGACGGCAACCGCCTCAGCTTCACTGATCAAGGCGAGGTGATGCTCAACAGTATGATCGGCAGCATGCGCCAAGCGGCAAGTGAGCCGTCGTCCGATACGAGGTGAACGATGCCATCGCCGCTCGATCTGCGCCCAGACACCGCCCGCGGTGATCCGAATGGACCTCCAGCAGATCGAGCAGATCGTTGAAGACCGTCTCGCAAGCCGCCGTTTCTGCCATCGTCTCCGGGACGGTAGCGAGCATCGCCATTACCGCCGCATTGGCGATGCTGGCGAGAGCGGAGGGCAAAGTCAGCCTTCAGCCGATCAACGCAACCAGCCATTGGCTGCATGGGGATCATGCCGCCTCGCTCACTGAGGCGGATGCGGCCCATACGCTCGTCGGCTACGCTACAAACCACGCGGCGACCTGGTTCTGGGCTCTGCCCTTCGAGATGTGGCTGGCCAACAGGCGCCCTCGCACGCCGCTCTCGATGCTGCGGGATGCGTCGATCATGTCGGCGATCGCCGCGGCCGTCGATTACGGCGCCACGCCGAGGCGGTTCACGCCGGGCTGGGAGTTGGTGCTGTCGAAACGATCGATGTTGGCGACTTACGGCGCCATGGCGCTCGGCCTGGCTGCCGGCGCGCTGATCACCCAAGGATGGCGCCGCGGGCGCCAACGGCAGATTCTCGTCGTAGGAAGGCGGGATCCAGGAGCACGGAGACCCTAATGGGCAAGGACAAAGACACACAAGCTCCAAGCGGCGACCTCGATCGCGGTGCGATCTGGAAGGAGTTCGGTGAAGTGGTCAACATGACACCCGGCAAACTGGAGAAGTGGCTCGAGACCGAGGACAGCCGCTCGGTCGGTTGGACCCACGACGGCGAGAGCGAAGCTGTCGGACACGAGTCAGGTCGGAGGATCGCGCAGATCAAGCACACCAGAAAGGCTGACCTCACGGACGAGGACTACCGGCACATGCGCAAGGTCGTGGGCTACGTCCATCGTCACTTGGCGCAGGGCGGTCCGGCTGAGGACAAGGAACATTCGCGCTGGCGCTACTCGCTGATGAACTGGGGCCACGATCCACTGAAGCGCTGAGGGAGCAATATACGAAACGAGATTATCAGGAAGCAGAGGAGACGGAAGATGACGAAAGAGCTGAAGAAGGGCGACAAGGTCGAGTGGGGCACCAGCCAGGGCAAGACCAACGGCACGGTGGAGAAGAAGCAGACCACCGAAACCCACATCAAGAGCCACAAGGGGCTGCCTCGAAGGACGACCCGCAATATATCGTCAAGAGCGACAAATCAGGCAAGAAGGCCGCGCATAAGCCCGAGGAGCTGAAGAAGAAAGCATAGACCTGTCCGCCTCTGCGCGGACGGAAAGGCGATTGCCGCCGAACAATCTTTATGGTGGAGGCTGGACCGGATTGAACTGATGCGGTGGATGCCCCCCACGCAACGGCATCTTGTATGCCATGACGGTTCTATAGGAACCAAGCGGAGGGCGCATCCATGACGAAGATCAGCATGTTGGCGATCGACCTGGCGAAGGGAAGCTTCCAGGTCTGCGCCGTTGGGCCGGATGGGGCGGTTCTTTCCAATCGGGCGCTGTCGCGGTCGCGCTTGCTTGCATTGCTGGCCGACCATCCGGCTTGCGTGGTTGCGATGGAGGCCTGTGCGACGTCGAATCACGGGGGTCGGGTGGCGCAGGCGCACGGCCATGAGGTCCGGCTGGTTCCCCGCCGTCTACGTGAAGCCCTTCGTCAAGCGCCAGTAGAACGATCGCGCGGATGCCGAGGCCATTGCGGAGGCGGCGTCGCGAACCTCGATGTGCTTCGTGGCGGTGAAGAGCACAGAGACGCAGGGCCCTTGCCTTCGCCGGTTCGCAGCTCGGCGATGTCGATGTGGAAGTAGCCGATTGGGTAGCGCTTGAACTTGCGCCTCGCGTGCCGCTGCCGCTCTTCCGCCCGACAATGGTATCAAGTTCATCGATGAAGATCAGGCACGGCGCGTTCTCGGCAGCGACTGTGAAAGTCGCGCGGATTGCTTTTGTCACATAACCCATGTGGCCTTCGCCGACGGAGGACCAGGCCGCGTAAGATGTGTAAAACACGGGAATTCCGCACTCAGAGGTGGCTCGGCCAATCTGCACAGCGGGCTGAGTGGATTGTCTGCCTGAAGGCGGCCAGGATGGCCGTGATCAGGAGAGACGATGACAAAGAGACCCAGGCGGAACCACAGCCCGGCCTTCAAGGCGAAGGTGGCGCTGGCGGCGGTGCGCGGCGAGAAGACGCTGGCCGAGTTGGCACAGCAGTTCGATGTGCATCCCAATCAGATTACGCAGTGGCGTTCCCAGCTACTGGAGGGTGCCGCCGGCGTGTTTGGGCCGGAAGCGGCTGCGATTGCCGCGGCGCCGACGGTCGACGTGAAGACGCTGCATGCCAAGATCGGGGAGCTGACGCTGGCGAACGATTTTTTGGAAGGCGCGCTCGACAAGGTCGAACTGTTGCCGAGCGCAAGACGATGATCGACCGGTCGCACGATCTGCCGATCGCCCGGCAGGCACGTGAACTCGGGATCAGCCGGGGGAGCGTCTACTACCTGCCGCGCCTGGTTCCCCCCGCCGACCTCGCATTGATGCGGCGGATCGACGAGCTGCATCTGGAATATCCCTTTGCCGGGAGCCGGATGCTGCGCGACCTCCTCGCCGGGGAAGGCTTAGTCGTCGGCCGCCTTCGTGTCGCGACGCTGATGAAGCGACTGGCGATCGAGGCGATCTACCGTAAGCGTCGTCCCGGCTCCACCTTTCGCGTTTTGACCTGACGGGCGAGGCTGACGATCCTGAGGAGGATCGTTTTGTGTCTAGTTTTGACATTACGCTTAAGCCGATGCGCCGGATCGAGGTGAT
>JAESGL010000610.1_pt1 | contig 12589 bp, 14 predicted proteins | sample 9269711 | NCBI WGS metagenome assembly JAESGL01 (sample SAMN14515918, study PRJNA621676) | algae metagenome | isolation source: Kastovskya adunca ATA6-11-RM4 and co-occurring heterotrophs from soil and... | place: Chile: Atacama Desert | collected 2011-06-27
ACTGGCCCTGCTGCCCCGCGGCGCGGCAGCCCGTGAAGGGGTGGAGACGGTCACCTGGCGCGGGCGTACGCTGGGCGCCTCGGCATCCCTGACCCTTCACCATACTGACAGGGCCGCAGCGGAAATGCTGGTGAGGCAGGCCATCGCCGAGGTGTCGCGCCTGGAGCGCATCTTCAGCCTCTACCGGGACGATACGGCGCTGTCGGAACTCAACAGGACCAGTGTCCTTGCCGCGCCTCCGCGCGAACTCGTCGATCTCCTCGCGAATGCCCGGGTAGTCTGGGAGGAGACGGATGGTGCCTTCGATCCGACCGTTCAGCCTTTGTGGAACCTTCTAGCGCGACATTTCGGCGGCGCCCATCCCGATCCCTCCGGTCCCTCGGAAGCGCGGCTGCAGGAGGCGTTGCGCCTCGTCACTCCGGCATCGTCCAGGGCCTGATGTGGCGGACCTACACCGACAGCGGCACCCTCGCCTATTCCTTCATCGACTCTCTCGTCGCCATGTATCCCTATTACATCGCGCGTGCCTTCGGGGGGCTGCTGTTCCTGCTGGGCGCAATGGTCGGCTGCTACAATATCTGGATGACGGTTCGCGCCGTGCCGGATGCCACCGCACAGCGCGCGCCCGACATGCCGGACGATCGAGCGGCGCAGGCTGTTGCTCCTGCGCCGGCGGAGTAGATCCCGTGGCCGAATTCTTCCACCGCAAGATCGAACGGTCGGCCATCGGCTTCGTGCTTGCGATCATCGCCGCCGCCAGCGTCGGCGGCATCGTCGAGATCGCCCCGCTCTTCACCATCGACGAGACGGTCGAGGAAGCGCCGGACATGCGGCTCTACACGCCGCTCGAGCTGGCGGGACGCAACATCTACATCCGCGAGGGCTGCTACGCCTGCCACAGCCAGATGATCCGCACGCTGCGCGATGAGGTCGAGCGATACGGTCCCTATTCCCTGGCCGTGGAGTCCCAGTACGACCACCCGATGTTGTGGGGTTCCAAGCGGACGGGGCCGGATCTTGCGCGCATCGGCGGCAAGTATTCCGACATCTGGCACGTGGCACATCTGACCAATCCCCGCGACGTCGTCCCCGAGTCCAACATGCCCGCCTATCCCTGGCTGGCGCGCGACGGGCTGGAGACCGGCGAGTTGGGGCAGCACCTCGAGGCGCAACGGGCGGTGGGCGTACCCTACACGGACGAGATGATCGCCAACGCCCAGAGAGACGCGATCGGCCAGGCGTCGCCCGACAGTCCGTATGCCGCAGCGGTTCGCGAACGCTACGGCGAGAACACGCAGATCAGCACCTTCGACGGGGTGACGACGAGACTCACCGAAATGGACGCGCTCGTCGCCTATCTGCAGGTTCTGGGACTGCTGACGGACGCCGCCTACCAGGACACCGCCGCTCCGGCGGAACCACCGGAGCTCGAGGAACTGACCGCTCCAGAGCCAGCACCGGAAGGCTGACCCCATGGATTTTGATCACGAAACCCTCGTCGTCTTCTCCAAGAGCTGGGGCCTGTTCTATCTGATGGCGTTCTTCTTCGCCGTCGCCGTCTATGCGTTCTGGCCGTCCAACAGGAAGCGCTTCGACAGGGCGAAGAAGAGCATTCTCGACAAGGACGATCGGCCATGACGACGGAAGATCGCGATCCGGTCAGCGGACACCGCACGACCGGTCACGAGTGGAATGGCATCAAGGAGCTGGACACGCCGGTTCCGCGCGGAGTGCTCATCTTCCTCATCGTGACGCACGTCTTTGCCGTCCTGTGGTGGTTCCTGATGCCGACATGGCCGCTCGGTTCGACCTACACGAAGGGCCTGCTTGGCATCGACCAGCGGCAGACCGTCGAGGAGGCTCTCGTCCGGGGCGCCGCGGAACGGGCGCCGTGGGTGACGCGGATCGAGGCGTCGGGCTTTGAGGAGATCCAGAGCGATCCGCAACTGATGGCAGTCGTTGCGCAGAGCGGGCCCCAGCTGTTCGGCGACAACTGCGCTGCCTGCCATGGCGTCACCGCGACCGGCCGCGTCGGGTACCCGGACCTGACCGACGACGACTGGCTGTGGGGCGGCGATCCCGCCACCATCGCCGAGACCATGCGTGTCGGGATCAACGCCATGCACGACGAGACCAGGTTCGCGCAGATGCCGGCGTTCGGGCGCGACCAGATGCTGGACCGCAGCCAGGTGCACGACGTGGCGACCTATGTCTATTCGCTCAGCAACCCGTCGGCAACGACGGCAGACGATGCAGAACGGATCGAGGCGGGTCGGGAGGTCTTCGCGGCCAACTGCGCCGCCTGTCATGGCGAGGATGCCACCGGCATGCGGGAGATGGGGGCGCCGAACCTCACCGACGCGTTCTGGATCTATGGCGGCGATCTGCAGACGATCGTCTCCTCGGTCCATGGCGGCCGCCAAGGGCACATGCCCACCTGGGACGAGCGGCTGACCGACGCGGAAATCAAGATCCTCGCGCTCTACGTCCATTCGTTGGGTAACCAAAACCCCTGACGCGGAAAGGAGCGGCTGTGGCAACGAGCAAAACAACGAAGATCCGGTGGATGGTGGGCGGACTCGTCCTGGCCGGGGTCCTGCTTTTTGCCGGCGCGAACGCGCATCTTGTCTATGTCGCCTTCGCGTCCCAGCCGGAGTGTGTGGCGCATCTGAAGGAGGCGGGCTCGCAGGCCGGGCAGTTCCGGGCGGCCAAATCCGCCTGTTGAGGGGACGCGCAACCGATGCATCACGCGGAGAACGAGAGATGACCGAAGCAGATGAGAACTACGGCCTTCTGAGCGAGACCTCCGACATCCGGGAAATGCAGGACCCCGAGCGTCAGCGTCATCTCCCGCCGAAGGCGGCATTGGGCTGGCTCGGCGCGGGCTGGCGCGACCTGACCCGCCAGCCCGGCCTGAGCCTTGCCTATGGCTTCGCGGTTTTCCTCGTGTCCCTCCTGACCGTGTGGAGCATGTTCACGTTCGGCTGGGACCATATCCTCTTCCCGGCTCTTTCCGGCTTCCTGATCGTCGGCCCGCTCGTCGCCATCGGGCTTTACGAGATCAGCCGCTCGCTGGATGCGGGCGAGCCTGTCACGTTCCGTCGCCTGATCCGGGTGCGGGCCCGGTCGGGCACACAGATCTTCTTCGTGGGCATGCTCCTCTGCCTCCTGATGCTCATCTGGTGGCGCGCTGCCGTGATCGTCTATGCCCTGTTCTTCGGCTACCGCCCGTTTCCTGGCCTCGACAACCTCGCCGCCATGCTCTTCACCACCAGCATCGGCTGGGCGATGCTGATCGTCGGCGCCGTGGTCGGCGGCCTCTTCGCGGCCTTCTCCTTCGCGATCAGCGCCTTCTCCATCCCGATGCTGCTCAACGAACGATCGGACGCGCTGACCGCGATGGGCACCAGCATGGCGCTCGTCTGGAACAACCTGCCGGTGATGATCGCCTGGGGCGCCATAGCGTTGGGCCTGTTCGTGATCAGTCTTCTGACCGGTCTTGTCGGTCTCGTCGTGGTCTTCCCGCTGCTCGGCTATGGCACCTGGCACGCCTACAAGGCGATACGCCGTCCCGAAGAGTTATCCCATGCGGAGGCGCCGCCATCGCAACTGGCGCAGGTCTAGTTTCGGCGGGAGCGCGCCGCCTGGGCAGCATCTCGAGCCAGCCGCGCCTCGAGCGTGCGGACGCTCGGCCGATGCCACTCGTGATGGAGCCTGCAAGATGAGCACGTACATGTTCCTTGTCCCGGTCGCGCTGGGGCTCGGTCTGGCTGGCCTGGGGGCCTTCCTGTGGTCGCTCCGGAACGGTCAGTACGAGGATCTCGATGGGGCGGCCGAGCGTATATTGACGGACGAGGACAAGCCGATCCGTGATCGCCGGGGAAACGGCGGCAACGGCCCCACGTCGCCGTTGCCGCTCATCACGACCGGGATCACATCGATCCGGGAGCCGGATGAGGAAAGGCAGGCGGCTTCGTCACCCGTCCAAAGAAGCGACGGTGCTTAGGGACGGTCCGAAACGGCAGCCTGCAACGCCTCCGCCGCAGGCTGTCTGACGGAGATCCCCAGAATGTCCCGAAGCGGAGCATCCGGCGCGGCGAGATCCGCGAGCGTAGAGCGGTCCAGAACGTTCATGTAGGCGTCGAGAGCCTCGCGCAGCACACCGCGCAAGCGGCAGGAACCGGTGATCCGGCAGGAATTGCGCGCGGGGTTGAAGCACTCGACGATCCGGAAGCCGTCGAAAGCCTCTTCGGTGGAGCGGATCACGTCCCCGACCCGTATCTCCTCGGCGCGCCGCTTGAGACGCAACCCGCCTCCTCTTCCCTTCACCGACTCGACGAACCCGCCTTGGACGAGGTTGGGAGCAACCTTCATCAGGTGGGTCCGCGAGATGCCGAATGCCTCCGAGGCTTCCTTGGCGGTGGCGAGTTGATCCGGCTTCAGCGCCAGATACATGAGCAGTCGGAGCGCGTAGTCCGTGGACAGCGTCAGCCGCAAGCCAACTCTCCCGAAAAAGATGCACCAACGAGATTGCTTTTGCCCGGCACCAGCAATAGCATCAAATCATGCAAAAGAAATGCATCTTAACCAGCGACAAGCGCCGACCGAGGAGACACACGTGCCAGTGCTGAATTTCATTCTTGCCTGCTTCCTGTTCCCCGGAAACCTGGCTCTCGAGAAGTGCGGGATCAGCATCGAGGAAGACGGCGGCCTGTTCCGGTCCTTCATCAACATGTGCGTCTGGGGCGCGGTCGCTCTGGGGCTCGCGCTACAGGTCTTCGCCTGAGCAGCTGAGGGTCTTGCCGGTCGCGCGTTCCGGCTGTCTGCTTAATTGGATCGCCCGTGACGGCGCGAGCTCCTCTGCTTCGTTACCGCCCCCTTTCTGCCCCTTACGCGACGGCCCCGATGCGACGTCGGCCGCCGGACTTCGGGCAAGGGAGCACCGCCAGAAACAGCGGCCGCCAGAAGGATGCCGCTTGACCCTTGGGGTTTTCGATGCGCCCGATCGAGCTTTCTTCTGCCTCGTCCCCTGACAGGCGCAACCACCCCATCGATGCGGCAGACCTCGCTTTGACCATGGTCGCGAATTTTCGGGCGCACCCGCATGTGTGCAATGTGATGACCCATATCTCGGGCGGGAACTGGACGAAGGTGGAGAAGGCGATGGCCGCCATTCTCGATGTGACCCGCACGGACGCGGAACTGTCGAAACTGGCGACCAATATCGTTGACCTCATCTGCGCCGAAAGGGGGACCACCGGCCGCATCCTGAAGCCGTTCTTCGCAAGACTGCTCACAGCCTACCTTCCGGCAGCGGCCGCACGCGAAGTCTGGTCGCATGTCACGGCACTGTCGTCCCGGACCATTCCCCTGCAGGCAGCACCGATGCCGGCAGAACCTGCCGTTGTCTTCAGACCGCAGCGGATGCTCCCCGATCGGCGGCGAGCTTCGGGTGCCAAGGCTCTGGTCGCCTGAGGAACATGAGCGCGTCGCGCGGCCTGTGAACGCCTCACAGGAGCGTTTTGCCGATCGTCACGACGATGAGAACCAGCGCGATCACGCTGGGTATGATCACAGCTGCACCGAACGCGATGGACAGGACGGAAACCCAATCTGTCGGAAAATTGGTTCTCTGACGCATGCGAATAACGTAGGCGGATCGATCATCTTGTCAAAGACCGCTCGTAGCGGCCACTCCGGATCTGCCGCAGATGGAAGGCTTTACCCTCAGTTCGATGCGTTTCTCATCTGGCTCCCAGGCTCTGCGAACGGCCCGCGCGCCTCGTCGGCAAGTCCTCGGGGATCAACCGCATCTATAGGCTCCATCGGGAGGAAGGGCTGACGGTGCGCAGGCGTCGACGGCAATTTTGCCGGCAAGATCCTTTGCGGCGTCGTCCCTTTAATATCCCGGTGTCTGCACTGTCGAACTAACAAAAGCCGCGCGCCGCCAGGCCAAGCGTCAGTGCGCTGTGGACCGATCAAGCCGGATGTCCTCTAGCCCAAGGGACGTTTCTCCCGCCTTCTCAGACCAGGGCTTCGACCGGGTGACGCAACCGGTGGGCCAGTCGCGCCGACTGCTCTCGGCAGGAAAAGCCTGTAGCCAGGGCCTCGCCCTCCCCGTCGACTTTATTGCGCCATGACAGATCGAACAGGCGACGCGACATCGCGGCATGCTCGCTTTCGTGACCGAACAGTCCCGCCATCCCACAGCAGCCCGTTCGTTCGACGACGAGCCGGTGGCCGCATGCCGCGAATACGCGCAACCAGCTTTCGGCGGACGTCCGGCCTGCCGTGCTTTCGGTACAATGGCTGAGCAGCCGGAACGTCCCGCTTTGTCGACCGGCTACCAGGGTTCCCCGGTCTGCCAGATTGCGCAGGAGGTCTTCCAGGCTCCACACGGACGCCGGGGCACTGCAAGCTTCCCGGAGCGCCGTGGTCGCGACAGGCTCCACCGACACCAGACACAAGCCGGCATCAACGAGATCGTCGAGCTGTCGCCGCATAGATGCGCGCACCGCCTGGTGCTCCGCGCCGAAGCCGCGAACGTCCAGCGCCTTGCCGTTGGCCATGGGCGGGTGCCATGCGAGCGCGATGCCGGACCGACGGAGCAGTTCGGCCGCGTCGGCCAGCACGTCGACGTCGAAGACGCCGACGAAGCTGTCGGCGAGCAGCACGTGGGTGGCCCCCTGCTGGCGATCGACGCGCGGAATGCCGAGTTGTCGCATGCGGCGCTCGAATGTCTGCCGGGGAAAGCGCGGCAGGTCGGACAGGGCGGCGATCCGCTCCAGCGGCTTCGCGCCCACGGCCAGCGCCAGATTGGCCAGTCGCGGAAATCGCCGGGCGAGCAAGGTGACGCGTTCGGATCGGCGGATGATCCGGTCGCGCAGGCTGCGCGGCCGGCGTCGATGGACCCGCTCCAGCACGGTTGACTTCATCGCCGGGATATCGACCCGCACCGGGCATCGGTTCGTGCAGGCGCGGCACGAAAGACAGGTGTCGAGCGAGACGAGAAGCGCTTCTTCCGCCGCCGCGCGGTCGGCGTCGGCGAGCGGCCGGATGGCGGACAGGCGCGCCCATTCGCGCAGCAGCGTCGCCCGCCCCTTGGGCGACTGAACGGGATCGCCCGTTGCCTTGAACGAGGGACACATCGCGTTGGACGCGTCCCAGTCGTGACAGGCGCCGTTGCCGTTGCAGGAGATCGCTTTTGCGAGGAATGCCCGCTCGGCTGGCGGAATGTCGGCATCGGCCTCGCCGCGAAACGGCGTGCCGTCGATCGTCATCAGGGCGCCCTGGACACCGTCCGGCACGGCGAGCTTGCCGGGATTGAGGACATTGCCGGGGTCGAAGGCGCTCTTGATGCGACGCAGGACGCCGTAGAGTTCTTCGCCGAAGAACAGGGGCCCGTACTCGCCCCTAACGCCATGGCCGTGCTCGCCCCAGAGCAGACCACCGTGACGTTTAGCAAGAGCCGCGACCTCGTCCGACACCGTACGAAAGATCAGGCGATCCGCCGGTTCGATGAGGTCAAGCGTCGGGCGCACGTGAAGACAGCCGACATCGGCGTGACCGAACATCCCATAGTCGAGGCCATGCCGGTCGAGGATCGCGCGAAACCCGTCGACGAAGGCCGGCAGGTTCGCCGGCGGGACGGCACAGTCCTCGACGAAGGGGCTTGCCCGGCGTCGTCCCTCCAATGCCCCTAAGAGGCCGACGCTCTGGCGCCGAAGGTCCCAGACGCTCGCGACGGACGATGGCTCGTCGAGAACGTTGATCGACGAGACGGTCCCCGGATCGACCTTCAGCATCGACGTCAGCGCGGCGACGGCGGTTGCCACCTCGCCCCTCTCCTCGCCTGCAAATTCCACGAAGAGCAGCGATGCCGCATTGCCGAGATCGCCCAGCGACTCGCCGAGACCACCCCAGACCGGATCGTTGCGCGCCAGGCGGAGGATCTTGTCGTCGATGATCTCGATCGCGAGCGGATCGGCCTCGAGAACCCGGCCGACATCCCCGAGCGCCTCGCGGAAGTGCTCGTAGCCGAGCACGACGACCGACGAGATCCGCGGCCGCCTGGTGACTTTGAGGACGAGGCGCGTCGTCAGCGCCAGCGTGCCCTCCGAGCCGGCGAGCAGCTTGACGAGGTCCACCGAACCGTCCGGGGCTATGGCGTCCTTCAGATTGTAGCCCGTCAGGCCGCGATTCATCGTCGGGAAGACCCGGTCGATCTCCTCGCGTCTCGGCAGCACGTCTTGGAGTAGGGCGCGCATGACGGATGCCATCCGGCCGCTTCCGTCGGCGAGTGCCCGGACGTCCGACGCGGAAAGATGCCGACCGATCTGATGGATTTCGCCATCCGCCGTGACGATTTCGGCGCCGATGACATGGTCGGAGGTTCGCCCGTAGCGCCGCGAGCCTTTCCCCGACGCGTCGGTCCCGAACATCCCGCCGACGGCCGCGCGCGAGGCCGTCGAGACGGTCGGGGCGAAGAAGCATCCGTTCGGGGCGAGATGCGCATTCAACGTGTCGAGCACCACGCCGGGGCCCACGCTGATGGTCATCGTCTCCGCGTCGAACCGGCCGATCTCCGCCATGTGGCGCTTGAAGTCCAGGACGACACCGTCGGTCAGCGACTGCCCGTTGGTGCCTGTCCCGCCGCCTCGCCCCACCAGCGGCAAGGACAGTGCGGAGGCGGCGCGGCATGCGACGGCGACATCCGCCGCATCGCGCGGAAACAGCACCGCCGCCGGCGAAAGCCGGTAGACGCTGCCGTCTGTGCTCCAGACCGGAAGGCGACCCTGATCGGCGACCACATCGCCCCTGAACCCGTCCCGACGAAGGTCTGAAAGGAGTGCGTCCACCCCAGGCCGTCGATCCGCAGCAGGCATCAGCCGAACGCTCTGGGAATCGCCAACGTGATCCAGGGAACATAGGTGACGAGCCCGAGCACGAAGAACATGACGAGCAGCATCGGCCACAGCGTCTTGGTCATAGTCTCGATCGGGACACCTGAGATCGCCGACCCGACGAACAGCGAATAACCGAAAGGCGGCGTCGCCATTCCGATGGCAAGGTTGATGACGACGATCGCGCCCAGATGCGTCGGGTCGAGGCCGAGGCTTGCGCCCATGGCGGTCAGGATCCCGCCGAGGATGATCATGGCAGCGATGTTGTCCATGACGGCGCCGATGAAGAGCAGGCACAGATTCATCATGAGAAGGATGATGATGGGGTTGTCAGACACGCCGAGGACGATCTGGGCGATCGTGTTCGGAAGCTGCTCGACGGTGATCAGCCAGCCGAATGCTGCGGCGGTAGCGATGATGAAACAGACGATGGTCGTGGTCCGCATGGACCGTTTCACGATCGACGGCAGATCCCGGTAGTTGAGTTCGCGGTGGATGAAAAGACCGACGAGCAGCGCGTAGACGACGCCGATCGCAGCCGCTTCCGTGGGCGTGAACACGCCCCCATAGATGCCGCCGAGAATGACGACGGGGGCTGCGAGGGACCACTTGCCCTGGTTGAGCGCCGAACGGAGTTCCTTCCAGGTGGCGCGAGGTTCGTTGCTCATGATATTGCTGCGGCGCGCCGTCACGTAGCAAACGCCCATGAGACCGCAGGCGATCAGAATTCCCGGGATGATGCCGGCGAGGAAGAGCTTTCCTATCGATTGCTCGGCAACGACGCCCCAGATGATCATGGGGATCGACGGCGGGATCATCTGACCGATCGGCCCTGAGGCAGTCGCCAGCGATGCCGAAAAATCGCGTCGCCAGCCGCGCTTCTCCATTTCGGGGATCATGATGCCGCCGATCGCCGCCGTCGTGGCCGGAGCCGAGCCCGAGATCGCGGCAAAGAAGGTGGCGGAGATTACCGTCACCATGCCGAGCCCGCCGGTGATGTGCCGGACGAGCGCCTGGCCGACCGCGACGAGCCGGCGGGACAGGCCGCCGTGCATCATTAGATCGCCGGTGAGGACGAAACCCGGGATGGCTAGCAGAGAAAATACCTGAGTCCCCGCGATAACCCTCTGCGAGAGGATGACCCAGGGAAAGTCGGCCATGTAGATTCCGGCGACCGCTGCCAGGCCGATTGCGATGGCAATCGGGACACCCGTGAAAAGCCCGCCTGCGAAGACAAGCAGAAGCGCCCATGCCGTCGCCGTCATGCGAAGCTGTCCGTCTTGGTAAGGTCGAGCGGCACCAGCAGCCTGACCAGTGCGTGAAAAGCACCGAGAATGCCGGTGACCGGGGCGGCGAGATAGACATACGATACGGGGAGCCGGAGCGCGGCCGTCACCTGCCCCAGCGATTCCTCGACGTACAACGTGCCGGTCCAGGCGAAGACCAGGCAGAACGCCAGGACGAGAAAGGCGACGAAGCTCGACCAGAAGAGGCGCGCCCTGGGCGGCAGCCAGCTCACGATCATGTCGAGCTTGACGTGGGCGACGTCGCGGATGGCGGTCGTGGCTGCCAGCAGGATCGTCCAGGTGAACAGGCCGAGTGCTGCTTCTTCAGTCCAGGAGAAGGCGGAGCCGAGGACGTAGCGCGAGAAGACCTGGAGCACCAGGGCGAGGATCATCGCGGTCGCGGCCGCGATGACCAGCACCTCCGTGACCGCAGCGACGCGGGCCGAGATTCTGTCGAGACGTGACAGCACGAGCTTCTCCCGGGACTGGAACATGAGGGGGCGGTGCTGCGCGGGCTCAGCCGCGCAGCACCGGATGGGTCAGTTGGCGGCGGGCTTTTCCGCCCCGACGGCTGCCAGCGTCCGGTCGAACAGATCCTCACCGATCGAGGAGCGGAACCCTTCGTAGACCGGCACGACCTTCTCGCGGAAGGCGGCAACGTCGCTGACGTCGTTGACGGTCATGCCCTGCTCCTCGAGCGTTGAGACCATCTCGGTCTCATTGGCGGCCACCTGATCGCGCTGCGTATCGATCGCGGCCGCGGCCGCCTCGCGGAGGGCTTCCTGCTGTTCGGGGGTCAGCTTGTCGAAGAACCGCTTGGAGACGAGAACGCCCAGCGCCGAGTAGGTGTGCTTGGTCAGCGACAGATACTTCACGACCTCCGAATACTTGTTGGAGGCGATGACCGCGAGCGGGATCTCCAGCCCATCGACGGTGCCCTGCTGGGCAGCAGTGAATGTTTCTCCCCAGCCGATGGGGACGGCATTGCCGCCCAACGACCGGAACATGTCGATGAAGACCGGGTTCTGCATGACGCGGAACTTGACGCCTTCGACATCCGAGGGTGCGGCGACTGGCCGGACGTTGTTGATCATGTGCCGGAAGCCACCCTCGGCAAAGCCGAGGCCGATGATTCCGCTATCCTCCAGGCTTCCCATGAGTTCCTGGCCGATCGGTCCGTCCAGAACCTCGTGTGCCTTCCCGGCATCCTCGAACAGGAACGGCATGTCCACCACCTGGAAGCCGGGCTCCACGGTGGCGATCAGGGCATTGGTGACGATGGCGGCCTCGATGGTTCCGAACCGCAGGCCTTCCATCATCAGCTTCTCGTCGCCGAGCTGGTTGTTCGGGTAGAACTGGACGTTGATGGCGTCGGGGATGCGCTCGGCGATACCGTCGGCGAAGGCATGCGCGACGATCGCATAGGGGTCCTTTGGTCCATCCGACGTGTTCCAGGTCAGCTTCATCGGAAGCTGCTGCGCGATGGCTGGCGCCCCGAGCATGCCGAGCGAAACCGCCGCCAGCGTGGTGGCGGCAAAAGCGCGTCTTGTGATTGCGAGCACTATGAGGTCCTCCCTTGGAGCCTGTTCGGATGTCAGGCGAAGCCGTAGAGCTTCGCCGGGTTGGCGACGAGAATGTTGTTCCGCGTCGCTTCGTCGGGCACCCAATCGGCAAGCATGTCGAGAAGGGCCCCGTCGTTGGGCATCGGTATGGTGACGGAAGGGTGCGGCCAGTCGGTTGCCCATACGCACCGGTCCGGATCGGCCTCGACGATCGCGCGGGCGAAAGGCACCACATCCGAATAAGGGGGCTGTGTCTCGCCCGTGAAGCGATAGGCTCCGGACAGCTTGGCCCAGGCGCGACCCTCGCGGATCAGGGCGAGCATGTCCGTGAAGCCGGGATCCGATATTCCCTTCGCGGTGGGTAGATGGCCCATATGGTCGAACACGACATCGACCGGAAGCTCGCCGAGCCGGCGGCGCAGATCTTCGAAGGTCGAGACGTCGATCAGCACCTGAAGATGCCAGCCCAGCGGCGCGATGCGTTCCGCAAGACGGCGCACGTCGGAGACCTCGCTGCCACTGCGATAAAGAAGATTGAGGCGGACGCCTCTCGCTCCACCAGCCGCCATCTTCTCCAGTTCGCTGTCCGTGACCGTGTCGTCGACGACGACGACCGCTCGGAAGTCGCCGTTAGCCCGGGCGACGGCATCCATGGTCACGCGGTTGTCGGTACCGTGGACGCTCGGTTGAACGATCACCGCCCTTTCGACGCCCAGCACGCGAAGCATTTCGCGATAGGATTCGTAGGAGGCCTCGGGCGGCGTATAGGAGCGATCCGCCACGAACGGATAACGATCGGTCGGTCCGAAGACATGCGCATGGCAGTCGCAGGCACCGG
>JAESGL010000613.1_pt1 | contig 12483 bp, 15 predicted proteins | sample 9269711 | NCBI WGS metagenome assembly JAESGL01 (sample SAMN14515918, study PRJNA621676) | algae metagenome | isolation source: Kastovskya adunca ATA6-11-RM4 and co-occurring heterotrophs from soil and... | place: Chile: Atacama Desert | collected 2011-06-27
CGCGGTGAAGCCTTCCAGGAAGCGGCGCTGAAATCGCTCGGCCACGCGTTGCACCTTTAGCTGTCGGGAGCTACCAGTTCGCCCAATTCGGAACTGGGAGGCAGCATGGGACCGTTGGCTGGGCTACGGATCGTTGAAATGGCTGGGCTGGGGCCTGGCCCGTTCTGCGGCATGCTTTTGTCCGACATGGGCGCGGACGTGATCCGCATCGATCGGCCGGGCAACGAAAGCTTGGTGGGCGTTTCCTACGACATCATGCATCGCGGCCGCCGCCTCGTCGAACTCAACCTCAAGGATGGCGCGGAGCGGGACCAAGCCCGCGCGCTGATCAATAAGGCAGATGGCCTGATCGAGGGGTTTCGCCCCGGTGTCATGGAGCGCCTGGGGTTGGGCCCTGAAACATTCGAGGCGTCCAATCCGAAACTCGTTTTCGGCCGCATGACGGGGTGGGGCCAAACCGGTCCGCTGGCGCAAACCGCGGGCCACGACATCAACTATCTGTCGATCACCGGTGCGCTCGCGACAATCGGGCCGCGGGAAAAGCCGGCTATTCCGCTGAACCTCGTCGGCGACTTCGGCGGCGGCGCCCTTTACCTCGCCTTCGGCATGGTTTGCGGTATCCTGGAGGCGAAGTCGTCCGGTCGGGGGCAGGTGATCGATGCCGCCATTTCCGACGGCGCGGCGCATTTGATGGCCATGATGTATTCAATGCACAATGAAGGGCGCTGGAACACAGCCCGAGAAAGCAATCTCCTGGATGGCGGCGCGGCCTTTTACGAGACCTACCCGTGTGCCGATGGCAAGTTCATCTCAGTGGGTGCCATCGAGCCACGCTTCCAGAAGGTTCTGCTCGACGCTCTCGGCATCAGCACGGCGCTGATCGTGCATGACCTCCAAGCACCGGAAAACAAGAAGCTGCGGGAGGAACTGGCGCGTGTGTTTGCCTCCCAGCCGCGCGCTTATTGGGTGGAACTGCTCGAAACCCTTGATGGCTGCACGGCGCCCGTGCTCGACATGGCGGAAGCGCCGGAGCATCCACACAACAAGGCACGCGACACGTTCGTGATGCACCAGGGTGTGCGTCAGCCAGCACCGGCACCGCGCTTCAGCCGGACTGTGCCTGAGCTGCAGAACTGGTCACAAACGGAGCCGGTTCGCGCGGCTACCGTGCTCGACCAGTGGAAGCGGCGGCACTAGGAAGTGCCCTTTCGAGTACATTTTCCGTGCTACGAAAATCTTTATGCAACCAGCTGCCACCCGTTCTAGTTTGACGTGCTTGAAAATCCAGGGAGGCTTGGTTGCACGTTCCGCAGGAACTCAGAAGCGCGGATCAATCGGCAGAGCTGCTGAGTGTTCTGGCCAATTCTCATCGGTTGAGGATCATGAACCACCTCCTGGCCGAGGAGATGGCCGTTCATGAGGTTGCCGATCGCGTTCAGCTCAGCCAGTCCGCGATTTCGCAGCATCTGGCTCGGTTGCGGCGGGCGGGTGTCGTGAGCACGCGGCGCGATCGCCAGACCATCTATTATTCAAGCCAGTCCGAAATCGTCCGGCACCTGATCGACGCGTTGGACGGCCACTTCAATCCTCCCAATCCCGAACCGAACAGCCCAAGCGAAGAGGATTGAGCGGCGAGACGCCGATCAATGCCGGTAGGACGGATCCTTGCGGTCCAACTGAGCCTTCAGCGCGTCGAAATGCGCAAACGCCATGTCGTTGTAGTCGCGCCAGCCTTGCGCCGTTTTTTCCGCGATCTCATCGGACATGACGTTCAGCGGCTGCCCGCTGGCATAGGCCAGAATCAGCGTCTTGGCTGCGCGTTCAAAAAAGTAGAGGTCCTCGAAGGCTTCCGCAATCGTGGCGCCCGTGGTGGTGACGCCGTGGTTGCCCATCAGCAGGACCTGATGGTTGCCGAAGCAGGCAGCCAGGCGCTCGCCTTCTTCCGCCTCGTCGGCGATGCCGCCAAAGCCGAGGTCGACGCCCATCTTGCCGAAGAAGCGGGCCGTGTTCTGATCGATCGGCTTCATGGTGGGGTCCTTCAGCGAAGCCAGGGCGGTCGCATAAGGCGGATGGCAATGCAGGAGGACGCGGGCGTTGGGGCGAAGCCGGTGCAGGGTTCCATGGATCGTCCAGGCGGACGCATCCGGCGCGTTCGGACCCTTCATGACGTCAGGATCGTCTGCGTCGAGCAGAAGAAGGTCGCTGGCGCGGATCTGGCTGAAATGTTTCCAGCGCGGGTTCATCAGAAAGCGACGCCCGTCCGCGGACACGGCGGCGCTGAAGTGGTTGCCAACCGATTCGTGCCAGTCGAACTCAGCCGCCAGCCGGAAAGCGGCGGCCAAGTCGACACGCAGTTCCGCTTCCCGCGCGTCCTCGCCGGCACGCTCGAGCCGGCTTACGGTTGCCGAACTCACTTAAAGCGTCCTTCGGTGGTCAGCGCACGATAGGTGGAGCGCATTTCGCCGCGATCCGTGTAGCAGCCGCGCAAATAGCGGTCGCCGCTGGTGGCAGAATAAGCGGCGCGTCCATGCACGATGCGGTGGTTGTCAAACACGATGCATTGCCCCGCGCTGAGACGGAAGCGCATCAGGTACTTGTCGGATTGCAGCATTTTGCCGAAGCGGACGAAGGCCGGATAATAGCGGTCAAGGAAGCTTTGATCGAGATCGAAGATATCGGCCATGTGCTGGCTGATCGTCACGCCCGAAACTTCGCCATGGCTGTCGAGCTCGATCACGTGCTGGCGCGAGCGCACGTCATAGTCATCGTGCTCGCAGTAATAGGGGATCGGCGTTTCGGACAGGATTTTGAAGTCTTCCGGGTGCTCGCGGCGAAGGTCGTTGGCGACAGCCGCACCATCGAGGAAGAGATTGGCGCCGCCTTCCACCGAGTTGGCGCGCACATGGAGGAACTGGACGCCGGGCGCGACGTCTTCCGCCGGCGTATCAGTGTGCAGTTCCAGCGCCTTGGCCGTGTAGGCGAGGTTGGTCGGCTTGATGTGCGTGCGGACGTCGAAATACTCGCCGAAGAAGGTTGGCCGGACATGGCCAATCAGGCGCGCGGTATCCGTCAGGCCTTCGTTGGAATCCGGCATGTCGTTGATGATGGCAACCCCTTCCACCAGCATCGCCTTGATCCATTCTGCAACAAGCGCCTTGTCTCGCATCAGCTCGGGCTGCGAAAACCGCGCAATCTTCTCGTAGTGATCGGCAAACCAGACCTTGCGGGGCAAATCCGCCGGATCGAAACGGCGCTCGCCCTTGGCGTATTTGGCGAGGAAATCGAGCGTGTGGCGCGTGACGTGCTCTTCGCCGCGCCAGGAGATTTCCAGCGAACCGTCGACCACGCGGGCAGTTTGGGGCTGGGGCGCGTCCTTCTGGTGAAAAATGTCGAAAGTGCGCTCGCGCGTTTGGCTGTCGAACGAAGTCGGGCAATTGTCGCGAAGCCAGTAGTAGTTGAAATAGGCCGTGGACCCGTCCTTCAACGGAACGCGCAAACCGTTGGCTTCCAGTGTGACCGGGCTGACGATCTGGTCCATGTCTTGTTCTCCAATGATTAAGCGAACTTTGAAGGGGAGGATGACGCTGGCGCCCGCGCGCGGGAAGGCCTAGAAATCTCAAGTTAGTATAAGCTTGGGGTTATGATGTGATCCGCAGCCTGCCTCCGCTTCGCCTGCTCACCGTGTTTGAAACGGTGCTGCGCAACGGCAGCATTCGCGCGGCTGCTTCGGAGCTCAACGTTTCGCAGCCCGCCGTCAGCCAGGCCCTGCGGCAGCTGGAAGACCATGTCGGAACACGCTTGCTCGACAGGACGACGCGGCCGCCGGGTCTCACGGAAGCCGGTCGGCTCCTGCAAAGCGCAACAACGGAAGGGCTCGGCCGCATTGCTGAAGCGTTGCAGGACATCCAGCGCCTGAGCGGCACGGCGGAACAGTCGGTGACCATTGCGTGTTCCGTGGGCTTTGCCACCTACTGGTTGATGCCACGGCTCGCCGGCCTCTATGAAACGCATCCCGGGATCGCCGTAAATGTGCTGACCACCAGCCAAGGCGCGCCGCGGCTCACGGCCAGCGTCGACATGGCGATCCGCTTCGGCAGCGGCTCGTGGAGCGACGGCGAAGTCCATCGCCTGTTTCATGAGCGCGTGGAGCCGGTTTGTAGTCCGGAACTGGCCGAGCGGCTGCCGCGCGAGGGTGCGTTGCAAGCCGCAACCCTGATCCATGTCGACGTGGACGACGAAAGCTGGACCCGATGGGCGACTTACCTACGTGCGATCGGGCAGTTGCCGGACAACCGGCGACCCGGCCTCCGGTTCACCAACTATGTGCAGGCAACACAGGCAGCCCTCAGTCATCAGGGGGTGATGCTCGGCTGGCGTTCCATTACCGGCGATCTGGTGAAACAGGGCCGGCTGGTGGTTCTTTCTGAGCCGCATTATCGCCCGGGCAGCGCGTTCTTCCTTGTTGCAGCGCATCGGCCCACCCATCAGCGGGCGAGCCAAACGGTTGCCGCCTGGTTGAGGAGCCTCGGCGACAGCGACCCATCCGGCGCTGCGAGAGCAATCTGAGCGGAAGGCAGCTGCCCCTTCTTTCTGCGCTCCACGGAGCGAAGCTCTTGCGGAGCGTGCCTGCTAATGACATGCGTTCATTATGAACGCTGTTGTTTCTCCTCGTCCTCGACCGGCCGACACGCATTCCCCGCTTCTGTCTTACGGCGGGCAGAAACCGCCGGCACCGGCCTGGTTCGCTCAAGCGCTGGCCAATGAACCAGAGGCGCTTTTTCTCGACATCGACGGGAGCTCGATCGAGGTGCTGCGGTGGGGCACTGCCACCGCCAAGGCTCCGCTTCTGCTTCTCCACGGCAATGGCGCCAGTGCAGACTGGTGGCGCTTCATCGCGCCGTTCCTCAGCCAGGACCGGCAGGTCGTCGCTTGTTCGTGGCCTGGCATGGGGCATTCGGATTGGCGCGACCACTATGCCATCGACGACTTTGTCCAACTCGCAGATGCGGTTGCCGAACAAGCTGGCCTGCTCCAGGCGAAGGTGCCGCCGGTTCTGGTCGGCCACTCCTATGGCGGCATGGTGACCTGCCTCAGCGCTGCCCGGGCGGTGGTGCCATGGTCGGCCGCGGTGATCATCGACAGCCTTCTTGTTGATTTCCATTCACGACAAGGCTGGGACGTGCTTGGCGACCCCGCGCGCGCTGCCAGCCAGACGTGGCCGAAGGCCAACATATTCGGGTCCCTCGAGGAAGCCCTGACGCGCTTTCGCTTCCTGCCGCCGCAGCCTTCGGTCAGCGACTACGTCACGGACTTCATCGCCCGCAGTGCGCTTAAGCCAGTGGGCGATGCCTGGACATGGCGCACCGACCCGAAGCTGCGCTTTCTCGGCATACAAGACGGGCGCCTCGATGAAGCGCTGCCGCGCATCAAGTCCCCTTTGACGCTGATCCGCGGCGAACTTTCGGCGCTCGTTTCTGCCAAGGGCATGGAAACAATGGCGGCGGTTGCGCCGGCTGAAACGCGCTTCATCGCCGTGCCGGAAGCCTACCACCATGTGCCGGTGGACCAACCCCTGGCGCTGGTGGCGGCGTTGCGCGCGGTTCTCTGAGGAAAACAATTCCCGGTTTCGCGCGTTGAGGCTCCTTCATGCAAAGGAGGCCGTAGAAGAAAAGCAGCGCAGGATCCAGAAGGACGTTGATGCCAAGGATGCGCAATCCGATGGCGGAAGCGGCAGCGACGAGGCGATGCAGGCTGGGGCGCGCGCTTATCCCGTGCCGCCCTTTCCCAAGCAGCATCATCCGAAGCCGGGCGAAGAACGCAAGATCGACCCCGCGCCGATGTATGATGCGCCGTTCTACAAGGGTTCGGGCAAGCTCGACGGCAAGGTCGCGCTGATCACGGGCGGTGACTCCGGCATCGGACGCTCGGTGGCCGTGTTGTTCGCGCGCGAAGGGGCGGATGTCGCAATCGCCTATCTCAGCGAAGACAAGGACGCGGCCGACACCAAGGCCGCCGTGGAAAAGGAAGGACGAAAAGCGATCCTCATTGCCGGCAACGTGGCTGACCGGAGCTTCTGCCAACAGGCCGTCGACCAGACGATCGAGGCGTTTGGCGCGCTCGATATCCTCGTCAACAACGCCGCGTTTCAGATCCATACGAACGACTTCGAGGATCTCACCGAGGAGCACTTCGACACCACGCTGAAAACCAACCTGTATGGGTACTTCCACATGGCGAAAGCTGCGGTGCCCCATCTCAAGCCGGGCTCTGCGATCATCAACACGGGGTCGATCACGGGCATCGAGGGCTCAAAGGAATTGATCGATTATTCCATGACCAAAGGCGGTATTCACGCTTTCACCAAAGCCTTGTCCAGCAATCTGGTCAGCAAGGGCATTCGGGTCAACTGCGTCGCACCCGGACCTGTGTGGACACCACTGAACCCGTCGGACCGGGACGCTGAAGGTGTCTCGAAATTCGGCTCGCAAACGCCCATGAAACGGCCGGCGCAACCGGAAGAGATCGCGCCGGCCTATGTGTTTCTCGCGTCGCCGCAGATGTCGAGCTACATCACCGGCGAAATTCTGCCGATCGTCGGGGGCTACTGAGGCGCTTCGGTGCTTTCAGAACGCTCCGGCGAGTGGTTCGGAGCTGCCCAAGCCCAGAAAACAGCGTCTCCTTGCTGGGGAGACGCTGCGGCTCCGGCTTGCTGCACCTGCTGCGGCGCCGGCCTGCGCTTGATGTCTTTCGCTCGCGCGATCTGCTTGCTGAACGGGTAGGCACTTTTCATGACGCTTCCTCCCACGGCATTCGCAGTGATGCCTGCGGGTACTGTGCGCCGGATATGATCAGGGTGCCATATCTTTTGAGAGGAGCTCGATCACATCCGCGGGGGTGTGAAGGATCTCAGCGCGCGGGCTTTTTCGCGGGAGCCGGGTTCAGTTCGGAAGAGGTGGAAGCCCCCCAAGTCGGTCTCGTGAAGGCCATCGACTGCCATCGCAAGGATGTCCGCGCGACGTCTGGCGCGAGATCCGCAGCTTCAGGGAGCTTCTTATTTGAATTGTCGCTAATATAGAATCGCATTCGGGAGCTTCCCGGCTGCTGAAGGACAAAGACGGCCAACGGTTCCCCTGTTTTCACAGTCTTGCGTTCGCAAACACCAATCCCTCCCATTGCAGCAGAGCTTGTCCGCCGCTAGGTCTCGCATGAGTTGATCAAAGCAGGCGAAGTAGTGGACGATCATCAGGACGAAGAAGAGCGGATCGACCGGGAACTGGTTCGCACAGGAGATGGTCCCGATCCGTTTTCAGCTGCAGTGCGTGCCACCCGCATGCCGATGCTCATCACGGATCCACGACAAGCCGATAATCCGATCGTTTTCGTCAACAATGCCTTTTTGCGCTTGACGGGTTACAGCCGCGACGAGGTGATCGGCCAGAACTGTCGCTTCCTGCAGGGACCGGGCACCAATCGCGACGACGTCGCAAAGGTCCGAGCCGCCGTCAGCAGGATGTCGTCCATCGAGATCGACCTGCTCAACTACAGGAAGGACGGTACGAGTTTCTGGAACCGCCTGCTCCTGTCCCCCGTGTTTCACGACGAGGAACTCACTTATTTCTTCGCGTCCCAATTCGACGTGACGCGGGAAAAGCAGGAGATCAACGCGCTGCACGGCAACCGTGACAGCCTGGAAGAAGAGCTGCGCTCGCGCATCGTTGACGTCGGCCTGGCGGAAGAGCGACTGCGGTTCACCCTTCGCGCCGGCAAGCTGGGCTTTTGGACCCTGGACCTCAAAACCAACCGCCTCGTTGCTTCACCGCTGTGCAAGCAGAATTTCGGACGTCAGGCGTCCGCTACCTTCACCTTCGACGATCTCAACCAGTCCATTGCTCCCGAACATCTGGAAGCCTGGCGGGAAAGCTTGGCGGAAGCCCTTTTGCCTCCGGGCGAGATGAAGGTCGAATACAAGATCAACACACCGGATGAGGAACAGCGTTGGATCGAGCTGCGCGGGCAAACCGCCTTTGACAGCAGCGGAACGCCGCACAGCATGAGCGGGGTGTCCATCGACATCAGCGAGCGCAAGCAAGCGGAGGAGCACCGCAATCTTCTGGCGCGCGAGCTCAACCACCGCGTGAAGAATTCGCTGGCAACGGTGCAGGCGATCTTCGGCCAGACCCTGAAAACGGCCTCCACCATCGAGGAAGCACGCCAGGCCGTGTCGTCGCGCATCCAGGCTCTTGCCGGTGCACAGGACGTTTTGATCGAGCAGGGCTGGACGCGATCCGAACTAAGCCATGTTCTGAAGAATGCCCTCCGACCCTTTGAAGACGGCCATGACCGCATCCATTACGGCGGCCCGCGTGTGGCCGTGTCGGCTGCTGCAACAACGGCCTTCAGCTTGGCGCTCCACGAATTAGCGACGAATGCGCTGAAATATGGCGCGCTTTCCAACGAAAGGGGCCGCGTTGCCATCGAGTGGCAGGTAGAAAAGGGGCAGTTCAACCTCACCTGGCGCGAAAGCGGCGGCCCGCCCGTGTCGCTGCCGCAGCGGCGAGGGTTCGGATCAACGATGATCGAGCGCGCCCTGGCATCCTCCGTGCAGGGCACGGCGGAGATCGCCTACCCGCCGACCGGCGTTGTTTTCCGGGTTACCACGGAACTGCGGCACCTCCGCCCCGAGGAGCTGTAGCGTCTGCACACGCGAGCCCGCAACGGGCTGGCTGTCAGTTGATGGAGGGAAACTGCGCCTTCATGCGGTTGCGGGTGTAGATGATGGCGTCTTCCGTGTCGGCATTGGCTTCATGCACGGAAATCTTGGCGAGGGCCAACGCCATCATGGCAAAAGCATAATCGGCACGCTCCAGCATGTCGGTTGCGACTTCAACGAAGCTGCCGCGATCTGAGCGAAGCAGTCGAGCCAGGTCCGCATGATTAAAGCTGGGGACACGCTGTTCGGACGCCTTGTGTTTCACGGGGAGCCTCGTCACGCACGAATCGTCGATCCAACCTGCCGGACTGAGGAAGGTGTGGCAACGCTGCATTCGCGCGAGGCTGGTGGGAAGCTGGATTGTGGAGTTTCAATGACTTGCCACAGTCAGGATGATGCCGGCCTGGACATCAATGGACAGCTGATGCGCCGCATGTGCGTGCCGAGCGTTTCGGCGTGTGGCCGTCAGGAATGGCTTTGGCGGCCTTGTTCGCCTGCAACAAGCAGGCCGAGATGCTTGATGTAGCTCGTTGTCTCGAACGCGCTGCTGCGGGCTTCCGCCAGGAGCTCGTTCATCTGCCGAAGCTCCATCCGCTGAAGCGCGCAGAGCTGCATGCTGTTGGCCAGCATCTGCAGTGTTTTCTCGTAGTTGGCTTCTGACTGCCGCAGCAGGGCGGCGAGATCTTCGATCCGTTCCATCAGCCGGCGCTTGTCGGCTTCCGCTTGTCGGGCATCGCGCTCGGCCGTTTCTTCCAGCCGGGCGAAGCTTCGCTCGTAGAAGGCGATCTTGCTGGCAGCGGCCTGGACCATTTCAAGCAAGGGTCCAAGCGACTTTGCATCCTCGACAGCTTGCTGCGGGCGCTGCGGGGTTTCCGGACGCGGAAGCGACGGCTCGCTTTCCGCAGTTTCCATCAGGTCAAGTTCAAGGCCAAGGTCCATATGCGTCCTCCCCGAGAGGACGAGAATCAGCCCGCACGAAGTTGCGCGTTCTTTTCCCGTTTGATGCTGCCGCCGAAGCCGTTGACGATCGCCTGGTTCAGTCGCGTCAGCCAGGTTTCGGCTTCGATGGCGCGTGCTTCAAAGGCCTTGGCGCGCTGGTTCGCCGCGCGGATCTCTTCTTCGGCGCTGTTGAGGCGCGCAGCCATCTGGATGCTGGCATCACGATGCGCCGCGTTCATGGCTTCGATCTCAAGTTCGAGCACCTGAACGCGCTCTTCGCTGGCCTTGATCGCCTCGCAGGCTTCCTGGACGAGGAGCAGGGAAGACGCCCATTCCGGCTTGCGGGGCTCGTCTTCCCGCTCGAAACGATAGGTCGGCTTTGCGGCAACGGGCGCTTCCCGCACCTGGCGCGGCTCGTAGTCCATTTCCTGGCTGGCTTCACTGGAAGCGGTGCCTTCCCAGGCATCATTGCCCACGACGTTCACTGCACGGCTCATTTTGAACTCCTCGTTCCAGCGCGCGAAAGTTACGGAATTAGTCATTGTCTTCATTCGAAGGCTTCGGCCCGACAGGCAGGAAGCTCACGTTGGATTGCGGCTCGGATTGCTTTGGATCGTCCAGCGCCATCGGCTGGAAGGACCGATTGGCGCGCTTCAGCGACTCGTTCAGGCGCTGCAGGGAAGCCCGGCTCTCGCGCGCAATGTTCAGCGCGCCTTGCGCCAGCGTGCGTTCCGCCCGTTCATTCTCGAGCTCTTCCACAAGCCGGCGATGCGATGCTTCCAGAGCCGCCCGCTCCAGCTCAAATTCCTTGGTGAGCTCTTCCACCCGTTCCGACCGAGCGCGCGCCTTTTCCAGCGCGCTTGTGAGAGCGACTTCTTTGGCGGAAAGCGCCTTCGTGAGCATGTCGCAGCGCTTCACGAGGCTTTCCGCCGAACGCTGGGTTTCCGAGAGCTCCGCAGCCTTGGCTGCAAGTCTTTGTTCCAGGCTGGCGTTCTGGCGTTCGGCCGCCTCGCATTGCTTTTCGAGGTTGCGCACGAGGCTATCCGAATTGCGGAGGGCCGCGTCCTTTTCCGAAATCAGATGGCGGGACTGCCCGACAACCTGCTCCGCGGAGGTCACGCGGGCGGTCAAAGCTTCCAGCCGCAGCACCAGGGACGCTTTTTCGGCGCTGAGAGCAGACAGTGTCAGGTCGTGCGCATGCTCGCGCTGCTGGCGGGCCGCTTGCTCGGCTTCGAGTTTCTGCTGGAGCTCCGCGATCCTTGTTTGGCGCTCCTGCGCCTGGCGGTCGCTCTCGTTCAAGCGCGACTGGAGGTCGACGCGGTCCATGACCTGTTTGTCGATTGCACCCTGCAGCCGCTCCAACTCGCGTTCCAGCGTGGCGCTGCGGTCGGCGTGCAGGATCGCTTGTTCCTGGGTGAGCTGCAACTCCGCGGCGCGCTCGGCCAGGAGCTCACTCAGTTCTCCGACCTCGGCATCCAGGCGCTGGCGGTTTTCGCGCTCGGTTGCAAGCTGCTGGTCGGCATTCGCAAGCAACTTCTGGGTTTCTGCCAGCTTCGACCGGTCGGCTGCCGCGGAGGCATGCACGTGATCGAGATCGTCTTCCATCGCCTTGTTGCGATTGAACAGCACGTGGTAGTCGTTTGAGAGCGTCGAGAACTTTTCCGCGTTCTGCTGCAGTTCTCGCTGGAAGCGGGCCCGCTCCTCGCTTTCGCGCCGAAGCAGTGCCTCGAGTTCGAGCACCCGGGCCTTGGCCTTCGGCAGTTCCGTGGAAAGTTCCTCGATCGGCTTGGACAAGAGATGGAAGTCGTCCGAAAGGGACTTCAGGTCTTCCAGACGGTCCGCCATGTAACTGAAGCGGACATGCAGGAGCTCGTTGCGCTCGCCCACCTTTTGCAGCGCTGGCGTGGGGGCCGCTGCGGGGGCAGCCTGCGGCTGCGGGTCCACAGCTTCCGACGCAGCTCCCGAGGAACTGTCGGCGCTGGCACGCTTGCGCAAAAGGAAGTCCCACGGCGCGGTCATCTTTTTCTCCCGTGCGCCGACTCTACCCTTAACGCTTCATTAAGCAATAACGCCCGGGGCTTATCCTCTTCATTCCTTGGGCTTGTTGCATGCGAGTCACTGCGCGCGGAGGCGTCAGAGATGCAATTGTGGAAGGAGGGGCACGGCACCGGTCGGGCTACTGCAATCCGGATGCGTCGACCAGATTGACGGGAGCCGGTGCGGGTGGCACAGCCTGGTCGCCAACCAACCCGCTCAGTTCGAGCTGCTGCTCCTTCGGAAGCATCGCAGAAACCGCGGCTGCGACGAGCAGCACGAGCATGAAGATCGGAATGTACCATTCTGGCGCGCGAAAGCGGTGCATCGAGTGAGGTCTCCCGTGATCCACATTCGCGTATCACGGAAACAAGATGCGTCGCGGCCAAGCCGCCGGCAAGGCGGCTTAAGGATTCGTTTACTTTAAGGTTAAAACGGCGGGGCTAAACCGCAAGCGCCGCCGAACGGGCATTCCGGATCTGGATATCGATCTCCAGCGTGGAGGTCGTGTCGCCGCGATCCATCCGCACATGCACGTCGTCATGGTCGATCTGGATGTGGCGCGCGATCACGGCCATGATCTCCTCGCGCAGCTTGCCAACCAGATCGGGCTGGTTGCGGCTTTTGCGCTCATAGGCCAGCAGGAGCTGGAGGCGCTCACGGGCAACCGGCGCGCTGCCGCGCCGCTTGAAGATGTCGAACATGCTCATGCCGCTTTCCTTCCGAGCAGTCGGTCGAGGAGGCCGCGCTTGTCTGTTGGCAGCACCATCGGCACCGTTTCACCTTGCAGCCGCTTGGCT
>JAESGL010000614.1_pt1 | contig 12481 bp, 17 predicted proteins | sample 9269711 | NCBI WGS metagenome assembly JAESGL01 (sample SAMN14515918, study PRJNA621676) | algae metagenome | isolation source: Kastovskya adunca ATA6-11-RM4 and co-occurring heterotrophs from soil and... | place: Chile: Atacama Desert | collected 2011-06-27
GGATGGCCGCCGACACCAGCCGGCCGTGCTTTTCGCCGCCGAAGCCAATGGCGGCGAAGGCCTTGCGCATCGCCGCGCCGCGCGTCACCTGCTTGTGGTGCTCATGGTTGCAGCAGCCCGGCGTCTCGCATGTCCCGGTGAGCGTGTGGCCCTTCTTGAGCTCTTTCCCATGCACCGCCGTCCACAGCACGATGTCCACGCGCTTGACGTTGCCGTCGTGGCGCGTCAGGGGGTGGCCCTGCGGGCTGCGCGCGCCGCTCCAGCGCAGGCAGTCGCATCCTACTGGCTCGCACCGCAGCAGGATTTCCTGCTCGATGTCGGCAGGCGTGCGCACGTAGTCCGGCAGCACGTAGCGCCAGCTGCCATCCACCCCGCGGATGCTGACCTTGCCCGCGCGGCGCAGCTTGTGCACGCGCTCCCTGGTGTAGACGCGGCCCCGCCCCGTCAGCTCCGCCAGGTGCTCCAGCCGCATGGGCTGGTGCTGGGCGATCAGCGCGAGCAGGTCGCCGTCATAGGGCTCGGGACGCGAGCCCCCGGGCGCGATGTAGCGGCTGAAGGGAACCCATTTCCGGTGTCCATTGAACGCCGCCAGCTTGATCCGCTGGGCCCGCGCCATCCTGCGCAGCACCAGCCCCATTGCTAGCTCGGGGGACTTTGCCAGCTCCGCCAGCTCACGGGTGCTCATCTCCTGGCCGGCAAGGGCCTTGAGGATCTGGGCAGGCTTCCAGGGGCACCGGGCGATCAGCACGTCCACGGCCACCCATGCGGCGTCCTTCTGGGGCTTCGTGGCGATCGGCCGGGCCAGCAGGCGCTCGCGCGCGTCTTCCAGCACGCCGGCCAGGTGCTCGGCGTCCCAGCCCGTCGCGGCGCGCAGCTCGCTTTCGCGCGCAGAGCCCCCAGCGGCCGTCAGCGCCTGCAGCAGCTGTGTGTGGGCCTTCTTCGTGGTCATGCATGCCCCCTCTCGCGCGTGTCCGCAGCCAGGGCGAGCGCTTCAGCCTTGGCGGCCTGCTGCAGGCGCGCGTACTGGAGGGCTTCGTCCGGCAGGCGCAGGTAAATGCTGTCGTGGACGAACTCGGTGAAGGCGGCCATGTCCTTCTCGGTGCGCTGCGGGGTGTTCAGCTTCGAGCCGTAGAGCCGGCAGAACTGGTGAACTAGTTCGGTTTCCGCGATGGCGCTTGAAAGGCAGTTGATGAACGCCGGATCGAAGTACGCAGCGCTCAATGGAAGGCGTGGTGCAAGCACTTCAGCCATGGGCCGCGCCCTCCCCGGCCATACCGAACCTCGGAAGATCAGCAACCTGGGATTCCCAGGAGCGGCAGTGCTCAACCAAGGTCGCCAGGTGATGGCGCTCAGCGTTCAGGTCGGGGGATTCATCGAGCGTGCGCGCCACCGAGGCGAGCATCTGAAAAACGCGTTCTTTTGGAGAGAGGTCGGTCACGTCGTACGTCCTGAAATCGAGCCCGGGGACCGGAGCGTTGTTGAGCACTGGGGCTGTGTGGTTTGAAGCGTCTATGCGCGAGGGCGACGGCACGGCGTCCAGTTGCTGGCTCACGCTGCACCTCCTGCCTGCTGGGCCGCCAGGTGCTCGTTCACCTGGCGCTGGATCTCGGCCTTCCTCTCTTGCAGAGCGCGGTGTTCTTCCCGCACTGCGCGATCGCGGGCCTCCTCGTCCGCGCGCCGGCGGTCGGCCAGGGTTGCACGCAGTACAGCCAGGCGGGCGCGTACATCCGGCGGTGCGCCCGGAAAGTCCACCGCCTTGCCTTCCAGCAGCGCCACGGCATCGATGGCGGGTGCCGCGAGCTTCAGCACGCGGTGCTTGTCCGCGGCCTCCGCGGTGATCCGGCCCAGCTGCACCGCCTTGTCCAGCGCCACCTCGCGGCCGTCCTTGTCCCAGCCAAGGGACACGCTGACCTCTGGCGGGGTGCGGCTGTCGCGGGCAATCCGCACCAGCCGCTCGTAGGCCGCAATGAAGGCCATGCGGGCACCCACCATGTCGCCTTCGGCGGCGAGAGACTTCGCCACCAGCCACGCATCCGACATTTCGTTGGTCCACACGACGGTGGCTCGCTCGTCCATCGCCTCGACCGCCAGGGCCCAAGCCTCGTTCGCAGCCGGCCGGCCCATGACCTCATCGATGCGGTCCAGGATCGACTTCGGCGTGAGGCGGCCGGTGTGCTCGTTCCGCAGGCGGGACAGCGCCCGGCCCAGCACCTCCTTCGGATAGCTGCTCAGGTCATCGGCCAGCATCGCCGCCGCAGGGGGCGTTATGGGGAAGCCGAGCAATTCGGCAGTGCCCACCAGCTGCTGCAGCAGCCATTCCATGTCGTTCTCGTTCAGCATGCGTTCGCCTCCGCGCGGCGTTGCCGCAGGATCGTCATGGCCTCACCGGCCGTGTCGTAGTTGGCTTGGGATTGGTCCACCTGCTTGGCGCGGGTGCTGGTGATCGCCGCGCCGTTGAACCACTGGGTGCGGTAGCCCTCGGCGCGTGTGAGGAGCTGGCCGAAGTCGTGGACCAGGCGCACGACAAATGCCTCGTTCACGGCGTCCACGAAGAAGGCAGCCACGGCCGGTGATTCGTCATGCCCGATGCGCATCACGAACTGCTTCACCTTGGCGTTCACCGCCTGGTTGCGCACGGGCTTCGTCTTGTAGCGGCGCTGGTAGGCCTCGCTGTACGCCGCCCAGGTCTGCCGGCATGCAGCCTGCAGAGCGGTTTCCTTTTCGTCCACCGGCTCGGCCTTGACCTTCGGCGCGGTCGGCGCAGCCGGCTGCAAGATGGTCAGTTCATTGGTCTGTTCAATGGTCTGTTCTTTGCCCCTAGCCGCATCGGCTACGGGGGGGGTAGCCGATTGGGCTACGGGTGGTGTAGCCGGATCGGCTACCGTAGCCGATTGGGCTACCGTAGCTTCTTCGGCTACCGTAGCCGGATGGGCTACCGTAGCCTGTTCGGCTACGGTTTCTTCAGGGCTGCACAAGGTGTAGCGGCTGGCCTTCGAGTGCCCACCGCTGCCCACCTTTTTCAGCCAGCCGAGCCCCACCAGCGCGGTGGTGGCGGCGCTGATGTTCGATGGGTGCATTCCGGTGCGCTCGGAAATCTTCGCGCGGGAAGGCCACACGGTGTCCGTGACCTTGTTTCGGAACGAGAAGAGCGCGATCAGCACACGCGTCTGCTCCAACGTCAGCCGCTTGTCCAGGATCACCTCGATAGGCACCAGGGAGAATTGCCCTTCCGTCACGCGAGCGACCTCCCACGGGCGTACACGCGCCCGCCGGCAGTGCCGTGGCCCTTCACGCGGGGCGCATAGCCCACAGGCTCCAGCAGCCCCTGCTTGATCGCCTTCGCGAACACCGGGCCAAAGGCGCGATCGTCCGGCGGCCGCAGGCCGGCCAGCTTCGCGGAGTTGGTGATGTCCTCGCCGCGCAGCGTGGCACCGGCGGGGGCTGCCAGCATCGTCTCGCGGATGTGCGCCAGCGCCAGCTCGCTGAAGCCGGGGGCGTCCTCGTTGGCACGCTGCTCCGCCCGGGCCCCGGCCTCAGCCCCGAGCCTGCGCGCCATGCGCGTGCGGGTGATGAAAGGTACGCCAGCCATCACGCCACCTCGCCCGTTTCGCCCGATTCGGGGCCCCCAAAAGGCCCTATGAGCTTGTGCAGCGCGTCTTCATACTGCGCCTCATGATTCAATTTTTCCAACACCATCTGTCGGTAGGTCTTCTGGTGGACCGAGGCGTAGACGAAGTTGCGGAGCATGGTGGCCACGTCCGTGCCGCGCAGGGCGCAGTGCTGCCGGAACAGCGCATCCGTGTACTCATCGACCTTCGTCTTCAGGTCGCGGTCGAGCTTTCCGAGTGGCCCGGAAATGCCGCGTGCGAAATGCGGGACATCGTTCCGGTTAGGCATGCGCCACCTCCCCGCCTCGCACTTCCGCGCGACCTTGTGCTGGTCCCAAGCGGCGAGGCCGCCTGAATTCGGTGGTGGTTGCTGCGGCGCGCGCAGTCCCGGAGGGAAGGTGATCGCTCATGCGGTCCTCAAGATAAAAAAGGGGCGCGGCGTGACACGGCCGCTGCCATGCAGGAAGCAGTGCGAGCGGGCCCAACAAGGCCTGTTCGCGACGGCGCGCGGGAGGCGTGCCGGATGCGGCGTCGGCGGGGATGCCCGCGCGTGTTCGGTCTTCAGGGGTGGGCGAGTTCTTCCGCACCGGCGGAAGCAGGATGAAGAGCCGGGCCAGGCCCAACGTCAAACCACTCCGGACGGAGAACTCGGAGTTGCCAGACACGCGCCTCGGGCATGTCTTCGGACCACTGGGAAATTGCGCCCGGGGTGATGCCCAGAAGGCTCGCCAAGCTCTTGGCCGAACCTGCGTGATTGATGGCCTGTTGCGTCTTCATGGACACACTTTAGCACACTATATGTTTTCAGTGAGCACACTAAACGCTTTAGGTGGCTTAATTCAGCCCATGACTTTGGCTGATCGAATCCGGGAGGCGATGGATGCCTCCGGCGCAAGCAATGCCGACATCGCGCGCGCAGCAGGGAAGACTCCTGGGGCTGTGACCCAGTGGCTGAAAGGGGAAACCAAAACCCTTAAGGCCGAGTCAGCACAGGGCATCGAAGCCGCCACCGGCTTCCGGGCGTCTTGGCTGATCACGGGCAAGGGTCCGAAGACGGTGGCGAACACAACAAAAACAGAGAATTCGGGAGCAGTACCGTTGATTTCTTGGGTTCAGGCAGGCGCGTGGAGCCAGATCGTTGACAACTTTCAGCCAGGTGACGCGGAGGACTGGCTGCCCTGCCCAGTGCGGCATGGCCCTCACACCTACGTGCTCACCGTCAAGGGTGCGAGCATGTACAACCCCTCTGGGCCCGTTTCCTTCAAGGAGGGGGATCGGATCTTCGTAGACCCGGATCGTGATGCCCAGCATCGATCCCTAGTGGTGGTGCGCCGCGATGCCGAGTCGGAAGCGACGTTCAAGCAGTTGCTCGTGGAAGGCGATGTACGCATGCTCATGGCCCTGAACCCCAACTGGCCGGATCGCATCATGAAACTCGACACCGACACGGTGCTGTGTGGAGTGGTGATCGGAAGGCTGGAAGTGTTTCTCTGATTGACCCACCGTCAGCCCCCGCGTCCAGACACGAACCCGCCATAGGCGGGTTTTTTTCGCCCTCAACGCCCTCTCGTTTAGCTTGCTCAACTTTTTTTCGCAGCCAGCTATACAAGCCATATTTAGTACGCTAAAGTACGCCCATCGCTTCCGCCGCATCAGCCGGCACAGCGCAGGGCCCATCGATTGTGAGCAGCCCTTCCGATCCTTAAAAACACGTTCCCTGCGGATCGCAATCTGGTGGAAACCCACCAGGTTGTGGCAGCCCTTCGATGGGAAGCGGGCGTAGACCAGCGGCGTGACGTGCTGGTTGAGGCGGCAGAAAAGCGCGCGGCCAAGAGCAGCAACACGCAACCAGGTGGTGTACAGCGGAGGTCGTTCCCTCCCACCTGCAGCCCTCCACGAGGGCAAAAACCGAAGCCACCTTCCCCAGAGCCGGCTTCGGTTTTTCCAGGAGATGAACATGCAGATCAGCGAAGCGAAGATGGCCGGCGTCGAGGCCTTCCGCGCGGGCAAGGGCAGAGCCCCGGCCCTGAACCCCGGATTCGTCGCGCGTGCCCTCGAGGCCGGCAACCTGTTGAAGCTGATGGATGCCTACCTGCACGGGTGGACAATCGCTTCGCTGGCGCACAATGCACCCCTGCCCACCATGCCCAGCGTGGTGGAGCTGGCCCAGATCGAAGCCGCTGCGACCTGACGCCTGCATCCTCTCCCACCAGTTTTCAGCCGCGCCGGGGCTCTCTCCTCCCTCCCTCCCTAATTCCCCGGCGAGGTCGCTACTCGCGACCACGGCATTTTTATTCTGAATGGCTCCAGCTGGGAGCCCATTTTTCTAGGAGACGGCTTTATGGCACGAGCAAAAGCCGAGAAGCGCCTATTCTGGACGGAAGAAGCGCTCACTGTTCTGCGGTCCCAGTACCGGATCACACCAACGAGGGAATTAGCGGCAGAGCTCGGCTGCACTCCCTCGGCGCTATATCAAGCTGCGAGCCTCCAAGGCATCAGCAGAACGCAAGGCAAACGGATAAGACCCGACCAAAACGGCTACCCGATAGGCTATACCCGGAAAAATAGTTATTACGGCGTGTTAGAAAAGAAAGTCGCTACTACCGGCAATAAGCATACCGATTGGAAGCGTATTGAAGTTATCGAATGGGAAGAAAGATTTGGCCCGGTTCCGGACGGCTTTCACTTACATTGCCCTTCCGACAAGCCCCGCTCCTGCGATAATCTTGTGCTTCGAAGGAATAAGACTGACGAAGCCAATAATTGCGGCTATCCCGTGGGGCATATTCGTAGAAATTACAACGGCTTAGCAGAGCAGAAGATTTCTTCCAGCGGCAATCCTGGCACCGATTGGAAGCGACTCGACGTAATCGAATGGGAGCGGACCAATGGACCGATCCCCGATGGCTGGATTTTGCAGGTCAAAAGCGGAATGCCTCGCACGGCGGGCAACATGAGGCTTGTGCGGAGGACGGTATCCGCTGAAGAGGTGACGTTGGTTGACTTGAGAAAGCAATTCGCCCGACGGCTCATCGAATTAGAGAAAATTAACAGAGCCACTTTATCGCTCAACAAAGATGATTTTTCTAAAAGAAAGAACCGCTTCAGCCCCGAAGATGACGAAGCCATAAAGCAGTTGTATTTGCAGCATACTACTGGAAGGATAGCGGAAATTTTGGGACGATCTTTCAGTTCGGTGCAAAACAGGATGGCTAAACTTCGCGCAGCAGGGGCCATAGTCGCTAAAACGAAAAAATCAGCGCCTTATACATTCTGTGAAGATGCATTAATTAACGAACTTCTTCCCACGCATACCCACGCCCAAATCGCCGGACGGCTGGGGCGCAGCACCAGGTCCGTAGAAAAAAGAATCTATCGCCTCCGAGGAAAAAGGTAGTTCATGGACCACACTGATTTTTCACTCGCAAAAAAGCGCTTGGAAAACGCGCTCGCTGCGATGGACAGCGGCAATTCCAGCATCGAAAAAGCACTCTTAATCGGAGAAACCGCGCGGGCCGCAATAGACGCGATGCTTCTCCAAACCCGCAACCCCTTACCCAGGAGAAACCATGACCCCGAGCAAGACCAAAGGCAAGAACATCGACCACCTGCGCGAGACGCTTTTCCGGCAACTCGATAATTTGGTGGACCAGGACAAGCCGGTTGACCTCGACCGGGCCCGCCTCGTGTGCGACACGTCTCGCCTGCTCATCGAAATGTCTAAGGTCGAAGTGGAATATGCCCGCGTGGTCCAGGGCGCCATCACGCTGCCCTTCATCGAGCAGCAGGAAGGCAGCGAAGAGCGGGCCCACCCGGAGTTGCCTCCCCCGCCGCCCGGAACCGATCCGGCCCTGTCTCCGGAGGACCGGACGATCCAGGCCCTGAACGCGGGCCCGGCGCCGAACCACCCGTGGCGCAACCTGGGCTCTCGCGTGCACCGCATGGAGCACTGAGCGCCCCACCCCTCCTCCCCCGGCGGCAACGTGCCGCCTTTCGCCCGGCCTTCGTGCCGGGCTTTTTTTTACCCAGCCCCGGAGAACCCGATGCGCTCCACCCCCAGCCCCAACTACACCACAGCCGCCGGCCTGGTCCTCGTGCTGCTCGCGTTCCTCTGGGCGCAGCACGACGACACGCAGGCCACAGAGGCCGAAGCGAACGCGCCGGCCGCGTCCGCCGCACAGGCACACCGCGACCTGACGGCGCAACGCGCGTGCGAGCCCGGCGCCACCGCCGTGTGGATCGATCGCAGAACCGTCGAGTGCCTGCGCGAGCGGCCTTGACCAGCACCAGGAGGCAACCCCATGCACCAGACTGCCACCACCCCCGGCTACGCCGCCGCATCCGTCCTGCCGGGCGGGCGCGGGCCCGCACTCCACGTCACCGGCTTCCAGCTGCGCGATGCCCTGAGCCTGATCGCTCCCGATGGAACCGCAGAACAGCTGTCCGCCGTGCTCTGCATCCAGGCCGGGCCCGAGCGCCAAACGGCGCGTGGCGTTGAGCCTCAGGGGCTCTACTGCTGGATGAGCCAGTACCCCGAAGAGGGCACCGTCCGGCTGGACGAAACAGCCAATCCGGAGGTGGAGCAGGCCAGCCACGGCTCGGATGCCGTGCGCGTGGCGCGCCGCCTGATCGCCGCCGCCCGCTGGCTGAATCGCAATGTCGATTTTCGCAACCTGTCCGACGCCCGGGAGGACGCCCACGCCCTGGCGAACCTGATCTTGCGCGAGACGAAACCGCTGATGGACGCCCACATGCGCACCCTCACCAGCATCAGGACGGAAGGGGCCAGCTGATGAGCACACGCATTTCGATGTACCCGCCCGGCGGATCGGCCGGCCGACACAGCTCGCAGGAGGAACGCCGCTGTGAGCTGCCTCCTGTGGCTCCGCCACCTGCCGACAGTGCACCCGCGATCGCCGCCATGCAGGCCCGGGGCTACGCCGCCATCGGCCTGCACCGTCCGAAGAACGCGCTGAACATGGGCGAGGTGATGCGGGCGGCCGGGTGCTACGACGTTCGCCTGGTGGCCGTGGCGGGCCACCGCTTCGCCCGCGCGCCCACCGATACGCAGGAGGCCTGGAAGCACATCCCCACCATCGAGGTGCCAGAGCTGCTGGATGCAATGCCGGTGGGCGCCGTCCCGGTGGCCGTGGAGTTCATCCCCAGCGCCACGCCCCTGCCGCAGTTCGTGCATCCGGAGCGCGCCTTCTACATCCTCGGCCCGGAGGACGGCGGCCTGCCGGCGTCGATGGTGCAGCAGTGCCGCCATGTCGTCTTCGTGCCCACGCGGTTCTGCATGAACCTCGCCGCCACAGTCAACGTGCTGCTGTACGACCGCCTGGCCAAGCAGCCCCGGCGGCCGGGCGTTCGCCACGGCAGCAGCTCCGAAGCCCCGGCCGGACGGCCTGACCACCCTACCCCTCCCGCCTGACCTGGGCGAAGCCCCGTGAGCCCCTAGAGAAAGAGCAATTCATGAGCCCCCACACCCCTTATGCACGCGCGCGCCAGGCGCTGCGCGGCCTCGAGCATGCCGTCGGCGAGTTGGAGCGCCTGCGCACCGTGGCGCAGTACAAAGACATGGTGCTGACCGGGCAAGGCCCCGCCATGGACCTGCTGGCAGAAGCTCGGCGGAATGCACGCGCGGTGCTGAACGACGGAGCCCCGCGGCATGCCGGGGCATCCGCCGAAACGGCGATGGTCGATGCGGCCATGACCGAGATGCAGCACATCGTCCCGCCGCTGACGCGCACCCAGTGCAGCCGACTGGTCCGCGCGGCCGTGGAGGCGATCGGCGGTACGGCAGCAGCAGCCCCCGAGCGCCCCGCCGCCCGCGGCACCGGCGAGCAGGCCGAGGCGCGGAAGGCAGCGGAGGCGCTGACCACCCTGATCGAGGAAGCCCAGGACCACCCCATCGCCATCCCGCCAATGGCCGCCACCGCGCTGCGCGCCGTACTCCACGCGGCCGCACCGACTCGCGAGAAGGTCTACCCCTTGCTCCCCACGCCGGACCATTCCGTGGACGGTGGCACGCAGACCTTCTATCGCCCAGACCAGATGCGCAGGTACGCGGACGACACGGAAGCGCTCCGTGATGGCCGTGCCGAGGATGGGCCCGTGCACGTCGCCCGGCTGCACGTCACCGAGCTGCATGGCACGCATCACCGGGATGGCAGTGTGCGCGGCGCGTGGTCGCGCTCCTACGACACGCTGATGCAGAGCCGGCTGCCGCGCTGGATAGACCGGCTCCCACAGCGCGCGGCCCGGGCGGACATGGCAAGCAAGGCAGGCGCCGCAGCCTGCCCTTCGGACACTGAAAGGACCATATGAACGACAGCAGCACCAGCAGCACCACCAGTGGCGCAGCGCAGCCCGATCTGCGGACGGTCGTAAACTTCCTGTGCGGGAACGGCATGCTCCTCGGCCGCTGGTTTTTCGACGGCCCGCCGGCTGGAGAGAAGGACAGGTATTGGTGGCGGAACCACCTCCGAGCCTCGTTCGCGGCAGCGGAGCGGAAGGCGTATTCGCTCGACTCAGATCCGGACGGCATCCGTGCGCGCGCCGCCGACGCGATCATGTGGGCCCTGGCCTTCGGCGCCCAGGGCGCTGACCCGCCTCCGGAAGGCCACTGGCTCACCCCCTTCTGGGAAGCAGCGCAGGCAGAGGTTGCTGCACGCGCGCGCCTCGCGGCGGCCGGCCGGGAGGTCGAGCCAGCCTCAGAGGCACGGGAGCCGGCATGCAAAGCCTGCGACGACACGGGGATGGCTGTTCGCTGCGCCGACGGCGCGAGCATCATCCATGTGTTCGATTGCGATCAGTGCTCGCGGCCCGCTCCCGCGCCGGCTTCCCTCACGCAGGACATGGAATCCGTGTTGATCGACGGCGTGGCCTACCAGACGCCGGCGCCGGTGGCCGCCGAGCTGCTGGGCCTGCACCTGGAGGTCCGGGCGCTTACCGCCTTGGCAGCAGAGGCCTCCGATGCCCCTCCGACGGCGCGCAAGCCGCTGACGGATGAGCAGATCGATGGCTTGGCGGTTGACTCGGACGGGCTGCCAAACAGCCACCTGGAGTTCGCCCGCGCCATTGAGGCAGCCCACGGCATCGAGCCATGAAGAGCCCCACTACAAACCGCCTGCGGCTCTCGCACGCCCAGCGCAACCTGCTGCACGCCCGGCTGCAGGGCCGCATGCCAGCTCACCGACCCGAGACGATGCAGGCGCTTCATCGGCGCTGCCTCATCGCGGGGATTGACCACCAACCTACCCCGGCCGGGATGGCGATCTTCGCCCCCAGGCCTGAGCCACCAGGAGGACCGTGATGGCGCGATTCATCCGAATCCCCAAGTTCTGCCTCGACACCGGCTACACCGACCGCGCAGTGGAAACCAAGATCCACCGCGGCGTGTGGGTCGAAGGCAAAGAGTACGTCCGGGCTCCGGACGGGAATGTTCTGATCGATATGGAGGGATACAACCGATGGGCCGCAAAGCATCATCCGGAGGTGTTAGACCACGCGGCAACCGCATAGAGGTTCGCTTCACCTGGGAGGGCAAACAGGTTTCGCCCACCCTGGACCTGCGGCCCACGGCCGCCAACCTGAAGCACGCGGCGAGGCTGCGCGCCACCATCGTGGAGGAGATCAACCAGGGCAAGTTTCGGTTCGCCGATCACTTCCCCGACTACAAGAACCTGGCGGCCGTGCAGCCCGCCACGGACGAGGAATCCCGCCTCTTCCGCGACTGGGCGAAGGTGTGGGGCCGGCTGTCGGCCCGTGGGCTGGAGCACTCCTCGCACGCCGTCTACCTCCGCCACCTGGCCGCCTACTGGCTCCCGGTCTTCGGCCACCTGCCGCCGGAGCGCATTACGCACGTCATGGTGCTCGAGCGACTGGCCGACCTGTCAGCCCCCCGCCTGGATGAGAAGACGGGCAAGACGCGCCGCGCGCTGGCGCGCAAGACGCAGAACAACATCTTGATCCCGCTGAGGGGGGTGTTCGAGCTGATCTGCAAGGCCCGCAGCGAGGTGGTGGACCCTACCGACGGCATCGACAACCAGAAGGTGCAGAAGGCCATGCCCGACCCCTTCTCCCCCGATGAGGTGGAGGTGATCCTGCGCGCGCTGGAGGAGCAGGCCGGCAGCACATGGGCGGACTACTTCGAGTTCTCCTTCTTCGCCGGCTTCCGTGCGAGCGAGCAGATCGCACTCCTCTGGGAGGATGTGGACCATCGCAGTCGGACGGCGCTGGTGTGGCGCACCAGGGTGCTGGCCAAGGACAAGGACCGCACCAAGACCAACGTGGAGCGGCAGGTGGAGCTGAACGATCGGGCGTACAACGCCATCCGGCGCCAGCGGGCCCGCACCGAGGCCGCCGGCCGGGAGGTGTTCTGGAACCCGAACACCGGCAAGCCCTTCATTGATGAGCAGTCGCAGCGCCGCGTCTGGCGCGCCGCCCTCCGGAAGGCGGGGGTCCGCTACCGGGCGCCGAAGGAATGCCGCGACACCAGCGTGACGCTCGCGCTGATGGCCGGGGCGAACCCGATGTGGGTCGCCCTGCAGCATGGCCACAGCGTGCAGGTGATGATGCGGGACTATGCGAAGTGGATCCCGTCGGCCGACCGCGGGGCGAATCGCGCCGCGGTGAACGCTGCGATTTCTAGCCCGGCTCAGGACCAGAAAAAAGCGATTTAGGGATGGATTAGGGATGGACTCCCGAGGCCGTGAGCCAGATGCAAAAAACCCCTAAGCGAATCAATCACTTAGGGGTTTATGCTTTGGCGGAAACGGAGGGATTCGAACCCTCGATGAGGCTCTACACCCCATACTCCCTTAGCAGGGGAGCACCTTCGGCCACTCGGTCACGTTTCCAATCCCGCTATT
>JAESGL010000620.1_pt1 | contig 12326 bp, 6 predicted proteins | sample 9269711 | NCBI WGS metagenome assembly JAESGL01 (sample SAMN14515918, study PRJNA621676) | algae metagenome | isolation source: Kastovskya adunca ATA6-11-RM4 and co-occurring heterotrophs from soil and... | place: Chile: Atacama Desert | collected 2011-06-27
AGGCGTCACGCGACAGGCGCGCGACCCCCTCCAGTTCCGCCAGCCGCGCCGCGCACCAGCGTTCCGACTCGCGCTGGGCCTGTTCGTGGCTGGAAAGAAACAACTGTTCCAGTGATCCGAAGTGATGATAGATTCCCGATACAGGTGTCTGGGCCAGGCGGCTGATCGCACGGGCCGATGTGCCGCTCGCGCCATCACGTTCCCATAGGTCGATAACCGCCTCGATAAGCCGCGCCATTGCGCCGATTTCCGAGGTTTTTTCCGAATTTGCCACCGTCGCCATAACGTCCTTTATGCCATATCCCGCCGAACTGGCAAAGGCTGCGTCGGGGCGATATCCGTGTCTCGCCGCTGTCATATTGCCGCTGATCCTGTCATCGAACTGAGATACATATGTAACTGCGGCTGCATACAGACGTTCTAACTGCCCCTCCGAATTCAACATTATTCGGGGGATACGCACCATGAAATGTTCGTCTGTCCTGCGCCGTCGCGCACTCATTCTGGCCGGCACCATGCTGATGGGGGCGGGCTTCGCGGCTCAGGCCCATGCGGAGGACGCGCCGCTCGACGAAGGAGATGCCGGCCTTGGTTCGATTGTCGTCACCGCGCAGAAGACCGAGACCAATTTGCAGAAGACGCCGATCGCCATTTCGGTGCTGGGCAGCGATGATCTCAAGGCGCGCAGCGTGGTGAGCCTGAAGGATCTGGGCGACGGCGCGGTGCCCTCGCTGCGCATCGCCCCCTTTGCGTCGCGCAATTCGGCGCTGACCGTCGGCATTCGCGGCATCGTGCCGTTCGACGCCAACCAGCCCAGCCGCGACGCTGGCGTCGGCATCTATATTGACGGCGTCTATCTCGGCCGCTCGCAGGGGCTGGGCACGGCTTTGTTCGACATCGAACGGATCGAGGTGCTGAAGGGGCCGCAGGGCACGTTGTTCGGCCGCAACTCGACCGGTGGCGCGCTCAGCATCGTCAGCAGGAAGCCGAGCGGCGAGTTTCACCTCAGCCAGACCATGGGCGTCATGAACTATGACGGCTATAAGGTCGAAACCCATCTCGACCTGCCCAGCTTCGCCAATGTCAGCGTCAAGCTGGACGCGCTCGTCACCAAGCGCGGCGGCACCACCGACAATCCGATGGCGGGCGAGGAGGATTATAACCAGCTCGACCAGCGCGGCATGCACGGCGCGATCCTGTGGGAACCGAGCAGCCGCTTCTCCGCCCAATATGATTTCGACACCTCCTATGACGCCAGCACGCCCTATTATTTCCAGATGCTGGGCAAGTCGGATCGTCTGCCGGTCGCGGACATGGTCGAGGTCCAGCCCGATCGGGCCAGGACCGCGGACATCGGCGTGCCGATCCAGAAGAGCATCGGCAAGACCCATGGCCATGCGCTGCATATGGACTGGCAGGTCGCCGATGGCATCAATCTGCGCTCCATCACTTCCTATCGTGAGCTGAGCCAGAGCCAATATGACAATGGCGGCGCGCATCAGGGTGCCTTCGCCCCCTATGCCAAGTTCGCGCGCTACAGCCTGGCGGGCCTCGACCAGAATCAGTTCAGCCAGGAAGTGCAGCTGGTCGGTTCGACCTCGCGGGTCGATTTCGTCGCCGGCGCCTATTATTATCATGAAAAGGGCGAGGATTGGGCCTGGGCGCCCTACACCATGCAGTGGGGCGCGACGGCGGCCGACGCGCCGACCCGCCTGCCGACGCTGGAAGCCGGGCAGGTCACGCCCTATCCCGACCGTGCCAGCGACGCCAAGGCGGACAGCTTCGCCCTCTATGGCCAGGCGACCTGGACCCCGGCGATCCTGGACGATGCGCTGCACCTGACCGGCGGCGCGCGCTATACCCGCGACAAGAAGAGCGGCGACCTGTTCAAGGTCAATGGCGTCGACAAGGATTTCCGCTTTGACATTTCCAGCAGCCGGATCGACCCGACCGTCACGCTGGCGTTCGACGCGACCGACAATATCCATCTCTATGGCAAATGGGGGACGGCCTATCGCGCGGGCGGCGCCAATTCGCGCTCCGTCACCTATCGCGCCTATAAGCCCGAGGAGGTCGAAACCTCCGAAATCGGCTTCAAGGGCGAGTTTCTCGACCATCATGTCCGGCTGAACCTCGCCGCCTACAAGACGATCTACAAGAATCAGCAGATCGACTTCAACGCGGTGCTGTCCGAAGTGCCGGGCGGCCCGACCCGCACCACGATCGAGACCGTCAATGTCGATGGCCATGGCACGATCAAGGGCGTCGAGGCGGATCTGGTGGTGATGCCGGTCGAGGGTCTGACGCTGACCGCCGCCTATGCCTATACCAAGGGCGATCTGGCACAGGCGGCCAACCCGTTTGCCGGCAATGCGCTGCAGACCGTGTTCGTGGTCTACACGCCCAAGAACGCCTTCAGCGGCGCGATCGACTATAGCCTGCCGCTCGATTGGGCGACGCTGCGCGCCCATGTCGATGCCAATGGCGGCGATGGCTATCATTCCCAGTCCAGCGACGCGGCGCTGACCGACTCTTCCTTCCTGGTGAATGCCCGCCTGTCGCTCGCCGACATCACGCTCAAGGGCGACGCCAAGCTCCAGATTTCGGCCTGGTCGCGCAACCTGTTCAACGAACAGCACACATTCTTCCAGACCGGCTCCTCGTCGCTGCAACTGGGCATTTTCAACGAACCGCGCACCTATGGCCTGGAAGCCACGGTGCGCTTCTAAAATAGAGGGAGAGAGAAAAGATTATGCGCAAGATGATGATCCGCGCCGCGCTGGTGGCGCTGCCCCTGATGATGCCGGCCGCGGCCCTGGCCGGCGCCATCGCCGATCCGGTGGTGGAGCGGGTGGCGCCCGACAAGCTGGCGATCCGCTGGAGCGATACCGATCCGGTCGATCTGTTGCAGGCCGATCGCCCCGATGCCCCCATCGCCAGCGCCACGCTGGTGGCGGCCAGGGACAAGGACGGCGTGCAGGAGGTGCAGGTGGCGCCGGGCACCCGGCCCTATTTCCTGCTGCGCGACAGCAAGAGTGGCGCGGTGACGCGCGTGGCCGAGCGTGTGCTGGTGATGGAGCAATCCTCCAACTTCCGTGACCTAGGCGGCTATCCGGCGGCCGGCGGCAAGCATGTCCGCTGGGGCCGGATCTATCGATCGGGCGGGCAGGCGATGCTGACCCCGGCCGACGTGGCGCAGGTGAAGGCGCTGGGCGTCGCCAATCTGGTCGACCTGCGCTCCGACGAGGAACGGCTGTTCGCGCCGACCAAGCTGGACGGCATTGCCTATAATGCTGTCGGCTATTCGATGGCCGCGATGATGAGCGGCATGAAGTTCGATGCCAAGAATATGGACATGGCCAAGCAGGCCGAAGCCTATGCCGGCACCTATCGCGGCATGGCGACCCAGTTGAAGCCGCAACTGCGTATCGTCTTCGCCCGCCTGCTGTCGAAGGACGGGCCGCTGCTCTATAATTGCTCCGCCGGGCAGGACCGCACCGGCTTTGTCAGCGCGATGATCCTGTCGGCGCTGGGCGTGCCGCGCGATGTCATCTATCGCGACTATGTGCTCTCGACCCCGTCGCGCCGCCCGCAATATGAAGTCCCGCCGATGAGCGATGCGGTGGCGCAGAGCAGCCCGATCGCCGGCATGTTCGCGCAGATGCAGAAGGGCGGAGCGATGGCCAAGGCCAATCCGCTGGTGCTGCCCGACGGCACGCCCTTCCTGACCTATGCCTTTGCCGCGATCGACAAGCGCTGGGGGTCGGTCGACGCCTATCTGGCTCAGGAAATCGGCCTGACGCCGGTGGACATTGCGGCGTTGCGCACCACCTATCTCGAATAGGCATCGCTTATTCCGGATCAGCATGAAGGGCGCGGCGGGATTCATTATCCCGTCGCGCCCGCAAGGCGCTAGGAGGCTGGAAAAGGGTGCGCTATCCTTGTCCCGCTTTCTGGAGGCCATATGATTTTCCGTTCGATCGACCCGGCCAGCGACACGCTCCTGTGGGAAGGGGAGGCGGCCGATGCCGCGACCTGCGCGGCGGCCGTCGCCCGCGCCCGCGCTGCCTTTCCGGCCTGGGCTGCGCTACCGCAATCCGCGCGCGAGGATCATGTCCGCCGCTACAAGGCGCTGCTGTCGGACCGCAGCGAGGCCTTTGCCAAGGCGATCGCGCGTGAGACCGGCAAGCCGCTCTGGGAGGCGAAGACCGAAATCGCCTCGATGATCGGCAAGGTCGACATCTCGATCGCGGCGCAGGCGGAACGTGCCGGCTCGCGCGAGCAGGCGACCCCGTTCGGCCGGGCGGTGCTGCGCCACAAGCCCCATGGCGTGATGGCGGTGCTTGGCCCCTATAATTTCCCCGGCCATCTGCCCAACGGCCATATCGTGCCGGCGCTGCTGGCGGGCGATGTGGTTATCTTCAAGCCATCGGAACTGACCCCGCTGGTGGGCGAACTGATGGCGCAGGCGTTTCGCGACGCGGGCCTGCCCGATGGCGTCTTCACCCTGTTGCAGGGTGGGCGGGACACCGGCGCGGCATTGATCGCCCAGGATATCGACGGCCTGCTGTTCACCGGATCGGCGGGCGCGGGCGCGCATTTCACTCGCGTCATGGCGGATCGGCCGGGCGTGATCCTGGCGCTGGAGCTGGGCGGCAATAATCCGCTGGTCGCCTGGGACGGCGATGCGCAGGCGGTCGCCTCGATCATCGTCCAGTCGGCCTTCATCACCGCAGGCCAGCGCTGTTCCTGCGCGCGCCGATTGATCCTGCCGCAGGGCGCGGCGGGTGACGCGATCCTCGACGCGACGGTGGCGCTCGCCCGGCGGCTCACGATCGGCGCCTGGGACAGCCAGCCCGAACCCTATATGGGCGCGCTGATCTCCGCTGAGGCGGCGGCCCATGCCAAAGCGCGCCATGCCGCGCTGCTCGCGTTGGGCGGCGTCGAACTGTTGCCGCTGGAACAGCCGGCGGACCTCGGCGCGGCCTTCCTGACGCCGGGCATGATCGACATGACCGGGGTGGATGCGCCCGACGAGGAGATTTTCGCGCCGCTGCTGCAGGTGATCCGTGTCGCCGATTTCGACGCGGCGATCGTGGCGGCCAATGCGACCCGCTATGGGCTGGCGGCCGGGCTTGTGTCCGCCGACGATGCGCTGTGGGATCGGTTCCTGCTGGAAAGCCGGGCGGGCGTCGTCAACCGCAACCGGCCGACCACCGGCGCCAGCGGCGCGATGCCGTTCGGCGGTCTGGGTGCATCGGGCAACCATCGCCCCAGCGCCTATTATGCCGCCGATTACTGCGCTTATCCGGTCGCCAGTTTCGAGGCGGCGCAGGTGCTGGATCTGACCGCGGATATCAGGGGGCTGGCGGGCTGATACATGCGCCCGGTCGGGAATTACTAGATGACGCAAGACAATATCGGCTTGGCACGGATGATGACATGACAGCGATTGCCATTCTGCTATGGCTTTGGATATGTCGTCCTATCGCCTGATTCCGAGTGCCGTCGAAAAGCCTTGGGGACGCAGGGATTTGCCTGCGCGCTTTGGGTTGAATGCCGATCGCCGCGTGGGCGAGATCTGGTTCACGGCGGACGCGGACGTGCCTCAGCCGCTGCTCGTCAAATATCTCTTCACGAGCGAGAAATTGTCGGTGCAGGTCCATCCTGATGATGCCCAGGCGCAGGCCATGGGGCTGGCTGGCGGCAAGTCGGAATGCTGGTATGTGCTGGCAACCGAAGGGGACGCTCGGCTGGGCATCGGCCTGACCCGGACGGTCGATGCCGATGCGCTGAAGGCTGCCGCACTGGATGGATCGATTGAGGAATTGATCGACTGGAAGCCGGTAAAGCCGGGCGATTTCTATTATATTCCGGCAGGTACGATCCACGCCATCGGCGGCGGCATCACCCTCGTCGAAGTGCAGCAGAATAACGACGTGACCTATCGCCTGTTTGATTATGGGCGCCCCCGCGAACTGCATCTGGATGCCGGCATGGCTGTTAGTGAGCCCGTACCCTATGACCGGCTGGCACAGCATGTGACCAACGACAGCGCCGCTATGCTGGTGGCGGAAACCGGTGCCCCCTTCACGCTCGAAAATCTGGTGCATGAGGCTGGCGAACGGGTTCGGCAGGATCAGGGGCCGTTCTGGTTCATCCCATTGCAGGGGAGCGGTTTGATCGACGGTCAGCCTTGGGCAGCGGGCGAATGCTGGCTGATCGAAGAGCGGGCGGACATCGCTGTCGAACAGCGGTTGCACGCCCTGCTGGCGCGACCCGTCGCCTGAACGGCGCACCCATTCCACAATCTGGAACGCGTTGGCGCTCGATCCGCCGGTCGGCTTAACGCGACTGGTGCGTCCGGATTCGCGGTGAAGCGTCTGATGATGCCTAATGGCCCATATGATGGAACTATGGTCCGTTATGTCAACGACTTGTCGATGATATGGCTCGTTTTGTCGCAAAGGCGGCGCCATAACTGCGTGTCCATATATAGATATAAAGACCCAATATATGGGATATCAAAGGGTTGTCGCGGCGGGGTCTGGTCGCGGTCGACCTCAAACCCGTGCCCAAACGGGGGGGCACGCATAGGGAGGATGTTTAAGTGAGGTTTTCCAATTATCGCGCCTTGTTGTCGACGTCGGCCGTCGCCGCCGTCCTGCTGGGCGCCATGCCGGCCGCGGCACAAGACCAGCAGCAGTCCGAACAGCCCCAGCAGGCGTCCGAAGCGAGCAGCGAGGATATCGTCGTCACCGGTATCCGTTCCAGCCTTCAGGGCGCGCTCAACGCCAAGCGCAACGCCGCCCAGGTGCTGGACGCCATTTCGGCCGAGGATATCGGCAAGTTCCCGGACAAGAATGTCGGTGAAGCGCTGCAGCGCGTGACCGGCGTCCAACTGACCCGTTCCGACGGCGAAGGCTCCGGCATCACCATCCGCGGCGCCGATCCGTCACTGAACCGCGTCGAGATCAACGGCGTCACCGCCCTGTCCACCACCGTGGGCGGCGGCCGCGATGTCGATTTCCGCGATCTGCCCTCCGAATTTGTCAACCGCCTGGAAGTGGTGAAGTCGGCGACCGCCGACATGACCGAAGGCGGCGTCGGCGGCACCGTGCGCGTCATCACCCGCCGGCCGTTCGACAATGGCGGCAAGCCCTATCTGGCCGGTTCCGCCCAGGCCATCTATGCCGATATCGGCGACCATATGGACCCGCGCCTGGCGCTGATCGGCAGCGACACCTTCGCCAATGGCACGATCGGCGTGCTGGTGTCGGGCACGTTCGAGAACCGCAATGTCGAAAGCCATCAGGCGCGCACCACCGGCTGGGTCCAGCTGGACAGCGATCCCAATACGGCCGGCATGCAGGCCTATGACCTCAACAATGACGGCGTCGGCGATTTCTTCCCCGACATTCCGCGCTATGTCATCAACCGCCTGGAAACCCGCCGTTATGCGCTGAACGGCATCCTGGAATGGCGCCCGAGCGACGATTTCAAGGCCTATGTCGAAAGCAACTGGACCAAGTCGATCCAGTCGGTGACCTCGCAATATCTGCAGACCGGCACCAGCGGCGGCATCGTCGACACGGAAAACACCATCATCGGCCCGGACAATACGGTCGAATATCTGGTGATGACCAACAATACGTCGAAGGCGCAGACCAGCCAGCTGGGCGTGTCCTATCGCAACATTCTGGGCGACATCAAGCGCACCACCTATAATGTCGCGCTGGGCGCCGACTGGACGACCGGCAACCTGACGCTGACGCCGAAAATCTCGCTGTCCAAGGCCAAGGCCTATAATAACGAGATCAATGCGACCGCGGCCGTCACCGGCATGTCCAGCCTGATCGTCGATTACAGCAACGGCCAGAATGCGCCGAACATCATTCTGCCCAATGATCCGACCACGACGGCCGGCATCAACCAGCTGACCGTGCTGCGCCGTCCGCGCTATGACGACCAGACCGAGAAGATGGCCAAGCTGGACGCGGAATATAAGACCGACGGCGGCCTGTTTACCTCGTTCAAGATTGGTGGCCAGTATCGCGACCTGACGGTCAAGAGCCGCTTCTACACCCGCACCACGACGCTCAATGGCTTCAGCGATCCGGCGGTGCAGGCACAGATCGACAGCATCGTCAGCGGCAATGCGGCGCTCGGCACCTCGCCCTTCTTCCACACCGGCAATCTGGGCTTCACCGGCGATTATAGCGGCTGGCTCAACATGACCCAGGGCGTGGCCGATGCGGTAGGCATTCCCGATCCGTTCGCGGAAGGCGGCTGCCCGGCCAATGCCGACGGCACCTGCCAGGTCTATACCGACACCTGGAAGGTCGGCGAACGCAACCTGGCCGGATATGGCCAGGCCAGCTTTGCCTTCGATGTCGGGGCCGTGCCCGTCAGCGGCGTGATCGGCGCGCGCGTCGTCAATACCAAGGTCAACACCTCGGGCTATCTCAGCACCGGTGGCGTGATCTCGCCCGTATCCTATGACAGCAACAGCACCGAATTCCTGCCCTCGATCAACATGAAGGCGGAACTCATCCCCAACAAGCTGATGGCGCGTGCGACCGCGACCGAAGTGATGGCCCGTCCGCTGCCGCAGCAGCTGGCACCGCGCTTCACCATCGACGTGGTCGGCCTGTCGGGTTCGCGCGGCAATCCGGATCTGCAGCCGTTCCGCGCCCGCCAATATGATGCGGGCCTGGAATATTATATCAACCGCACCAGCTTCGCGTCGGTCACCTATTTCCGCAAGGAAATCAGCTCGTTCATCCAGAACACGACCGAGCCCTATACCGATGCCAGCGGCGTGACCTACACCATCACCGTGCCCACCAACGGCACGCAGAAGGTGACGATCAACGGCGTGGAAGCCGGCGCGCAGATCGCGTTCGACTTCATCGACGTGCCGGTGCTCAAGCAGATGGGCGTGGTCGCCAACTATACCTATTCCAAGGATAGCGGCTACGAAGGGAAGGATTATTTCACCGGCGATTCCCTGCCGTTCCAGGGTCTGTCGCGCCATGCCTACAATATCTCGGCCTATTATGAAGACGACGTCGTCAGCCTGCGGGGCGCCTATAACTGGCGGTCCAAATATCTGATCACGGCGCAGGGCCGCGGCAATAATCCCGAGTTCGGCGAAGCCTATGGCCAGCTCGACGCGTCGCTCAACGTCACGCTGATGCCGGGCATCTCGATGTTCCTGGAAGGCGTCAACCTGCTCGACGCGACGCGCAAGGAAAATGCCAACAGCGTCGAACGCCGCACCATCATCGAGACGGTCGGCCGCCGCGTCTATGGCGGTATCCGATTCAAGCTCTGATTGGCGCTCATGGCCTGGCCTCCCCCAGGTCATGAGACAGGCTGCGGGTCGGGACATGCCCGACCCGCAGCATCATTTTTTCAAGATCAAGCGGGACAGGTCGCCATGTTCTCTCGCCGCACCCTCCTTGCATCGCTGGCCCTGGCGCCGATCGCCGGCCCCTTGAACGCTGCGGCGCGGGGGCCGCTCTGGCGCGACGATTTCCGCCATGGCCTCAAGCAATGGCAGCTGGAGGCGGTGGGCGATGCGCGCGTGACCGCGCAGGACGGGCTGCTCGACATCGTCGCGCCCAGGGGGCTGACGCTCTGGTTCCGCAAGCAACTAAGCGGCCCGGTCGCGATCCGCTATGATGTGCGCGCCGTGTCGGACGGCGGCCCTTATGACGAGGTGAGCGACGTCAACGCCTTCTGGATGGCGCGCGACCCGGCGGCGCCCGGCGGATCGGCGCTCGGCCGCACCCGCAGCGGCACGTTCGAGGAGTATGACAGCCTCCGCACCTATTATGTCGGCATCGGCGGCAACCGGAACAGCACGACGCGGATGCGTCGCTATGTCGGCGAACCGGGCCATCGCCCGCTGCTGCCGGAACATGACCGCACCGACAAGGCGGCGATGCTGGTGCCCAATCAGTGGTTTTCGATCGGCCTGATCGCCAACGGATCTCATATTGCGGTGGAGCGGGACGGGGCGACCCTGTTCACGCTCGACGATCCCGATCCCTATCGCAGCGGTCATTTCGGCCTGCGCACGACGCAGAGCCATCTCCAGGTCCGCAACTTCACCATCACCAAGATCTGAACAACATAAAAAGGGAGAGCAAAATGGATATCAGGGCGGGGATCAGCCGGCGTGACAGCCTGAAGGCCGGATTGATGGCGAGCGCGACCGCGCTGCTGCCGGGCGCGGCGCAGGCGGCGACTGGTGCGCGTGGCGGCGCCATGCCGGAAACCCCGGTGCGCTGGATCGACGATGCCGCCCCGCCGCTCTCGCTCGGCCAGACGTTCGGCGTGCCATGGCCGCGCGGCGTGCTGCGCGCGGGCAAGCCGCTGTCGGTGCAGGGCGCCGATGGCACCGCTCTGCCCTCGCAGCACTGGACGCTGGCCACCTGGCCCGACGGTTCGATTAAATGGACCGCCCATGCGCTGCCCGCCGGCAGCGGCCAGCCCGGTGCGCTGCGGGTGGTGCAGGGCAAGCCGGCCGCGCCGCAGGCGCCGGTGCTGGTGCGCGAACTCGCCGACCGGATCGAGATTCAGGTCGGCACGCTGCGCTGGAGCATCGGCCGTTCGGGCAATGCGATCATCCAGTCGGCGCAGCAGGGCGGTCGCACCGTCGTTGGTCCCCTGACGTTGGTCGCCAGCGTCGACAGCGCGCCCGAAGATGGCACCCGCACGCCCTTCACCGGCCGCATCACCAGTGCCACCGTCGAGCAGAAGGGGCCGGTCCGCGCCGTCGTCAAGCTGACGGGCATACATGAAGGGCAGGGGCGGCAGATATTGCCCTTCACCCTGCGCCTCTACGCCCATGCTGGCGGCGACCATCTGCGCATCGTCCACAGCTTCATCTTCGATGGCGATCCGGCGAAGGATTTCATCAGCGGCATCGGCCTGACCGCCGCCGTGCCGATGGCGGGCGCCACGCATGACCGTCATGTCCGCCTCGCCACCGCCGATGATGGCCTGTTCAGCGAAGCGGTGCGGCCGCTCACCGGCCTGCGCCGCGATCCGGGCAAGGCGGTGCGCGCCGCGCAGATCGCCGGCAAGGCGGTGCCGATGGACGCGATGGCGCCGGGCGTCGCCAAGCTGCTCGATCGCATCCCGACCTGGGGCGATTTCGACCTGACCCAATTGTCGGCCGACGGTTTCTCCATCGCCAAGCGCACCCAGGAGGGCCATGCCTGGGTCGATTCCGTCGCTGGCAGCCGGTCGCAGGGCCTGGGCTATATCGGCTCGCCCCACGGCGGCGCGGCGATCGCCACCCGCTATTTTTGGCAGCGCCACCCGTCCCAGATCAGCATTCGGGACGCCGAAAGTGACACCGCGACACTGACCGCCTGGCTCTGGTCGCCCGACGCCAAGCCGATGGACATGCGTTCCTATCGCGGTGTCCTGGGGATGGAGGGTTATGACGCCCAGAATGAAGGGCTCGACATCACCTATGAGGATTATGAGCCCGGCTGGGATGCCGCGACCGGCGTTGCCCGCACCAGCGAACTGACCCTCTGGGCCTGCGCCGCCACCCCTTCGGCCGATGCGCTGGCCGCCATGGCGCAGGCGAACGCCGTGCCGCCGCAGCTGATGGTGACGCCCGATCGCATCCATGAAGCCGGCGTGTTCGGCATCTGGAGCCTGCCCGACCGCTCGACGCCGATGAAGGCGCGGATCGAGGACCAGAATAGCAACCTCGTCGACTTCTATGTTGGTGAGGTCGATCGCCGCCGCTGGTATGGTTTCTGGAACCATGGCGACATCATGCACACCTATGATTTCGACCGGCATGTCTGGCGCTACGACATTGGCGGCTTCGCCTGGGACAATAGCGAGCTGTCGCCCGACCTGTGGTTCTGGACCAGCGTGCTGCGCACCGGCAATGCCGCCGCCTTCCGCTTTGCCGAGGCGCTGACCCGCCATACCGGCGAGGTCGACGTCTATCATCTCGGCCGGTTCAAGGGGCTGGGCACGCGCCATGGCGTCCAGCACTGGAGCGACAGCAGCAAGCAGCCGCGCGTCAGCAACGCCATGTATCGCCGCATCTTCTATTATCTGACCGCCGACGAGCGGGCCGGTGATTTGATGCGCGATCTGGTGACGTCCGACCTGTCGCTGGAGCATGTCGAGATCGGCCGCAAGGTGCCGGGGGCGGAGCGCACGCCGCTGCCGGCGGGGGTCATTGATTTGAGCTTCGGCACCATGTGGTGTTCGGTCGCCTCGGCCTGGCTCACCGAATGGGAGCGGACCGGTGACAAGAAGTGGCGCGAGCGACTGCTGAACGG
>JAESGL010000621.1_pt1 | contig 12304 bp, 9 predicted proteins | sample 9269711 | NCBI WGS metagenome assembly JAESGL01 (sample SAMN14515918, study PRJNA621676) | algae metagenome | isolation source: Kastovskya adunca ATA6-11-RM4 and co-occurring heterotrophs from soil and... | place: Chile: Atacama Desert | collected 2011-06-27
CGAACATCTGAACCCTCGCCATACGCCAGAGTGGTCGATGAGTGGGTCACCGCGATCGGGCTTCGCCGGTAAGGATCGGCACGCACTCTACCCGAGGGACAGCGGCTGCGGTCTCTTCAAGGCCGCCGGCAACCTTCGTGCAATCCAGATCCTGCTCGGACATCAAAACCGAGAAGACCCTCACGGACTTGGGACGAGATGAAGAGAATGGGATGGAACTGGCAGAGCATCAAGAGATCTGAGAATACGCGTTCTCGCGTTGAGCGCGGCCGTCGCTCTCAGCGGAAGCAGCTATGCTCTCCCCTATCGGTCTCCAAGCTCTCGATACCAACGCGTGAAGGTTCGTGTTAAATCAGATAGCTACCGCCTTCGGCTCGACCACGCTCAAGGGTGCAGATCGGGGCTCGAGGCCATCCGCTTCATCTACCGCCGATTCTTCAACGCTATGGCCACGATGATGATCGCGAAGGCAGCAAGCCTCAGGAGATACATCCAGCTCCTCTCCTCCACGGGAAGATTGGAAAGAGCAAGCAGCGCCTGATTGGCAGCCAGCAGCCAGAACGCCGCAGCAAAGGCTGCAAACAGCCCATCACGCGTTCGGACCCAGAACCGCACGAAGAACAGCCCCGAAACTAGAAATCCCATTGTGATGAGGCCGGAGATAAAAGCGAACATTGTCTATTCGGACTCCCAGACCAGACCGAAAAGCAAAATGCCGACGGCCATCAAAGAAGCTGCATGCCGCCAAGTCTGGAAATCCCACTGCGGAAATATCAAGAGGTCGAAGAGAACGGCGAGGCTGTTGAGGGAGAGGAACGCGAAGCAGAGCCCGGCCCATAGCAGCAGACGCGTCAGCGACCGCCGATATCCTCTCAGCAGGAGCACTGTGCAGGTGGTACTTGCCACCAGGCAGAGGACATAAATTGCGACTTGTATGGCTTGGTTCACTGCGGGGGCCTCCTCAACAGGAAGGCATCTGAGAACGAGGCAAGCTTGGTGTTGGAGCGACTAACGATCATGCGCCTGATCTGATTGGGACGGGTACGATACTCATAGGCCAGTTTTTCCACAAAGGCAGCAAGATCCGCCGACACTGAAGCATAGCGCACGGTGTCGTCCCCTTCATCAATCAGCAGCCCAGCGCTGAGAAGGCAGCTTACGGATTGGGCGACGACGAGCTCGCTGCTGCGCAATTCGGTGACCATTTCAGAGGTTTTCCATCTGCGATCCGGCTGGGCATGAAGAAGCAACAGCAGCTCGAGCGACCAGACAGAGTCGAGACAGCTTTCAACCATCTCCACGAAGCCCAAATCTGGCGTTGTATTTCGAGTCATAGGCTGCGGTTTAGAAGCCCCCAGCAGACGGATCAACCCTCTTTAGGATTTTTGTGGCGCAGGCGAGATTACCGTGCCATGAGCTTGCGGTTACGCGCGACGGCATAACGTCTCGTGGAGACTAAGACCGAGGCCTTGAGGAGACTTCATCTTGACGCTGTCCGCCGCCACTCAACAGCTTGATCGCCGCCATATCCTGAACGCGCTTCGAGCGTTTCGCCGAGGTGATTTCTCCGTGCGGCTGGATGGAGATTTCGAGGGGCTGGACTTCGAGATCGCCCAGAGCTTCAACGAAATCGTCGAACTCAACGAAGCCCTTACGGATGAGTTCGCGCGGCTTGGACGTGTGGTCGGCAAGGATGGCCGCATCGGAGAGCGCGGGCATGTGCGTAATGCCACTGGAAGCTGGGAGGCCAGCGTCCGTTCGATCAACGAATTGATTGAGGACATGGTGCAGCCGACCGCGGAAGTGGCGCGGGTGATCGGTGCAGTGGCGAAAGGTGACCTCAGCCAGTCGATGATGGAAGAGATCGACGGCCGCCCCCTGCGCGGTGAGTTCTTGCGCATCGGCAAGGTCGTCAACACGATGGTGGACCAGCTGAACTCGTTTGCGTCGGAAGTGACGCGCGTTGCCCGTGAAGTGGGCACCGAGGGCAAACTGGGCGGGCAGGCGCAGGTCAAGGGCGTAGCAGGGACCTGGAAAGACCTGACAGATAATGTGAACTCGATGGCGCAGAACCTGACCAGCCAGGTGCGCAACATCGCCGAGGTGACCACGGCCGTCGCCAACGGCGATCTCAGCCGAAAGATCACCGTGGAGGTGAAGGGCGAGGTGCTTGAGCTCAAGAACACCATCAACACGATGGTGGACCAGCTCAACGCCTTTGCTTCGGAAGTGACGCGTGTTGCCCGCGAAGTGGGTACCGAGGGCAAGCTGGGTGGCCAGGCGCGCGTGGAAGGCGTTGGCGGCACCTGGAAGGACTTGACCGACAACGTCAACCTGATGGCCGAGAACCTGACCGGCCAGGTGCGCAATATTGCCGAAGTCACCACCGCCGTGGCCTCTGGCGACTTGTCCAAGAAGATCACCGTGGACGTGAAGGGCGAAATCCTTGAGCTGAAGAACACCATCAACACGATGGTGGACCAGCTGAACTCCTTCGCGTCGGAGGTGACGCGCGTTGCCCGTGAAGTGGGAACGGAGGGCAAGCTGGGTGGTCAGGCGCAGGTCCGCGGCGTGGGCGGCACCTGGAAGGACCTGACGGACAACGTGAACTTGATGGCCGCCAACCTGACGGGCCAGGTGCGTAACATCGCCGAGGTCACCACCGCCGTGGCCTCGGGCGACTTGTCCAAGAAGATCACCGTGGACGTGAAGGGCGAGATTCTGGAGCTGAAGTCCACCATCAACACCATGGTGGACCAGCTCAACTCCTTTGCGGGCGAAGTAACGCGCGTGGCGCGTGAGGTGGGTACCGAAGGAAAGCTTGGCGGCCAGGCGGACGTAAAGGGGGTTGGCGGCACCTGGAAGGACCTCACCGACAATGTGAACCTGATGGCCGCGAACCTGACCGGGCAGGTGCGTAACATCGCCGAAGTAACCACGGCCGTGGCGCGCGGCGACTTGTCCAAGAAGATCACCGTCGACGTGAAGGGCGAAATCCTGGAGCTGAAGTCCACGATCAACACGATGGTGGATCAGCTCAATTCTTTCGCCGGCGAAGTAACCCGAGTTGCCCGTGAAGTGGGCACCGAAGGCAAACTGGGCGGTCAGGCCCATGTGGAGGGTGTTGCCGGCACCTGGAAGGATCTGACGGATAACGTGAACTCGATGGCGCAGAACCTCACCGGACAGGTGCGCAACATTGCCGAAGTGACAACCGCCGTGGCGTCGGGCGATCTGTCCAAGAAAATCACCGTGGACGTGAAGGGGGAAATTCTGGAGCTGAAGAACACCATCAACACCATGGTGGATCAGCTGAACTCTTTTGCCTCGGAAGTGACGCGCGTGGCCCGCGAAGTGGGTACGGACGGCAAGCTGGGGGGCCAGGCGCAGGTGCGCGGTGTGGCCGGCACCTGGAAGGACCTGACCGACAACGTGAACGCCATGGCGGCAAACCTGACGGGACAGGTGCGCAACATCGCCGAAGTGACAACGGCTGTGGCCTCGGGTGACTTGTCGAAGAAGATTACCGTGGCGGTCCGCGGCGAAATCCTGGAGCTTAAGGACACCATCAACACGATGGTGGACCAGCTGAACTCTTTCGCCTCCGAAGTGACACGCGTGGCCCGTGAAGTGGGGACGGAAGGCAAGCTGGGCGGCCAGGCGCAGGTCAAAGGCGTCGGCGGTACCTGGAAGGATTTGACAGACAACGTGAACTCGATGGCGCAGAACCTGACGGGCCAGGTGCGCAACATCGCGGAAGTCACGACGGCTGTGGCGTCGGGCGACCTGTCGAAGAAGATCACCGTGGATGTGAAGGGCGAGATCCTCGAACTGAAATCGACGATCAATACCATGGTGGACCAGCTCAACTCCTTTGCCGGGGAAGTGACGCGCGTGGCGCGTGAAGTGGGGACGGAAGGGAAGCTCGGTGGCCAGGCGCAGGTGGAAGGCGTCGCCGGAACGTGGAAGGATCTCACCGATAACGTGAACCTGATGGCGACGAACCTCACCAATCAGGTGCGTGGCATCGCCGAGGTCGTCACCGCGGTGGCGCAAGGCAACCTGAAGCGCAAGCTGGCGGTGGACGCCAAGGGCGAAATCGCCGCACTCGCCGAAACCATCAACGGCATGATTGAGACGCTGGCGACCTTTGCCGACCAGGTCACCAACGTTGCGCGCGAAGTCGGGATCGAGGGCAAGCTCGGGGGGCAGGCGCGCGTACCGGGTGCTGCCGGCTTGTGGCGCGACCTGACGGACAACGTGAACCAGCTGGCGGCGAACCTCACCACCCAGGTGCGCGCCATCGCCGAAGTGTCCACCGCTGTGACCAAGGGCGACCTGACGCGCTCCATCTCGGTGGAGGCGTCGGGCGAGGTGGCCGCGCTTAAGGACAACATCAACGAAATGATCCGCAATTTGAAGGATCAAACGCTGAAGAATGCCGAGCAGGATTGGCTCAAGACCAATCTGGCCCGCTTCTCGCGCATGTTGCAGGGCGAACGCGACCTCTCGACCGTATCGCGTCTGATCATGAGCGAGCTCGCGCCGCTGGTGAACGCCCAGTATGGCGTGTTCTATGTGACGAACCGCGACGACACGGAGATGCGGCTGGAGCTGGCTGCAAGCTACGGCGCCGAAAGCAGTGCCCATATCAAGAGCGAGCTGGCCCTGCGCGAAGGGCTGATTGGCCAGAGCGCGGCCGACAAGCGGGTCATCATGCTCGATGAAGTCCCTGCGGACTTCCTCAAGATCACATCGGGCCTGGGTGCCGCCAATCCGGCCAATGTCATCATTTTGCCGGCGCTCTTTGAGGAGGAAGTCAAGGCGGTCATCGAGCTTGCCTCCTTCGGCGAGTTCAACGACACGCACCAGTCCTTCCTCAACCAGCTGATGGAATCCGTGGGCATCGTGCTCAACACCATTGCGGCAACCATGCGAACGGAGGGACTTCTCAAGCAGTCCCAGTTGCTGACGGCCGAACTTCAGGCCCGGCAGTCGGAGCTGACAAAGAAGCAGGAAGAACTGCACGCAACGAACGAAGAGCTGCAGGAAAAGGCTCAGCTCCTTGAAAACGAGAAAAAGCAGGTCGAGAACAAGAACCTTGAAATTGAAATGGCGCGCAGGGCTCTGGAGGAAAAGGCCGAGCAGCTGGCGCTTACGTCCAAGTATAAATCTGAGTTCCTCGCGAACATGTCGCACGAGTTGCGCACCCCGCTCAACTCGCTGCTGATCCTCTCTAAGCTCCTGGCCTCAAACCAGCAGGGTAACCTCAATGAGAAGCAGGTGGAATTCGCGCGAACGATCAATGCTGCGGGTACCGACCTGCTCAGCCTCATCAACGACATCCTCGACCTTTCCAAGATCGAATCCGGCACCGTGTCGATCGATCTGGGAGACGTAAAGGTGATCCAGCTGCGCCAGCACATGGAGCGGACCTTCCGCCAGCTGGCCAACGACAAGGGACTGGCCTTCACCATCGAGATCGATCCCGACTTGCCAGATACCATGCGCACCGATGAAAAGCGGCTGCAGCAGGTGGTGCTGAACCTCTTGTCCAACGCCTTCAAGTTTACCTCCAAGGGGGAGGTCAAGCTGCGCTTTGGGCTAGAAGGGCCCCCTCACGGCCGTCGCGGCCGCGCCGCCCCGCGGATGCTTTCCGTGGCTGTGACCGATACCGGCATCGGCATTCCGGAAGATAAGCAGAAGCTCATCTTCGAAGCCTTCCAGCAGGCCGATGGTACCACCAGCCGCAAATATGGGGGCACGGGGCTTGGGCTCTCCATCAGCCGCGAGATCGCCAATCTTCTGGGTGGCGAACTGCGGGTCCAGAGCATCCCGGGCCAAGGTTCCACATTCACGCTCGTCGTGCCGCTTGAGGGACCCCAGCCGCTCAACCTGCAGCACACGGACGGGTCGCAAGGAGATGCAAGCCTCGCGACTGCTGATGTGTCAAGCGATGCCCTGGACAGCGATGACCGCAACAACCTTCAGCCCGGAGACAAGGTCATCTTGATCGTTGAGGACGACCCCACCTTTGGCCGCCTGCTGCTTGAGGTGGCCCGCTCGGTGGGACTGAAGGCCGTGCTGTCGACGGCGGGATCGGGAACATTGGCGTTGACGCGCCAGATTATGCCAGATGCAATTACCCTCGACCTCGGCCTCTCTGACATCGACGGCTGGGTCCTGTTCGATCTGCTCAGGCACGATCCTCAAACGACGTTGATCCCCATCCATGTGATTTCCGGAGCCGAAAGTGCACCTGCATTGTCGCAGAAGGGTGCCGCAACCGTGATGCTCAAGCCCGTGGCACATGAGGAGCTGGCGCAGGTCTTCACTGCCGTCAAGGAACAACCCAGTGGCCGCCATCGCAGCATCCTCGTCGTCGACGCCGATGCCGACCGGCGGGCCACGACCAGCGAGGCCCTCCGCGATGGCTTGACCTTCGTCACCGCGTTGGATGTGTGGCCCGCCAATACTGACGACGCGACAGTGCACCAGTACGATCACATCGTCTTGTCTGTCGACGGTGCCGCTGCCGAGAACACAACCGCGCTGGCAAACCTGAAAGATCATCGTGACACGGTGCTCGACGTGACCGTTCTCTTCGGCGCAGAGAGCGATACCGGGTCTCTAGACGCTCTGCCTGCGCTCAAGGACCTGCCCCGCGCCACGAACCTCTCGCAACTGACCCAGATCCTCGGACGGCCAAGGGCAGGCACCCGAGACACACAGGACCAGGTCCGACAGCAGGACCTCGCCGGCGCCAAGGTGCTGATCGTTGATGACGATATCCGCAACATCTATTCGCTCACCAGCCTGCTCGAGACCTGCGGAATCGAGGTGCTCCATGCCGAAGGCGGTCGTGAAGGTATCGAGATCCTGCAGCGGAATCCGGACGTGGACGTTGCCCTTGTCGACATCATGATGCCGGAGATGGATGGCTACGAAACCATGGGAGAGATCCGCAACCGTCCATCGCTGGCTCATATTCCCCTGATCGCCGTTACCGCCAAGGCGATGAAGGGTGACCGACAGAAATGTCTCGATGCCGGGGCCTCGGACTACATCGCAAAGCCCGTTGATCTTGACCTGCTTCTGGCGCTGTTGCGTGTCTGGATTGGCCGCTCCCGCAGCCGCACGACCTCCGAACCGATTGCGAGTGGCGCATGAACCTTTCTTCGAATGACGTCTCCTTGCCCAATGCGCCAGGCTCGGTCGATGGAGCCGATGAGGCGCAATGGGCTGCGCGTCCGCGCGTCCTTCTGGTGGATGATGACCACCGCAACCTCCTCGCCTTGAGCGAGGTACTGGGGGACGTGGCAGAGATCGTCACGGCAGATTCCGGTGCCGAAGCATTGCGCCACCTCTTGAAGGAACAGTTCGCGGTGATCCTGCTCGACGTCCTGATGCCAGGGCTCGACGGGTACGAAACGGCCAAGCTGGTGCGCATGCGCGAGCAAACGCGCGACACCCCGATCATCTTCCTAACCGCGATCAACAAGGAGGACGCTCATCTGATGCGCGGCTATGACAGCGGCGCGGTCGATTTTGTGTTCAAGCCCGTCGATCCGGTGATCCTGCGCTCCAAGGTGGCGGTCTTTGTCAGTCTTTACGAGAAGACGCGCGAAATCGAACGCAATGCCAAGCGCGAACAAACGCTGTTGCAAGAGAAGCTGGAAGCCCAGTCGGAACGGCTAAAAATAGACCAGGCGCTGCGTGAAGCCGAGGAGCGTCAGGCTCTGCTGTTGCGTTCCCTGCCCCTTGCCATTTTCCAAATCGAGCGTACCAAGGGCATGCCTCGATTCATTGCTGGCGATGTAGAAAGCCTCACCGGATATTCTACCGAAGAGTTCCAAGCCACGCCGGACATCTGGGAACCGCGGATCCATCCCGAAGATAGGCCTGTCTGGGCCTCATCGGCAAACGCGCCCGCGCCCGTGGAGTATCGTTGGCAGCACCGGGATGGCACCTATCGCGTCTTCGTCGACCAACGGGTGCCGGTGTCGGGCCGGTCAGGCGTCTGGGTCGGCACGTTACGTGACATTACGGAACAGAGACGCCTACAGGACCAACTGCTGCAGGCTCAAAAGCTGGACGCGATCGGCAAGCTGACCGGCGGTGTCGCCCATGACTTCAACAATCTGCTGGCCTCCGTGTTGAGCGGGATCGCCCTGCTCGAGCGGCGAAGCAACATCGACGAGCGTGCAGAGAAGGTCCTGGCGATGATGCGTCACGCCGCACAGCAGGGCACCCATCTCGTCAACAGGATGCTGACCTTTTCGCGACGTCAACATCTGCAGCCAGAGAGGGTCCGGTTGGATAAATCGGCACAGGCGCTGGACGGAATGCTGGCCCCTGTGCTTGGTGGCCTCATCACCCTGAAGTGGGACCTCGATGAGGAACTATGGCCCGCATTCGTGGATAGCGGGGAGCTGGAGTTGGCGCTGATGAACCTGGTGATCAATGCGCGCGACGCCATGCCCAGTGGTGGGACCGTGACGGTGGCTGGAGCCAACCGGCACTTGGCTTTCGCACAAGGCGCTCTTCAACCCGGTGATTATGTGCTCATCTCCGTCAGCGACACTGGCGCTGGAATTCCCGCCGAGTTGCTTCAGCGCGTGCTCGAACCCTTCTTCACGACCAAGGATCCCGGCAAGGGCACCGGCCTGGGTTTGAGTTCCGTGCTCGGCTTTGCTCAGCAATCTGGCGGAGACCTGCGCGTCCACAGCGAAGCTGGATGTGGCACGGTAGTAGAGGTATGGCTGCCGCGATCGGTTGACCAAGCTCAGGAAGACACTCCTGCAATCAAGAGGGAGCCCGAACCTGCGACGGCCGCAGGTCAGATGGTCCTCCTCGTGGATGACGCCGTGGGGCTGCGGGATCTTACGCGGATGCATCTCACTGACGCTGGATACAAGGTCACCTGCGCGTCTAGCGCAACGGAGGCTTTGGAACTGATCAACCGTGGCGAAACGAGCTTCGACGTCATCGTGACAGACTATGCGATGCCAAGCATGTCTGGTCTTGATCTCATCAAAACGGCGCGAACCCAGCGAAGCGACTGGCCGGCCGTGATTATCACTGGTTTTGCCGAACTGGAGGAGATAGCGAAACGACCGACGAACGTACCACTTTTGGCAAAGCCCTTTACCCGCACCGCCCTTCTTCAGGCACTCACGACGGTTCTCGCGCCGAGATAGGGGCCAAGCTATCAACGGGCAGCCTGCCGCTTGTCGCTGACGGCTGGGCCGCCACGATGGAGCATGTCTCTCAGTCACAGGAAAGCCAGCGACTCAAATGGGTGTTGATGGGCAAGGCTTACTCTATGGGCTCATGGAGCGTTAACTCGACCGACTGGCGGACCGTGGAGAGCGGACTTGCCTTTCTCTACATGGAAGCTCGACGAGGCAGATGGTCACCGGGCTCGTGGACGCTTACTAGGAGGCAAAGACCGAAGGAAGCGCGTGACCCGCGCCCTCTCCAGCTCCGCGGTTGAACTGGACAACGAGGCGCTGGTCGCGGCTTTTGCCACGCGCATGGATGCCGCGACCAAATCCATGCTGCAGAGCGCGCCAACGGCTGATGATATCCGATATCGCCCTTGTCAACCTGACGCTTCTATCGGTCATTCTAAAACCGTGAGAAACGTCTTCGAACGCAGCTTGTCCGTCGCTGAGCAGAAAGCCGTTCGTGAGCAACTGATACGGATATGCACCCCTTACCTGGATTTGTCAGGAGGCTAACCCCAGATGCAGTCCACTTTCTATGCTTGGTGGCACGGCAAGGTCGCTCGTCATATGGCTGCGCCTGCAAATTGAGGAAAGCATCCCGATGCTTCGAGACATGAGCGACACGCTGGCCTTCATCGAGGTGGTGCAGCGGGGAAGCTTCACCGCTGCGGCCAACAGTCTCAGAACCTCGAAGGCACGAATCAGCAAGAAGGTCCAGGATCTGGAGCAGCGGCTGGGGGTAAAGCTGCTCCATCGCACGACGCGCAACATCCGCCTGACGGAAGCCGGATCAGTCTATTTCGAACGCTGCCGCGATCTCGCCCGGCTGCTCGGCGACGCAGAGAGTGCCGTCGAACAGGTGCATGGGAAACCATCTGGATGGTTGAAAGTGACGGCTCCGCACTGGCTCGTCACCAAAACGCTTGCGCCTCTCCTGGTCGGGTTTCGCCGAACCTATCCAGAGGTGAAGCTTCAACTCATGCTCGACCACGACGTCAAGAACATCGTAGATGAGGACATCGACGTTGCCTGTCGCCTCTGGAACGGTCCGATGCCCGATTCAAACCTTGCCGCCCGCCGTCTGGCTGACATTCCCACAGGACTTTATGCGTCCCCCCAGTATCTTAGAGAACACGGAGCTCCAGATCATCCTTCGCAGTTGAGAAACCATGCCTGCCTGGTGACGCAACTGGTTTACCGCCGGTCAGAACATTCGTGGCGGCTGGCGAGCCAGGAGGAGATAAACGACTATCCGATCAATCCAGCGGTGGTGGCCACGGACCCAGGTGCACTGTTCGAATTCCTGATCCGGGGGCAAGGCATCCAGCTCACCACCCCCTATCTCGTCGGCGCGGCGCTCGCCACTGGCGAGATCGTTCGAATCCTCCCCGAATGGTCCGGTCCCAGCGCTACACTCTACGCGGTCAGAGCGGGCGGACGCGTGCAGCCTCTCAAGGTGCGCGCGTTCATAAACTACCTGACGGAACACCTCGACAAAGCTTTGCAGCCACTCTGAGCTACCGCGCTGGTTCCCCTGATTGTAGCCAGATGGCTGACAACGCGATCCAGGTTCTGAGCCTAATAGCTGGACCTTCGTTCGCCTACCTTCCTCCCGTAAGCACCGAGCGCCGGCACAAAGCGGCGCAGATGGATGAAGGAACATCATGAGAAACGTAACACGCCGAACCGTCCTCAAGGGGGCTTCAACGATGGCGGCTGTCGCTGCCGTGACGAGCGCCCCGTCTCTTGCTGTCGCTGCTGCGCCCAAGAAGTATTTTCAATCGCCTGGTTTTTACAGAATGGCATTGGGTGACCTTGAAATCACGGCGCTGCTAGATGGCACCCTGCCCCTTCCGCTTCCGCAAATGTATCGCGACGTCGCCGCTGAGAATGCCGCTCAATTGCTCCAAGCGGCACACCGGGATATTCCGACGGACACATCCGTCAATGCTTTCTTGGTCAACGACGGCAAGCGTCTTGTGCTCATTGATACAGGAACCGGCCACTACCTCGGGAGTGAGGTTGGGTATCTGATCAGGAACCTGGAAGCAGGCGGCTACTCCGCAGCACAGATAGATCATGTCATTCTGACCCATATTCATACGGATCATTCCGGCGGGCTGGTTCTTCCGGATGGAAAACGTGTCTTTGAAAATGCAACCCTTCATGTTCCTGAGCGTGAACTGGAATTCTGGCTAAAGACACCTGAAGCCGCTCGGCCGAAGGACCTGAACCAGCAACTGTTCCAAGAGGCTGAAGAATGCCTGCGCCCCTATCTTCAGCAGGACAAGATCGTCAGCTTCAAGGCGAATGCGGAGGCCCTTGCAGGTTTCCGTTCGATCCTGCGCCCGGGACATACCCCCGGCCACAGCTCCATCGTCGTTGAAAGTGGCGGCAGGAAGCTGGTGTTTTGGGGCGACATCAGCCACGGCGATATCGTGCAGTTCAAGCAGCCGGACGTGACCATTGAGTTTGACGTCGATCGGCCGATGGCGGTGCGGTCCCGCAGGCAAGCCTTCGCGGAGGCCGTGGCGGAGGGCCATCTCGTGGCCGGCGCGCACATCGCCTTCCCCGGCATCGGCAATGTCCTGGCACAGGGCGACCATTTTGACTGGATGCCGATGAACTACTCGGATGGAGCAGGCGGAGTCATCAGATGAACCTCAGTCGATGGACTCCGGTCTGTTGATTTCACCGTTGAATGGAGTCTGAATTCCGCCTGCCTATCAGACGAGACCCGGAGTTTCAGCATTGTGTTGGTCGCCGTCGGATTGATGGGAAGGCACGTTGAACCCCTGCGGCAGGACCGTGACGCAGGGACATAACCAGGCGCCCTCAGCCGATGGGCAACGCCACAAGAGTCGGCATCGCAGCCTTCGTTCTGTTGCCGGTAAGTGCTGCCGGACCCCTCTGGCGATAGGAGATCGAAGGGTCATCCGCCAGCGTCATTGACAGGTGCATCAATTGGTCCCTCAGTTCTGTGCAACCAGAAAGCGGCCGCGCGATGTCCGTCATGCCGGCAGATATCGTATCCGCGGAGTGGCCCGAGGGCCGCTGGGCCCAAACCGGTCATT
>JAESGL010000622.1_pt1 | contig 12295 bp, 14 predicted proteins | sample 9269711 | NCBI WGS metagenome assembly JAESGL01 (sample SAMN14515918, study PRJNA621676) | algae metagenome | isolation source: Kastovskya adunca ATA6-11-RM4 and co-occurring heterotrophs from soil and... | place: Chile: Atacama Desert | collected 2011-06-27
ATTGTCTCCTGCACCTCACCACTAACTCGTGATCTCCTCGAAACCCCAGGCTTCGTGGTCATCACGGCAGAGTTCAGTAGTTGAGCGCATCAGGTGGAGGAACGCAGCCGTCCCGTCGCTCATTGGCTCGGTGAGCGGCTTGAGTCGTTCGGACACAGAGCAGAAATGCAAAGGAATACGAACATGAACAAGTTCATTCTCGCCCTCGGGCTTTCTACCGCCATGGTCGCAACACCTGCCCTTGCGCAGAACGCCACCTGGGACCTCAATGCTGACACGCAGATCGACCAGAACGAATTCTCGACTGGGCTCACCGGGAGCGGCATGTATCGCAACTGGGATGCCGACACGAGCGGCTATCTGGACAACGACGAGATCGGCACCGGCCTTTACGGCGCCTATGACCGCGACGCCAGCGGCGGCATTTCCGAAGATGAATATGCTCGTGGCGGGCTTTTCGACAATGACTACGGCGACTGGGACACCGACGAGAGCGGCTTTATCGAAGAGCCCGAGTTCCGGGCCGGCTGGGATACGACCGCCCGCTACAACGAGTGGGACGCCGACGGTGATGCTGAACTGACCGAGGATGAGTTCAACCAAGGAATCTACACATCCTTTGACCGTGATGATGATCAGGTGCTGACCGAAGATGAATTCGGCGCGCAGCCTGGTGATCTGGGCGAAGAAGGCTGGTTCGACTTCTAAAGATCCGCAAGTCGAAGGTGGGCCATTTAGCCCACCTTCTCGTCTTCAGACTAACTGCGCATCATCCGGTGCCCGCCGAAGATCGCAGCGGCACCCGCGACCACAGCGGCATCCTCGACCAGGCCAGTCGTCGTCTGGCCGTGCTGTTCCATCGCCTTCAGCCGAGTCTGCCAACCGGGGTAGGACGCCAAAACTGCTGTCGTGCCACCCACCGCCGCGCCCAGCCATCGGTCGCGACGGGGCGAGAGCGCCGCCCCCGCAATGGCCGAGGTGATGAACCGAGCGGTCAAGCCAATCGGCACGGTTCGGTCCGGCGCCGATTTCTGCTTGTCCCCGGCAATCTCGGCCAAGGCCAAGGCCACCGCCCCGGTGACGACCACCGGATGACTCAAGAGGCGCGGCGCGCCATTATCTTCGGGCAGTAAATCGTAAGCAGCGGCTACAGCGACGGCGGCGAGCGGTGTCATGGCCCGTTGTCCGGCCACCAGGCCCATCAGAAATGAAGCAATCAAAGCAATCTCCCATAAAGTATGGGAGATCAACCGGCCGCGAACCGGGCAGTTCCCTCGCACGCTCAGCCGCCCCTCTCGTTTATTCCCCGCGCGCCGTTTCGGCGATGCGCCGCTTGAACGGCACCCGCAGGGCGAAAAACAGGGCAGCACCGCCAAAGCAATAGGCGGCATAGCCGAAGCTCTGCAAGTCGAGATCAATACCGACATCGATCAGATAGCCGGCGACGCCCGGTCCCAATGCCGATGCGGCAACCAGCGCCGCCGTAGCCAGGGCGCGAATGGCTCCGATATGCCTCGTCCCATAAACCTCGGCCCAGAGAGCACCCACCACCGGTGACATCATCCCGGCGGTCAAACCGAACAATATGAAGAACAGCGGGTTGGACCATTGAGGTTCAATGAGCCCCAGAACCAGGCACCCAATCCCTTCGGGCAACAGGAAAACTGGCATCAGGCGCCAAGCGCCAAAACGGTCGACCAGCGCTCCCGCCAAGAGCGACGTCACAACCACGGTCAGTGCCAGCAACGGGTAGGAGGCTGTGAAGATGGTCAGGTCCCAACCCTTGAGCTCCACCAGATGCGCCTGATGAAACATGTAGAGCGTGCCAATTGCCGGTGGTGCCATGATGCCGGGGATGATCATGAAGAACAGCGGATCGCGTAATACCCGGCCACGACTCCACTGCGATCCAGTCAAGCTGCCACCGGTCTCCCCATCCGGGTTGATCTGTCCCCGCGCCACGGCGCGTTTCCCGTCCGGCGGGTCGCGCAGCAGGAACCAGATGATTGGGCAGATCACCAGGAACAGCGTCAAGGCGGTGCCGAACCAAACCTCGCGCCAGCCAAAGGTCAAGATAGCCAGGGTGATCATGAACGGGGTCAAGGCGTCGCCGGTGGCGGTGCCAAGTCCCGCCAGCGAGATCGCCCGGCCGCGGAAGCGGGTGAACCAGCGCGACATGGTCGTCATCGCAATGTGGCTCAGCATGCCCTGGCCAAAGAACCGCAGCGCTGCCAAGGTCAGCACGAGGGTTACAATGTGGTTCTGTACCGACATGGCGAGCGCAACCAGTCCCAGCCCGACAGCCGAGGCGATCGCTAGAGCCCGGGCGCCGATCCGGTCCGCCAGCCCACCGGCCCAGACCAGACAGACGGCGCTGGCAAGCGTTGCAATGGTGTAGATACCGCCAAACGCCCCGTGACTAAGTTCGAACTGGGTTCGAATGGCCGTATTGAACTGCGCGATGAAGATGGTCTGCCCCGGTATGGTCGCAAACGCCATGGCGTAGCCGCCCGCTATCCAATGGACCTGGCGCGCCGTGAGTTCGGACAGGGGAGGGGATTTGGTCTGGGCCGTCATGCTGGAGGCGATATCCGGAGCTAACAGGCGCAGAAGCGCCTGCTGATGTGTCCGCTGGCAGTCGCGAAGCCTCGGACCGTGGTGGGTGGAAAAAGGAACCGAGCAGACTGCGGCTCGGATGAAGATTGGTCAAACTAGCCCAAGTGTCGGCCGATCGTAAACCCTCGCAGCATGGTCGCCTAACGTTCGGAGGACTGCGCGCAGGAAATGCAGAACCGGGTTGCTGGATCGACCTTGAGGCGCCCGGCGGCGATAGGCTCGCCACAGTCTTCGCAATAGCCATATTCGCCCAGTTCGATGCGGCGCAGGGCCGCCTTGACGGCAATCCTGCGGGCACAGCGCCGGAGGTCCGAGGCTTGCGCCAGAGCTTGCCCCTGCATGGCGCCCATCCTGGAGAGCCGCCCGACGCTCTGCTGGTCGAGGGCCACGGGAGCGCGGTCCTCTTCGGTAGCTTCCGAAAGCCGGATCAGCTCCTCCAGCTCCCGCTGCAGCCGGGGGAGCATCTCGGTAGAGAGATCGATATCTGCCCTTGAACCCGCGCGCTCGCTTCTTAGCGAAACAGCATCACGGGGATTCGGACTGAGCGGATCATCTCGGTCGTGGTGCTGCCAATGATGAAACTGCGCACCCGCGAATGGCCATAGGCGCCCATGACCAGGAGGTCGATGTGGTCCGCTTCGGCATGGGCTGCGATCACCTTGTCCGGTTCGCCTGGTTCGATCAGCGCATCGACGGCGTAGCCCGCGTTGCGCAGGGTCCCCGCCGAACTCGCCAGCTTGCCGCGGTTCTCCGGGGTCTCCTTGTCCACCATGATCATGGTACAGGCAAGGCCGGGGAACAGTGTGCCCGTCGCAATGTGGTTCACGGCCTTCATGATGCTCTCGCCGCCATCGAACGCGACCAGGAAGCGTTTGACGGGCTTGAAGGCGCGCGATGCAACGAGCACGGGCTTGCGACTGGTGCGGGCGACGCGCTCGAGATTGGAGCCAAGGTGCAGCTTGGCAAAGTCGGCCGCTTCCCCCCGCTTGCCGATGAGGACGAGGTCGGCGTCTGCTTCCAACTCCTGGACCGCATCGACAATGTCGCCCATGCGCAGCTTGGCGTGCACTTCTCCCACCCCGGCGGTGAGCAGCCGGGACTTGGCGGTATCGACGATGAGACGGCCCCGATCCCGCGCGAGCTTGGCGCGTTGCTCGTCATGGGCGGCCAGCTCGTTCAGCAAGGCGCTATGCGCGCCCGCTTCGAGGTTGCCGCTCAAATCCACTGGCGCGCTGGACACGTCCCGGCGTCCGATCACATGGACGACGTCGATCGACGCTCCGATGGTCGTTGCGACCCAAGCGGCATGGTCAAGCACGCTTTCAGAGTAGACCGAACCGTCCACGAAGGCGATGAGCTTAGGCATTGATGATCCTCCCTTAGTGTCCCATGAGGCGTTCGAGCGCCCCTGGTTTGTCATGGATAGCCAGCCGGTCGACGATGGTTTCGCTGGCGTTGTTCATGCCCACCAGTTGCACCTCCGCGCCTTCGCGGCGGAACTTGAGGATGATCATGTCCAGCGCCTGGACGCTTGAGATATCCCAGATATGGGCACGGCTGACATCGATGGTGACCTTGTCGAGCGCCTCTTTGAAGTCGAACGCGGCAGTGAAATCCTCGGCTGACGCAAAGAAGATCTGCCCTTCCACCGTGTAGGTGCGTTCCCGGCCGTCATCGGAAGCAACCGAAGTGACGCGGAAGATCTGCGAGATCTTCCAGGCAAAGAAGATGCCGGACAGCAGGACGCCGATCAGCACGCCGATGGCCAGGTTGTGGGTGTAGACAACCGTGACCACCGTTGCGAGCATGACGATCGAGGAGCTGCGGGGATGCACGACGAGGTTTTTCAGCGACACCCAGGAGAAGGTGCCGATCGAAACCATGATCATGATTGCGACCAGAGCCGCCATGGGAATGATGCTGACCAAATCGCCCAGCACCAGGATCATGAACAGCAGGAACACCCCGGCCAGGAAGGTCGACAAGCGACCGCGACCGCCCGATTTGATGTTAATGATGGACTGCCCGATCATCGCGCAGCCTGCCATGCCGCCAATGAAGCCGGTGGCCGTATTGGCGATACCCTGGCCGATGCATTCCTGGTTCTTGTCGCTCTTGGTGTCGGTCAGGTCGTCCACGATCTGTGCCGTCATCAACGATTCCAGTAGCCCCACCACCGCAACGGCAGCTGAGTAGGGCAAGATGATGAGGAGCGTCTCAAGCGTGAGCGGGATCTGCGGGAGGAGGAACACCGGCAAGGTGTCGGGCAAGGCGCCCATGTCGCCCACGGTACGCAGGTCCATGCCGAGGATCATGGAGACGGCCGTCAGCACCACGATGCACACGAGCGGCGAGGGGATCGCCTTAGTGATGCGCGGGAAGAGATAGATGATAGCGAGACCGCCAGCGACCATGACATAGGTGAGCCAGGTCACGTTGATGAGTTCGGGCAGCTGCGCCATGAAGATCAGGATGGCCAGCGCATTGACGAAGCCGGTCATGACCGATTTCGAAACGAACCGCATGACATAGCCCAGCTTCAAAAAGCCGGCGGCAATCTGGATCAAGCCGGCAAGAACGGTCGCGGCCAGCAGATATTGCAAACCGTAGTCCCGCACCAATGTGACCATCAGCACGGCTGTGGCGGCTGTCGCCGCCGAGATCATGCCTGGGCGCCCACCCACAAAAGCGATCAGCACAGCGATGGAAAAGGAAGCGTAGAGGCCGATCTTGGGGTCGACGCCTGCGATGATCGAAAAGGCGATGGCTTCCGGGATGAGGGCGAGTGCGACCACTAGGCCGGCAAGTATGTCTCCACGAATGTTGCCGAACCATTCGGCGCGCATTCGGTGCAAGGTTTCGATCATTTATTCTTCCGTTGAGAGTAGGGCTTCAGCGTGGGAATGCGCAGCAGAGTAGATGCCTCTCGCATTCGGCTCGGTGCGTCGCTGCAGCGATCCAGTCGGCTTCCGGCTCTTTCCGTGGCGGGAACCATCCTGCCATCGCGTTCGGCCCACCAGGTGCGGCAAGCCTTAGACAAAAGAGCTATTCAGAAGGGGTCGAAGAACAGTGGTGCTGGATACAATGCGCGAACGCAGATCTGTCAAAGACTGTGCTTGAGTTGACCGGGGGATAGGCGCCCGGAGAAGCCACCCGCCAAGCGGGTCCGACGACGTGCCCGTTATTGCCCTAATCTGCGCCAGATAGCAACCTTGGACAAACATCGATGCCGACTGAACCGACAACTCAGCATTCTTTGCCCAAGACAAAGTGCAACCAATGCCGGAACTGCATGCCCATAGGTTTGTTCACTTGGCATCACGCACAAAGGAGCATCCCGATGAAGAAGTTCGCCCCAATCGCCGTCGTCGCCGTCGCGGCTCTCTCGATCACCGGCTGCACGTCCACCCAGCGGACCGTCACTGGCGCAGCCGTCGGTGGTGTCGCTGGCGCTGCAGTTGGTGGAGCGGTTGCCGGTACCCCAGGTGCAGTCGTGGGCGCCGGTGCTGGCGCTGCTACCGGTGCCGTTATCGCAAACTGACCTGACACTCAGCGTCAGACGCTAACTAGTTGCCTCGCTTTGCATCTCATCGCTAAGCGAAACTATAGAGGCGGACGGCACTGCCGTCCGCTACTTCGGCGTAGTTTGGTGCTAATACTGTTTAGCTCACATTAACATCTTCCCGTACAGCGAGTTAGGTCTAGAGAACTCGGTACGCTACCATGCCTTTCAACAGCTGGGCTCCGAGCACATATCGCGCAGCTGCTGCAGTTCTTTGCAGACGTTCAGACGTCAAAGAGGCTCTTTATCACTCGTGCTGACCTCGAGGGTTCCTCCACGAGCGGAGTGAGGTCGGTGACCTGATCGAGTGAGCCCAACAGGGGTAGCCGCCTAATCTGCGGGTCCTCGATGCCACTCAGGCTAGCGGCAACCAGGTCGTCAGTATTGATCGTCGAGAATGGCCGATCGTGAAAGGGGGCGATGACCGGTTCGACGTCACCGCAAATGCCATCCTCCCGCTGCCGTTTCGCCAACACGAGATAAGCCGCGGCGAGAGCGTTTCCGCGCTCCTGCCAGTTGGCTGCAAGCAGCACCCGGTCAAGGAGTGGGGCCAGGGAGACGGCGATCGGCAACTGGGCAAAGGCGCGTCCGAACCACTTCGGATAGGGCGCATATTGGCGCTCCAGGAGAAAACCCAGCTGCATGATGTCACGGACCAGCCGGCCGGCGATGACCCGAGACCCGAGGTCATCACCAACCTGCCCAGCCCGACCAACAAATGCTTGCTCCTCTCCGATGCGCCCCCACTGGCAGGCAATCTTGTACAGCCAGACATCCTTGGGGAAGTACGCCAGGGCCGCACGGGCGTCCTCCAGGCCAATTCCATCGTCGTGGAAGACCGCGCCCGCGGTAAAGGCGAGCAGGCGCTGTTCAGGCAAAGCAAGCCAGCGCAATGAGGTGATGTCCGTCACCGACTCCAGCCCCAGGATAGTTCGGAGGCTGCCGGCAAGAGTGAACACTTCCACACCATGCGCAAAACGCCCAACCGCCTCCTCGCCCTTGGGAGGAGAGTTCGGGCGGCATCGCCAGCCGATCGGCTCGCCAAGAAATGACGCGGGCGCGTCGCGGAGAAACGTCTCGACGATATCCTCAGCATGTTCGTTGAACCCTTCTGGAGAGACGAACAACTGAACTCTGGGCCCCCAATTGTGGTCTTTTGAGGTTTCGTCATCGAACCCAAGCAGTTCCGACCCAGAGCCGATCAGGGCCGCGGCGTGGGGAAGGTCAGGCGCAATAGTGCTCAGCCAGGGACAGACCACGTCGAAATAGAAGCGGCGCGCAAGCTCGATGCTCTGCATCTCGTCCCTCCATTCATCAAGCAACACCGCGGGCATGCGAGATTCGGAAGTGGCGCTTGGAGCTTTCGCGGAGAACTGCGCCTAAAGCCGATCTGCTATCTTCTACCTTTGGGGCCCTCGCGCTTGGTCGCCAGCCAGATGACATGACGCGCTCCCCGCCCGCCAGTCCTTGCCCGCACCTTGGCCTCCTCAACGGAGTAGTTTCCGGCCAAGAGGCGCCGCGAGAATGATGGGCTGGGACCCGAAGACCAGACGGCAAGTAGACCTTCTGTCCGCAAGGCCGCCCAGGCAGCCTTCAGCCCTGCCGCGCCATAGAGTTGATCGTTCTGCGCTCGGCTTACCCCGTCCGGCCCGTTGTCGACGTCCAGCAGAATGGCATCGTAGTCAAGCTTGGCGCTAGAGATGAGAAGACCCACATCGGCATTGATGACGCTCACCCTCGGGTCGGCGAGGCAGCTCCCGAAAACCGGCGCTAGTGGCCCATGCGCCCAGGCGATCACCTTGGGAACAAGTTCGGCCACCACGATCTCGGCATCGGCTGGGAAGCATGCAAGTGCCGCTCGGAGGGTGAAACCCATCCCCAGCCCGCCGATCAAGATTTTTGGTTTGCCTCGCGCCCCGATCCGTTTGGATGCGAGTTCTGCAAGGGCGTGCTCCGAGCCACTGACGCGAGAATTCATCAGCTCGTTGGTGCCGAGCATGATGGAGAACTCGTCATCTCTCTGCATGAGGCGCAGTTGGGTTGATCCGCCAGGAACGTCAGCGGTGTCGAGATGGACCCAGGGTTTCATGCGGAACTCGGAAAGAGGCGGGCCCTCGATAATAAGGAGAGGGCGCCCCTAGAGGCGCCCCCAAAATTTTAGTCGAGCAGCTTGAGGTTGGTCGCCGACTCCTTGCCGTCGCGACCGGTCTCGAGCTCATACTCCACCTTGTCGTTCTCGTAGAGGCTTTCCAGGCCCGAACGCTGAACAGCGGAGATATGGACAAAGGCGTCCTTGCCACCGTTTTCGGGGGAGATGAAGCCAAAGCCCTTGGTTGTGTTGAAGAACTTTACGGTGCCTTTGATAGCCATGGAAGTAGTCCTTATGTGCTCTCATACGAGCGGTTTCCCTGCGTGCGACATGCAGGCGGGGGTGACGTTCGCAAGTAGTGGAGCCCAGTAGCCGAGTATCATTCGGCAGCGGCAGCCGACTTCGGCTGCAAACGTGTGGGCGCAAGATAACCGATATTGGCACGGCTGCAAGAGTGAACGTGTCGTTCGCCGATCGACGCGTTTGTCACGGGACGTCGTGCCTCGCCCGGAACGGGAGGGAGCCTGCCGTTCAGCCCGATGTCCGGGTGAATACCACGCGCCAGACTGCCCAGGAAAGATCGGGCCAGGCGAGCCGCAGCTGCGGGCAGTTTGATCAGGCTTCTGACGCGGTTCACGGCAGATCCGGGCGTGTGCAACATGGCCGTTATCGGACATGCCCGGCAAACCGGCCGTTGTCCGAAGTCGGGCGTTATCGGACATTCCCCGGCAAACCGGCCATTGTCCGAAGTCGGGCAATATCGGACATCCCCGGCAAACCGGCCGTTGTTCGCCACCGCCCATTGCACCAGGTTGCCCAGCCGGAACGATTCAAAGGGCGCCTGCTGGTTCAGGCGAATCAAGATTGTGCGCGACCTGTTGGCAAAGGAGCGTCGGTGACCACCGGCGCCCAGGCGCGCGTCCGGGGAAGAGAAGGCCGATAAGCTGGCCGGCCAAGGTCAGCCGCATCGGTCCATCGCCAGGGCCTGCGAGCAGCTCGGCCAGACTAGGCTGCTGTCGTCTCCCCGGCAGGTTTCATGACACCCGCCTTCTCGCCGCTGGACGGCCGGAAGTGAGAGCTGAACTTGGCCTCCCAGGGATCAAATGCGGTCACTGATGGCCGGCTCTGCTTGTTGTCTTGGGCGGCTTTTTCCGTGCGCATGTCTTTTCTCCCGATGTGGGGAGGCTGCTACACGACCCGGAGCCGACAGTGGTGACTCCCGGGCAACACCGAACGACCAAGTCGCTTGCTTGCGTGCAATAGGTGCCCGAGGACTGGTCAGCCAGTTCCATGCTGCCCCCGCGTGATCTGGCGAAGCGCTGCCACATAGGTCTGCATCATTTGCGGTTGGCCGGGATCGGCGCCCCTTTGGCGGATAGCCACCAGCAGCCGGTCCGCGCCGACGCGCTGCACGTCCTCCCAGATCCATGGAGCGATGCGCCGGAGCTCGATGAGCTCGAAAGTGTCCGTGAGCGGATCGGGGATATTGTCCAGATCTGACGTTTGCATCGGCGGCCCCTCTTTCGTACCCGCATTCCCCCTGAGTATGTCAACGCTGTCCTGAACCGGCGCTGAACACGATCTTGCGCGGTCAGCCGAGGGTCACGATCGACTGAACGCGCCTGAAAGTGACGCCCGGCTCGCCCGAACTCGAGACAAGCTCGTCCTTCGGCAGGGCGCTGCGACCCACACCTCGTCTCGGCGCTGCGACCGATGACCCGTCCTCGGCGCCGGGACCGACTACCCGTCCTCGGCGCCGGGACCGATTGCTCGTCCTCGGCGCTGCGACAATTACTCTTCCTCCGGATCTGGTCCGACAAGCATCAGGCTGGGTTCGACGGTGAATATCTCCCGGGCCAAAGATCGCACGTCCTGGGCGCTCACCGCTTCGATGCGTTCGGTGCGCTCACCGATGTAGTCGATCGGCAGATCGCGCAATTGCTGGCCTACCATGGCCCTGGCGATCGAAACCGATGAGCGGAGCTGATTGATGGGGTAGGCACCAATCAGATAGCGCTTGATGCGCTCCAACTCGTCCTCCTGTGGGCCGTTCTCGGCTACCCCCGACAATGTCGCCCTAATGACCTCGACCGCTTGGTCCGCCTGCGCGGGACTGGTGGAGGTGCCGATGGTGATGGCCTCGGCATGCTCAAGGTTGACCATGGATCCCGAGACGCCATAGCTGAGGCCGCGCTTTTCCCGCACCTCCACATTGAGCTTTGAGAGGAGGCCTCTGCCCGCCACCAGTTCGGTCAGCACACGGGCGGGGAAGAAGTCGGGATGGTCTTCTGCCACGCCAGGAAACGCCATGTTGATGCTCGTCTGGGGCAGGGGGTAGTCGACCGCAAGTTCCTGCCCAAAGCTCAGCTCTGCTTGCAGAACCCGCTTCAGCTCGGGCGTCTCTGCCAAGCCACCAAACACCTGGTCCATCAGCTCGCCTGCCTCACCAGGACTAATGGCGCCTACGATCCCCACCTTAAGATTGTCGCGGGCGAAAACCGCATGGTGGTAGGCCTTCAGATCTTCAGGGAAGATGTTGGGCAGCGTTTCCAGCGTGCCCTCCTCGGGCCGGCCATAGGGATGATCACCAAACAATGCCTTGTTCCACATCAGTCTTGCCGCATAGCCGGGGTCCTCCGATCGCGCGACGAGCCCTGCCATGATCTGGGCGCGCATGCGATCCACCGCCGGCTGATCAAAGCGTGGCTCGTTGACTGCCAGCGCCAGGAGAGGTGCCGCTTCTTCACGCTGATCGGCCAGCATGCGAGCCGAGCCGGAAAACGTGTCCTGGTCCGCCGAGAACCCCAGTTCGAGCCCAACCTCATCGAGCCGGATCTGGAAGGCCTCGCTGTCGAGATCGCCAGCCCCTTCATCGAGCAATGAGGACATCAAATTGGCTCGTCCCAACTGGTTGTCGGGGTCCTGCGCGGCGCCGCCCTCGAAAGCGAAGGCCAGAGTGATGATGGGAACCGTATAATCCTCCACCATCCACGCGGTGATCCCCCCGGGTGAGGTGATCTCGCGGAACTTGATCTGCGCCTGGGCGGGCAGGACCAGGGCGGCAAAGGCCAAGGAGGTCAGGAGCAGCGTTAGTGCCTGGCGAAGAGGTCGGGGCAAGGCGATCATTGTGCTTGTTCCTCGGCTACGGGCAGGAGATAGCCGGTGACGGCGTTCTCGGGACGCAGATAGCGGGCGGCAACCTCCTGGACCGCCTCCGGAGTGACGGCGGCGATGGCTTCGGGCCAGGCGGCCAACCCTTCGATGGTACGGCCATTTGCGAGCCAAAGCCCATAGCTTCGCGCCATATTGGCGGGATCATCGCGCAGGAACACGGCGTCGCGGATAAACCGGGCTGTCACCCGATCCAGCTCCTCCTGGGTGACACCATTGGCGATGATGTCCTCGATCTCGGCATAGATGGCCGCTTCAAGGTCATCAAGGCTCGTGCCTGGCCGTGGCGCCCCCGAGAGAGTGAAGGTGCCCACATCATAGGCAGAGCCGCCATAGCTGGCGCCGGCGCGCGCCGCGATACCCTGTTCCACCACCAATTCCTGATAGAGTCGGCTGCGGGTGCCATCGCTCAAGAGCGTCGCAAGGACGTCGAGCGCCTCGGCTTCGCCCGTCTCGGCTGTTCGGTAGCTCGGCACCACCCAGCCGCGCGTGAAACTGGGAAGCGCCACGCGTGGATCGCTTAGGGTGACGGTGCGGCTCGTCTCCTGGGGCGGTTCTTCGGGACGAACGCGCTCCGGCAGATCGGGTACAGGGGGAACCGCGCCATAGGTACTTTCGGCAAGCTCACGCACGGTGTCGGGCTCGACATCGCCGGCAATCACTACCAACGCGTTGTTGGGCGCATAGTACTGATTGTAAAAGCTCAGGGCATCTTCACGGCTCAGGTCCTCGATCTCATGGGCCCAGCCAATCACCGGAGAGCCATAGGGATGGTTCTGGAACTGGGTTGCCGCGAACTCCTCGGCCAGCACGCCCTCGGGCCTGGATTCTACGACCTGTCGGCGTTCCTCCATGAC
>JAESGL010000624.1_pt1 | contig 12133 bp, 15 predicted proteins | sample 9269711 | NCBI WGS metagenome assembly JAESGL01 (sample SAMN14515918, study PRJNA621676) | algae metagenome | isolation source: Kastovskya adunca ATA6-11-RM4 and co-occurring heterotrophs from soil and... | place: Chile: Atacama Desert | collected 2011-06-27
CAACCTCGTTTCCGCCGGCCGCGGCCCGGCTTTCGGCTTCGCGGGACGGCTTTCGGCTTCGCGGGACGGGGGATGCCGCCTCGAACTGTGGTGGCGCGACGACGGTTTGCGCGAGCGCGGCGCCGCCTCCAGCTATGGTGGCGCGACGGGGACCTGCGCGAGCCAGGTGCCCCACATTCCCAGGAGCGCCCATGCGTCGACGTCGGCGTCGGCGCCGTGGCCCACAGCTCCGGTGGATCACGCGGCCCGACGGGCGCCGTGGCGCCGGAGGCTGCGGCAGGGCGAAGACGGGTCGACGCCTTTTCGCTTGTGCCGGACCGCCGGGTTTTGATAAGGAACCGGCGCGCCGGAAGGCGCCGACCATGCCTTGGCAGTTCGGCGGCGGATGCGGGCGGCTCCGGCCGCGCCGACCTGCCTCACCGAAGCGAAGACGATGCCGCCCAAACGGGCGGACGGCCGGAGAGGTGGCAGAGTGGTCGAATGCACCGCACTCGAAATGCGGCATACGGGCAACCGTATCGGGGGTTCGAATCCCCCCCTCTCCGCCAAAACGTTGACTTTTCAAGGACATAGTAATTTAGTGTCGCCGTGTGTTTGAGCAGCTGCTGCGGGATGAGGGTGATTCCGGTGCAGGGGCCACGACCGCGGCACGTCGGTGACCTCAGAACGCAGTAAGATGCGTCGCCGTCAATTCGATCGGGAGGATTACAAGCTAGCCGTCCTTTAACGTCTGTATGGCAGACGCTACTGCAGCATCAAGCCTCCCCAGCCTATCTCTGAAGGAATCGGGAGATCATGATCGGGCGAAGCTCGCCGATTTGCGCCAGGAAGCGGCGAACATCCGGACTTTCTACCAGAGGCAGAAGCGGATGGCGCCTACGGCTCATGGAGGAGTCCTATAGATACATGCTTCTGGATCTTTCGCTGCCTAAACAAGTGGACAATATTACGAATCATCCCTCGTGATAGCGCGAATGCGCCGGCGGTGGTGCCCAGCAGATGCGCGTCCTGACGCCGTGCCATCATGTCAGCAATTCCGCCGGTCTCCACCGGTCCGAAGCAGAACAGAATGCCTGCGGCGGTGACCGCGTCGCCTGGTTAAGGATAGGGCCCTAGCCGCCGATGCCCGATCTGCAGCAACGGTCTCGTCGCGAGGCCACCTGAGCCGGTAAGCTCGAGGCAATGGGGCATTAGCCCAATAGCTGGGTGCGGTATCGCTCGAGCTCGATCCGTCTCGGGACATAGCCGCCATTCCGAAGGATCGCGGCGATCGCGGCTTGTTCGTGAAGCGGCTTGCTGACAACCGGTAGGACCTCTTCGTTCCAGATCTTCATGTGATCCTGGTCCAGGGCATGTAGCCCTGCCTGCAAGGCCGCCGCGACCACACGTGCCTGTGGCGAACCCTCCCGGAAAACTGAGCGGTCCAGAAACTCCTGAAGGAGTGTCCGAAACTCCTGATCTACCTCACGCTGCTTCTTCATCTCCGGCTCCGCTTGTCGCGTCGAGTGGACAGATAGTTGAGTCTGGCGGCTGGCGCCATGTTCGCCAGCGCACCAACGGCTCCTGCTTTCCATGTCTTCATGATTGCAACAAGCTGCGCTCTCGGCGGGCCGCTCCAGGACCCGATCCGGAAGGCTAATGCTGCCCGCGCTCTGGCCGCATGGGGCCGATGAGGCGCTCGTATTCAGCCTCGGCTTGTCCGTAGCATCCATCGGCGATCCCGATCAGCGCCTCCCGATCAAGGATCGTGATGTTGCCGCGCCTCGCCGAAATGAGCCTCGAGCCCTCGAGCATGTGGATCGAGAGCGTCACGCTGGAGCGCCAGACGGCCAGCATCGTGCTGAGGAAATCGTGCGTCAGCTGGATGTCGTTTCTGCCGAGGCGGTCCTGGCACATCAGCAGCCAGCGGGCGAGCCGCTCCTCGACGTTGTAGTTCCCGTTCGCCATCGCCGTCTGCGCCGTCTGCAGGCCCAGAAGGTGGACCCATTGGAACAGCATCCGGTTGATCGCCGGCCGCTCCTGCGCAAGCGCTCCGAGTTCGGCAGACTTCATCCGGAGCCCGGTTCCAGCGACCTGGACAAAGCACTCCAGCGGCACGCTGTCGATCCCCGCGCCACACCAGCCGTCGCTCAGCCCGTCCCTGCCGAAGAGTCCCGCTTCCAGTTTCCGCCCATCGGAGGACTGGATGACCAGCGAAAAGATGCCGCTCTCGGGGAAGACGACCCTCTCGATGCGCTCGTTCGGCCGAAACAGCACGTCGTGCTGCGCGAACTCGACCCGTTCCAGGTGCTCGGCGAGCGCCCGCAGATCGTCCGGCGGGAGCGAACGAAGCATGACGTTGCGACAGTTTTCAATAAAGAGTTCGACCATTTTGCCGCCTCCAACTGGGGCGGGAGCATGGGCGCTCACGGCCGCGTGCGCCCGGTCAAACCTGCACGCGATGATTTCAAGTTAATCGACAATGCTGCGCATTACAACCGCCGGGGCGCGAACGTGCGCTGGCGCACCCTTTCCATTTCAACTGTTTCATTCCGGCGCAGGAAGGGCTTAATGGTTGTTATCGCATCAAATTTCCGTAGGCATGATAGATGCTCGACCTGCCCCGCGGCCCGCTCCGGCTGGCGATATCCATCAACGATGAAGATCGGGAGGCGATCTTCGATGTCTTCTCGCGCACGATCGTCGTCGGGAGGAAGGCGATGCTGCGGCGGCAGGGAGACCGTTCCGACCTCGTCAGGATCCTGCAGAGCGGCATGGCCCTGCGGCAGAAGGCGACCGCCGACGGGAGCCGGCAGATCGTCGGGATCCTCGTGCCGGGTCATCTCTGCGACGTCTCCTCGCTCTTCTTTGAGGAACCGGACCACGCCATCGAGACGGTCACCGACTGCGCCGTCGCCGTGGCGCGGCGGGACGACGTGCTGGACCTGATGAACAGGCGTCCCGGAGTCACCCAAGCCTTCCTCGCCCGATGCCTGGCCGACGCCTCGATCGCGCGGGAGTGGGTGGTGAATGTCGGTCGGCGCACCGCGCACCAGCGTCTGGCGCACATCCTGTGCGAGATTTTCGTCTGCAACAGGAGAATGGACTTCGCCGACGAAAGCACCTGCACCTTGCCGCTGACGCAAGAGCAGCTCGCCGATGCGGCAGGACTGTCGATCGTTCAGGTGAACCGGACGCTCCAGGACCTGCGCCGGAGGCACGTGATCACCCTCAGCCATAAGGTCCTTGTCGTGCACGATTGGCAGATGCTGTGCAGCGAGGCCGACTTCAGCCCGTCCTATTTGCACTGAGACCAGCCGGCTCTGCGGGTTGTGCTTAGGCCGTTAGACTAGGCACAGTGTCTAAGACATGCGCCTTAAGCGACAGGATCCCACCACCGTCGCAGTCTGTGGGTGCTTGATCTCGTAGTGGGGATGCCCCTGTGCTGCGCAGCATATGTGAACGCCTTGCCGGCCTGGTGCTTTCGGTCACGTTGATCGCTGCGCTGGAAAGATGATCGTCGGGATCTTCAAGGCGCCAGCTAACGCTGCCCTCGTCAAGTAATCGCCGAAGGCGAAGAGGTGTTTTTTCTCCGATCGGTAGCTGATGCACATGACCCCCTACCGGCATAAATTGGTGCGGACACCACTATCGAGTTAGGCTGTGCCTTGCAGGAAAGTTTAGGATTACCCGAGTGCCCGGCGGTCCTTGCCACTCGACGGCTCCGCCAAGTTGTTGGGCGAGAGCGCGGATCAAGCATGATCCCTGACCTCCTCCTTTGCTGAGACTGCCAGATCGACCGATCCCGTCATCCGTGATCTCCAGTCGGAACGCGCTGCCCAATCTTTGAAACGAGATGCTTATTATGCCGGATCGTTCCTCGGGAAAGGCATACTTGACGGCGTTAGTTAGCGCCTCATTGATGATCAAGCCCACCGAGACGGCACGACCAAGCTCCAGCGTCTCATTGGCGATGAACAGACGGAGAGCAATCGGACGCAGGTCCAATAGCGCAGGAGCAAGGTCGTCAGTCAGTGATTGGATGAAGGTCCGCGTGCCCACGAGTGCCTCGCCGCCTGCCTTGATCTCCAGCCGGTCATAGACGCGCGAAAGCACCCTCAAACGGTTAATCGCCTCCGCGATCGTATCCTTCTCCTTTCCCTGATGTAGACGTCGCCCGCTCATGGAAAGGGTCGCAATGACCGACTGCAGGTGGTTCTTCACGCGGTGATTTATGTCTTCGAGAAGAATTACTTTTTGCTGGTTTGCGGCGCGTAATTCGGCCTCAGCTTGTTTTCGTTCATCGATATCGCGTGAGATGCCGATAATACCCTGAAGGGTGCCGTCCGGCCCATACCAAGGAGCTTTGGTGGACAAAAACCAGCGCGGCCCCTTTCCTGCAACGACTATTTTCTCCTCAACTGCCAACGCGGAGCGGGTATCGAGCACAACGCGATCGACGCTCTCGATGTTCTGAGCGACGTCCGGCGGAAAAAAATCGCTGTCCTTGCGTCCGGTGATCGCCTCCACGGGAGCGCCGATGATCCGCGCCAGAACCGAATTTACGCTGACAAACCGGCCCTCTCGATCTTTGACGAAGATCGGGTCGGGTGAGCCCTCGATGACCGACTGGAGAATGTTAAGGCTCTGCCGGACCTCGCGACGGCTCTCGTCGAGCCGCCGGTTCGTCGCCTCCAGTTCTTCGTTGGTGTCGGCCAACTCGTCCACTGATGAACGCAACGCCTCTATGATGCCTGCGGTCAGCAGGCCCATGACCGTGAAAACAACGGCTGAGAGTAGGGAGCCGACATTCTCCGCCCCGAAGGAACGCCACGGCTCAACAAAGAAGTAGAGAGCAAGGGCTGCGCTGAGAAATGTTGCCAGAAATCCGGAGCCTCGGTCAAAGACAAAGGAGGCGACCAAAATACCCGGAAGGAAAAGGAGGTAGGGAAAGGGATAGATGCCCTCGAGCGCATAGCGAAGCTGAAAGCATGTGAGGACGAGGAGTATAGTCAGGCCATAGCGGGCCCAAAGCGAAAGGCGCCGGACGGGCTTAGCACGCTGCAGTAATCGGACGAAGAGGCTGGTGGCCGTTTCAGGCACTGCCATCATGATCCAAGTTCAGCGGCTCGAGTCGTGCTATGCATGATGTTTCTCTGTGCCGGATTGCCGCCCTCAAAGCGACCGCAATTTCCCGATCGGTGTAAGGCTTTCGAACTATACAGAAGATGCCGTTCAATCCAGCGTTCAGCCCCTCGGGGCTGCCGGTGGCCATGGTGACGGTTGTGCCAAACCGATCTGCGAGTTCGCGAGCGATCCGCGGTCCGGTTCGTCCGTCGGCGAGATTAACGTCAACCAGGGCCAGGTCGGGCATGGCCTCCTCTGCGAGGATGAGGGCTTGCGAAAAAGTTGCGGCGACTCCGATGAGGTCAAAACCAAGCCTCTCGATCGTGTCGGAAAGGTCTAACGCGATCAAGGCTTCGTCTTCAACGATCAGAACTCGTATCCGGCGCACGCAAAACCCCTATGAGCGTCAACTAGGACATTTAACCTGTTGGATGCCAGGAAATACAGCGCGGGTAAAGAGGTTTGGAGTGGTGGCTCAGGAGGTGCTGCCTTGCCGCGCGCTCGGCGGAGGCGGCTAATGAGATCAAGCCGCTGATTTCCGCGTGTGAGCAGCTGGAGGTCAGGTCGATCTGGTGACGGCATGTCCCGGCGACTGGCGCGGTCGCTGCTGCCGATCGCGTCCACCATGCTGACCATCACCGATGCATCGGCCGACACAATCTCTCGCCTTCAGGTTGAAATCACCTTAAACGACGAGGCGTCGATATGGGTGATGGATGCCGATAACCATCATCTGACGGTCAAGCGCCGGAGAATCCCAAGACATGCCCGTGAGCTTGGATTTGCCTGCGGTGCGATCGTTCTAATCGGTAGCCCGCGCTGGCCCAGCAGGGATCATAGTTACAGCGCGGCGCTCACGCTGCAGAACAGCGAACTCTTCGTCGCCGCGATCCACCCGTTTTCCTGGCCGCTCAGTGAGCTTCTTTAGAACCCGCTCTGCAATCGATAGCGGAAACCTCCTTGGCGCCGCCGTGCCGGCGTCCTACGCAACCTCCAGCGAACTACCGGAGATTGCAATGGCGACGATCAGAAAGCTCAGGGGCCGCTGGCAGGCGCAGGTGCGTCGACGGGGGATGAAGCCGAGGGCGAAGTCCTTCGACAGCAAGAGTGAGGCCGAGCGCTGGGCGCGCGATCTGGAGACCCAGGTAGACCGCTTCGGTGCTGCGCCTGACACCAAGATCCTCGAGAGCACCACGCTCGGGGATCTTCTCCTGCGATATCAGCGGGAGATCACGCCGAAGAAGCGGGGCCATGTGCAGGAAAGCCAGCGGATCGATGTTCTGCTCCGACATGATCTCGCACATCGCACGCTGATCGGCCTGTCCGCCGCGGACCTCGCTGCCTATCGAGACGAGCGCCTCCAGACGGTCAGTCCCGCAACGGCGCTCCGGGAGATCGCGATCTTGAGCCACGTCCTCGAGGTTGCAATGCGCGACTGGGGCCTACCGCTGGCGCGTAATCCTGCCAAGGCCATCCGGCGTCCCCAGATCAACAATGCCCGGGAGCGTCGTCTGCGGAGTGACGAGGAGGCCCGACTGCTCGCAGCGTGTGATACCGGACGCACTCCGTGCATGAAGACGCTCCTGATCGTCGCCAGTGACTCTGGCATGCGCCGTGGTGAGCTTCTCGGTCTGCGATGGTCAGATCTAGCGCTGGATCGAGGGATCGCGTCCTTGACGCTCACAAAGAACGGCAGCGCACGGCAGGTGCCGCTGACGGTCCGGGCGATGGCCGCGCTCCGGTCGCTGCAGATAGACGCGTTTACACCAGATGACCGCGTCTTCCCGCTGTCGGCCGGGGCCCTCGAGCAGGCGTGGCGTCGTCTATGCGAGCGGGCAGGGATCTCAGGCCTGCGCTTTCACGATCTACGCCACGAGGCAGTCAGCAGGCTGTTCGAGAAGGGGTTGAACGTGGTGGAGGTCGCCACGATCAGTGGCCACCGTGAGTTGAAGATGCTAAAACGATACACGCACCTGGATGCTGGTGATCTCGTGGCGCGGGTGGGCTAGCGATCGTCTTTACGAGAGGTCCAGATCGAGGTCTGCCAGACACTCCATCAGTTCCTCAAGTTGCGCCGGTGATAGAGGGTCCGCTCCCCCGCGCTGCCTCTCCCTTTGCCGCCGCTTCGCCTCGCGATTCTGCTCCCGCTTATGCTCCGCCTTCTCTTCGGGGGTCAGACTCGACAAGTCGTTCCAGTCGCGCACAGTCCACTCATCGACGCCTCGCCGTGAACGCATGCGATCGCGGTGCATGCGTCGCTCTCGCATTTCGCGATACTCCGGATGGTCCGGGACTTGATGATCGTGAAAGCGATAGGGACGCACCGGGCGACCCTCCGCCTCTCTCTTCGCCGCATACTCAGCCCGAGCAACTCGCCTTGCTTCTGCGCGGCGTTCCTCGCGACGCTCTTCTTTCTCCGCGAGAATTGCAGCTCTCTTCGCTTTGACGAGGGCGAGCAGTTCCGGTGAGAGAGCGCTCGCCGAGGCTGGTGACGTCGCGGTGGAGGCCTCGTCAGAGACGTTCGGGGTGGGTTCGTGTGCTTCGTTGGTCAAGTCAGTGGGCTCCGCTTCCATGCCGGTGATATAGCAGTCTGTGCCGGGAGCGATCGATGTCATGCTTTGTGCGGTTTTCCTCCTTTTATCAAATATAGATGACATCCAATATGTAGAGGAAAGCACAAAGCATGACCGACAGGATGTTCCCCTCACCGGCGTGTAGAGCTCGCTTCGCTCGCCTGCGCGGCCTTCGGCCTTGCCGGTCGCCTTCGGCGCCCGCCGGTTCGAGATCATTCTGTTCCGGATATGGAAGCAGATTTCATAAACCTTGTAAGGAATGAGGACGTCCCGGCGATGAAGCTGGAAGAACGTGAAGTCCTAGAAATACCCGCGGGCGCTCAAGGGAGTGCCGCCATCAGGTGACGGGTTTCTCGGCTCCATCCTTAACTCTCAAGAGCAGCCCACAGTGACTCACAGGCGAGCACCAAAATATGGGACTATGAATTCCTGCTCCGGACGGAAGGATCGCGTTAGCGAGTCGCTGTGAGCACCAGAGAGCGCGTCCCGATCCGTCCGAGGACCGCTGGTCCGCACGTCGATGCTGCAATCGGTTAGTTTGACCCACCGGCTTCCGTTCGTCAGGGCGCTTCAGCGGAGTCATCATCCCTGAAGGAGTTTACGTCCGGTTTACATTTGGTTTACGTTTACTCAAGAAAACGCACATGGTGCGCCAAATGTGGTTTACGTTTCGGCTCTTTCGATCAAAAACGTCAACAAGAGCCGTCAACCAGATCCCACCATTTCTGGGGGTTCAGCGCCCGGTGGTTTACCTTAAGTTTACACAAAGTTGACGTCGATCTGGCGATTCCCGTTTTTTCGGATCTGTGTAAACCAAAGCGGTCGCGGTCCCATCAGCAGAGCGCGCGGGAGAAGCGCCCGAACCTCCAGATTTCTGATGCTCCATATCTCCGGACAATGATCCGGTTGGTGCTCTGCGCCGTCGCGCGGTTGTCGCCGGCAACCCCGCGTCCTTGACTAACAAGATGCGACGGCCGGCTAATCGTAGGCTTGGCCACGGGGCCCTCTTGCCCTGACCAGATCGCCGGACGATCATCTTCACCGCGTGGCGACCTCCCGCCAGACCACCCTCACCGTGTCTCGCCGCTCCATGTGGTCAACGACGATGAAGAAGGCAGCCAGCAGCCCGAGCACAGTCAGCGCCACTGCAGAACGGCCGGCGGCCCGGATCACGAGCCTTCTTCCGAGCCTGATTTCGATCCCGCTCATCCTCGTCGCCTCCTGATACAATTGGCAGGAGTATTCTGCAGCCGAACGGGGGCGACGGGGACATCTCAACCCTCACGATTGTGCCGATCGTCATGGCGAGTCACCAGCGAGCGTTTCGCGCGGCTGCTACTCAACTACGCTCGGTGGCAACGGAACGCGCCACGGAGCGCCCCTGTCTCTTGGCGCACACATCTAGCCGCGCACACTCGACAATCTTAACGATCAGATTAGCGGATCGCTCAGACGAGCGGCGGATACTCCCCGGCGGAGGTGTGCATCATGTCCGCTGTCAGTCCGTGGAAGCGACAGGAACGTCTCGACAGTGCCGCTCGGTTGCGGCGGCGATTTGAGCGCGTCCCACGACGTCGCCAGCCATCACGGTGGCTGCGGCACCTGTCTCTGCTGCTGTTCAAGGTCGTCGCGATCATCGGCGTTGGCGGCGCGGTCATGTATGTCGCTCCGGACCGGACGGGCACATCGTCCGGGATCACGACAGAGCACAACGTCGGATATCGGAACTGCGCTGCTGTGCGCGCTGCGGGTAAAGCGCCGCTGATGCGAGGCCAGCCGGGATACGCTCGCCATCTGGACCGCGATGATGATGGGATCGCGTGCGAGCTTTGGCGCGGACGGCGGTAGCTAGAGGACCTAGAAGCTACGACTCATTGTCTGGGCCGTTCACGCGGGCTGCTATTTCTCCCGGGCCTCCAGCCATTCGCGCGCCTGCTCCTCGCTCGGAAAGACCGGATGTGCCGGTGCTTCGATGTCTCGGCCGTCCGGCATGTGAACCCTATCCTGACCGCGAAACATCGTGAGCCAAATGCCGTCCGGCTTCTTGCGTTCGAACCGGTAGATTGCACGCTCGCCGTGCTCGGCGATGAGCACCTCATTGCGCTCCTCAATTGCGGCTTCGTCATCGGTCATGGACAGCTCCAGTGTCTCAGTCGGCGATGACGGCATATGGTTGTCAAAGACACTGCGGCGAGGGTCAGGAAGCGAAAGCAGCCGAGGAAGACCAGCGCTCATTGGCGGGACGCGCACAAACAAGCCTAGCGGGCGCTCAACCGGTCAACGACGCGGCCGACCACCGCCAGCCACGTTTCGAGTAGCCCGACATCCTGGAGCGAGAGAAGCGGAATCCGGACATCGCCGGTCAGGGACGTGAGCTTAAACGGGATCCCGGTCGATCGAAAGTCGTTGGCGACTTCCTCACGCGCTTCGTCCGACTGGAAGGATGGCGATCCCGCCAGATAGGGTGTCGCGGCCCCGCTTCACCTCGACCAGCGTCGGGATGGCGTCCTGATCGACATACAGATGATCCAGCGACCAGCGCCGATCTGAGGACTCAGGATCTGGGACCGGCATCTCTCGACTGATCAGAGCCCAGCGACGTGGCACTGCACCTGTATAGGCGTCGCCACCGAGGATGTTCGGATACTCGGCAAGGAGACGCTGGATGTGGTCTTCGTTGTCGTAGGGATGGGCACGCATCTCGGAGAAGGAGCCGTCGACGGCGATATGGAAAAGCGACTGCATTAGATCCTGACGCGATCACGAAGAAGGTAGAGGAAGGCTGGAGACTTTCTCAACGCGTCGGCCTAATCAAGCGCTTCAGCTCGTCCAAGGAAAGCCACGTCTTGTTCCGGTGAACCATCCGATGACAATTCGCGCATAGCAGCGCGAGATCCTCCGGCTTGGTCCTCGTCGGCTCGGTCAGGGTGTGGAGCGGCTGGACATGATGTGCCTCGATGAACCCATGCCCGTGGTCGCCATATCGCTCTGTGAAATCGAAGTCGCACGCCTCGCACCTGAGAGATCCAGACGACTGCAGGGCAGCCTCCTTGCGCTTCTCGACGAGCCGTTGGTTACGCTCGCGCCGTAGATGGAGGACCGTAAGGAGACGTCCTTCTTCTGCGTCCGGTTGAAGCTCGGCCGTGATCGGCTCGGTGCCTGTCTCTGCAATCTCATCGACACCGGCTCTGATCGCACGTGCCACCTGCTGCAGTCGATCCAGATCGTCGGCGAAATCCGCCCAGATAACGGCCTCTTCCTTGTTGCCTCGTGGAAGGCCGACCCGTCCTGACGATGTCACCTCCGGATCAAAGCGCCGGAAGTTCATCATCTTCATGTAGACGCCGTTTGGGTTTCGGAAGTCGACGCCACCAGAGCGACCGAGGGCAGCGTTCAGTCGGTTCAGCAGCGCCGAGAGTTCGGCGACTGGTTGGCTGGTCTTCCCAGGAGGCAGAGCGCGGTTGCTGAGGTAGAGCTCAAGGGCGAGAATGAGTTCGTCGCGGAGCCAGATAGGATTTCGCATGGCCGCCTAATGCTCCTGCCGTCTCTGGTGCGCTCGGTTCGCAAGGCGGCTCTGACAAGAGCGGCGAGGTAAGCGTCCTCCGGGCTCGCAAAACAATTGGAGTTGCACACCTTCGCGCGCGAAGTCTACTCTTGGATCAAAGGGTAGGCAGAACCTTAGTTACCAATAGCGGCGAGCTAAACTACGTCATCCGCTAATAGGATTGTTCATGTTCTGTTCTTGCTTAAGCACCTTCTCGGAATATCCGCCACACTGAACGTGTTGGGCAAAATTCATAAAGACAGATCTGGGAGCCTATAGAATATGAACATCAGATCTGCGTCATGAGTGTCGAAATCATAGAAATAATTCGACGCTCGGATCAGGGGGTAACGAAGCCATTTATCTGCAGGGGCGATGACGAGAATATTTACTATGTAAAAGGGCGGGGAGCCGGGCATTCATCTTTACTGAAAGAATGGGTGGCTGGGCGACTTGCGCTTGAAATGGAACTGCCTATTGCCCCATTTGAAATTGTTTCTGTTCCACCAGAGCTTGCGGGCAATAATGAATATTATGATCTGGCTTTCCCGGAGGGCGGGTGGGGGTTTGGCTCCTTGAAAACCAAGAGGGATCTACAGAGATCACGTTCGCCAATAGATCGATTGTCTCAAAAACTCGGCGGCGAGATCTTGTAGCGTTCGACTGGTGGATTAAGAATGGCGACCGGCAGCTTACCGAAATTGGAGGTAATCCCAATCTTCTTTGGACCCCTGAGAGCGACTCGATGGTGGTGATCGATCACAACATGGCATTTGATGGCGGGGTCAGAGGTGGCTCGGCCAATCTGCACAGTGGGCTGAGTGGATTGTCTGCCTGAAGGCGGCCAGGATGGCCGTGATCAGGAGAGACGATGAGCAAGAGACCCAGGCGGAACCATAGCCCGGCCTTC
>JAESGL010000134.1_pt1 | contig 12043 bp, 9 predicted proteins | sample 9269711 | NCBI WGS metagenome assembly JAESGL01 (sample SAMN14515918, study PRJNA621676) | algae metagenome | isolation source: Kastovskya adunca ATA6-11-RM4 and co-occurring heterotrophs from soil and... | place: Chile: Atacama Desert | collected 2011-06-27
TGCCGCTCGCATGAGGATCGAGACTATTTCCAGTGGTGCAATCACATTGGATTTAGCCTTGGGTGGTGGCTTACCGAAAGGGCGCGTCATTGAAATTTACGGCCCAGAAAGCTCTGGTAAGACAACCTTGGCACTTCATGCTGTTGCCGAAGTGCAAAAGGCTGGGGGCGTTGCGGCATTTGTCGATGCAGAACATGCCTTAGACCCAGCTTACTCGGCAGCATTAGGCGTTGATATCAACAACCTACTTATTTCCCAACCCGACACAGGTGAATCGGCGCTGGAAATTGTCGATCAGCTCGTCCGTTCTGCCGCCGTCGATATCGTTGTCATTGACTCTGTAGCGGCTCTAGTACCGCGCGCCGAAATTGAAGGGGAAATGGGCGATACCCAGGTGGGTTTACAGGCGCGTCTGATGAGTAAAGCGCTGCGGAAAATTGCCGGGAATATCGGCAAGTCAGGTTGTACCGTAATTTTCCTCAACCAACTGCGGCAGAAGATTGGCATCACCTACGGCAGCCCAGAAGTTACCACAGGAGGGAATGCTCTCAAGTTCTATGCCTCTGTCCGCTTAGATATCCGACGCATTCAAACCCTCAAAAAAGCCAGTGAAGGCGAGTACGGTATCCGTGCCAAGGTGAAAGTAGCGAAGAATAAAGTCGCTCCTCCTTTCCGCATTGCCGAGTTTGACATCATCTTTGGACACGGCATTTCTCGCCTAGGCTGTTTGGTTGACTTGGCTGAACAAACGAGCGTCATTGTCCGTAAGGGTGCTTGGTACAGCTACAACGGCGATAATATCGGTCAAGGTCGCGATAATACCATACGGTACATGGAAGAGAATCTAGAATTTGCCGCGAATGTTGACCGCCTAGTACGGGAAAAGCTAGAAATGGGTGCAGTAGTGCAAGCCAATTCTGTTGCTCCAGTTGACGCCGATGAGGAAGAAGAGAGCTACGAAGAAGAGATTTAAGTTGGGAATCTAAAGGACAAACCACCCTTTAGGTTTTTTACACCATACTTTCTCTGATGGGGGTGGGCATTGCTCACCCTATTTATTAGATATTTTATTGAAGCAGGTAGATATGTCTTACGACGATCTGCTTGTCTTTTGTACCTGCTGACGGAAGAATCGGTCTAAAATTTGGGATTGTTGAGCAGGATTGAGGGGAGCCGTTGCTGGGGAGCCACCTTGCTGTTCTAGATCGGGTTTGCAGTTGAGAAAGAGGGCAGTATCTTTATCTTCTTTTCCAGTTGTCGAAGCGTGTTCTCGATCGCTAGAGGATATCACTAGCTGAGACTCTTTAGAGTGTGCTGGAAGCGCGGTTTTTTGTAATGTGTTGAGTTGCGCCAAGAGATCGGGAGGTACATCGTCCAAGAGCTGCGCTTCGTCGCACAGGAAGAAGGAAAAGGCAATGCTGCTGAGGCGAATGCGATCGCCATCTTTGAGCCTCACTCGTCCATGTACGGGTTCTTTGTTCACAAATGAACCATTCGTGCTGTCGAGATCGACGAGATAGAAGCCTTCGTTACTGACATATTGGATAACAGCATGATGCCGAGATAAGCGGCGATCGCAAATGGCTAAAGCTAAATTGCGATCGCGTCCAATTGTCCAAATCCCTTGAGACTGAAGTAATTTTTGCGTTCTTCCATCTATCAAATTGGAAACTAAATAGGCTTGCCGATCTTGTATAACCCCTGTGACATATCGAGTGGCAAAGCTACTTAGTACTTTGTTTCCGGTATACTCTAGCTGGAGAATTTCATCCAACAAGCTTTGATGATGTTCGTAAAGCTTGAGAAAAACTTGATATAAACCTAGTCTTTGTTCTATTTCCATAGTTTCGGATGGACAAGAGCGTTACCGTAAGGTGTCACAGCGCGAGCCGTGTATAATATTCAGTTTTTTTGATGACTAGTAGCAGTAACTCCGTTATACAAAAAAAGTAATGTTTAGTGCAGTTTATTGGCTAGTAATCTGATAAAAATATCGTCAATGGGATATAAAGCCCCCTTTTCTAGCGAATGTTCCTTCCTTTATTGGATATATTCTTGTTTTTACAGAAAAACGTTAATCTTTAGGACTTACGTTCTCCCTTTTTCTCCAGGCGGAATAGCCAAACCATCAGGGCAACCACGCCAACTTGCAATGCCAGATTAGGTAACGCTGTCCCGACATCTCTACCAGCCACTAACTGAGCAAGGAAGACAACTCCTCCAATAAAGCCAGAAGCACCGAACGCCGCATACACGAACTTTCTTAAGCCCCGGTAAGGAGCTTTTGCCTCAGCTCGCAGCCGCGCATATTTTTCTGGACTCAGTTTCCGAGAATTTATTCTGGTGTTGCCAGTCCGATCATCCGAAGTTGAGTCTGCCATTACTCTTTGTTGCTACACCATAGATCAATGTTGGCATGATTTTGTAAAGTACCAGTGCGATAGATCACAAACTCAAAGAGCGATCTTTGCACCTCTGAGCCATACCTAGTCCAATCGCACCTCCCGGCTGAAGGCTACAGTAGGACGCACCGGAGGCGGAGAGGTTTTTATTAGGGACAATTCCATGGGCTAGAACTCAATGGTTTTGCTAGTCAGCAGGAGCATTTGGAGATGATTAGCTGGGGTTTCGATGGCAATAAACCGGGTTAAACGTGCTATAATAAGAGACTGTGTGCCGGTGTAGCTCAGTGGTAGAGCATTCGATTCGTAATCGAACGGTCGGCGGTTCAAATCCGCCCATCGGCTTTTGAGATAACAGATTGCTGCCGCTGTAACGAATTCTGTGTAGCCCGAAGCAATAAATGCCCTTTTTTAGAAGCTGATAAAGGTAGCGATCGCTTCTCTATCTATCCAAAATAAGTCAATCTAATAAATACTTAGGGAAACAGACAAGGGAGCATAGGCAATCCCTTTATTGTTGTATAGAAGGACGAATAGGAAAGAATCCCATGAAGTCGGCTCTTTACTGGTATTCGATATGCACAGTCGTGTTGTTCCTGAAAATGTTTGCCCTCTCCAGCTATCAGGGCTTCCACCGCATTAGTAAGCTCACCTTCAAGAACCCTGAGGATGCAGCAGTAGTCGGCAAATCCCCCGCCACAGAAGAATTGCCACAGGTGCAACGAGCAGCGCAAGCTTGGCTTAATGACCTAGAGAATATTCCTATCTTTCTCGGACTTGCTATTGCCTACGTCTTGATCGGCGCATCGCCGGAGGCGGCATCATGGCTCTTTCTCACGTTTACGATCGCCCGAATTTTCCACAGTCTCACGTATGTTTTGGGTCTTCAGCCGTGGCGTACGATCGCCTATGCAGTCGGCATTGTTTGCCTGCTGGGAATGAGCGGGACTATTCTCGCCGCCTTGCCCTAAGGCGTCCACTTGCCGTGGAAGCTATGGGGAATGACGCTGGGTAATCCTAAGCGGCAAACGGGTTCGTCATCAAGGGCATCGTTATCATAAATCCGCACTTCGCTCTCGTCGGAATTGCCGTCATACACCACCGTCAGCACCCAAGATCGATCGGGATTGAGGGCATCGGGGGCATGGAGTGCTTCAGAAGGGTAGCAATTTTCACCCATATCAGCCATTGTCAGGGTATCGGTGGCTTGGTTGTAGCGGGCGATCGCATTAAACGGCTCCTTGCGAATATCCACCCCATCGCGATGTACCGCCAGATAAGTATCAGGCGAGACTTGTCCGACGTATTGAAACGGCACAACCGGAAACTCACAAGGTCTGTCTATCAACTCTTCCAGCTTTGTTACCCTACCAGTCAGAGGATTGATTCGGGCTTGCCACAGCGTCCCTTTAGCAAAGGTATGGGTTTCACCTGTGGGGACTTCTTTGAGATACTGGTTAGTCTGGAAATCCTTGTAACGGATGAAATCAATAACCACGGAGCCATCCGCGTCTACATAGCCATTGCTAAAGTGCCACTGAAACCAACCCTCAGCTTCACTGCGGCTAACCATAGAAAGCGTTTCTCTATCCAGCACGATAATCTGAGTTGCTTTGTCGGGTTGCCACTCCAAAGCCTCACCAAAACTGCGTAAACTCAAGCCCGCCAGTAGCAGATTTAACCGGACTGGGGGAATAAAAAACACCAGATACTGCCCTGCCAAGACAAAATCATGCACGATGGGAACACCATCAAGGGTTACCGAGCCTTGCTGGATGATTTGACCTGTGCGATCGCTCTTATAAATCTCGATTGTAGAATTTAACCCAGGAGCAATACCAAAGTTAAAAATCTCCCCCGTTTGAGGATCGCGCTTGTAGTGGGCAGAATAGGGCGATCCCTTTTCCAACTGCCCTAACTGATCAAGTCCCCATGTTTCCAACGTCTCTAAGTCAAGGGCGTGAGGATTACCACCTTCCCAGAGTGCCAACAACTTGTCGGGTAATACGAGTACCGATGTATTGGCGGAGTTCTTAACGGACTTAATCCAGTTTTCCCAAAATGCCCTCCGTGCGGTCATTCCGTAATTGGGATAAAGGTATTTACTCGCCGCTTCTTCATCTTTGTAGCCACTAGTTTTCACGTAGCGGTAAATTCCCGTCGCCCCAGCATCGGTGAAATGCACGCCTAAGATTGCGCCGTCGCCATCAAACCAGTGTCCAACTCCTTCGCCACCCCGTTGCAAACGTCCAGGGCCATTGCGATACAGGGAACCCCGTAAACCCTCTGGAATCTTGCCTGAAAGCACAGGTAAAGGGGTAGGAGGAAATTCTGCGGCAGGTTGGGCGATCGCTTTTGCCCAAGCGTAACGAGTAGATGGCTTGGTGGCGGTAGTCATAATATGAGGAAAAGTCTTCCGTAAAGGGGCGAGGTAAAAAGGCTGATGCTAGTTAATTTTCATTACAATTCAGCAGATTCCCTGCCAACACTCTCCAAAGGCAGAGTTAGTTGTTTTGAATAGGTGGACAGGCTTTGTCTGTGGGTAAGTTGTTAACCTGCTGTCGCCGCCGTTTCTTCCTTCTGGGTGTGCCCCGGGGTTCCCAGTTGAATCAGCTCAACCTTGTAGCCCGTCGGGTCTTCTACAAAGGCAATTACCGTAGAACCATGCTTCATTGGCCCCGGTTCTCGTACAACCTTGCCGCCACGGGTTTTGATTTGCTCGCAGGTGCCGTAAATATCATCAACTCCGATGGCAATGTGACCGTAGGCATCGCCCAAGTCGTACTTGTCCTGACCCCAGTTGTAGGTTAGCTCGATGACAGCATGGTCAGACTCATCGCCATAACCGACAAATGCTAGCGTAAATTCTCCGCCAGGATAATCTTTTTGGCGTAGCAACTTCATCCCCAGAAGGTCGCAGTAAAACTGGAGCGATTCATCGAGGTTGGCAACTCGCAACATGGTGTGTAATAGTCGCATTTATTTTTAAACTCCTAATTTCTTTCTTTACTACTCATTTTAAAGAGCAGAACCTTCTAAAGTAGGTTTGCCAGCAAATCGCTGCTAATTGGTAGGGTTGACAATCCAACGGAAGACAGCACGTTGGATTCTAACTTCATCGTCAGAACTTGCTCTACCAGGCTTGCGCCAAGTAGCGTAGAGGTTCCAACTCCGTTAGCGTTACTTCGGGACTGCCCATCCCTAGATTTTGCCTTGAGCAAAATATTAATAGCCGCATTCCAATCCCTTTGCAGAATCAACCCACACGAGCAAACGTGGGTTCTAGTGCTGAGGGATTTTTTCACAATCGCCTTACACTGACTGCACTCTTGTGAAGTGTACTGAGGCGGAACAGCAACAGCTAATCTTCCAAACTTGGTTGCAAAATGTTCAATCCACTGCCTGAACTGATACCAACTAGCATCAGCGATTGACTTAGCCAAACAGTGATTTTTGAGCAGATTTGCAACCTTTAAGTCTTCATAGGCTACTAAGTCGTTAGACTTGCAAACGTGACGCGCTAGTCTCTTGGCGTGTTCGATACGCTGCCTATTTACTCTTAAGTGTTTCCTGGAATATCTAGCTCTTGCCTTGCGGCGTCCTGACGAACCCTTTACTTTTTTGTAAATGCGACGTTGAGCGTGCTTGATATCAGACTCAGCTTTTCTCAAGAACTTTGGATTAGGCTCTTGATGTCCGTTGGAATCTGTGTAAAACGATTCTAGTCCTACGTCTAATCCAATTTCTTGACCTGTTTTTGGCTGAATATCAATGCACTCAACATCAACAGCAAACTGACAGTAATATCCATCGGCGCGTCGTACAAGTCGAACCCGCTTGATGGATTTTACTGGATATTTGTGGATGTCCCACTTACCTAAAAGTTTCAGTTCACCGATGCCCTTTTTATCAGTGATGGCAATACGTCTCTTGGTTTTGTGAAGCGACCACGCTTCGAGAGGCCTCAGCGACCACCCGCTAGTCTTATACTCAACAGAACGGTTATCTTTCTGGAAGCGAGGGAAACCCTTTTTACCAGATTTTTTAGATTTGCAATTATCGTAAAACCGAGAAATTGCAAGCCATCCTCGTTCCGCTGCTGCCTGTACTGCCATTGAGTTCAGGGCTTTGACAAAGGGGAACTCATTGCGTAGTTCGGTCGAATATTTATTCAAAGCAAACCGATTGATTTTAGCATCTGTGGGTGCATCCATCCAGGAGCGAATTGCTTTGTTGCGGATGAACTGTACAGTTCTGATAGCCTCGTCAATAGCTTTGTATTGTTGCGGTTTAGCTTTGATTTTGTATTCGAGAACCAGCATTGTGTTTTCCCTCCTTGTTGTCTATCAGGTTGGTCTATAGACCAACCTGATAGACCAATGGGACAAGATTATCGTCACGCCAACACTTCTGTCACGTTGATTAACTATCACTTTGTTTGGATACCGAGACGCCGCAAGCCAGTACTTATAGGTGAAGTAGCTCGAAGATTTGAGGAACTACTAAGAGCAAAAGTTGTAGAGCTAGATTGCCAGATTATTGCCTTGGAAGTGATGCCTGACCATGTGCATCTATTTCTTAACTGCCCTCCAACGGTTGCCCCGTCAGACATCATGCATCGACTCAAGGGAGCAACAGCTTACAAGCTCAGAGATGAATTCCCGCACTTAAAAAAGCTCCCAAGTATGTGGACTAGGAGCTTTTTTTGTTCAACTGCTGGCAATGTCAGCAGTGAAACAGTTAAGCGATACATTGAAAATCAGAAGACCAGATAGTTTGGTCATCTCCGTACCGTTCGGCTGAGCGCGGTTCGGACTTCGGCGTGAGCGCTCAGTCGAACGCTGAGCTCACCGTCGAAGCCTCACGTCGAAGCCTCCGATGACCCGCCTTATATCCCCCACCTAAAAGGATGTGGGTTTTACGGCGTTTCTATAAATACGGTTGCGATCGCACTCCATCCTTAAAAATGATTTCCGACGGTCAACTGAAAGACGTATCCTGAACGCTGGTGTCTTTTTTCAGGGTGCTTTGAGAAAAATATAGCCCCAAAACACCGTACTAGGGTAATTTAACTTAATTGTCCTGAGTATAAAGTTAGTTGCAATTCGAGCGAACGGATTAGAGGAGAACGAATGCTAAATAAGCAAGAAACAGCCATTGAAGCCATTGAAGCCAGAGAGATTTTGGACTCACGGGGACGTCCCACCGTTGAAGCCGAAGTCCGACTGGTAACGGGGGCTGTAGGACTTGCCCAGGTTCCCAGTGGTGCGTCTACAGGTACGTTTGAAGCCCACGAACTGCGGGATGATGACTCCCGGCGTTATGGTGGCAAAGGGGTACTGAAGGCAGTACGGAATATCAAAGAGAAAATTACTCCCGAACTGCTAGGTATGGATGCCCTCGATCAATCCTCTATTGATCGGAAAATGATTCATCGGGATGGTTCCCCGAACAAAAAAAACCTGGGCGCAAATGCCATTCTGGCGGTTTCCCTAGCAACGGCAAAGGCAGCAGCGGATGACTTAGCCCTGCCTCTCTATCGCTACTTAGGCAGTCCTTTAGCCAATCTCCTACCCGTACCGTTGATGAATGTGATCAACGGTGGCGCTCATGCCGATAACAACGTAGATTTTCAGGAGTTCATGATTGTACCTGTGGGTGCAGACTCATTTAAAGAAGCCCTGCGTTGGGGTGCGGAAGTATTTGCCGCCTTGAGTAAGGTGTTGAAGGATAAAAACTTGCTAACGGGCGTGGGCGATGAAGGCGGCTTTGCCCCAAACCTGGAATCTAACCAAGCGGCTTTAGAGTTGCTGATTGCGGCGATTGAACAAGCGGGTTACAAACCAGGAGAAGAAGTGGCGCTGGCAATGGATGTGGCGGCTAGCGAATTCTACAAAGAAGGGCAGTATGTCTACGATGGTTCCGCCCATTCACCCGCCGAATTTGTTGATTATCTAGCGGGGTTGGTGGGACAGTATCCGATTATCTCGATTGAAGATGGGTTGCACGAGGAAGATTGGGAAAATTGGCAACTGCTGACGGAGAAGTTGGGTTCGCGCGTCCAGTTAGTCGGCGATGACCTCTTTGTCACCAACGCGACTCGCCTGCAAAAAGGCATTGACCAAAAAGCCGGAAACTCAATCTTGATTAAACTCAATCAAATTGGTACCCTCTCCGAAACCTTGGAAACCATTGACCTAGCAACCCGCAACGGTTTCCGCTCCATTATCAGCCACCGTTCTGGGGAAACCGAAGATACAACGATTGCGGATTTAGCCGTCGCCACTCGTGCCGGACAAATCAAAACGGGTTCTCTGTGTCGCAGCGAACGAGTTGCTAAGTACAACCGTTTGTTGCGAATTGAAGATGAGCTTGGCAACAAAGCGGTTTACGCCGGAAAGGTGGGGATGGGGCCAAAGTAAGGCTTTAAATGCAGAGGTACGCAGAGGACGATTTCCCGGCGTACCTCTTCGTTAAAAACTAGGGGTAGAAACACAACTTAGGTAAGCCTAGGTCTTCTTCCCAACCCATCATCAGGTTCAGGCACTGTACTGCCTGACCTGCTTGTCCTTTGACTAAGTTGTCAATCGCCGCCATCACGACAACGCGACCTGTACGGGGGTCTACTTCGATACCGATGTAGCAAAGATTGGTGCCGTGAGCCCACTTGGTTTGTGGGTAGATGCCACTGGGCAACACTGTGATAAAGGGAGAGGCGCGGTAGAAGGCGCTGTAGATTGTGAGCAAATCATCTCGCACTAGTCCGGGATCGCGGAGGGTGGCGTAAACCGTGGCGAGAAGACCCCGAACCATCGGTATTAAGTGCGGAGTGAACTGCACCATCACATCATGTCCGGCTAAGTCACTGCAAATCTTCTCAATTTCTGGGGTATGGCGATGACGGGCAACACCATAAGCTCCCAGGGTGTTATCTGCCTCTGCGAGCAAGAAATTAGCTTTGGCATTACGCCCACCTCCGGAGGTGCCGGATTTGGCATCGATGATGGCGGTTTCGGGGACGATTAATCCTTGCTTGAGTAGGGGAGATAGGGCAAGGAGGCTGGCGGTGGGGTAGCAACCGGGGCAACCGATGAGGGAGGCTTCTTTGATGCGATCGCGATACAGTTCCGGTAAGCCGTAAACTGAACTTGTGGCAGATCCTTTGTCGTCGCGCTCTTTTCCGTACCAGTCTTGATACGTATTTAAGTCAGCGCCGAAGCGATAGTCGGCAGATAAATCCAAAACTTTGCAACCTTTCTCCAACAGGGCAGGTGCTACCGTGCAGGCAATGCCATTGGGAAGGGAAAGAAAGACGACTTGACAACGAGAAGCGATCGCCTCTACATCAATTGCCTCAATAGTCAGATCTACACGATGGTTCAGGTGGGGGTAAAGGTCAGAAAATGATTTTCCGGCACTGCTATCTCCCCCTAAATACACGATTTCGACTCCTGGGTGGTCTATTAGGAGTCGCACAAGTTGCACGCCGCCATAGCCGGAAGCGCCAACAATTCCCACACTCACTCGTTTTAGTTCACCCATGGTGGTTTTTTCCTAAAATTTTGAATAAAAAACGGTTTAACATTTGCTGCATTTTAGTATCAAAACCGTAATTTAGTGCTAAACACCTTAGGCAAGTTGAGTTAAAGCTACTATCAAGATAACGGTACACTCTGTGTCTAAATAAACAAGATACAATCAAATCTGAGGAAACTTTAGAAAACTTTACGAGTTTTGGCTCCGATTTTTCTGTGGAATTGCCTGAAAACTATCCGTTTAAATTTGATTCGATTGATGCTGCCCTAGCAGATCTCAAGGCGGGACGTGCCATCGTGGTGGTAGATGACGAGGCGCGAGAAAACGAAGGGGACTTAATTTGTGCGGCGCAATTTGCCACCCCTGACTTGATTAACTTCATGGCAGTGGAAGCGCGGGGATTAATTTGTCTGGCAATGATGGGCGATCGCCTCGACGCTCTGGATTTGCCCTTAATGGTGACCAAAAATACCGACACCAACCAAACCGCCTTCACCGTCAGTATCGACGGGGCTACTCACCTGGGTGTGACGACAGGCATCTCAGCAGAAGACCGCGCCCGTACTATCCAGTTGGCGATTAACCCGGCAACCCAGCCGGATGACTTGCGCCGTCCGGGTCACATCTTTCCCATCCGTGCTAGGGAAGGGGGCGTCTTGAAACGTGCTGGTCATACTGAAGCGGCGATCGATTTGCCCCGCTTGGCAAACTTATATCCCGCCGGGGTGATCTGTGAAATCCAAAACCCTAACGGTTCCATGGCGCGATTGCCGCAACTGATTAAGTACGCCAAACACCACAACTTAAAAATTATCAGCATTGCGGATTTAATTAGTTATCGCCTCAAGTATGACCGCTTTGTTTATCGGGAAACTGTTGCCCAATTACCGACTAGTTTCGGCACCTTCCAGATTTACGCCTATCGCAACGCTTTGGATAATACTGAACATGTGGCGATCGTTAAGGGCGATCCGGAAGATTTTAAAGACACTCCCGTGATGGTGCGGGTGCACTCGGAATGCTTAACGGGTGATGCCCTGGGTTCTTTGCGTTGTGACTGCCGGATGCAGTTGCAAGCGGCGTTGAAGATGATCGAGGCGGCAAAAAAAGGTATTGTCGTCTATTTACGCCAGGAAGGACGCGGCATTGGTTTAGTGAATAAGCTGAAGGCGTATTCGTTGCAAGATCTGGGTCTGGATACCGTCGAAGCTAACGAACAATTGGGCTTCCCGGCTGACCTCCGGGACTACGGAATGGGTGCACAAATGCTCAACGATCTGGGTGTGCAAAAAATCCGTTTAATTACTAATAATCCGCGTAAAATTGCTGGATTGAAGGGTTACGGTTTAGAAGTTGTAGACCGCCTCCCCTTACTTATTGAAGCGAATGACTACAACTCAACTTACCTGGCAACGAAGGCAGAAAAACTCGGTCACATGCTGTTGCAAACCTATCTGGTAACAGTGGCGATTCGTTGGCAAGATGCCCCGCAGCCTGTGCAAGAACGATACGATCGCCTAGAAAAACTGCGGCATCTGGTGCATAGTCAGCACCTATTGTTGCAGGAAGAGGCAAGACCCGTGGCGATCGCGCTGTTCAGCAAACCTTCCTTAATCGTCCACTTAGGCTTCGACCAAGCCCACCTAGCTGCCTCTAATTGGTACAAAAACTCTAAGCACCCCTACATGCAGGCGATCGCGCAAATTCTCGACACCTTGAGCCAATGGCAACAAACAGGACGCTTAGAATTTATGGTGTCTCCTGGCGTCGATCCCCTAACTAGCCTACAAGTACAGTTAGATCGACAAATTTATCCCTTAAGCCAAAAGCCCTCTTCAATAATGGAGAACTTAACCACACAGAAAATCTATAGCTTTGAGAGATAGTCACTCCCAGTCGGGCAGATTTCGGTTGTATGTATCGCCCTTACATTACACTCACCTTAAACTGCCCAGGGCTATTAATTTTAATCACGAGGGCACCTCCGAAGCGGGAAGCCTTGTCTATGAGAGAGCAGGGGGGAACGCGAGGGCGCGTTTCGGCTAGGAATTCGGCGTGAGCGCGGTTCCTGAGCCTGCCGAAGGGCAGTCGAACGCTCAACGACC
>JAESGL010000626.1_pt1 | contig 12034 bp, 11 predicted proteins | sample 9269711 | NCBI WGS metagenome assembly JAESGL01 (sample SAMN14515918, study PRJNA621676) | algae metagenome | isolation source: Kastovskya adunca ATA6-11-RM4 and co-occurring heterotrophs from soil and... | place: Chile: Atacama Desert | collected 2011-06-27
TGGAGCTGGCGAAGTTCATGGCGCGGCTGAGCAACCGGATGACGATGCCTGTGATGCCGGACGACGAGCCCACCGAATATCTGATCACGCAGATGATCGCGGGCTATCTGGCGCGGCGCCCGGCACCGGGTCTGGACGGCATCCTCTTCCGCTCGGTCCAGCAGCCGGGCGAGCAGCGCAACGTGGTTCTGTTCCAGCACGCGTCTCGTGTCGAGGCGCTGGAGATCCCGGAGGGCACAGAGCTTTCGGTGCAGCAGATCTCGACGAGCGAGGACGGGCCGGAGCCCGATTACACCGTGTTCGAGGAGGTGCCGCCAAAGCCGGAGCCTGTGGCCGAGGAGCCTGACGGTCTCGGGCTGGGCGAATTTATGCGGATGCGGCCGCACGAACTCCGTTTCGATCCGAACGCGGATGGGCGCGAGCCCTATCTGCGCGTGCGGCAGGACGGGTTGCGGGTCCGGCATGTGAAGGGCGTGACGTTCGACACCGACGAGTTCGAGGTGTCTCGGCACCGGTCGGAGAAGCGCGACTACAAGTTCTAGGAAATAGCCCGGCCAAATTTATCCAGCAGCTATCCAGCCCCGACCCATGGTTACCTTAGCATCGGTTTGACGTGGTTCGTCCGTTTCTCGGATGCGATCGCGTATGGGTTGAGGGGAAGCGCTACCCGTGCCTGCGCCATTTTCCCGAACCACGCGGACGTCGCACGATGAGGCTGCCGATTGGGGTCAGGTGCTGCTTGAAGCGGATGCGTGTCCGCATCCCGCGTTCGTGGGCGAGATCGGGCTCCCATTCCTCCGTCGCCTCGACCGACAGGATCGGTCGACGGTCAATGTCGTCGTGACCGGTCGCGATCAGGTTGCCAACGGGTCGGCCCACCGCCAGGCAGGCGACGGCTTCGGGAATGATGTCGGGCAGTTCGAGCGTGCTGCCGTCGTATTTAGCCGGACCGATCATGCAGCTGCTCGTGATGGCTGGCAGCCCGAGGCCCTTCTGGGTTATGTCGATCACCTGCATGCCCTCGGAGTGGCCGGCGACCTCGAACGCACTGAGCCACCATCGATTGGTCGGCTTGGCTCGGGCGGCATGAGCCATGAGCAGGATGGCGGTGCGTGTCCCATCCAGCAAACGGTAGATCGTCGGGTCCACCAGCATACGCTCGAACGGGAGGTCGATCCAGCCGCCGTCGCGCTCCAGGCCGAACCGCCGGGCGGCGGCGTTCCGGCTCCGTTGCATGGCGACCAAGTGGCCGAAGAGGTGTTCCGCCAGCGCAAGGGCGAGATCCTCCTCGCCGAGCGCGTGAGCCACGCCCATTCCGCCAGCTGCGATGTCGAGATCCAAGTGGTTGTCGACCCGAGCCCGGACGAGGGCGGGCGTCCAGCTTTCGTAGGTGAAGCGCATCGTGCGGGTGCCCCTCGGCCCCGCCTCGACGGCCACACGGATCTTGTCTGGCACGGTTCGGAACAGCCTGTCGCACTGGTCCTGCAGCAGCCCCTCGAACCGCCTGGCGTTGCGGAATAGGGTCACGGCACCGGGTCCGGCTGGGCGGGAGGGTTGACGATCCTGCCGACCGTGGGGGACAGCCCGAACGCCGCCTCCGCGGTCGTTCGGCAGAACCCCGCGGCGCCATGGCTGGGCACGCCGAGGCGACGCGCGTCGGCCGTGGCCGTGGACAGCGCCACCCCGCGGCGGATGGCGAGTTCGCTGGCGGTGATGCGAGTCTCGGCTATGTCGAGGACGTCGTCGACCGAGAGGGATGGGCCGACGCCTCCCCGTCCGGTGGGCACGTGGGCGAAGATCTCGGTGATCTGGCGCGGCGCCGAGTTCAGCGCCTCCATCGCGTCGAGCTTCGACATCATCGTCGAGAACACGATCGTCGGGGGAACGCACGGACGGAAGGTGAGCCCGGCGAGCGTCGCGACTGCCGCCGTGGGGACCTGGATCCGCCAGACGAGGGGATCGTCACCCGGCTCTATGTGGAACGGGATATGGCCAAGCAGGAGCGCCTCGAATGCCGGCCCCCACGGCTTGAGGCGCCCGCCCACGGCCTTCATCGCCATGACGAGCGGCTTGGTTGGCCCGCAAAGGGACGAGGCCGCGGCCGCATGGAGGTCGGCGAGCAGACGGTCGAACGAGGCACGCGTGGCCTGCATGCAGTCGTAGCGTTCGGCGATGAACGGATGGGTCAGCACCTCGACGAGACCCATGTCGGCGATCTGCTCGACGCCGTGATGGGAGATGCCGAGTTCGGCGCGCATGTTGTCGAAGCCGATCCTCCCGTCCATCATCTCGCGGATCGCAAATATCTCCGCGCGGTCGAACAGCGCCTGGGGCCGGTTCTGGTCGAGGATGAGCACGTTACGCAGCGCCTTCTTCCGTCGGATGTCGGTAATGATGGTGGTCTGCAGGCCGAGCGCCTTCGCCCCCTGTTTGGTCGTGTAGGTTGCCGCGAGAATAGCCGGGCCGTTCGGCCCGTTGAGGTCGAGACCATCGCGGATGCCGGCGGCGATCGCGGCCAGCGCGGATGACGTCCGATAGCTTGCCTCGATCTTGAGGAAGCGCATCGTTTCGCCGTCATTGCCGTCGTCGTGGCGCTTGGTCCGGTTGATGACGCGCATGAGTGCGAGGTCGAGAAAGCGGTGCGGCCACCCCTCCATGACGTGCCACGACTGGGCGATGGCCTCGCACAGACGGCGGGGATCCGCACGCAGTGGGGCTGCCCCGAAGTCACTTAGCGCCGGATCTATCACCGGGAGAAGTCGGATCAGCAGGTCGACCGCCAACTGACCACCGTCGCCGGTGAGCGTGGCCGGCAACCGAGCGAGCGATGCCGGCCGACGTGACCGGTCGAACAGTCCGGCGGGTGCCTGAAGGGCCTCCAGCAGCTCGGCGGGGATGAATTCCGCTGCGCTGGTGGTCAGATCGACCATGCAGTGCTCGCACCGATCGATCTCCATGGTGTGCCGCCAGCCCACGCGCTGATGGTCGCAGATCGGCCCCTGGCAACGGTCCAGAAGCAGCTGGCCCGTTTCGGTGCAGATCGGCAGCAGGCGCAGATCCCACAGGGCGCGGTGATATGCGCCGCCGGGGAGGGCCAGCGCGGCTGGGGCGTAGCGACGCGCCTGGTTCTCGATGAAAGTGACGGGCAGTTCGAGACCCTGAAAGCGCCGCTTCCCGTAGGAGCCTAGCTGGTCGCCCACGAAGGGTATGGCGCGGGACAGGAGGCCGGCGGGATCGATCTCCATCTCCTCGGCGAGCGCCGTGATGGAATCCTCGTCGGCCGATGCGGCCGACTGGCGGTGCCCCCAGCTCACGCCGGCGACGCGGGTGAGGTCGAGCATGCGCTCGACCCCGTTGTCGGCCGCCCAGCGGGCCACCGCGCCATTGAAGGACTCACCGTCGCGGAAGGCGAAGGGCCCCTTCGGAGAGGTCGCGGCACTCACTGGCCGTCCTCGTCGTCGCCTTCGTCGAAACCGCCGTCGCCGAAGGGGTGGACGCTGTCGTCATCGTCGAGGTCGGACGACATGCCTTCGTCGGCATCCTCCTCCTGATCGGACTCCGCCTGCGCCTCGGCCTTGGCCTTCTTCGACGTCTTCTTCTTAGCAGGTTTCTCCTCCTGCGCCTTGTCGAAAGGGTTGTAGCCGATCCGCCCGTTTCCGATCGACCAGTCCTGCACTGCGTCGCGCAGGTCGGTGCGGGTGATGGCGTCGTTACCGTCACGGGTGATCATGATGACGGCCGTCTCGATGATCCGGCTGAACTGGCCGATCAGACCGTTGGAGGCCTCGAGCAGGAGCTGGGCAATCTCCTCGTCACCGAGACCCGACTTGAACTTCGTCACGCCGCCGTCGACCAGCGCCTGGTCGAAGGCGTCGGCGAACTTCATGAAGTCGTCCTTATCGGTGGTCCAGCGCAGGCGGGGCATCAGAACCGGCGTGTCCTGACGGTTCTTGAGGTCCGGGCAGGCGTCGAAGAAGTTGCTGGCCGACGTCTTTCCGAGGAAGACGCAGGCGCAGTCGCCGCCGACGGTCCCGTCACCGTCCATGATGTCGAGGATCTTGCCGCCGATGACCGGGCTGATCGTCGGGCGGCGCCCAGCGCGCTGGCACTCGTCGAAGATGAACAGCCGCACGCCGTGGTCGCGGATCGCCTGACGGGCGCGTTCCCAGCGCTTGTCGGGGGAGAGGGACGTGGGGCGCCTTTCGCCGAGGGCGCGAAGGATGTCGGCCGCGAGCGAGCCGACGGTGCCGTCCGTGTCGATCTTGGCATAGGCGACCGGCGTGGTGCCCTCGGTATGCTCGGCGCGGGCGAAGACATCTGCGATGTAGGCCTTGATGCCTGCGGTCTTGCCCGAGAAGCTGTCGGCGAGCAGCTGGACCATCGGCTGGGGCAGGTTGGCCTCGCGCAGCGCCTCGGCCGCATAGAGCGCCTCGTCACACGCGTCATGCAGCTCCTGCTGGGGGGCGTAGGGCAGCATGATGCCGCGGACGAGGAGGCGGCGTTCGGCGAGCAGCTTCAGGCGCCGCAGGCGGTCGCTGGCGGTGGCGGGCTGGGCGGCCGCCTCCACAATCTGGTTCACATCGTGGTCGGGATCCTCGCGGAAGTCCTCGTCGGCGTCTTGGGCGGTCTGGTTCAGGTTGTTGAGCGTCATGGTCTTCTCCTTCGTGGAAGACCCCGCCCGCCACCGCGGCGGGCGGGGCGGGTGGTCAGCCGCGAGCCTGGCGGCGGCGGCTGGGGGCGACGGCAGGCTGGTCGGCCTGCTGTTCGGGCGTGGCCTTGCGGGCTTTGCCGGAGTCACGGCGGTCGGCCTTGCCGGTCCGCGACTTGGGCTTCTCGACATCCGGGCGCAGCGCCAGGATCTCGGCGTCGAGGGCGGTCAGGGCCGAGACGTCATGCGAGATGAAGTCGTCGGTGGTGGCTGACGCCGCGTAGTCGGTCTTGAGGTGAACGATGTTCCCGGTCAGCTGGCGGAGGCGCGGGATCTCGTAGAGCCGGGCGACGGTGATGCGCTCGCGGTGGAGAGCGCCGGGGGCGATTTTGCGGATCGCCTCGATGCGCAGAGTGCGGGAGGCGAGGCGCTCGGCCTCGGTATTGAAGCCCTTGATCGCGGCCGCGTCCTGCTCCTGCTCCTCCTGACGCATCTTCTCGATGGCGTCGGCGCGGGCAGCCGGGTCGGTGGGCAGCTTTACACGCTTGCGGGCCGTCGGCTTGGCCTTGCCCGTCGCAGCCTTCCCCGCAAGCTCCGCGAGGTGCTGGTGGAACCACAGGGGCATGCCGTCCGCATACGTTTCGTCCGAGCACTTCAGCTTGACGTAGCTGAGCGTGGTCTTGTCCCAGGCGTGGATGACCGAGATGTTCTCGGGGTCATACTTGACCTTGGTGGTGATGGATGCGTCGACCGAACTCTGGCGCTGCGGTTCGAAACGCAGGCAGTTGTTGATGAGGCGCGGCACACCGACCGCGCACTCGTAGCGCAGACCGTTGAAGATGCGGACGCCGGACTTGGTGACCTGGACGTTCGGCTTGCTCTCCAGGGTCTCCAAGCGCCAGCGGGCCGTGTCGCCCATCACATCGATGCCGTGGCGGTTCGCGCTCTTCTGGAAGACGAGCGCCGGCTGGAGCCCGCCGAGACCGTCATGCGGCTCGACATGATATTCGGCGATCGCCTTGTTCGCGAGCGCCTCCAACTCGTTCGGCGTGGCGACGGCGAGGTCCTGAGCGTCGTATTCCGTGCGGCGGGTATATTCGATCGGCATGGTGCCGCCGGGCAGGTTCTCCAGCATGCGGCGCTGGATGGTGCCGATGGCGCGCTCGCCGATTGCACGGTAGCGCGGCTGCTTGATCGGGCAGAAGCGCACCGAGAAGGAGCCGGACTTCGCCGCGTCCTCCAGGCCGTGGCCGGTGAACTCGGCGGCGTTGTCGAGGATCAGCTCACCCGGCTTGCCGCAGATGCGGGCGAGGATCGGATAGCGCTCGAGGTCCATGGGCGGCGGACGCTTCGGCAGGTTCATGCGGCGCAGGCACTCGCAGACCGTCCAGTAGCTGGGCGGACGGAAGGTGATCACCCAGGCGAGGATCGCGCGGCTGTGGACGTCGATGGCGAGGGTCAGCCACGGGCGGCCGGCGACGATGTCACGCTCCGGATCCACGACGAGGAAGCAGTCGAGCGGGGTGTGGTCGATGATGATCTTTTCGTTGATGCGGCTGGCCGTGAGCGGCTTGCCGCCGCCGCGCATGGCCGATTCCACCATCCGCTTGCCGTCGCGCGTCTCGACGGTCTCCGAACCGACGATCTTGTAGTAATCGCGGCGGAACGTGTCGTAGCTAAAGATCGGATACGGTGTGTCCGGCTTCGGGTAGAGGGTGCTGCGCCCCTCGTTCACCTCGATCAGCTCGGTGGTCGCGAGACCGTGGTGGACCTTGATCTTGCCCTTGCCGGTCCAGGCGGCGAGGGCGTGCTTGCGGCGGATTTCGAGCGGCACGTCGCTGTCGTGCGGCTTGCGCGGCACCTTGCCGTTGAGGCGCACCATGAGGCGCGGGATGCGGGCGCCCGGCTTGCCGCGCGTCATGCGCCACTTCTTTACGGTCGAGGGCTTGGGCGCGTCGCCGAACTTGGCGCGCAGCTCCTCGGTCCAATACTTCTTCAGCCCGGTCTCGACGGCCTTCAGGCCGTTCTTGACGCCGTTCTCGTCCAGCGTTTCGCAGATGGCGGTGATCTTGCGGACACCGGGGTCGATCGCCTCGAGATCCGACATGTCCCATTCGGCCTTGGCCATCAGGGCCCGCGACGCGATGACGTTGGTCGGGAGGATCACCTCGATGCGGCCGTCGATCGTCATGGCGTCGTAGTCGGACTGCTTGGGGTAGCGCGTGCCCCCCTGGCCGTCGGGGACGAGGAGCGGCTGGCCGGTCTGCATGTCGACGATGCTGAGGAGGCCGGGGACGTGCTCGACCGGCGGCTTGTGGGGGCGGCCGTCGATCTCGATGACCGTGCCGACGGGATAGATGAAGTTGGGGAGGCCTTGGTATTCCACGCGTATTCTCCATGTTCGGAGAGCGTGCGTCGGCATTCCGCCGACCGCAGGCGCACGGTCTCGGTGAACCGGGCCTGCGAACCCGGACGGGGCGCCGGTCAGGCGTCCCGATTTCGGGGTTCGTGGCCGCCCCTGGGGGCAGCCGGATCGACTAGCTCATGTGGCAGCCGAGGATCTGGCGGGTGCGCTCGTCCATCACGACGGTGATGGTCGGCCGGCCGAACGTGCCGTCCTCGTTGAGGACGATGAGGTCGAGCGCGGCGGTGTCGATGCCGGCCCGACGGGCGACGCGACGCACGCGGCGGTCGGACAGGAAGCGTTCGGGGCGGAACGACGCTGCGAGGGGCGTGCGGCCACCGTAGGCGATCACGTCCTTGCGGGCGTTGCTGTTCTCGACGGAGCGGGACTTGCGGAGGGTCTTCATCGGGCGGTTCCTTGCGGGCTGGGCGTTGGGGGCGGTGGTGGATCAGGCGTCGGGCGGGGTGAGGACGAGCCAGCCGCCGTCAGGCTGAGCGATGGCGACCGAGCCGATCAGGTCCCGATTTCCGTCCGTTACGATCACTCCGGGGAGACCGAAGACCGACCAGCCGGAGGCGGTCTCGCGCCCCGAGAGGCGGGGCAGGCTGCGGCCCTGGAAGGCGCCGGGGGGCGCCTTGCGCTTGGCCATCGAGCGGGGCATGCGATGCGGCTTCATGTCGTCGTCTCCGATCAGTGGATGGTCATGGGGGTGCGGTTGGTGAGCGTGTCGCGCAGGTCGACTTCGACCCGGCGACGGACGGTGAGGCCCTGGATGATCGCCGCGCCGCGGGACGGGCAGGCCGGGTCGATGGCGTTGGCGAGCTCGCCGTAGGTGGTCTGCGGGCCGTTCTTCAGGGCAAAGGCCTCGAAGCGGCGCATGTGGGCCGGAGGCACGCTGACGAAGCGGCGCGAGGCGAACAGCTCCAGATTGTCGCGGTGGAAGCGGTCGACGAAGATCTCGTCGGCCATAACCAGGCGGAACTTAATGCCGATCCGGCGGCAGATCTCCTCGGCACCGGCTAGCTTGAGCCGGTATTCCGGATCCTCCAGCTGGCGCTCGTCGCGCTTGATCTCCCAGAGTTCGTCGGGCCCGTTGAACCGGCTGACGAGCATGTCGGCATACCATTCATACCAGGTGCTCCCGATCGGGAAGCGCAGCAGGCACGGCTCTGTCTGCGCCCATTCGACCGTGAAGTCGCACTCCAGAGCCAGGAGGGCGAAGCGCTGCGCCGTGCCCTCCCAGTGCTGGAGGCGGCGACGCTTGCGGCTCGGCCACCAGCCGTTCTCGTGGGCGCGGTTCCCGCTGAAGGTGCGCAGCGATCCGCCGTCGGCCTCCATGATCATCTCGCCCATCGAGGTGAGACGCTCATCGGCGAACGGCATGTCCTCGATCGGGATGAGGCGGGTGCGGTCGGGTTCGAAGGAGAGATCGCGCAGCTGGCGGTGCAGCTCGACGCCGCGCACCACCTTCTGCGACAGCGGGATGCGGACCGAGGCCATCGCGATGTTCGCGGGCAGGGCCCTCGGCTGGGCCGGCAGCCCCGTCGAGGCTGCCGGCTCGTTGCCGCCCTTGGTGCCGGGCTTGATCCTCACGCGTGGGCCCCCAGGGTGATGCCGAGGGACGCCAAGGTGCGGCCGCCTCTGTTCCAGCCCCGGGCCAGGTTGAGGTCCCGTCCGCTGTAGCCCTGGCAGGGGAACTCGACCCGGTCCTGATCGATCAGGACCTCGAGATCGCGCACCTGCATCGCACGGCAGACGGACCGTTCGTCGCAGCGCATGGATTCCGTGCCACGCAGGATAAGGACGTCGCGCTGCGTGCCGCCGGACGTGAGCACCTCATCCTCGACGTCGGTGAGATCGAGACCGATCTGGATCGACTTGCCCCGCGTTGCTGGCAAGATCTGATCGACGTGATAGACGTCGCCATCGATCATCATCGGCTCACCGCCCATCGCGAGGCGGGCGGCAGGAGTGATCTTGGCGGTCGCCGGCCACGCCGCTCCGCCCCACTCGTGATCGGGATCCCGGTCGAACTGCGTCGACGGGCCGGTCGGCAGCGGGCGGCGCAGGGCAGCCAGCAGGCGCTTGCGCGCCGCCCCACGGCTAGCCACATGCATGGCGTATCGCGTCGGGACCTTCACGCGCGGCCTCCGGTGCGGCGACCCTGGCGCCAGCTGGAGGTGCGGCTGCGGGGACGGCGACGGTAGGAGCGGACACGCTCCAGGCTAGCCAGGTCGCGGTCGAGCAGGAGGAAGAGCGGGTCGTATTCGGGCGTAAGGGAGTTGTTAACGGTGGGGTCGGTAGGGGTAGGCATCGAGACGCTCCTTGCTGCTGCGTTTCGATCCAAAAGTGGCACCGATGCCGCTTCATTTCAAGTCAAAAAGATGCGTCGTGATCCAAAAAGTGCGTGAACGGAATTTAACCGTGTGCTATGTAGGCACGGTTATGACGAGCGACTTGAACAAAACCCATGAAATCTGAAGGTGTTGGCTCAGATGCCGCGTCGGACGGTGCGATGCCGACATCGCTCCCAGAGGTCGACCGCGAGCGCTGGAACGCGATGACGGCGGCCCAACGGAGGCGCGCGACGGACCGGCTCGACGCCATCGAGAAGTGGAATGCGGGGACGATCGACATCGAATCGGCGCTCGAATCAACTGGCCTGAGCAGCAGCCGATTCTACCGGATGGCGGCGGACTGGCGTGCCGCGCCCTCGCTGGTGGCGCTCGGCGCCTTCGCCGGGACGGGCGGCACGAAGTCGCGTCTGAACCCCGAGGTCGTCAACGCACTGCAGTCCGTGGTGTCGAAGGTCGTGTCGATGAACGCGGGCGCGAGCGTCAGCCAGCTTGTGCAGATGATGGTGCAGGAGGCGGGCGTATCCACGGACGACCTGCCCGGCACGTCGAAGCTGCGCGCGATCGTCGAGGACGAGCAGCGCCGTGTCGCCGCCACCGGCGAGGCCGGCCACGCGGTCAAGTTCGACTGCTCGGCGATCAACCTGCCGCGTGCGGACGGGCGCCCATATGCCATGTTCGCCTGTCTGGATGAGGGCACGCGTTTGATCCTGGGCGCGACCATCATCGAGGATGCCACGGCTGCCGAGGGATACCGGCTGGCTGCGGTCGACGCGCTAGAGCGTCTGGCCCGCATCGGCGCACGCCTGCCGTGGGCGCTGCGCACCGCGCGCATGGAGATCACAGCCGGCACCGATCTGGACGCGTCGACTAGCCTGCTCGATCGTCTGAAGGTGGGGGGTGTTCGCGCGAACGTGCAGCTCGCCCGGGTGCCCCGCCGGTTCGGGCGCTATTTCCGCGCGATCGTGGGCACGCGTATCGCGCGCGTGGAGATCACGCCGCTGCGCACCGAGGAGGGACTGGCTGCGGCTGACAACGGCGACATGACCCCGTGGTCGATCGAGGAGGCGAGGGCCGCGCTCCGCGTCGGCGTCGACCAGCACAATGAGGCGGTGCTCGCTGACCTGGTCGGCGAGGGGGGCAAGCGCATCCCGGACGACCTGCTGCAGGCACTGCGCACGCTCGCTGACTGATCCGGTGGCACCCGCGGAGGCGCCTGTAGCGGGCCGTCGCAAGGTTGCCACCGATCCCCCGACCTCTGGCCCCCAGGGGAATATGTAGGACGCGGCCGCTCTGTGTGCGCTGGAGGAGCGAGAGGCCGAGACGGACGTCTTCGCGGTTCAGATCGGCGCGATGTCGAACGTTGGCGTGTCGATACGAACGGCGGCGTTGTGGATATCGATCGCACTCTCGTGTCTACTACGGCAGCACCGCAAGAACCGCCTCCTGACGGAGATGCGCTATCGCTGCCGGAGCAGTCTGGATCCCACGCATCAGTGCGGCTTGCCAGCTATTGGTGCCCTTCGACATAATTGCGACGCGAAGTTCGAGGGCGATTTGATCCGTGACACTCTGGAGGCTGAGGACGGGGTCGCGCAGCTTTATCTGGCCGGGCAGGGTGGACCACTCGGTCGCCATCGACAGGTGAAACTGCGTGCCGAGCACGTTCTCGAGGTGGAAGGCGGCGATCTGGTCCCTTGGCGCAGCCAGTCCGGCTAGGACGCGTGGCTGGAACGTCGCTGCCTTGAACGGCGGGACGATCTCGACATACCAGAGAGCGTCGGCGGCCCAGGTGTCGAAATACGGATGGATGAAGCGGCGGGGATTCCCGCCGTGGACCGTTGTTCCCTTCACACCCGAATTGCAGTGCCGGCATGCTGGAACGAGGTTGGCCCGCATGATCGAGAACTCGCGATACAGGTCGCGGGGAAGATAGTGGTCGAGGTCGCCTGTCACCGGCGAGCCGCAAACTGGGCACGATTTCAACCCGGCCTTCTGGCGCATTCGCTTCAGGTCGCCGGACCGCTTTCGGGTATCGTATAGGTCGTATTGACGCTGACCGACACCGGGACCGAAGTCATGCGCGGCCACGGCAAAAGGGCTACCGCCGTTCGCACGATACGTCTGATATGCGGTGAGCCAGTCAGCCTCGTGCGCGGTCCACTCGGCCTTCTTGGCGAGTTTCTTCACGACGGCCTCGTCCTCGGCGGCGGTTGCCGGCAGGGGAAGGTGTTGCATCGGTCAGAACGCCTCCGGCTCGTCGGGGGCGGGCTGGGCGGCCGGAGGCTGAGCCAACCGACGTGCGATGAAGGATAGGCTCTCCGAATTTAGCTCGGCGCCATACTCTTCGATTACGCCGTCGATCCCGAGTTCGCGGCCGGCGCCCTCGGCCCAATCGGAGAGCGTCCTCTGGTAGCGGTGCGAGATGTTCGTATCGCCGAACACGAACTGTGAAATACTGTCGATCGTTGCACCGAATGTCTGCATGCGCGGCGCATCGATCCGGATCTCGCGTTCCTCCAGCGTCAGGATGTTCACTCGGTCGCGTGGCGTCTCACGGACCACGTATGCCGAGTGCGTGGCGATTACCGCGATTGATTTCGTCGATTGGAGCAAGTTGTCCAGGAT
>JAESGL010000627.1_pt1 | contig 12020 bp, 11 predicted proteins | sample 9269711 | NCBI WGS metagenome assembly JAESGL01 (sample SAMN14515918, study PRJNA621676) | algae metagenome | isolation source: Kastovskya adunca ATA6-11-RM4 and co-occurring heterotrophs from soil and... | place: Chile: Atacama Desert | collected 2011-06-27
TATACTACGGTACAAAAAATAAGTGAGGCTCAAAAACTTGTTGTAAAGGTGCAAACAAGAACAACGAGTTATGAATCCTCACTTATTGAACGAATTTAAGAAGGTCGCACCAGAATGGAAAGGTAGCTGGCTAAAGAATACGCTATTGATGGTGATGCTTCTTTTAGAAGAGAAGACGGTGAATCTTTGGAAGCTGAAAGGATCAGTAGGCAAGATACTGGGAAATACAGAGACGGATCCTCGGTCTCACTACCAGCGGCTAAAGCGCTGGCTGAGCCTGGGGGCCAGCAGTAAGCTGCTTTGGACAGGAATGCTAAAGGCTGCTGCAGCCTTGCTGGAGAAAAAAAGCAAGCTGCTGATCGTTGATGGCAGCTCCTGGAAGTGGAGTGGTAAGACATACCACTTTCTCACATTAAGCGTTCTTTATCAGGGGGTAAGCATTCCCATTTTCTGGATCAATCTCCAGAAGCTGGGCATCAGTAGCCAACACCAGCGCAAGCTGCTGCTCAGAGCGGCCTTGAGGTTCTATAATCTTAAAGGCAAAGTGCTGCTGGGCGACCGGGAATATATCGGCAGTGAATGGTTTGGCAGCCTGAAAGAAGCAGAAATGGGGTTTGTGATCAGGCTTAGGAAAGGCAATTATCAAAAAGAGATTGAACAAAGTGGAAGAAGTGTTGAGAAGCTGGAAAATAAAGCCAAAACCAAAGTAGGAAAGCTGGTGTGGAAGAGGTTTCTCTTGCATGGCCACAACTACTACTATGTTTTGAAAGCCTATAGGGGTAGAGATGGGGAAATAGATTTCTTACGCCTGATCAGCACCCTTACTCCAGCACAGGCTATGAAAAGCTATGGGTGTAGATATAGAATTGAGTCTATGTATAAACACCTGAAAAGCAACGGTTTTGATCTTGAGCAGCTGCATGTACAGAAAGAGTACAAAGTTCAGATGATGATGGCTGCCCTGGTGCTGGCCTATACCTTAGCCGTAGTCAAAGGTCTGAAGAAACACAAGCGCAAGATCGCTCTCAAAAAGCATGGCTCACCTGAAATGAGCGTATTTAGATACGGATTAGATCTATGGCAGAACCATCTGCAAAGCTTTGTACTTTTCCTGCATCAGCTTCTGGAATACTTCAGACGATGCTTAAGCAGTGAAAATTGGTCATTAATCAAAAATGTACCGTAGTATAATTAGGCATATAAGCAAACAAACACCATCCCCCCATGACCGATCCCGTCAGTTTACTGAACAAAGCAAAAAAATCACGTTTTTACATGTGGCTGCTTAACCAGGTGCTTAGCCGTATGATTCCCTTTAACCTGCCACACAAATTTGAAATACTGGAGCTAAGCGACCTGCACATTAAAACCCTGCTCCCTTACCGCAGAAAAAATAAAAATCATATTGGAGGGCTGCATGCCTGTGCACTGGCAACCCTTTCTGAATACACCACGGGGGTGCTATTGCTTTCGGGGCTAAGTCCTAAGGAGTTCCGCATTATCCTCAAGAACCTGGACATCCAGTTTTTTTACCAGGGCAAGATGGATGCTTACGCAACCTGGCGCATCAATCCTGAATTCATCCAGGAATCGGTACTGGATCCCCTTAAATCACAGGAATCTGTAGTACTTCCCTGCGAAATCAAAATCCACGACAAGCAGGGCAACCACCTCTCTACCGCCCGGGTTTTCTGGCAAATAAAACCATGGGCAAAAGTAAAAACCGGAAAAGCCCAACTCGAAAAAGCCGCTTAAACTTATGCGAAAAATCGATGCACTTCTAAGTGAATACGGCGAGAGTCACCGCAATTCACTCAACAAAACCATTCACTGGATTTGCGTTCCGCTGATCTTCTTCAGCATCGTCTGCCTGCTGTGGTCAATCCCGGCCGGCCCCCTGGATAACCTTTTTACCGGCACTGCAGCAGCATTTGCGAATTGGGCTACGCTGTTGCTGCTCATTACACTGGTATATTACCTGGTGCTCTCCCCTGCCCTTTTCATAGGCATGCTGCTTTTTTCGGTACTTTGCCTCATGGGTGCCTGGCAGCTGGAGCAGGCCAACATTGCCTCGCTCTGGGTGATTGCTCTGGTCATATTTGTAGTGGCATGGATCGGCCAGTTCTACGGGCATAAAGTAGAGGGCAAAAAACCAAGCTTTCTGAAGGATGTGCAGTTTTTACTCATTGGTCCCGCCTGGCTTATGCACTTTATTTTCAGAAAGCTGGGAGTTGGTTATTAATTGGTAGTGGGTATTGGGTATTGGGTACAAGGTATATTGTATATGGTAATATGACTGGTACTACAGTTGATGGCTTTTAATCTGAAAGCAGAAACTAAAATTAGCATTAAAAAAAACTGTTACAGAATCAATATACCATATACCCACTACCAAATACTTTGCTTTTCTTCTCGCCACCATGCAACCATGTCCCTTCGGGCTGCATCTAACATAAAACAATCCCTTATACCATGAAAACATTTTTAAGTCTGATCCTGGCCCTGTGTGTTAGCTTACCCCTGCTGGCGCAAAATTCAGAGACCCGTTCCCTAAGCGGTTTCACCAAATTATCGGTAGGAGTACCTGCAGATGTACGTTTAAGCAAAGGCCCTTTTAAAGTGCAGCTGGAGGGAGAAGATCTCGAAGAAATAGAGACTGAAGTGAAAGGAAATCAGCTGGTCATAAAGCGTAAAAATGATAAGTGGAGCTTCTTTGGCAATGACTCAGACAGAATTGTGATCCACATTAGCATGCCAAGCCTGGAAGCAGTATCCCTAAGTGGCTCCGGAAAACTTGAAAGCAACGATCAATTCTCTGCCAGCCATATGAAACTGAATGTAAGCGGGTCTGGCAGAATGCGCCTGCCTGTAGCAGCCGAAAAGCTGGATGCCCACGTTTCAGGCTCTGGTGATATTGAAACCAGCGGTACTGCCACTGTACTAAATGCTCACATCAGCGGGTCTGGTAAAGTAAAGGCAGAAGCATTGCGTGCCCGTGAAGTGGAAGTACACATCAGCGGCAGCGGCAGCTGCTCAGTACATGCCGATAATAAACTGGATGCTCATATCAGCGGCAGCGGCAATGTAAACTATACAGGCAGCCCAGCTTCGGTAAATGCACGTACCAGCGGCAGCGGAAAAATTGTTAAAAGAGGTTAAGCATTTTTTAATTGTTGCAGCATTCAGCACCCATTCTGTTCAATGCGCTTAAGCATCACCGGGGCTACCTGCAGCAACTGATCAGGTACACACCTGCTTCTTTACCACCACTAGCGCTGCGCCGACTCTTATTACCCATAGGAGCGGCGCAGCTCGATTTTTACACAGGCCCATTGGCTACGGATGAACTTACCATAGAAGTTAAGGAACTACTCCATCAGCAAGGCAAGCTTTTGCAGGACGATTACACCGCCTGGATCAGCAGCCACAAAGGTTACCGCCTGATTTGCCTCTCCGACCACTCCCAATGGGTGCTGCGGGTAGGCCACCTGCCCGGGCACTGGGTACACCTGCATCCGGCACGCTACTCCCCCCACACCATCCGGCTAAAAGCTTACACCCTTAAAACTGCCCTGGCACTTGCTATTTTGCACCCACAGCAAGCTCTTAGCCTTTGCAAGGATGTTGTAGCAGTAAACAGCGTACGCCACCACCTGCAGTTACCGCCCCTATCGGCCCGGCAGCTCCAGGCAGGCCTGCAGGAAGTACTGCAGCTGCTGCTTCATGACTAAGTATATGTGACAATTAACAGAAGCTGACCGTTCCTGGTTAAAGCAGGTACATTCACTGGCATCGGAAATCCGGCTGCTTATATCCACTCTACCCTTAGCACATCGGCCCTGATGCCCGTTTCTTTAAAATAGCGAAGCCAGTAGAGTTGCTGTGGCGAAAGGGCGTCTGTTGGCGATTTAACCTCAACAAAGCGGTAGTCTTTTTTTGACCACATGAAAAGATCTGGAAAGCCGCGGCCGTACTCCTTCAGGTTTTGAGCCATGTTCAGCAGCACCTGGTACAAGGCCTCCATTGGTATTTTTTTACAGGCCGCCTCCAGCAAGGGCAGCGTATTTTCGTGCCAGCCTACCAAAGGATTGCCAATGCCCCATTTCTGATCATAAGTAGTACGCAGGTGCTTCAGCAGGGCTTTTCGCTTCTTAAGCTCCCCCACCCGCTTTTTCAGCGACTCCTGCCTGCGGTCCAGAAACTGCGGCAGGTACAGATCGGCAGGAAAGCGCTGCAACGGACTGTGGTATACAGGCACATCCTGATCAAAGATCACATCCCAGAACAGCAGCCCAAATAAGCTGCGGAAAAGATAATTCTCGCTGTACATTACTTCGTAGCCCCTGTCGGCAAAATAATGGATCACCCCCTTTTCCACATAATAGCGGTACTCTTCAGATATTTGCACAGATTCTGCTTCTTTCAGCAGTTCTGTTGTGCTTCTTACCGCTTTCTTAACAGAAAGCTTTCTGCAAAAGTCCTGTGCAAAGATTGATTCTTCCGCATTAAGCGGCGTTTTTTCCATCTGGTGGCATAGCTCCAGCGCCTGCTGCACATCACCTTTCTTTTGCAGCAGGCGCACCTGGCGCTCCCGCGATGGTGGTTGCTGGCTGTAGCGGTACACTTCCAGGGCCCACTCAGGCTGCTGCAGCCGCTCCATCAGGCGGGCTGTCTTCAGGGTAAGCCTGTCGAAGGTTGGCTTCGCCTCTTCCCCCAGCTGCGCGCCACGGCCGGCAATCTGCATGTACCAGGTATACAGGGGCTCTGCCACCGGCGCTTCTCTTAGCTCCCTGAACTGCTGGTATACAGACGAAATCCAGAATTTATCTTCTACCTCCTTCCGGCAGCTGAATTTGGGCACCAGTTTATCATGATCCAGTACCTCGTACTGCACATACCCCAGGTCACGGATCACAAATTCTGACATTTCGCCATGCAGATGACCAAAGAACAGGAACTTGAGCAGCTCATACTCCTGCAGGTAGCGCTGCATTACTACTGTTTCAAGGGCAAGAACTGCCTGCAGCACTTCATCATGCGCAAGCTCTTCCAGCATTTTCTGTAGAAGTGCCTCCTTCTTAAGCGGACTCAAGCCTTTTACTTTAGGCTGCAATATCTTCCAGATGGCACACAGCTCCTGCTTATTGAAAATTTGCAATACCCGGGGTAATTCCTGCTTATAGGTTTCACAAAAAAGCAGGCAGAATCCAGCGGCTGTCAACTCCCCGAGGGGAAGCGCCAGCGTTCCAATTTCAGGATAATTTAGCTTGTTAAGCCTGAAGAACTGGCCCTTTCGGTTAGCAAACCGTAAAAATAGGCAGCGCCCCTCCTCGCTTAATGCCCTGAAACGGGCAATAAAATCTTTTTCACCCTCCAGCAGAAGGTGCTCGTATTTAGCCTCAACAAACTCCAGAAGGGAGTAAAAATTATTGAGGTAGTACTTTGGTGGTAATTCCGTTATTGGCTGCGCAGTCCATCCCATCTCTAGCATAAAGTTAAGAAAATGAGGGCTGTAAAAGTAGAGGTCTAAGCTGATTTAATGTATTTTCTCATGCGCACCAACCCTGAAAAACATCTCATGATCGTAGTTCTTAAAGCCTAAGCGCCTAAACCAGCTGATGCATGTGCACCTCCAGGGCTGGATAGTGAATTGAATTGGAGATGGGGCAGCATCATAGTGCAGTAAAAAGGAGTGCGGGCAAAAAAAAGCAGCAACACCCGTAGGTACTGCTGCCTTTATCTTTACAAAAAACACTAAAACTTAACTACATTACCTTGCCAGTCGGCTAAGGCGTTCTTCCAGGTAGTTAATTCTATTGGTAAGAAAATCAATTTTCATGCGCAGTTCCTGCATACCTTCATGATCCATTGCAGTAGCAAAAGGTTGCTGAACCGGGTATGCCTGCGGCTGTGGTACAGGCATGGGAGCTGTTGCCTGCTGCGGTTGTTGTGCCTGCACCTGTGGCTCAGCTGCCTGTTGCTGCGGATGAGCATCCTCCAGTGACTGCACCTCGGCGGTTTCCTGCTCTTCTGCAGTGTCTGCTGCAGCTTTAACGGGCTTCTCCTTTTCTTTTTGTTGCTGCGGCACTGCAACACCTGCTTTCTGCGCAAGCTGGTCTACGGTTACACCAAGCTCTGATAGTAGCACACTCATGAACTGTGGTGTTGGTGTTTGCTTGCCGCTTAATGTTTTGTTCAGCCTGTACATTGAAAAGCCTGTAGCCTGTGCTATTTCTTCTTGCGATTTATCAGATTTGCGTATCAGCTTACGCACCTGGCGGCCTACTTTTGGCCAGTGCTCTTCACTTGTCATAAGCTGAAAACCAGGGTGTTCCTGTGTAGCCGACAAGGTTGGACGTCCTTTGCCGTTTTGAAGCCATGCCGGATTGATAAACCCTTCATAAGCTTCTAATATTTTTTGAATGGTGCCTTTACGCGGCTTTTTGTCCTCAGTATACAAATTGCGTAAAGTACCGTATGCAATACCAACTTCTTTTGCAAAACGGTTTGCACTGACTTTCAGAATATCATCCTGAAAATACTGAATACGATCATTAACTTTGGAGAGATCGCTCGAATTATTATTCATTTTTGTGGGTAGGTTAGAACAAAAAGAAATGCTAATTAAAAAAATGCAACTACATAATAAAACAAAAGAAACGATACCTGCTAATATTAGCAAAATAATTCAGGAATTTTTTCTATTAACCAACCAAAATTGGCAGCAGCTGAGCTTTTTAGCTATTTCCAACAAACCATCATCCGAAAAATCTATCTATTTTCATTTTCATATGTAGTATGAAAGCTGCGATTGAACTATTAGTGCTACAGCACAAAACTCCTTACCCGCACACGGGCGGTTCATTTTAATCCCATGCCATGGTTCAATTTATCAAACTGCTCCCTATGGTAAAGTTATCATGCGCGCTACATTGCAAATAACCAATACACACAATACAGGTTACATAGTCGGAGTATTTACCAGGGTCTGCGCATCACATGGATTGTAGTTACCAGAGTCACTTCAGCAGTAAAATTTTTTATTTGAATTATCAGCTTAACTGATTAGCGCTTATTATTTATCAGGTTATTTATCAGGCTTTTTCATGGAACAACTTCAGGGATTAAATCTGAACATGGCGCCAATATTTCAAAATCTTATCTTAATAACTGCCGCAATTTTGGGTGGCCTTTTAGTCAAGTCTACTATATTTAGCATTCTAAGGTTTACTTTCAGAAACCATAAATACACTGTTTTAATATGCTCTTTGTTAACCAGTTGCAGTGCATTGCTTAACTATCCGGCCCTCTTTATTACAATTCCACTAACCCTCCCGCTACTGGATACAACTCCACGGGAATACCAGTTTCTGGAAAAAACCCTGGAGGTGCTGTTAATCACAAGCTTTGCCTGGCTGGCTGTAAAAGTTATTTATGTAGGGCAGGATTACGTCAATGAATACTTCAATAATAATCAGGAGCACAACTTTCTGGCCCATGAAGTACACACACAGGCACAACTTATCAGAAAGCTGCATATTATAGGTGTTGTGATCACTACCTTATCTATATTGCTAATAAGTTTCGAAAGTGTGCGAACTATCGACGCTGGTTTGTTAACATCTGCAGGAGTTACAGGCATGATCATAGGTTTTGCTGCACAAAAATCAATAGCAAAACTTATTGATGGTTTTCAAATTGCATTTACTCCGCCTATTCGTATTGATGATGTGGTAATTGTGGAATGTGAATTTGGAGTGATGAGCCAGTGGAATCATAATAACTGATAATTGGAGCAAACTTATCCACAACTAAGCTAAACACACTAAAAATGCAAACATTGTAATGCTACAAATGCTCCCGATACTAACGGATGCAATAATTTAAAGCATTATAATAAGGCTCCAGTTAACAATATTTTAAATGGAACACGGAAAAGAATACCTGAAGCAGGGCTGGCGCAGAAAGCTTTACATTGTCATCTTTGAATCCGACACCCCGGCCGGCAAGGCATTTGATGTAGTGCTCCTGGTGCTTATTCTGTTAAGTATTCTAACAGTTGTATTAGAAAGTGTTGCTTCCATACAGGAACAATATGGTCCCCTGCTAATAGCACTTGAGTGGATCTTTACCATTGCCTTTACTATAGAATACATCCTGCGCATTATAACTGCAGGCAAACCATGGCGTTATATTTTCAGCTTTTATGGTCTGGTAGATCTACTATCTATTTTACCTACCTACATCAATCTTGTTTATAGCGGCACCCGTTTTTTGCTCGTGATAAGAGGATTGCGGTTGCTTCGGATCTTCAGGGTTTTAAAGCTTAGCCGCTACCTTGGAGAAGTAGAAACCCTGCAACTGGCCATGCGCAACAGCATTTATAAAATCATTGTGTTTATAGGGGCTGTTATTACGATTGTGATCATAATAGGCACGATGATGTACCTGATCGAGGGTCCTGAAAATGGATTCAATAATATTCCGGTAAGTATTTACTGGGCCATTGTTACCATTACCACCGTAGGCTTTGGAGATATCACGCCGCAAACAACCGCCGGTCAGCTCCTGGCTACCATACTGATGTTGCTCGGTTATGGCATTATTGCGGTTCCCACAGGTATTGTCTCATCAGAATTAAGCAAAGCCGATAAAGCCGCCAATCCACGGGTAAAAGCCTGTCCGAATTGTGCGCCCGAAGATCATCCGGCCGATGCCAGCTACTGCCGCTTCTGTGGGATTCAGCTGCACCGCCCGGCAGCTGGCAAGCCTAAATAAAGTTGAACGATTTCTTGTTAAACCTGCACTTATATCTGTAAATTTATGGAAAGAATTTTGGCAGTCTTTTCCCTCTTTTTGTGTCTTTGTTTACGCGCTTCCGTATCGGCTTTCTGCTGGTAGTCTTCTTTTTTTGTTTTTCCGGCTTATCTTTTGGTCAACAGGCATTACCCTATGCCCGCAGTGTAATTGACACCCTTTCGGCACCCGGCATGCATGGCCGTGGTTATGTTGCAGGGGGTCATCTTAAAGCGGCGCAGTATATTGCCGGCGAATTTAAAAAGCATAAGCTGAAGTCGTTTGGCAATGGCTATTTCCAGGAGTTTCCTATTTCAGTAAATACATTTCCTGATGATGTTGCCCTTAAGGCTGGCGACAAGGTGCTGGAGCCCGGCCAGGATTTCCTGGTGTCGCCCTGTTCGCAAAGCATAAGCGGCCGTTATGAGGTAATGCCACTCTCTGCTGCGGCCATCAAAGATCCGCAGCTACTGCTTACAAGCCTGCAGCAGGCACGCGATAAGGTGCTGCTTATCGATAAAACCAGTTTTAGCAATGCTGCTAAAGAAGATAAGCAAAGACTGGAAGAGGTGCTGGCTTTCTTACGGGGTTTTAAGAATAACCCGGCTGTTGCCGTTATTGTGTTAACAGATGAAAAGCTCACCTGGCACGTAGCACAACAGCCCTGCGAAAGGCCCCAGCTTACGGTAAACAAAGCGGCTGCCCCTGCCAATTTTCGTTTTGCTGAGCTCGAGATCCAGAGCAAGTTTATACCCAAACTTACCACACAGAATGTTGCAGGCCTGCTGCCGGGTAAAAATCCTGGTAAAGGGCTGGTAGTGTTCAGTGCGCACTACGACCACCTGGGCCGCCTGGGCCGCAACACCTTTTTCCCGGGCGCCAATGATAATGCCAGCGGCGTGGCCATGATGCTAAGCCTTGCCCAGTACTTCTCGCAGCCAGAGCACAAACCGGATTACGACATACTGTTTATAGCCTTTGGTGCCGAAGAAGCCGGTCTGCTGGGATCACGCTATTTTGTACAAAATCCACTTGTACCCCTGGAGAATATTCGTTTTCTGATGAACCTGGATATTACCGGCACCGGTGAAGAGGGCATTAAAGTTGTAAACGGCAGTGTATTCAAGGAACACTTTGCACTGCTGCAGTCACTTAACCAGGAGAAAGCGCTCCTTAAGCAGGTGTCGCCCCGGGGCGAAGCCTGCAACAGCGACCACTGCCCCTTTTATGAGCAGGGCGTTCCCTCCTTTTTCATCTATACACTGGGAGGCATACAGGCTTACCACGATGTGTACGACCGCAGCGAAACCCTGCCGTTAACAGAATTTGAAGACCTGCACAGCCTCCTGGTTGCGTTCACTAAAAAACTTGAGCTGATATATTGAAGGATGGATCGTTGATCTTTTGATATGCCTTTGGCAGGAAGGTAATCAGATCCGATGCAATGATTGCCTCCTCGCCCATATCCCTTGCCGCCAAATCTGCTGCCAGTCCATGCAGGAAAACACCAAGCACTGCAGCATCAAAGGGCTCATAGCCCTGGCCCAGCATACCTGCCAGAATTCCCGTCAGCACATCGCCGGTACCACCGGTGGCTAGCCCCGGGTTTCCGGTGCTGTTAAAATACACCCTGCCGTCTGGAGCAGCTATGCTGGTGTGCGGCCCTTTCAGCACCAGCACCACCCCATGCTGCCTGCTAAATGCTATTTGCTTTTCAAGCCGCTCATAATCGTGCTGCCAGCTGCCCACCAGGCGCTCAAACTCTTTGGGGTGTGGGGTAAGAATGGCTTTTTTAGGCAGGTGATCCATCAGATCGGGGTAGCGGGCCAGTAAGTTCAGGGCATCGGCATCCAGCACCATGGGCACATCAACCTCCAGCAACATTTTTTTAAAAGCCTGCCGGGTTTGCTCGGCTGTGCCCAAACCAGGCCCAACACCAATTACATCAAAGCCATCGAGGACTGGTGCTGTGCTAAACTCATCATTACTGCCATCTACCAGCGCCATTGCCTCAGGCACCGAGGTTTGTATAATTGCGTAGCCACTGGAAGGCACATGCACGGTCAGGAGTCCTGCACCACTGCGCAGGCAGGCCCTTGCACATAAAACGCCCGCCCCCATTTTGCCCTTGCTGCCTGCAATAAGCAAAATCTTACCGTAGTCGCCTTTGTGCGTCCATTTATCGCGCCTGCGGTATATGTCTGCAATGGTGGTGGTATCGGTAAAGCAGTAAGTGGTTGGAACCTCATGCAGGAAGCGCCTGTTCAGGCCTATGTTTACCAGTTTCCAGTGCCGCACGTGTTTGCCGCTACCCGGCAGCATAAAGGCCAGCTTAGGCACCTCAAAGGTAATCACCATATCGGCGCACACCACTGCAGAGTCTGCTTCTATGGGTTTATCAAGGTATATTCCACTGGGTACATCCACAGCCACTACCTCAGCCCCGCTGGCATTCATGGCATTTACCACCTCGGCCAGCAGTCCGGTAATGGGCCTGCTTAAGCCAGATCCAAGCAAAGCGTCAACTAAAATGGCATCAGCTGGAAACCCTGGCAGCTGCCCCACCTCCTGCACATGCTGTGGGGTCTGAAACTTCTCAAGCCTTTCTTTATTGGTGCTGAAATCCGGACTTGCCTTCTCCAGCTCTCCCACCATAAATGATGTAACCTTGTATTGCTGGCTGATGAGCATCCGGGCAATGGCCATGCCGTCACCACCATTATTGCCCGTACCACATAAAACATATACCGGCCGCTTTTCATCGTACAGCTTTACAAATGCCCGTACAAAAGCAGCAGAGGCACGCTCCATCAATTCAAGCGATTCAATATTTTCCTCTTCGATGGTAACACGGTCGGCTTCTTTGATCTGCCCTGCCGTTAGTATTTTAAGTGACATTGGTTTGGAATGAGTGATTTAGTGAATGAGCGGCCGCTGCTGCGGTGAATAGCGCTGCAGTGATAGAACGATACCCGGCTGCGTTAGTTAGATCCTGAACTGGATTGTAAAGGCAAAATCTAAGAAATATTAAAAATAAAAGGGCTGCAGCGCGTACCCTGCTCCAGCGCGCGGACCACTCACCGCAACGGCGGACCACTCAATGCTGTCAACTTAAGGGAAAAAGATGTAAATTATAAGGAAGAAAACAGGGCAGGCAATGGAAGGGGAGATAAAAAAAAGAACTTGCGAATCCTTACAATGCTTAAGGAGATGATAGCTGATAA
>JAESGL010000628.1_pt1 | contig 11897 bp, 10 predicted proteins | sample 9269711 | NCBI WGS metagenome assembly JAESGL01 (sample SAMN14515918, study PRJNA621676) | algae metagenome | isolation source: Kastovskya adunca ATA6-11-RM4 and co-occurring heterotrophs from soil and... | place: Chile: Atacama Desert | collected 2011-06-27
CGCTGTCCGATTAATCGAACGGCTCATTGATCCCGCAGGGCATGACCCATGGCCCGTTCGACCAGCTGCTGCGCCTCCGCCGCGCTGAAACTGGTGGGGTCGAGGCAATATTCCAGCCACAGCCCGTCGACCAGCGCGGTGAGGCCGATCGCCTTGAGCCGTACTTGCGCGGGCGAGAAGGCCGGCGCGGCGGCGGCGACCAGCCCCTCCAGCTGCGCGCGCGACGCGGCATAGATGTCGGCATGGGCGGCCGCGACATCGGCGTTGGACTTGATCAGGCTCCAGAAGGCGATCCAGGTGGCGAGCAGGTCGGCGTCGAGCACGGGCGCGCGGAAATTGGCCTGGAGAAAGGCGCGCAGCCGGTCCAGCGGATCATCGCCCGCGCCTGCGATCGCATCGTCCATCGCCTGGGACACGCGCTGCCCGACATCGCGATAGGTGGCCAGGATCAGCGCGTCGACACCCTCGAAATAATGGGTCAGCAGGCCGGACGACACGCCCGCGGCGGCGCAGATGGCGCGGACGGAGGTGCCTGCCACGCCCTTTTCCGCCAGACATTTTGCCGTTGCGTCGATCAGTGCCTGCCGCCGGACATCGGCGGACTCCCGTACGAATTTCGCTCTCACTTGCCCCCCGGCATGGGACGACCCGGCGCCCCGAACATGCTATATTGTTGCCGCTCATTGTGCGGAAATGACGGGCGCTGGCAAGCGCCGTTCGACCCGATTGCGGATCGATCCGGCCGGTTCGCCCGTTTCCCCCGCATATTGTCGTCATGACAGCAAGGAGACCATGGATGATCCGACAGCCCGCCACCACGTCCGCCCTTCGCCTGATCCTGCCCGGTCTGGGCGCGCTATTGCTGCTGGGTGGCTGCGCCAAGGGCGTGGACAATGAAATGGTGGCGAACAATGCGAGCGTGCCGGCCCATGCCGAGGCGATCGAGGATACGGACTCTGTCGCGGTTCCCGACAATGCCGGCGCGGCGCTGCCCACCGACGAGTGGGTCGGGCGCTGGACCGGACCGGAAGGGCTGTTCCTCGACATCCAGCCCGCACCCGACGGCAAGCCGGGCCATTATGCGCTGGCCAACAAGGATAATCTCGACCGGGAGGCGACCTATAGCGGCCTGGCCGATGGCGCGACGATCCGTTTCGTGCGCGATGGCCGCGATCTCGCCATCCGGCCGGGCACCGGGGCGGAGACGGGCTTCAAATATCTCGCCGACAAGCAGGACTGCCTGATCGTGAAGCCGGGCGAGGAAGGCTATTGCCGATAAGCCGGGATCGGCAAGGGTCATGCCAACGCGACAGCGCCGAAGTTCACAGTGTCGTGCGGCATTTGGGGCCGTTTGCACCGGATATGCGATCGCCACGCGCCCATGGCGCGACCGTCGCGCGTCATTCGGGTCAGGACAGCCTCGCACCGACGCGCCGTTCGGGTCATGCCGACGCGACAGGGAGGCGACACATGGGGCACCGCCTGTTGCGGGCTGCGGTCGGGGCGAGGGAAGGGCGCGGTGCTGGTGCATCGCCCAGGGTAGATCAGAGATTGGGCGAGTAGGACAGGGCTTCGCTACGCTTGCCTGACGATGTCGGGTTTTGACGGCTGACGCGCAAATGCTGGCCTCTCTATCTTCGTCATCCCGGACTTGATCCGGGATCCATTCTGCGCTCGCTCTCGGGCGTAGTGCCGAATGGATCCCCTGAGTTCACAAGCGAAGTGCAACACCGCAGACAGGTGTTGCCATGTCAGGATATTACCAGCTTACGCTTGAGGAACGGTGTTCGATTGCCCGTCTTCATGAAGACGGGCAATCGATCCGGCAAATCGCTGCAGCTCTGGATCGCTCGGCATCGACGATCTCTCGGGAACTGAAGCACAACAGCGGCCACACGATCGGCTATCGCCCCGTCCATGCGCAGGAACGGGCAGCGGCACGACGGTGGTCGGGCTCCCGGCTTGAGCGCGATCACGCGCTGCGCGAAGCCGTGCTCGACCGAATGGCGGCGGGGATGATCACCCGAACAGATCGTCGGGCGCATGACACATGATGCCCGTCACGCCGTCGTCAGTCATGAGCGCATCTATCGCTTCGTCTATGCCCAGATACGGCGAACCCAGGACTTCAGCTGGCGCCTCTACCTTGCGCGCGGCAAGTCCAAACGCGGCTGGCGCCGAAAGCCGGGCGGCTCGCCGGCAAACTTCATTACTGGCAGAAAACCGCTCTGCGAGCGCCCCGGCGAGGCCGACGACCGATGCACGCCAGGCCATTGGGAAGCCGACGCCATGCTCTTTGCAACCTATGGACAAGTCATCCTAGTCGCCCATGAGCGGCAATCCTGCCTGACGCTCGTCGTCAAAATGAAAGACCGCAAGGCTACAACCACCGCCAGAACGCTCCGGGCCCTGCTCGCTCCCATACACCAGCATGGCACCACCGGCTGAAACGCCGATGAACTGTCTTCCAACGGGTGTAGCGTTCCGGCAGATCGCACCAGTGTGCGCCTGAGCGTAAAATCCACAAACATCCGTTCACGAACAATCGGTTATCCGATCCCGTTCGGCCCGGATCGCCGGCCTTACCGGGCAGCAAAAGGGCTATCCTCGCCCACTGCGCCTCGGTTAGCTCATACCGCTTGATCCCCATCCATCCGCTCCGCGCCTCAACACGGAGCCACATGAATCAGACATCACACCGTTTGTGAATCCTGAATGGCGATCCGGCCTAGAAGGCAGACGTTGCTGCAACGCTTCCTTATCGATCAATGCGCTGCCAGCGTGATAGAATTGGTGGACGCATTGCTACGGCGATTCAGACCGAGAGGTCGGATCGATGCCCTGCCGCGAGGCAATGCCCATGAGCGTTATGTCGCCAGATGGGATCATCCGACGGATCAGGTAAGGGGTGTTTTGCGCCGAACCAAGGGTAATAACGGAATGCGACTGACTGTGTACAATAAACTGGCACGGCAAGACAATAGTCAACAAATGCTGAGTGCGGTTCAGGTCGGTCAATGCCAGTGAAGGTATAGAGGCTTTGCTCGATCTTGATTTTCTGCTCAGGCGGTATCGCAAAATGGGTTGTTGAATTGCAGCAGCGCTGGCTCATAGGTCAGCTTCATAACATATCAGCGAGGGCCTGCTATTCCCCCAGCTTGAAGCGGTAATCTCATCGCCGTCGGCGCTCGGCAAGATGATGGGCACGCACTGGCTCGTAGCCGTCAGGCCGCGCCTTTGTCTTGGCGCTGTTGCGCCGCGGTTCGTGACTGATCGTGAACGCTGACCGTCCCGGGCGTGTCGCTATGCTTTTTCGAGATTTACCGGCTGCATGCAGCCGGTAAATCTCGATCCGCTCTTCAAGGCTGAAGTGGCCATGATTTTCTCCCATCGCGGCAACATTCTAACAGTTGTTGCACTAGTTCCGTGAACTCAAGGCGGCGGTAGAAGGAAGGCCGGCCGTCTCACTATTCGTTGACGTGGCGTGCGCCTGCCTGAGATGCCCGCCCTCGCTGGGGTGACGAGATTTGCCAGCCCTTAACCACGCCTATTCCTCGGTTCTGAACAGCACCGTCTCGCCGAGCAGCAGGAAGAGGAGGAAGGGCGCCCAGGCGGCGAGAATGGGGGGGTAGGCGCCCAGATTGCCCATGGCGAGCGAGAAATTGTCGGCGACGAAATAGGCGAAGCCCAGCGCCATGCCCATCACCGCGCGCAGGAAGAGTTGGCCCGAGCGGGCGAGGCCGAAGGCGGCGACGGAGCCGAGGATCGGCATCAGCACGGCCGAGAGCGGCCCGGACAGCTTGTGCCACAGGCTGCCTTCCAGTTCCGCGGTCGGTCGCCCGGCATCGTGCAGGTCGCCGATCGCCGCCTGCAACTCGCTGAAGGTCAGGGCGTCGGGATCGACCTTGGCCAAGGTGAACTGGTCGGGACGGATGTCGCTGCCGAAGCGCACGGTGCCGACATTCTGGAGCGTGCCGCGGGCGACGTCGAACTGGCGCGCGCCTTCCAGCACCCAGCTCTTGCTGGCGGCGTCATAATGGCCCTTGGGCGCGGTGATGATGGTGGTGAGGCTGTTGTTGATGCGGTTGAAGATTTCGACCTTGCGCAGCTGCACGTCCTGGCCATGGCCCGCGACGATCGCCGCGGTGACGAGATTATTGCCGTCACGCACCCAGGGATTGGTCTTGATGCCGCTGTCCGCGGGCACCGGGCCGAAGTCGACCGCCTGCCAGGCGCTGAGCATCGCGGTCGAGCGGGCGACGATCCGTTCGTTGAAGGCGTAGCTGAGGACCGAGACGCCGAGCGCGGCGGCGATCAGCGGGGCGAGGATCTGCTGGGCGGAGAGGCCCGCCGCCTTCATCGCGATGATTTCGCTATTCTGGTTGAGCGTCGCCAGCATGATGAGGGTGCCGAGCAGCACCGAGAAGGGCAGGAAGCGGGCGACGATCTGGGGCGCGCGCAGGCCGACATAATGCCAGAGCTGTGCATCGCCATTGCCCGGATAGGCGAGGATGTCGCCCGAATTGCCGAGCAGGTCGAGCATCTGCAGCACGACCACCAGCATGGCCAGCACGGCGAGCGTGCGGGTCAGGAACAGCCGCACCATGTACCAGCTGACCTGGCGCGAGGGGAAGAAATCGAACTGCATGGGGTCAGGCTGCTCCTTGCGCCGGCTCGCCACGCCGCGTCACGAAGCGCAGCAGGCGGCCGATCTGCTTGCCGAGCTTGGCGAAGGCATATTCCAGCGCCGCGATCGGCTGTCCGCCGGGGCGGTGGGCGATGACATGATACATCCAGAAGATCAGCCCGGACGCCAGCAGGAACGGCCCCCATAGCGCGATGATCGGATCGATCTTGCCCAGCGAGCCGATGCTTTCGCCATATTGGTTGATCTTGTGATAGGTGACGATGAAGACGATCGAGAGGAACACGCCGAGCGCCGAGGTCGAGCGCTTGGGCGGGATCGCGAAGGCGAGCGCGGCCATCGGCAGCAGCATCATCATCACCACTTCGACCATGCGGAAATGGAAGTTGGAACGGACCTCGTTGCGCAGCTTGGTCGGCGTGGCGGGATCACGCCCCATCGAGAAGAGTTCGGGCAGGGTCTTTTCCCGGTCGACGTCGCGGCCGCGGAAATTCTCGATCTGCGGCAGGTCGATCGGCAGATCATGGCTGGAGAAGGAGAGGATGCGCGGCGTCTTGTACTTGGGCGCATCGTTCACCAGCACGCCGTCGCGCAGGCGGAAGATGATAGTGTCGGGATCGTCGGTGGCGAGGAAGGCGCCCTGGGCCGCCGTGACCGCGACCGACTGGCCATCCTTGCCGACGGCGCGGACGAAGATGCCGCGCAGGTTGCGTCCTTCGTCCAGGCTGCGTTCGATCCGCAGGGTCATGCGCTTGCCCAGGCTGGTGAACTCGCCGACCTTGATCGACGCGCCCAGCGCGCCCGAGCGCAGTTCGAAGCGCAATGCCTCATAGGCGTGGCGGGACAAGGGCTGGACCCAGCCGACAATGCCGAGGTTGAGCAGGGCGAGGGCGAAAGCGAACATGTAGGGGACGCGCAGCAGCCGGCCATAGGAGAGGCCGACGGCGCGCATCACGTCGAGTTCGGACGAGGTGGCGAGCTTGCGGAAGGCGAGCAGGATGCCGAGCATCAGCCCGATCGGAATGCCGAGCGAGAGATATTCGGGCAGCATGTTGGCGAGCATGCGCCACACGACGCTGACGGGGCCGCCTTCGGCCGCGACAAAATCGAACAGGCTCAACATCTTGTCGAGCACCAGCAGCATCGCGGCGATCACCAGGGTGCCAAGCAATGGCAGCGCGATCAGGCGGGCGAGATATCGGTCGATGGCAGTCAGCATTTCTCTATGTCGTCGTCCCATCACCATGTTTTGGCCGCAAACCCCGCCCATATGCGAGTCAGCTAATAAAAGAGTCGCGGGGCGAACAGGGGCTCGCCGTCCGATCACATCGGGCGGCTATAGCTTCCAGGAGTCTGATGGTCATGTTGAAAGTTGCAATGGGTCTGATGCCGGTGGCGGTTCTGTTGGCCGCAACGCCTGCCTTGGCCCATGGTCAGGAAATCACGAACGATCTGTCCCGTTGCGCCGCGTCGGCCAAGGGGCCGGCGGTGCTGGTCGATGTGCGCGGCTTTGCCGAGGCGACCGGCCGCGTGCGCATGCAGTCCTATCACGCCACCAAGGCGAGCTGGCTGACCAAGGGCGAATGGCTGAACCGGATCGACACCGTGGTCCGCCCGTCCGAAGGCGGCATGCGATTCTGCATGCCGATCCCGGAGCCGGGCAAATATGGCATCGCCGTGCGGCATGACCGGGACGGCAATGGCAAGACGGACATTTCGCGGGATGGCGGCGGCTTTTCGAACAATCCGTCGATCAACATCTTCAATCTGGGCAAGCCGTCGGTCGACAAGGCCGCCTTCTATGCTGGACCGGGCGTGACCCGGATCACCATCAACCTCAAATATATGTAAGGTCGTCATGGTTCGCGTCGCGCTCCTGTCCAATCCCAAGTCCACGGGCAACCGGCAGACCCTGCCGCGCGTGCGCAGCTATTGTGCCAACAACCCGGACATCTTCCATTATGAGGTCGAGCATGTCGACCAGATCGGCCGCGCGCTGCAGACGATTGCGCGGGTCGATCCGGCCGTCATCGTCATCAATGGCGGCGACGGGACGGTACAGGCGGCGCTGACCGAACTCTATCAGGGCGAGCATTTCTGCGGTCGGGTGCCGCCGATCGCGGTGCTGCCCAATGGCAAGACCAACCTGATCGCGCTGGACTTGGGCATCCATGGCGACCCGATCAAGGCGCTGGAGCGCATCGTCGAGATCGCCAAATCTGGGCTGGGCGACCATGTCGTGCAGCGCGAGCTGATCGCGCTGACCGACGGGCAGACGACCCGTCCGGTGCTGGGCATGTTCCTGGGCGGTGCGGGCCTGGCCGACTATATCCTCTATTGCCGGGACAAGATCTATCCGCTCGGCCTGTCCAACGGGTTCAGCCATTTCCTGACCGCGCTCGCCGTGCTGGCGTCGCTGGTTTTCGGCATTCGTGCCCGATTCCTGCCACAATCCAGCCACCCGGTCAGCATCTCGCTGATGCGCGAGGGGCAGCTGGCGGGGCGCTTCTCGGTCCTGATCGTGACCACGCTGGAGCGGCTGCTGCTGGGCGTCGATCCGGGTGACAGCCGCCGTGGCAACATGAAGCTGATGGCGGTCGACCAGAGCGTCTCGGCGCTGTTGCGCCTGGTCTGGGCCAGCGTCTTCCGCCGGATGGGCAAGCAGCAGATGCAGGGCATCCATCTGGAGCAGGGCGACACGATCCGCATCGAGGGTGCGCAGAGCAGCGTCATCCTGGACGGCGAAATCTTCCGCGCGTCGGAAGGCAAGCCGATCCTGCTGCGTTCGACCGAACCAGTGCCCTTCCTGCGCCTGGCCGCCTGAGATCGGCCGAGCGGTGGGGGCTGTTTCGGCGCCCGCTGAATGGTTGAGATGGGTGTGCACAAGACATTCCTCCCCGGCACGGGGAGGGGGGGCGCTCGCGTAGCGAGTGGTGGAGAGGCACAGGCCGGATAGCGCAGCGCTAAGAGGCACCTGCCCCTCCGTCAGCGCTTCGCGCTGCCACCTCCCCGTTCCAGGGAGGAACGTCCGCTTCTGGTCGCTTCACGACAATCTGGACTGGCCCTCGCCCCTAGTCGCTTGGCACCGCCACTTCGACGGCGCCGGGTGCGATCTTTACCGTGACCGGGGTCTTTGCCAGCACTTCGCCGTCGATCGATATTTTCTGCGGCGGGTGGCAGGCGAGCTTGAACTGGCGGCCGTGAAATTCCTCGGTATGGGCGTTGCGGTCGCGCAGCTTGAAGAATTTGGCATACCAGTCCCAGGCGAGGCGCGGCTTGGAGCGGCCGACGACGGCCTGGATCACGATCTCGCCGGTATCGACGGCGGCATGGTCCGACAACTCCACTCCGCCATGATAGGGGCCGTTGAGGATGCGCACTTCGGTTGACCACAGGCGCCGTTCCTTAACGCCATCGTCGATGGTCAGGCGGAAGGCGCGGAATCCGACCGAGCATTTGACCGCCCAGAGCAAATAGCCGATGCGGCCGAGATAGCGTTTGAGCTTGTGCGGCACGGTCTGGCCGATCATCGGCGACAGGCCCAATGAGGCGGCATTCACGAAATAGTCGCGATCGATCATGCCCAGGTCCACGCGGCGGCGCTGGCCGGTGGCGATGGCGCGGACCGCGCCATCGAGGTCGAGCGGCAGGCCCAATGTGCGGGCGAAGCTGTTGGCGGTGCCGAGTGGCAGCACGCCGAACACGCAATCCTTGCCGACCAGTTCGTCGACCGTGCCCGACATGGAGCCATCGCCGCCGCCGACGATGACCATCGGCGCGCCGCTTTCCACCGCCTGGCGGACGGTGGCGGCCATCTGTTCGGGGTCATCGACCGCATGGGCGGCGATCAGCTCGACACCGGCGGCTTCGAGCTTTTCCCTTGCCTGATTGAAATTGTCCTGGCCGCGTCGGCTATGGGCGTTGACGACGAGGATCGCCTGCCGGGGGAGCGTTTTCGTTTCCATGCCGCAATAACACCGTGCGGCGATTTCGGGTCCATCGGAAACGAATAGCGATGGATTCGTTGGGGAGGCATGGCCCGTATCGCCCATCTGTCCGACATTCATTTCGGCGCGCATGATCCGCGTATCGTCGACGCCGCCACCGCCTGGCTGGAGGAGCGCCGGCCCGACCTGGTCGTCATCAGCGGCGACCTGACCCAGCGGGCGCGGGTGGAACAGTTCAGGGCGGCGGCAGCCTGGCTGGGTCGCCTGCGCGCGGCTGGGCTGAAGATTTTGGTGATCCCCGGCAATCATGATGTGCCGCTGTTCGACGTGGTGCGCCGCTTCGCCCGGCCGCTGGCGCGCTACAAACGCTATATCAGCCGCGATCTCTGTCCCTTCTACGAGGATGAAGAGGTCGCGATACTGGGCCTCAATACCGCCCGGTCGCTGACGATCAAGGATGGGCGGATCAACCATGACCAGATGGACCGGCTGCGCGAGAGTTTTGCGCGGGTGGCGCCGGCCAAGACCCGCATCCTGGTGACCCATCATCCGCTGTTCGCCATGCCCATCGGCCGGGGCGGAGAATTGAGCGAGGCGGTGGGGCGGCATGAGGATGCGGTGCAGGCGGCGTGCGAGGCGGGGGTGCATGTCGCGCTGGCCGGGCATTTCCACCGCACCTATGCGGAGGCCGCGCAGAAGATGGTGGCACATAGCGGCGGGGCGCTGGTGATCCAGGCGGGGACGGCGACATCGACCCGGCTGCGCAATGCGGAGCCGCAAAGCTTCAACTGGCTGCATGTCCGGCGCAACAATGCGATCGAACTGCAGGTGATCGTCTGGGATGGCAACGCGTTTCGCCGGGCCAGCCATGTCGATTATGTGCGGGAAGGCGAGGCGTGGACGGGACGGGACGTGATCGACCCGCCGACGATTGGCAGCCTGGCTGTGCTACAAGGGACAGGCTGAGGCAGGAGTCTTCGATCGGTCGCAATTCTCCCTAAAAAACAATGATTCATGTTGCATCGGCGAAGCGATTGACCAAAGGCGATGGGCTTGCGGACCCAGGGAGTGTCAGTTGGTCGGATCATTGTCCCATCGGATTGTGGTGCTGTGCGGCATATTGTGCGTGGTTATGGTGCTGCTCGCCGGGCTGTTGCTCGACGGGTCGGCGCAGATGCGCGGCAGCCTGGGCTGGGTGACCCATTCCTCGCAGGTGCTCAAGACCGCGAACCGGACGCTGGGCCATCTGCAGGAAGCGGAGTCGGGACAGCGCGGCTATGTGCTGACCCGCAATCCCGAATTTGCCGAGACCGTCGCCGCCGAAATCGCCGCCGCCAAGCATGAAGCGGCCGCGCTGGTCAGGCTGACGGCCGACAATCCGCCGCAGAATGAACGGGCGCAGCAGGTGCGTGCGCTGGTGACGGAACGGGCCGCGAGCCTGGAGAAGTCGGCGGCCATGACCCGCGCGGGCGACTTTGCCGGGGCGCAGGCATCGACCGCGACCGGGCGGGGCCGTTATCTGATGCTGATGGTCGAGGCTCGGGTCGGCGACCTGCTGGCCGAGGAGCGTTCGCTGTCGGTCGAGCGTATGGGCGCGGTGGAACGGCGGCTCAACTATATTCGCTGGCTGGTGCTGCTGGGCACGCCGCTGACGGTGGCGATCATCGTCATCATGGGCGTTGCGCTGATCCGCGGCATCCGCCGTCCGGTCGATGCGATGATGACGGTGATGGGCAAGCTGGGGGCGGGCGACCGCAGCGCGCGCATCGATGTCGAGATGCGGTCGAGCGAGTTCGAGCGGCTGGCCGGCGGCTATAATGAAATGGCGCGCGAGTTGGAGGCGGCGGTCGCCGACCAGGTGGACAGCGAGGGGCGGCTGAAGATCGCCAACCAGGAACTGAGCGCCAATGCGCAGGTGCTGCGCGAACGGGGCGAGGTGATCGAACTGCTGGGCGGCATGGCCCACCGGATGCAGGCGGCCCGCACCGACGAGGAACTGGCGTCGATCATCCGGGTGTTCGTGCCGCGTGTGCTGCCCGATATTCCCGGCGCCCTCTATGCCCATAATAATTCCCGCAACCTGCTGGTGCCGATCGCGGCCTGGGGCGGGCTGGAGGTCGAGCAGGCGGGTTTCGCGCCCGACCAGTGCTGGGCGCTGCGGCGCGGGCAGAGCCATTATGTGACCGAGCAGGGATCGGACATCGTCTGTGCCCATGTCGGGGCCGAGGCGGACCATTATCATTGCGAGCCGCTGCTGGCCGGTGGCGAGGTGATCGGCGTGCTGTATCTGCGCGGCGTGGTGGGGGCCGAAAACCGGTTCCGCCTGACCGTGCTGACCGAGAATATCGCGTCGGCCCTGGTCAATCACCGCCTGCAGCGCGGCCTGCGCGAACAGACGATCCGCGATCCGCTGACCAGTCTGTTCAACCGCCGCTATATGGAAGAGACGCTGGCGCTGGAGATTGCGCGGGCGACGCGCACCGGCAGTCCATTGAGCCTGGTCATGTGCGACGTCGACCATTTCAAGCGCTTCAACGACGAGTTCGGCCATGAGGCGGGCGACGCGGTGTTGCAGGCGGTCGCGACGGAAATGCGCAGCCGCTTCCGCGACGGCGATGTCGTCTGTCGCTTTGGCGGCGAGGAGTTCACCATCATCGCGCCGGGCACGTCGGCCGTGGTGCTGGCCGACCGGGTGGAGATCGTCCGCCAGGCGATCAGCGAGTTGATGGTCAACCAGGGTGGGCGCACGCTGGGGTCGACGACCATGTCCTTCGGCGTCGCCACTTGGGAAGAGAGCATGGAGCGCGACGGGTCGACGCTGATCAAGGCGGCCGATGCCGCGCTCTATCGCGCCAAGCGCGAGGGGCGGAACCGGGTGGTGCTGGACGCGCGGGCGGAAGCGCTGTCAGCCTGACCTAGGTGGCCTGAAAGGGGCGGCGGAAATAGGAAAGTCGCCGCTTAACTTCGCATATTTCCTGCACATTTCGACATTTTATGTCGATGGTTGGAAATTTCCTTACGTCGTCCCGCCTGCCTGAGTTGAGAAAGAGCCGGGCGCGATCATGGCAGTTCGGCGCGCTGTAGGACAGCGGGCCGTTTCATGCGGGCTGGAGGCTGTCGGCGATCGCGCGCAGATGGGTGAGCGCCGGATTGCGGGCGTCGGGGCGGACCATCAGCAACTGTTCGACCATCGGCGCGTCGACCAGCGGCACGAAGCGCACGCTGGTCATGGCGAGGCGTCGCAGCGATTCCGGTACGATCGCGACGCCCAGCCCTTCGCCGACCAGGCTGACGATCGTCTGCTG
>JAESGL010000629.1_pt1 | contig 11895 bp, 7 predicted proteins | sample 9269711 | NCBI WGS metagenome assembly JAESGL01 (sample SAMN14515918, study PRJNA621676) | algae metagenome | isolation source: Kastovskya adunca ATA6-11-RM4 and co-occurring heterotrophs from soil and... | place: Chile: Atacama Desert | collected 2011-06-27
CGCTTCCTCGCCGCGCTGCTCGAAACCGGCAATATCAGCCATGCCGCGCAGATGGTGGGCATGTCCCGTTCCAGCGCCCACCGGCTGCGCGATCGGCTCGCGGGCACCGGCTTCGACCGCTGCTGGGCCAATGCGCTGGCGCTCCACGCCGCGCGCCTGACCGATCCGCTCGCGCCGATCCGCCCACGCCCCTCTACCCGCACAGGGGGACCGATCGGCCGATAAATGGCGCCCGGCTGGCGCTTAGCTGTCGCCTGACTGTCGCGTCGCTGTCGCTTCGGTGTGACCCCAGTGTCGCTTCATTGTCGCTTCATGGGGGCGCGACAGGCGCGTTGTCGCCAAAATCGCCCGGAAATCACGACGCATGACGGTGTGAACTTTCAACTGTCGCGTCATTTCCCCCTCGCCCCTAGAGCGATTTCCAAGCAATCGGCATCGATTGCTGATTAAGAAATCGCGGTAAAACAAATAATAGCCAAGCCCTTGCAGGCGCGGCACTAAGGCGGCCCCGGCGGGCGGGCGACCGTTCGTGCCAAGGCCAGAACAGGGAGCATTTCGTGAACCGACGCCAATTCCTCACCACCAGCGGCGCCACGGCGCTGGCCGCATCCGCCCCGCGCGCCTTTGCGCAGCCGGGATCGCAGGATGCCCGCCTGCGCGCCATGCTGGACGGTTTCTTCTATGAGCGGCTGGACGACAGCCCGGAACAGGCGACCCGCCTTGGCCTCGACATCGGTGCCCGCGCCGCGCTGCGCGGCAAGCTCAGCGACACCAGCGCTGCCGGCGCGGCGCGCGATCTGGCCCGCAGCAAGGCGCAGGCGAAGCAGCTTGCCGGTCTCGATCGCGCGGCGCTCAGCCCGGCCAGCCAGCTCGACTATGATGTCGTCGCCTATCAGCTCGACCGCGCCGTGGGTGGCGAGCGTTTCGCCTATGGCGAGACGGCGGGCCGCTATGCGCCCTATATTCTCAGCCAGCTAACCGGCTCCTATCGCGAGACGCCCGATTTCCTCGACAGCCAGCACCGGGTGAAGGACGCGGCCGATGCCGACGCCTATCTGGCGCGGCTCGAAGCCTTCCCCACCAGCATGGATGGCGAGCTGGAGCGGCAGAAGGCGGACGCGGCCAAGGGCGTGTTCGCGCCCGACTATATCCTCGACACGACGATGAAGATGCAGGCAGCGCTGCGCGACCAGCCCGCCGCCCAGACCGTGCTGGTGGCAAGCTTTGCCAAGAAGCTGGCCGCCGCCGGCCTGCCGCCCGAACGCGCGGCCCAGGCGGAAAAGATCGTCGCGGAAAAGGTCTTCCCCGCGGTCGATCGCCAGCGCGCGCTGGTGCAGCAGTTGCGCGCCAAGGCGGTGCATGATGCCGGCTGCTGGCGCCTGCCCGATGGCGAGGCCTTCTACGCCGCCGCCGCCGAAGCCGCGACCACGACCCGGCTGACCGGCGACGAGATTCATCAGATGGGTCTGGATCAAGTTGCCAGCATCTCGTCGCGGATCGACGCGATCCTGAAGGGCGAAGGAATGAGCCAGGGCACGGTCGGCGACCGCCTGGTCGCGCTCAACAAGCGCCCCGACCAACTCTACCCCAATACCGATCCGGGCCGCGAGGCGCTGCTGGCGCAGCTCAACAGCCAGATCAAGGCGATGCAGGCGCGGCTGGGCGAGGCGTTCAACACCGTGCCCAAGGCGCCGGTCGAGGTGCGCCGCGTGCCGGTGACAATCCAGGCGGGCGCACCGGGCGGCTATTATCAGAATGCCTCGCTCGACGGGTCGCGGCCGGCCATCTATTTCATCAATCTGCGCGACACGTTCGACCGGCCGAAATTCGGCCTCGCCACGCTGACCCATCATGAGGCGGTGCCGGGCCATCATCTGCAGGTGACGGTGGCGCTGGAATCGGATTCGATCCCGATGATCCGCCGCCGCGGCTTCTACAGCGGCTATTCCGAGGGCTGGGCGCTCTATTCCGAGCAGCTCGCCGACGAGATGGGCATGTACAAGGGCGATCCGCTGGGCCAGGTCGGCTATCTCCAGTCGCTGCTGTTCCGCGCCACCCGGCTGGTGGTCGACAGCGGCATGCACGCCAAGCGCTGGAGCCGCGAGAAGGCGACGGATTACCTCATCACCACCACCGGCATCGCGCGCGGCCGCAGCCAGGGCGAGATCGACCGCTATACCGTCTGGCCGGGCCAGGCGTGCAGCTACAAGATCGGTCACACCGTGTGGAACGACCTGCGCGAGCAAGTGAAGGTGGCGCAGGGGGACAAGTTCGACCTCAAGCAGTTCCACGAGGTGCTGACGCTGGGCGCGATGCCGCTCGACATATTGAAGCAGGCGGTGCGCCAGCGGGCGGGGATCGCTTAAACGCCTCCCCTTTGGGGCAGACAAAAAACGGCCCGGCGGTGCGCCACCGGGCCGTCGAGGGTCCTTCCACCCAAATCGCGAAGGGAGTGTCGAATTCCCCGCGAACTGGCTGTCTTCACGGCCCCGGCCGCGAAACTCCAATCTTCCATGCTTGTTACGCTTGCGGAACCCATCTTCCCGACAAGCATCGGGATATCGCCGGGAAGATGGGCGCCTGCGGCCTTCAAGCCGCGAACTGGTTCCCCCTGCGGCCTTTAGGCCGCAAACTGATTCATCGTGTTGTGGGCGCCGCCGGCCTTGAGCGCGGCTTCACCGGCGAAATATTCCTTATGGTCGTCGCCAATGTCGGAGCCGGCCATGTTCTGATGCTTCACGCAGGCGATACCCTGACGGATTTCCTGCCGCTGCACGCCCTTGACGTAGCCCAGCATGCCGGCCTCGCCGAAATATTCCTTCGCCAGATTGTCGGTGCTGAGCGCGGCGGTGTGATAGGTCGGCAGGGTGATGAGGTGGTGGAAGATGCCCGCCTCACGCGCCGCATCCCTCTGGAACGTGCGGATGCGTTCGTCCGCCTCGATGCCGAGGTCGGTGGCATCATAATCCGCGCTCATCAGCCTCGCCCGGTCATAGGCGCTGACATCCTTGCCGGCCGCTTCCCAGGCGTCGAACACCTGCTGACGGAAGTTCAGCGTCCAGTTGAAGCTGGGCGAATTGTTATAGACCAGCTTGGCATTGGGGATGACCTCGCGGATGCGGCTGACCATGCCGCCGATCTGGCCGATATGTGGCTTTTCGGTTTCGATCCACAGCAGGTCGGCGCCGTTCTGGAGCGCGGTGATGCAGTCCAGGACGCAGCGATCCTCGCCGGTGCCGGCGCGGAACTGATAGAGGTTCGACGGCAGGCGCTTGGGGCGCATCAACTGGCCGTCCCGGCTGATAAGAACATCGCCATGGCCGATCGCAGTCGCATCGACGGCATCGCAGTCGAGGAAGCCATTATACAGGTCGCCAATGTCGCCCGCTTCGCGGGTGAAGGCGATCTGCTTGGTGAGACCGGCGCCCAGCGAGTCCGTCCGCGCGACGATCACGCCGTCGTCGATGCCGAGTTCCAGGAAGGCGTAGCGGACCGCCCGGATCTTCGCGAGGAAGTCCTCATGCGGGACCGTGACCTTGCCGTCCTGATGGCCGCACTGCTTTTCGTCCGAGACCTGATTCTCGATCTGGATGCAGCAGGCGCCGGCCTCGATGAACTTCTTGGCGAGCAGGTAGGTCGCCTCGGCATTGCCGAAGCCGGCATCGATGTCGGCGACGATCGGGACGATATGGGTTTCGTAATTGTCGATCTGCTGCTGCAGCTTGGCGGCGCGGACCTCGTCCCCTTCCGCGCGGGCCTTGTCGAGATCGCGGAACAGGCCGCCCAACTCGCGGGCGTCGGCCTGGCGCAGGAAGGTGTAGAGCTCCTCGATCAACGCGGGGACGCTGGTCTTTTCATGCATCGACTGGTCGGGCAGCGGGCCGAACTCGCTGCGCAGCGCCGCGACCATCCAGCCCGAAAGATAGAGGTAGCGGCCCTTGGTGGTGCCGAAATGCTTTTTGATGCTGATCATCTTCTGCTGGCCGATGAAGCCGTGCCAGCAACCCAGCGACTGGGTGTAGTTGGCCGGATCGGCATCATAGGCGGCCATGTCGGCGCGCATGATCTTCGCGGTGTAGCGGGCGATGTCGAGGCCGCTCTGGAACCGGTTTTGCAGGCGCATCCGGGCGACGGATTCGGGCGCAATGCCATCCCAATGGCCCTGGCCGCCGATCAGCGTGTCGGCCTTCGCGATTTCACTTTGATAGGTCATGTCGTCATTCCCTCGGGGGTGAGCTGCAAGAAAGAATGACAGCGAAGTAGACACAGGAAACGGGGTGCGGCACCCCTGCCAAAGTCCAGTTGTCGATCTTTACAAAAATCTGCTGTAAAGTTGTAAAGAGCGTACAGGAGTCGGTGTCATGGCCAAGGATCGTCCCGTCTATATGGGGCCGCGATTGCGGCGACTGCGGCGCGAGCTGGGCCTGACCCAGGCGGACATGGCCAATGATCTGGAGATCAGCGCCTCCTATGTCGCGCTGCTGGAGCGCAACCAGCGGCCACTGACCGCCGACATGCTGCTGCGCCTCGCCCGCACCTACAAGCTCGACATGGCCGAAGTGGCGGGCGACGGCGGCGCGGAACAGACGGCGCGGCTGCAGGCGGTGCTGAAGGATCCGATGTTCGCCGATATCGACCTGCCGCAACTGGCGACCGGCGATGTCGCGGTCAATTATCCGGGCATTACAGAGGCTTTGCTGCGGCTCTATACCAGCTATCGCGAGGAGCATCTGGCGCTGGCGGACCGGGGGGCGGAGGCGGAGCCGCAGGAGGATGGCGCCGATCCGGTGGCGGAGGCGCGGCGTTTCATCGCCGCGCGGCGCAACAGCTTCCCGCTGCTCGACGATGCGGCCGAGAAGCTGGCGGCGGAAGCGGAGACCGAAGGTGGCTTGTCGGGCTGGCTCAAGGCGCGGCACAATTTGCGGGTGCGGCGATTGCCGTCGGACGTGATGGCGGGGTCGATGCGGCGGCTGGACCGGCATCGCGACGCGGTACTGCTGGACGATGCGCTGGACGGCGCCAGTTCCGCCTTCCAACTGGCATTGCAGATCGCCTATCTGGAAATGCGCAAGGGCTTCGACGCGCTGCTGAAGGATGGACAGTTCGCCAGCGAGAGCGGGCGGCGGCTCGCCCGGCGGGCGCTGGCCAGCTATGGCGCGGCGGCGATATTGATGCCCTATGGTACCTTCGCCAAGGCCGTGGAGGCCAAGCGCTATGATGTCGAGGCGCTGGCCCGGCAGTTCGGCGTCAGCTTCGAGCAGGCAGCGCATCGCCTCACCACCTTGCAAAAGCCGGGGCAGGAGCGCGTGCCCTTCTTCTTCCTGCGGGTCGATCCGGCCGGCAATGTGTCCAAGCGGCTGGACGGCGCCGGCTTCCCCTTTGCCCGCCATGGCGGTTCCTGTCCGCTCTGGTCGGTGCATCGCGTGTTCGAAACGCCGCGCGAGGTGGTGACGCAATGGCTGGAACTGCCCGATGGCCAGCGTTTCTTCTCGATCGCGCGCACCGTCACCGCCGGCGGCGGCAGCTGGGGCGCGGCCAAGGTGGAGCGGGCGATTGCACTGTGCTGCGCCGCCGACCATGCCCATCGGCTGGTCTATGCCCAGGATGCGCCGCCCGCACCGACGCCGATCGGCGTCACCTGTCGCCTGTGCCACCGCAGCCAGTGCATGGCCCGGTCTGCCCCGCCGATCGGCCGCGACATGCTGCCCGACGATTATCGGCGGACGCGCGCGCCGTTCGGCTTTGCCGATGGTTAGGGAGATAGGGCGCTTACCTGTCTCCGTTCGTTTCGAGCTTGTCGAGAAACAAAGCGGAACGGCCAGGTCGGCGCTTGCCGCTTCTCGACAAGCTCGAAGCGAACGGATTGGGGGGAGGCTCTGATGGATGAGGAAACGCCACCGATGGGGCAGCCGTCCGGCCTTTCGAAGCGATCGCTGGTGATTGCCGGGCTGTCGACCATCGTCGAATGGTATGACTTCACCCTCTATCTCTATCTCGCCACCTTGTTGTCGCGCATCTTCTATGGCGGCGGCGCGGCGGGCGTGGGCCATGTGCTGGCGGGCTTTGCCCTCGCCTATCTGATGCGGCCGCTGGGCGCGATCGTCTTCGGCCATATCGGCGATCGCCATGGCCGGCGGCCGACCATGTTGCTGTCGATGGCGCTGATGAGCGCGGCGATGCTGGCGACCGCGCTGTTGCCGACCCAGGCCCAGGCCGGAGCGATGGCCGGCTGGCTGCTGCTGGCGCTGCGCTGTGTCATGGCCTTCTCGGTCGGGGGCGAATATACCGGCGTCGTTGCCTATCTGCTGGAAGGGGCACCGCCGGGCCGACGGGGCCTCATCACATCCCTGGCGTCGGCGGCGAGCGAGGTCGGCGGGCTGCTGGCGGTGGCGCTGTCCGCCCTGACCGTGGCACTGCTGGACGAGGCGGCGCTGGCCGACTGGGGCTGGCGCATTCCCTTTCTGGTTGGCGCGGGACTTGCGGCGCTCATCCTGCTGGCGCGGTCGCGGATCGAGGAATCGCCCGATTTCCTGGCGCAGCGCGCCCGTGGAAGCATCCCGGCCCAGCCCCTGCGCCTCAGCCTGCGCGCCTATCGGCCGGCGATCGGCCGCGGCTTTGCCATTTCGGCGCTGGGGTCGATCACCTATTATGTCGGCATCGTCTATGTGCCGAGCTTCCTGATCGGGACCGGCCGCATGGGCGAGGCCGATGCGCTGACACTCTCGACGCTGGCGGCGCTGGTGGTGATCCTGGTGACGCCGCTGGTCGGCGCCTTGTCCGACCGGATCGGGCGGCGGCCGGTGCTGGTCGCGCTGGCGCTCGCCGGTGTGGCGCTGCCGGCCTTGCTCTTTGCCCTGATGGCCCAGGGCAGCGCATTGGGCGACGCGCTGGTCGGCGCGATCCTGCTGGCGGCGCTGGGCGGAGCGGTGAGCGCGGTCGGCGCCGTGACCACGGCCGAGCAATTTCCCGGCGAAGGACGGCTGAGCTGCCTCGCCTTTGGCGCTACCGGAGCGACCGCCCTGTTCGGCGGCCTCACCCCCTATCTGTCGCATCAACTGACGCAGGCCAGCGGATGGGCGTCCGCACCCGGATGGCTGATCGCGATCGTGGCGCTCGGCGTATTGCCGGTGCTATGGCGCCTGCCCGAAAGCGCGCCAAAGCGACAACTGCCCTGCTGAGCCCCCTTCCCGCATGGCCCTCTCTCCGCTAGCGCATGCGCCACAAAAGAAAGGGGAGCATCCTTAATGCGTTTGACGATTTCGCTGACCGCGCTCGCGCTGGCCATCATGCCCATGGCCGTCCAGGCCCAGGACGGGGACAAGAAGAAGGATGAGGCACCGGCCGCCGAAGCTGGCGTGCCCGCCCCCAATGTCTCGGTCACCCATCATAAGGGCGTGTTCGGCGGCAAGGCGATCAGCTACACCGCGACCACCGGCGAAACCTATCTGAAGGACAAGGATGGCAAGCCGCTCGCGGCGATCTATGCCACCGCCTATGTCAAGGATGGCGGCGACAAGAAGCGCCCGATCACCTTCCTCTATAATGGCGGCCCCGGCTCGGGTTCGCTCTGGCTGCACATGGGCGCCTTCGGCCCCAAGCGCGTGGTGCTGCCCGACGCACAGGATGACGGCGCGCCGCCCTATCCGCTGGTCGACAATGCCGAATCGCTGCTCGACGTCACCGATCTTGTCTTCATCGATCCGGTCGGCACCGGCTTTTCCCATGCCATCGGCAAGAAGGATCCCAAGGATTATTGGGGGGTGTCGGCCGACGCAAAGTCGATCGCCGAATATATCCGCCTGTGGCTCAATGAGAATGGCCGCTGGTCCTCGCCCAAATATATCGGTGGCGAAAGCTATGGCACCACCCGTTCGGTCGCGCTGATCAACGAGCTGGAGGGCAGCTATAACGACGTCGCGGTCAACGGCATCATCCTGATCTCGTCGATCCTCGACTTCGGCGCATCGGCCGAGGTGCAGGGCAATGAAATGCCCTATATCCTCAACCTCCCCTCGATGGCGACGACCGCCTGGTATCACAAGAAGATGGGCAATCCGCCCGCCACCGTGGCCGAAGCCGCGCAGCAGGCCCGCGCCTTCGCGATCGGCCCCTATGCCGCCGCGCTGCTGAAGGGCAATCAGCTGTCGGACCAGGAACGCGCCAGCGTCCGCACCGAACTCGCCCGCCTCACCGGCCTGTCGGAGCAGTTTGTCGACCATGCCGAACTGCGTATTTCGCCCGGCCGCTTCTACAAGGAATTGCTGCGCGATCGGGGCGTCAGCATCGGCCGCCTCGACACCCGCTATACCGGCAAGGATTATGATGCGGCCGGCGAGGAGCCGGACAATGATCCCAGCTTCTACGCGATCGACGGCGCCTATACCGCCGCGATGAACAGCTATGCCCGTGACGAGCTGAAGTACAAGACCGACCGCAGCTATGTGACGATCGGCGGGGTCAGCGGCTGGGACTGGAAGCTGCAGGGGCAGCGCGGCCGCGACGGCGAAGTTTACGCCAGTGTTGCCCCTTATCTGAGCAAGGCTTTGCGCGAGAATAGCGGCCTCAAGGTGTTCGTCGGCCAGGGCTGGTATGATTTCGCCACCCCCTTCTTCGGCGCGGAATATGCGATGAGCCGCACCGGCTTCGATCCCGCGCGGATCCAGTATCATTATTATGATGCCGGCCACATGATGTATGTCCGCCCCGATGACCTGCGAAAGTTGAGCGCGGATATCCGGGCGTTCATCTCGCAGCGATGATGATGCCGCCCGCCCGGAAAACAGCCGGGCGGGCGCTGTCTTCGCCTGCGAGACCATCCATCGCCATTCCTGCCCGCCTATAGGCATTTCACACGAATATATCCGCTGCCGCCCGTCCGATAATATGTCTTCCAGAACAAGGGTCGCTTTGTCTTTTCACAGGGGCAAGGGGCGTTGGCGCGACAATCGGACCATGCAGGCTCAAGCGGGCGATCGTTACGCGCTGCGATGCTGACGGCGCTTCTCGCAACCGTCGCACCGTCGCAAGTCCGCGCCCAGGAAAGCGCCGACCTCTCCCCGCTCGCACATGGTTCAGGCGAAACGGCATCGCCTGCCGCCCTGACCGTGAACGAGACCATCTCCTTCGATCTCGCCAGCCTCACGCCGGAAAAAAAGCCGGAAACCGAACTGCCGGACAGTGTCGGTCCATCCATCGTCGTCGATACAGATAGCCCGGCTGTAATCGATCCCGACCGCTATCGCTCGCTCGGCAACCGGATGGCGGCGGCCAAATGGGAAACATTGGGGCTTTTCGCCTATATCACCGCGACCCAGGCCTATTGGACCGACGACACGACATCCTTTCACTTCAAGGATGAAGGATGGTTCGGCAAGAACACCAACAATCTTGGCATCGACAAGCTGACGCACGCCTTCAATGCCTATCTCTTCGCCGAATTTCTGGGCGCGCGCATCGCCCGCAAGACCGGCGACCGGGCAGCGGCCGCCTTGCCGGCCGCCCTGCTGTCGACCGCGCTGCAATTCTACGGCGAATTATGGGATGGGCATAAGAGCGACAGCGGCTTTTCCTACCAGGATATCGCCTTCAATACTGCCGGTGCCGCTTTCTCGGTGCTGCGTCACACCGTACCGGGGCTGGAGGAGAAGCTGGATTTCCGGCTGATGATGGTGCCCAATTCCAACGTCTACAGCTTCAAGGGGAAGCGCCATTATGAACAACAGCATTTCCTGCTGTCGCTTGAACTGGCCGGGTTCAGGAAATTGGAGGCCACCCCTTTGCGGCTCGTCGAATTGCAGGTCGGCTATCGCGGCAAGGATTTCACCCTTGCCGACCGCGCCGCCGGCATCCCCCCTAAACGCGACATTTTCTTCGGCGTCGCGCTCAACATCAAGCACCTCTTCTTCCGCAACAGCCGTTCGCGCGTCAGCCGCATGATCGGCAGCGGCCTCAACTATTTCCAGCTCCCCTATACGGGCCTCTATGATTATTACTGAGCCTTGCCGCGCGCGCCGGCCAGCACCGTAACAATCCCCCTTTAACGCCCGTAAAATCCCCTTATGCTCCTGCCCAGCAAGGGAGATTCAATCATATGCGCCACGCGCTCACGGCCTTTCTGGCCGCTGTCAGCTTTTCGTCCATCGCCGTCGCCCAAACCCCGACTGCACCGCCGCCGGCTCAGCCGGCCATGGTCCAGCCTACCCCAACGCCGCAGAGCGAACTGCCTGGCCTGATCGCCAGGGACATGGAGGGGCTGATGACCCTCTATCGCGACCTGCACGCCAATCCCGAACTTTCGCTGCAGGAAGTGAACACCGCCGCCAAGCTGGCCAAGCGCCTGAAAGCGATGAAGTTCGACGTGACCGAGAAGGTCGGCGGCACCGGCGTCGTCGCGGTGATGAAGAATGGCTCGGGCCCCGTCCTCCTCATCCGCGCCGACATGGACGGCCTGCCGGTGGTCGAGCAGACCGGCCTCGACTTCGCGTCCAAGGTCCGCACCAAGACGCCCGAAGGGGTAGAGACTGGCGTGATGCACGCCTGCGGCCATGACACTCACATGACCGCCTTCATCGAGACCGCCAAGCTGCTGTCCAGCCAGAAGGACAAGTGGAAGGGCACACTGGTGATGATCCTGCAGCCGGCCGAGGAAGTGGGCAAGGGCGCCCGCGACATGCTGGAGGACGGGCTCTACACCCGCTTCCCGCGCCCGACCCATGCCATCGCCTTCCATGACGCCGCCAATCTCCAGGCCGGCGTCGTCGGCTATACGCCGGGCTATGCTCTCGCCAATGTCGACAGCGTCGATATCGTGGTGAAGGGGCTGGGCGGCCATGGCGCCTATCCGCAGACGACCCGCGACCCGATCGTGCTGGGTTCGCGCATCGTCACCTCGCTGCAGACCCTGGTCAGCCGCGAACAGGATCCGCAGGATCCCGCCGTGGTGACCGTCGGCAGCTTCCAGGCCGGCGCCAAGCACAACATCATCCCCGACCAGGCGCTGCTGCTGCTGACCGTGCGCAGCTATTCGGACGAGACCCGCGCCAAGCTGATCAAGGGGATCGAGCGGATCGCCCGTGGCGAGGCGATTGCGGCGGGCGTGCCCGACGACAAGATGCCGGTCGTCAGCGTCAAGGACGAGTTCACGCCGTCGACCTATAACCCGCCCGAATTTGCCGAACAGATGGGCGCGCTGCTCAAGGGGCATTTCGCCGAGGGCCGCGTGATCAAGACCCCGGCGGTGATGGGCGGCGAGGACTTCGGCCGCTTCTACCGCGCCGACAAGTCGATCAACAGCTTCATCTTCTGGGTCGGCGGCGTGCCGGCAGACAAGATGGCGGCGGCGCAGGCCGGCCAGATCACCCTGCCCTCGCTGCACAGCCCGTTCTGGGCGCCGGAGGCCGACAAGGTGATCGCCACCGCCAGCGAGGCGATGACCGTGCTCGCCATGGATATCCTGAAGAAGGATTGAGCTTATACGCTGGCTGCGCAGCGACGCCGATGGACCTCCATCAGCGCCAGCGCGGTCAGCGCCACGCCCAGCCCCAGGATCATGTCCACCAGATAATGGGTGCCCTCGACCGGGGTCGACAGCAGCATCGCCGCGTTGAGCGCGACGATCGGCCAGCGCAACGCCGCGATCCGCCAGCCAGCCGCGATATACAGCACCGCCGCCGCCGTATGGAAGCTGGGCGCCGACACGATGCCGCGCAACTGCCCCAGATCGATGGCATGGACCGCATGCGTCCGCAGCGCCGGGATCAGCCCCTGCTGCCACAGCTCGCTTTCGGGCATGTAGCGGATCGGTTCGTGCCACAGATAGGAAAAGGGGCCGACCGCCGGCATCAGGCTGAACAGGATCAGGGTGATGACCGCCGCCAGCCAGAAGGTGGCGATGAA
>JAESGL010000631.1_pt1 | contig 11854 bp, 10 predicted proteins | sample 9269711 | NCBI WGS metagenome assembly JAESGL01 (sample SAMN14515918, study PRJNA621676) | algae metagenome | isolation source: Kastovskya adunca ATA6-11-RM4 and co-occurring heterotrophs from soil and... | place: Chile: Atacama Desert | collected 2011-06-27
TCAGCGCCTCGTATCGGTCCGAAAGATCAAAGAAACCCGGCTGTACTGCCATCTCTGCCTCCGCTGTCGCGTACCGGCAGTGAATCACCTCAAGCCGTCAGACGCCACCGGTTTTTCGAGGTGTCCAACTGGTCGCGATAGGTCAGCTGCAGCAGGGCCATCGGCTTGCGCCTGAGGCTATGGATTGAGGTGGTCCCGCCGTCTTGGACAGTTTGGCGGCTAAGTTAAGCTAATCCCGGTTGTCGTTCACGCCGCCTGTTTGATCATCAGATCATGGGGGGCATGCCCCCCATGATCTGATTGCCCGATCCGCCGATAGGCCTCGATCGGGGTTTTCCCAGCCAGGCCCGAGTGCGGACGCTGGGTGTTGTAATAGGTGATCCAGCGCCCAAGGCGAGCTTTCAACTCCGATCCGGTCTCGAAGGCGTGGAGATAGCCGCATTCGTACTTCAGGGATCGCCAAAGGCGTTCGATGAAGACGTTGTCCATCCACCGGCCCCGCCCGTCCATGCTGATGCGAACCTCGGCCTCGCGGAGCACAGTAGTGAAGGCCTGCGACGTGAACTGGCTGCCTTGGTCGGTGTTGAAGATCTCGGGCTTGCCGTAGCGAGCTAGCGCCTCCTCAAGCGCCGCGACGCAGAACCCTGCATCCATCGTTTTATCGTCGTCTTCATTCCCGTACCAATCCATCAGGCCGGGATTAGCTTAACAGCCTGTCCAGAAAAGCGGGACCACCTCACAAGTTTTGCGGGACAACCAAATGGGAACGGCTGCGCGAGTTTGTGCCTGACGATCGCGAGGGTAACCGCAAACTTCATAGTGACGAGCGATTGCGTCTCCACGCCTTGCGTGGTTGGCGCGATCTGCCGGAAAAGTTCGGTTCCCGTGGGCTTCGTCAAACTCGCCAGCATCATGCTATGGATCAAATGATTAATTCGTCACCAACTTAATACCGCAGCGGTGAAATGCTGACGCATCATGCCCTGGAAATGTGCAATCACCGCATCAGCCTAACCAAAGTTCGATGAGCCGGGCTCATTGAACTTCGATATCAGGCCGCAAGGCATGCCAAATATGTCTGCATTGGCTGCAGGGTGTCGCAGGCAGGTTTCTGGAAGAGATAGCCGAAATATCCATCCTCTCCAGTTGGCGCTGTGCTATCCAACAATTGGTCTGGTTCCACGATCGGAAGAAGTATGCAGGGTTCGATGGGCTTGAAAAGCTCAGGCAAACAATAGGTCACAAAAGCGCCATACCAAGCGAATTCATAGGGGCTAAAAGCGAGCAGGCCACAAAAATTGGTGTAGCCGAAATCTGCAGCACGTTTTTCGAGAGCCAGACAAATATTCGAATCGAATATACCATTGCACCCGATATAATGATATTTAAGCTCGTCAAGCTGCGATGTGAAATGTTCATCAATAGCATCAAATGCCACACCGGCTGAAACAAGGTTACCATTTAACCAGCATTGCTCGCCCGTATCGATAAAGTGTTGATTTATTTCTTGTCTATTCAATGGACGCGCCGTCGTGCACAAAATCCCCTCACGAAACATAGCCGCGCTAAAGTCGAACGGCTTCGTGAAGAACTGAGCAGAATCGCACGTCAAGTAATGACGTGACAAGCCCAACTTGGAAAAAGCCAATTTGACAACCTGCTGTACATGCCAACCGTCAAAATGGGCAGGTGGAATATTTCCAGTTTTCTCCAAAACCCAATCTTCATACAGGATTATGGGGAGTTTTTCGATAAATCCAACAATATAAGCACTATCAAAAAGTTTTGCGAATAATTCCTGATCATGCCTTGGTATAACAAGGTAGAAGGGGACATAAGGCTTAACAAAAGAAAGGTAAGATCCAAATAATATGACAGACCAATGGGCGTCATTGGCATAGCTCTTGTTCAAGAGGGCATAGTCTCGATCGGCGTCCCGTTCCGCGATCCGGACCCCTTGGAAGCTCAGCCGCGTATCTTCGGCAACCTTCAGGCGGATCTCAAGGTCACTGACGTCCTGCGGTATATGCAGAGAGAAAATCGTGATGAGGCCATGTCCAGCCTGTGTCTTTATGTCAGTTTTCACAAACTGGTGCAGGCCGGCATTGCTGACGACGTCCACAACCACACCCGCTCCCGCTTGCTCCACCTCGCCCAGGACGGCCACGGTGTAGATGCCGGCTTTAATGGCACGATAGGGGCCGCAAACCAGAAAGCCGGATGTGCCAGTCGTTTGTATCGATTGCTGACCTCGTTGGCCGTTCAGGATGAAGCTTTGGTAGTCATCTACGGTCAAGTGAATGGTGTCACCGGGAGAACTGTCCCCTGCTGGGTCCGGCATTATCATCTCCAGAAAAGCCCCGCCCTTGGGAGCACGCATTTTGGCTGCCATGCCGAAAAAATGACGAATTTACAACCAGACATTCCTGCTCTGCCAACTCCACAGAAAGCGCGAGGCACCTCTACGACCCAATTTTGAAATTCAAGATGCAATAATGGGCCGAAGATACGCCCTTTGACGGATATCGGGAAAGGAAGGGACGCGAAGCTGGGGATATGTTGGCCATGACCCCTTGCAGGCTGCGCGGCCCACACATGGTGGGATAGGTCCCTGAACTACTGTTGAGATTGTTGCGCTCTATAACCATCGGCCCTGTCAGTTTGTCCACGTTCAACGCCAGCATCGCACCGCGCACGACATTACCTGTGACGCTGCCTCCAAAGGCCGGCGCATCGTACCAGGGCGCGGACCCGATCATGATTCCGAAGCCGCATCGCCGTTCCGGCCCGCAGTCGATCCTATTGCCGGTCACACGGGTGCCGGTGTAGTCGCCGCTCGTCGCCTTGGGCCAAGCTTGCAACATCAGTTCGGCAAAGGATCCGCCACCTGCCCTAGCGCTGTGGCTGAACGGTTGTTGCTTACGGTGCAGTTGATGCAGCCTCCGAAGATCAGTTGGACATCGGTATTGTCGTGGAAGCGGTTGTCCGTCACCTGAAACCCGTTGCCGGAATGAATGGTCAGGCCATCAGCCCATCTCGACTGAATATTGTGCGTGCCGTTGCTGCTGAAGAGGTTGTTGCTGATTAAGGCATCGTGGCCGCCGCCATATTCCAGCGCGGTATAGCAGCCCATGTTGCGGAAAATGAACCGAGTGATCGAATTTTCACTGCCGTTGATCCTCAATCCACCCGCCAAAGCTCTTTCCTTGTCGGATGAACAGCGTCTGGCGGTAAGGGCGGGATCGCTCAGCCTTGCCCCCTCGAATATCAGTCGATCAAGCCGCACGTTGCTGCTGTTGATGTCGAATGGCATGACCGCCCCAGCCCCACCGTCAGGGCGAATGGAGAAGTGGAGAACCGCACATCGCTTCTCGTCCGCAAAGCAGGGTGGAGCGGCATCGCCTGAATCCTGGGTTCGCAATATGACGGGACGCGTGATCCGAACCGGTGTCGCGATCAGATACTGGCCCGGCGGCAGGGCAATGGTTCCCCCCGCAGGCGTTTGGTCCAGGCAGGCCCTGAAGGCCGGTCCTGCGTCCTTTTGCGAACCGGCAAAAGCTTGAATGCTGGCACACGGGCCGCGATCTGCAGGTTCTGTAGATGCAGTCCGAGCGCTACCAGAGGCAAGAAGCGCTGGCAGAAGCAGTGCGGCTCCGATAATCGCCAATTGGACACGGCAATAAGTCAACTTTCCAGACTTGCGGGATAGCGAGCGCTGGGGCAGGAGACGATGAGGCACGATGTTACCTTTTGGTTTCTGCATGGAGCATGACATGCTGTCGAAAATATTGAGTACGGGTCAGAAAGTGAATTATCGTCGTAAAGGTAATCAATGTCGTGCGGCACGGGATTGGCCCGGTGCGGTCAATGCCTACACAAAACATCTTGCCGAAAATAACGCCGATCAGCAAATATGGGTTCAACTGGGCCATGCCTGGAAAGAGCAGGGACAACTGGAGGAAGCTGCCAACGCTTATCAGACCGCGGTCAATCTGGACATAGATGACGCAGATGCGAACATTCATCTCGCAGACATTCTGCGCCGCTTGGACCGGGGTGGGGAGGCGCTTGCCGCCTATGAGCGGGTGAACGCCGTCGCGCCCAATGCCGAAGCTATCCGCAATATCCGGTTGCTGCGCCAGGACAGCAAGGCGACCAGCGCGCTGGAACTCGGCGAAGGAACGGTCTTTTTCGCGATCCAGGATCTATTCGGCTATCTCAAGGCGCATGTGACTATGTCCGGCATTCAGCGCGTCCAAGCCGGCATCGCGCTGCACGCCATTCAGGATGCGGCTGTTGATGTTCGTTTCATCCTTGGCAATGCGGTCGAAAGCACACTGCCGCCCGGCGAGTTCTGGATGGTCGACAATGCGCAGGTTCTACGGATCATCAAATATGCATCGGGCAAACAGGTGGATCACGATACCCTGCGCGCGCTGGTGATGACGTGCGAGGATGCGGCCGAACGCGTGCTGCCGCTGCAGGGAAGTACGATCATCCTGCTGGGAGCTTTCTGGGGTCTTGGCAACAGCGTCGGAGATTTCATCCGTTCCAAGCGAAACGGTGTCCGGATTGGTGCCTATGTATACGATATCATTCCGGTAACACATCCGGAATTCTGCGATGAAGCGCTAGTTACTGATTTTTCGATGGCGATTTGCGAACTATGCGCGGTTGCCGATTTCATACTGACCATTTCCGATGCCTCGCGGCAAGCTCTGGGCGAATTTATCACGAAGAATGGCGGTCGCCAGATTCCGATGATGACGGTGCCGTTAGCGCATCATCTCACGCGTACGGCCGACGATGAAGTAGAATGGCCCGAGCAGTTGCGACGAGTGAAGGGCAAGCGCTACGTCGCTTATGTTTCGACCATAGAAGGCCGCAAAAATCATCTTTATGTGGTCAATGTCTGGCGGCGGCTGATGGCCGAAGGAATCGATGTTCCCGATCTGGTTTTCGTCGGACGGCATGGATGGAAGATCGGCGCGTTGACGGATGTGCTCAACGCTACCCATAATCTTGATGGTCGGCTGCACATCGCACACAATTTGTCGGACGGCGAACTGAATGCGGTTTATGAGAACTGTGAGTTTTCGGTTTTCACCAGTTTCGTCGAGGGCTGGGGATTGCCGGTAGGCGAAAGTCTATACCACGGCCGCCCCTGCATCGCGTCGGATACTTCGTCTATCCCGGAAGTGGGTGGCGCCCTTGTGGATTATGTCGATCCTTTCAACATCACACAGGGAATAGACATTTTCCGTCGGATGATCACCGATAAGGCGTATCGGGATGGCCGCACAAAGATGATTCAGGATAATTTCGCGCCTAGGACATGGCATGATGTCGGCGCGGACTTCATTGAAAAAGTCAAGATATATCAGAATATTGAAATCACGCCATTCAAGTCAAACCTTGCCGAAGGAAGCTCGCTTTCCTTCAAGGTTATTGCCGGAAGCACCGTCGATACCGGAAGATATTTTCATCTCCCCAAGCGAATATTGATAGATTCTTCATTTCTTTACGCTCCGGAAGATCATGGCATCTGGTTGCGGGGGCCAAAGCCATCCTTCAGCATACCAACCGATATGGCTCCGGGCTCATCCGTGCTGGTATATCTGCAACTTTCCACGGCACCGGGCTCTGCCGATTGTACGCTGACCTTGTTCGATGCCGTTGCAAGTGAAGAAATGAAGTCAATCAGGATGTGGGACGTCAGCCATGGTCAGGTCATCAGGCTCATGGCCAAGGTTGATGACGAGGGGACTATCCAGCTCAAGATGGATGTAAAAGGATCCTATCCAAGATATGAGAATGACCGACGTGACTTTGTCGTAGGTCTGCGCGCTGTCGGCTATGCGAAACCGGAAAATCTTGCGGCGCGCCAAGAGCTTTACGAAGCCATGAGCTTGGTGGATCTGGCATCCTGACGCATCGAAGGCTCTGGTCGAGGCGTAGATGCGTGACAATGGACCGGAATGTACCGGTTTGCATCGATGGACGGTTGTTGAACGACGGAGGGGCCGGTACGGGGGTGGCACAATATGCCCGAACCCTGGTATCGGCCCTGCGCTTGGCGGGCAGGCCGCCGATGATCCTTGATGACGGGGGATCGCACGCTCGCCGGTCAGATTATGACAAGCGCATGGTAGCGCTGCGTCCGTGGCCCCGCAAAGCGGTAGCGAACGCGAAAGGATATTGGGCACGCGATATCTTTCGCGAAGCGCATGTGTTTTTTAGCCTCTACAAAAAGCCGATGCCCATTGACTTACCGGGCCAGCCTGGCGTCATGCACTGGACCTATCCGCTGCCGATGCGGATACGTGGCTGGCGCAACATCTATACCGTCCATGACGTGATGCCGCTTGATCCCGGCGTGCCGACCCCTGTCAACGGTCTTCGATTGCGAACCATATTGGACATGCTGCGGGCTGATGGGGGTGATTTTGTGACGGTATCGGAAGCCGCACATGCGCAGATTACGGCCGCGATGGGTTGGCCAAAGGACGAAGTGATACCCTGTCATCAGGGTGTCGATGTCGCAGGAATGGAGCAAGGCACGCTTCCTTCCGGGCTTAAGTCTGGCGGCTATCTCCTCTATATCGGCGCCGTCGAGGCTCGCAAAAACCTGACAGGTCTTCTGGAAGCCTATCGTTTCAGCGGGTTGAGAACACCGCTCGTAATTTCCGGGCCTGACGGCTTGGATGCGACGTATATTGATGCCCTTATTCAGGCAACTCCCGGCGCAATGCGACTGGGCCTCCAGGCACGTGATACGGTTCTTCAGCTGATTGCAAATGCAAAAGCTCTGATCCTCGTATCATTGGCCGAAGGTTTTGGAGTGCCCGTCGTTGAAGCAATGGCATTGGGCACGCCTGTTCTTTCTTCCAATGTCCCGGCACTGGCGGAAATTGGCGCGGGAGCGACGCTACAGGTCGATCCGCTTGATCCCGCGCAGCTGCGCGACGGACTGATCGCTATCGATAGTCATCTTTCATTGCGTGATGAGCTTATTGCGCGCGGACTTCAAAGATCCCGATATTTTGAATTGGAGCCCTATGCACAGCGGCTTTTGAAACTGTATGGGATGGCATGACTGATACGGTATCGGCGGCTATGCGCATTGGCGTTGATGGCTATAACCTGGCGTTGCCGCAGGGAACGGGTGTCGCAACCTATGGGCGTAATTTGGCAGGGGCTATTGCGGAACTGGGATATCCCGTCGATTTGCTGTTTGGAGTTAACATACCCCGCAAGGTGAATGACGATCTGCGGGAATCTCTGTTTTTCGGCCAATTGGGAGCCGATCCGCCCCATGGCCTTAGCATGCGCCGACGGATGCGCCGCTGGCGTGTGCATCCCTTTGCTCATGATATGATCGAAATTCCTGTCACAGGCCGCACAGTGGCATCGGAAGGCGGTCACCGGCTGCCGCCATTTGACCGTCTCTTCAACCGGGCAGAGCTCTACGATGTGTGCGCTCGGCACTTTCGCCGGTACAGCAAATTTATGACGGTCCGAATGCCCGATCCACCCGCGATCATGCACTGGACCTATCCGCTGCCGATCCGGTTGGCAGGCGCCCGCAACATCTACACCCTGCATGACCTGGTTCCGCTGCGTTTGCCGCGCGCCAGCCTTGAAGACAAGCGCTACTATGACAGGCTGGTGCGGGCTTGTGTCGCGCAGGCAGACCATATTGTTACCGTATCGGAAAAGTCGCGCGCTGACATCATTGATCTGATGCAGGCCGATCCTGAAAGGATCACCAACTGTTACCAGGCTAGCGACATGTCTGCGCTGCGCGATCCCGGATCGTTGCCCAATCGCCTGCACCAGCTTTTCGACCTGGAGATGAAAGAATATTTCCTGTTCTTTGGCGCGATCGAACCCAAGAAGAATCTGGGGCGCGTGATCCAGGCGTATCTGGAATCGAATGTCGATACGCCGTTCGTGATCGTAGGAGCCGAGGCCTGGCATGCCGATCGCGAACTGAAGCTGCTGGGCAATGCCCATGGCCGCAAATTGCCCGGAGTCGATCGTATCCGCCGCATCGACTATGTGCCGCGAACCCTGCTGACAGACCTTGTGCACGGGGCGAAGGCCTGTCTGTTTCCGGCGCTGTATGAAGGGTTTGGTTTGCCCGCCCTGGAAGCTCTGGCTGCCGGCGTTCCGCTTCTGTCTAGCACAACTGGGGCTCTGCCCGAGGTGACGGGCGAGGCGGCTTTAGCAGTAGATCCTTATGACATCGACGCCATAGCGCATGGCATCAGACGCTTGGACATCGATGATGCCCTGCGTATCCGGCTTGCGGCCGAGGGGCTAGTCCAGGCAGACAAGTTTTCCCTTTCCACCTACGCCGGACGAATTCGCCAACTTTACCATGGGATCGCCAGACGCTAGGCGCATGGAAAGAAGCAACCTGAAATGAAACTGCCCTGTCGCAGCATTGGAGTAATGTCATGTACGTAAAGTGCCGGGGGCTGTTCATTCGCCCGCACCTGATTCTGCTGGCTGCGACGGCATTAAGTGGCTGCGCAACATTGCCTCGCAATGGGCCGACCGGCAGCCAGATTGAGCAAAGCGCTAAGCAGAACACGATCGGCTTCCAGATCGTCGATATCAATTCTAGCAACATCGGCGCATTGTCGGCGATGTCTAACTCCTCCGGGTCGCTTGCTGCACTTGCTGCAGGTGGAGAGATCGATCAGATTGGTCCAGGGGATGTGCTTTCCATCGAAATTTATGAAGTAGGTGTTACGCTATTTGGTGGCCGAGCGACCATCGGTACTGCCAATGTGTCCTCCAACGGCGATGCTGGTATCTCTGCTCAGAACGAGACACTCGGCGGCAGTGGCATCATTGTGGATCGAGACGGGAATATCTCGTTGCCCTATGCTGGTACCATTCCAGTAGCAGGGCTGACCACGACGGAGGTCCAGGATCGGATTGTAGCGAGATTGCGAGATAAATCGCAAAGTCCGCAGGTTATAGTGTCTCTGCGCCGAAATAGCGCTAATACGGCGGTTATCATGGGGGATATCGCCAGCCCGGGGCGCCTCCCATTGACGTTGGCACGAGAACGTTTGCTCGACGCGATTGCCGAAAAGGGCGGAATTAGCCGCACCGTGCAAACAGGTTCTTCGACGGCGACTGGGACTGGCGCTCAAGATGTCGTCGTTCGCTTTACCCGGCGTGGTCATGTCGCCGAGCAATCGCTCGACAGCATCGTAGCCGGTTCGCCCGACGATCTCGTACTTTTGGGGGGGGACCGGATTGAATTGATCCGTCAGCCTAGAACCTTCACCGTCTTTGGAGCGCTTGACCGGATATCTCAGATCCCGTTTGAAAGCCGCACTTTGACTCTTGCCGAAGCGCTAGCGCGCGCTGGCGGCCCCAATGATGGACGTGCGGATCCAAAATCGGTGTTCGTTTTCCGATTAGTACCAGCAGGCGGGCTTGAAGGAGGACAGCAGGCCCCGCAGACTCCAGTCGCCTATCGGATCAACATGATGCAGGCGCAGAATTACTTTCTGGCACAGCGTTTCGTGATGAGGGACAAAGACATGATTTACATCGGCAATGCGTCGGCGAATCAGCCTCTTAAGGTTATCCAGGCTTTTGGGCAGCTATTCTCTCCAGTGGTCGCGGTACAAAACGCAACGCGATAGAAGAAAGAAAAAGGCCCGGCAGATTTGTTGCCGGGCCTTTTTTTATTCATGCGGCGTGTTCTTTAACACCTGCGACGAGCAGCCAACCGACACCATATACAAGGACCAAAGCGAGGAAAGCTGTGATCACAGTTTTAGTGCGCTCTGGATATAGCGCTTTCACAGGCATGTTTGCATCGACTACTGGAACGACAAACAACTGCTGTCGACGGGCATCGTCCTGCGCCCGCTGCAGTGACGCTGATGCCAGCTCCAGTTGTTTGCCGGCCATTTCCTGTCGGACCTTGATACCTTCATAGGCGCCTAACCCCGCCGCGACGTTCCCGGGTCCATTAGAGAGTTTGGACGTTTCAGCGGCCACCTGACGGGACAAGGCTGCAACGCGGTGGCGAAGCGCCACGAGTTGCGGGCTGTTAGCACTGACCACAGATGCCACGGACGCTTCTTGAGCGCGCGCGACGGCAAGTTGCCCCTGAAGCTCGGACACGAGATCCGTTCGCGATGCGCCGGTGATCTGAGGATTGAAATCTCTCTCGTTCCGGCGGAACTGGGTAATCTGCTGCTGCACTTGCGACAGATTAGCTTCAGCTTCCTTGACGCGCCGCTCAGACATCAGGATTGCGTTAGCATAATTGCGCTGATTGAGCGTGTTGACCCGATCTTCGCTGAGCTTCAGCAATTCCTGGATGATGCGATAAGCATCCTCAGGGCGGAAGCCGCGAACCTTCAAGGTCGTAACACCGGTTTCGGTGCTTACGTCGACGTCGACCTTGCCCTTGAAATATTTCTCAAGCTGCTCGGGAGTGGGGTTGGCGAACCAAAGACGCGAGATCAGATCGGCTTCGGGCCGACGGAAGCGCTGGCTTAGACCGATCCGAGACTCCAGGGCGTCTACCGCATCATGCGATTCCAGGTAATCTGCAACCAACATAGCGTCACGCTCAGAAGAAGCTCCGCCAACCATCGTCAAGGCTTGGCTCAAGCCGCTTGGTGCCGGAGCGGTTGTTTCCGACGTCCGGACAACGAAATGGGCCTCGGATTGATACTGATTAGCCGCTATCAGATAATAATATATCGCTACTAGAGCGGTTGGAAGCAGCACAATCAGACACCAGTTGCGATGCTTGCGCAGCCACCCGATCAGCCGAGACTGAACCGTTGGGGATGAGTGATCCAAAGTTTACACCTTATTGAAGATGGATGCGACGCCGGGTCGCTTTGATAGATGCAAGCCCGCCATATGTCAGCAACAGGCAACAACCAGCGATATAAGGTATATCGACGTAGGTGTCTTTCGCTGTGTGAAACTGGCCATATCTTAAAAGTTCAAATATGGTTGTAAGTGGAAACCAAGTAAGCCACTCTTTGTATGGCTGAGGAATCCATGAAAGCTGATAGAATGCACCAGATATTGGCATCAAGACATACGTTATTGGGTGAACAAATCTTGCCACCAACTTATTGTCATGCGTCGACGCACATATCAAAAGAGAAATAGAAAAAGAAAACCAGAATAATAATATTATGCCTATTAGAAGATAATATAATCTTGCTGGAAAATCAGCGATGCCGAAGGCTATTGTCAGTCCAATTAATGCCGTAAAGGACATTAATGTGCCGACGGCTTCGAGTAGGCCGCGTGCCAGCATCATGTCGAAAATGGTCACACGCCGATGGTACAGAAGCGGCATATTTGATTCCAAAGCACCGTCCGCACGCGTCACCATGCCGCGAAACATGATGAAGAGTGTGTAACCGAGAATGGCGAATGGAACAGGGTGAATACCGCTATGAGGCAAACCATGGCCCATATGCAGCAAGGCAACGGCGCTTGCGAGGCTGAGAGGCTCCAGAAACACCCATAGATAGCCGATATTCTCGCGGCCATATCGAGTATGCAACTCGCGCATTAACAGCGCGCCGATAACATCTCCTTGGACCTTGAGGCCGCGCCAGAAGCCGCGATCACCCATGGATCCGGAAGTGTCTGAAATCATGTTCATGAGGGGCTTCTAACGTGATTTGGAGACCGATAGAACAGAAATTTAGCATGGTGGCGCCGGGTCGCGTCCGTCAACGTGGTGTAAATTCGGGTGTGGCCAGCGGGCTGCATTGTCAGGCGGCCTTGGGTGTAATCTGTAGCGGCTGAACCTCCTCGATTGTTGGTGTGGCAAGTGCGGCCA
>JAESGL010000632.1_pt1 | contig 11836 bp, 11 predicted proteins | sample 9269711 | NCBI WGS metagenome assembly JAESGL01 (sample SAMN14515918, study PRJNA621676) | algae metagenome | isolation source: Kastovskya adunca ATA6-11-RM4 and co-occurring heterotrophs from soil and... | place: Chile: Atacama Desert | collected 2011-06-27
GACCGCCAGCAGGCCAGCGGCTCGACCAGTGCCATTCAGTACCAAGATGCCGAGGGGAAATGGCACACCGAACTGGCGCGCGGCACAGATCGTCCGGAAACCGAGATTGAAGATGATTTGATAGAGCCGACCCGGAAGTAGGCCGGACGGTCGATGCAGGCGTCTACAATTTGTCGTGGAGGGCGGCAGGACCGTCCTCCAAAACATTTACCCTACGGTGCAGGAACTAAGCCGCAGTAGCTGGCATCGCCGATCCCTCGGCATCAAAGAGGTGCACCAGCTGGGGGTCGATATAGGTGGTCACTGTCGAACCCAGTTCTACATGACGTTGGCCTTCGAGCACGATGTTTACCGGCTGCCCATCCAACGTTGTCGCGTAGACCACCGTCTGGCCACCAAGGTTCTCCACGAGATCCACCCGCACATCGGCAAGCCGGACACCTGAACCTTCACCTACAGTGATGTGCTCGGGACGGACGCCCAAAGTCGCTGCCCCTGCAACCGATCGCGGCAGATCAACCAGGCTGCCGGCGGTCCGGAGCGAGGAGCCCTCGGCACTGGCGGTCAGGAAGTTCATCTTGGGCGAGCCGATAAAGCCGGCCACGAAGATGTTGCGCGGATTGTTGTAGAGCTCGAGTGGCGCGCCGGCCTGCTCGATGATGCCGGAGCGCAGGACCACAATCTTGTCGGCCATGGTCATGGCTTCGACCTGATCGTGCGTCACATAGATCATGGTATTCCCGAGATCATTGTGCAGCTTGGCGATCTCGACGCGCATAGCCACGCGTAGTTCCGCGTCGAGGTTGGAGAGCGGTTCATCGAACAGGAAGATGCGTGGCTCGCGCACGATGGCGCGCCCAATGGCTACGCGCTGACGCTGCCCACCCGAGAGCTGCTTTGGCTTGCGCTTGAGCAGCGGCTCGATCTTGAGGATCTCGGCAGCCCGCTGCACCCGCTTTTCGATCTCGGGCTTTGGCATCTTTGCCGTTTCGAGCCCGAATGCCAGGTTCTGATAGACATTCATGTGCGGATAGAGCGCATAGCTCTGGAACACCATGGCGATGCCGCGCTTGGCTGCCGGCACCTCGTTCATGCGCTGGCCATCGATCACAAGGTCGCCCCCGGTGATCGGCTCAAGGCCGGCAATCATGCGCAGCAGCGTGGACTTGCCGCAGCCCGAAGGACCCACAAACACGGTGAACTCACCCGGGTTGATCTGGAGATCGACCTCATGGATGACCTCAACATCACCATAGGCTTTGACGAGCTTGCGCAGTTCGATACTGGTTGCCATGTTGACCTCCTATGCGGCCCGGAACTGGGCGGGAACCCAGCTCTCGTAAAGCGGATGTCCCGGCCCCAAAGGCAGGGCGACGTCCTCGTGGGTCGTCGATGAATGGTAGAATGCCGTCACCAGTTCAAGCGAGCGGCGGGAGTCGGCGCTGGTGACCGGCAGGGGTGCTTTGCCGACGAGTGCATCATGAAACCGGGCCATCTGCGTCTCAAAGCGCGAGGGGACGTGCTGCCAGTCCTTGAGTAGCTCCTCGATCTTTGCTGCGGTTTCCTCGTTGCGAGCCTGGATCTTCCAGAGCTTCTCACCAGGATTGTAGGCCGCGTGATCACTTTCGATGGTGACATTCTCGAAGGCGAGGCGAATGCGGGTGGTGTCGTCGGCCGATCCCAGCGTGGCGGTGAAGCTCGCCAGGGCACCGCTCTTCATCACCAGCGAAGCTGTGATGGTGTCTTCCACTTCGATGGGGTTGACGCGGGTGGCGACGCGTCCGAACACCCGTTCGATGTCGCCCATGAGGTAGGTGAAGATGTCGTGCGGGTGGATGGCGTGCCCCATCAGGACGCCACCAAGTTCGGTTGCCCACTTGCCGCGCCAGGGCACCGCATAATAAGGCGCATCGCGCCGCCAAAAGGTCTCCACCGTGCCGGCGAACGGCTTGCCCGCAATGCCGGAGTCGATGATCTTCTTGGCCTGCTCGATGCCATTGCCGAAGCGGTACTGAAAGACCGGCATCAGCATGCCCTTGGAGACCTTCTCCTGGGCGATAACCTCATCGACCTCGGCCAGCGATCCGACCAGTGGCTTTTCGCACACCACGTGCTTGCCCGCTTTCAGCGCCGCCATGACCATGGAAAAGTGTAGTCCGGGTGGTGTGCAGATATCGATGATGTCGATATCATCCATGGCGAGCACGTCATCAAAGCTGGTCTCGCGGCGCTCGATACCAAACTCGTCGGCGATGGGGTACATGCGTTCACGGTTGAGATCGCAGAGCGCCAGAACCTTGAACTTGTCCGCATTGGGCTTGTAGCCCTCCACGATGTGCGAGCGGCCAATGCCGCAGCCGATGATGGCGACGTTGAATACCCGGCTCATTGTTCCCACTCCGTGCCCTTTTCAGCCAGCTGCTGCGCCGTCAGCGCGAGCTTCATGGCGTTGTAGCAGCGCTCCTGCGGCATGGCCGTCTCGGTGCGGTTGCGGACGTCGTCGAGGAACTGCCGGCCGAACGGCAGTTCGGTGCCCGAGCAGTCGACATGGCGCGGACCTTCATTGTTGACGATGAAGAGGTGGTCGGTGCCAGGACGGCCGGCGATGTCGATATATTTTCTGAGCTCGATATATCCTTCGGTGCCAAGGATCGTCAGGCGACCGTCGCCCCAGGTGGGCAGCCCCTTGGGCGTGAACCAGTCGACGCGGATATAGCCTGAGGTAGAGGCACTCTTAAGGTGCACGTCGCCGACATCTTGCAGGCCTGGCCGATGCGGGTTGGCGCGGTTGGCAACGCTGGCCGAGACCACCTCGGCGTCCATCGCATCGGAGAAGAACAGGAATTGCTCGAACTGGTGGCTAGCGATGTCGGTGAGGATGCCGCCATAGCTTTCCCGGGTAAAGAACCAGTCTGGCCGCGGATTATTGTTGAGAGCGTGCGGTCCCAGGCCCACCGTGTTGATCACCTGGCCGATCGCGCCTTGCTTGATGAGATTGCCGGCTTCCACCGTCGCCCGCACCTCGAAATGCTCGGAATAAAGCACAGAATAAATCCGGCCGGTCTCTTTCTGCACCCGCTTGATTTCTTCAAGCTGGGCAAAGGTCGTCATGCCGGGCTTGTCGGACAGGACGTCCTTGCCATGCTGCATGGCGGCAATGGAGATGGCCGCACGATCAGCAGGGATGGCTGCGGTCGCCACCACCGAGATCGTCTTGTCCTCGAGGATTTCCCTGGGATCGCTAACGCGCCTCGCTTCAGGGAACTTGGCGCTGAACTGAGCCGCCAGATCATCTTCGACGGCGTGAAAGGCCACGAACTCGGCGCCAGCGTCCTTGAGGCAGTTCACCTGCCCATAGATGTGGCTGTGATTGATGCCAATGGCGGCAAACTTGATGGTCATAGACTGTAGCCTTGAAGAAAACTTGGGGTCGGAACCGGCAGGGAGCGCTTGGACGCACCCTGCCGGATCGCGGAGGGAATCCTCACCGCTTCATTCCGGTCGTTGCGATGCCTTCGATAAGCAGTCGCTGGAAGAACAGGAAGAAGAGGAAGATCGGGACGAGGCTGAGCACGCTCATGGCGAAGAGGCCGCCGAAGTCGCTTTCACCCGTGGAGTCGGTAAAGGTGCGGAGCCCCAGCATCACCGTGTATTTGCGCATTTCGTTGAGATAGATGAGCGGCCCGAAGAAATCGTCCCACGTCCAGATGAAGGTGAAGATGGCGGCCGTCGCCAGCACCGGCATCGAGAGGGGCAGGATGATCTTCCAGTAGATGCGCCAAGGCGAACAGCCGTCCATTTGCGCCGCCTCATCCAGCTCGCGCGGCAGGCCACGGAAGAACTGCACCATAAGGAAGATGAAGAAGGCGTCGGCCGCCAGGAATTTCGGGATGATCAGCGGCAAGAAAGAGTCGATCCATCCCAGCTGCCGGAACAGCACGTATTGCGGGATCAACGTCACTTGATAGGGCAGCATCAGGGTCATCAGCATCATGGCGAACCAAAAGCCGCGGCCACGGAACTCCAGCCGAGCAAAGGCGAAGGCCGCCATGGAGCAGGCCAACACGTTGCCGCAGACCGATAGGCCCGCGATGATGAAGCTGTTGGTGAAGAACACCCCGAAGCTGGTGCGCAGTCCATTCCAGCCGCGAATATAGGAGTCGATGCTCCAGGCGGATGGGATGATGGAGGCCGAGGTGAATATCTCGTTTTCCGGCCGGAAGGATGCCGCCAGGAGCCACAGCAACGGATAGAGCATCGCCACGGAGGCAGCGAGCAACAGCGCATGGACGACAATCGACTTGATGCGCCGCTGGGTGGGTGAAATCTGCTGGCCGGTGACTACCGTCAGCCCTTGAGGAGCCTCAGTCGTCATAGTGCACCCAATACTTGCTAGTGAAGAAGGAGAAGGCGGTGAAGACGGCCACGAGAGCCAGCAGCACCCAGGCAAGCGCAGAGGCATAGCCCATGCGGAAGAAACCGAACGCCTCCTGATAGAGATAGAGCGTGTAGAACAGCGTCGAGTTGATCGGATTGCCAGTGCCGCCCGATATGATGAAGGCCGGCGTGAAGCTCTTGAAGGCTTCGATGGTCTGGATGATGGCGTTGAAGAACACTACCGGGGTCAGGAGGGGCAGCGTGATCTTGAGGAACTGCCGCCACTTGCTGGCACCGTCGAGGCTAGCTGCCTCGTACATGTCTTGCGGAATCTGCCGCAAGCCGGCGAGGAAGATGATCATGGGCGAGCCGAACTGCCAGATCGAGAGGATGATCAGCGTCCAGAGGGAATAGGACGGGTGAGAAATCCAGCTCGGGCCTTGAATGCCGACCAGCGCCAGAAGCTTGTTTACGAGACCGTCACCGGCAAAGATCTGCCGCCACAGAATGGCGATAGCGACCGAAGCGCCGAGCAGACTTGGTAGATAAAACAACGCGCGATACAGCGGCAGGCCCTTGATACCCCGGTTGAGCAGCATGGCGACGGCCAGCGCGAAGGCGAGCTTCAGGGGCACCGAGAAAATAACGAAGAACATGGTCACGCGCATCGACGCCCAGAATTTGGGATCGTTGGTGAACATGCGAATATAGTTGTCGGCGCCGACCCAGTCTGGCGACGTCAACAGGTCGAAATCGGTGAAGCTGAGATAAAAGGACGAAATGATCGGCCCGATGGTCAGCCCGAAAAAGCCGATGAACCAGGGCAGAAGGAACAGGTAGCCCGGCGCGTCATTCTGCCAAATGCGCGACCAGATTGAAGGGCGGGGCGCGGCGGTTTGTTCCGCCCCCGTCATAGTGGTGGTTCCCATCGCCATGGACTAGCCTCCCAGTCTGGGGGTGGAGACGACTGCGTCGGAAAGGGCTGTGCCGGCATCGGCCAGCGGAAGCTGACGGCGCAAGAAGGTCATGACGTCACCAAGAAAATCGTCGGAAACGAACTGCGCGCCCCAAGGCCAGGAGCGCGCAGTCTGGTTTTAGCTAGCCGCCCGGTTCAGGATGGCAGTGGCTTCGTCTACGAAGTACTGGCCAGCATCCTCTGGAGAGCGGGCGCCGAAGGCCACTTCCTGGCTCAGCGTACGCAGCAGCGAGATGTCGATCTCGCCGGCAGCGGCCGGCGGCGGCGGCGGCAGCGGCCCAAGCAGGTCGCCTAGGTTCGACACGAAGTTGAGCGCGATCTGGTTCTGCTCGTCCAGCGTTGGCGCAACAGCTTCTCGGACGCTCTGGGAAACCGGCACACCGCGCTCGACACCCAGGATTTTGCCAGCTTCCACGTCGTTCACGACGAAGTTGACGAAGGCGGCAGCCGCTTCGGGGTTGTTGTTGCCGACCGAGAAGAACATGGACGGCTTGCGGTAGTGACCCCCGCCAACGCCTTCGGCAAAGCGTGGGTAGCCGATCATATCCAAGCGGTCCTGCATGAGAGCCTGGTAGCCGACGAGCTGGTTGGAGTTGGACGGCATCAAAGCCGACTTGTTGAGCACCAGCATGGTGGTTTCCAGCGGGCCGGTATCGAGCGCCTGATCTTCAGGGCTAACGATCACACCGGCTTCGCGGAAGTCGTTCCACATTGTGAACCAGTTGGTCATGTCCTCAGCCGTGAAGCCGAGTTGCCCATCAGCGGTGTAGAGCGACTTCCCCTGCTGACGCAGCCAGTTGTCGAGCATCGGCTCGGTACCCGAGTTGTCGGGCATCATCTTCATCCCGTTACGGATATTGGCTTCCGCGAAAGCCTTGCCCTTCTCCATGATGTCATCATAGGTCCAGGCGCTGGTCGGTGGCTCGATGCCGGCCTCTTCGAAGGCTGCCGTGTTGACGAGCGTGGCGACGGTGTTAGCGCCGAGCGAGATGCCATAGAGCTTGCCGTTGACCTTGCCGGCCTCGAGCTGGTCTTCGTCGAAGTCGGAGACGTCCAGCACGCCGCCTACATAATCGTCCAACGGCGCAATGGCGTTACGGTTGGCGTATTCAACGATGTAGCGATAGTCCATTTGGATGATGTCGGGGGCGTTGCCGCCCGCAGTCTGGGTCGCCAGCTTAGGCCAGTAATCATTCCAGGAGAGGAACTCTCCCTCGACGTTGGCCTCGTCGTAGAGATCGGTCACCCGATAGGTGCGGTCGGCACGATCCTGGCCGCCCCAGAAGATCAGCCGAAGATCGGTACTCTGCGCCCAGGCTGGGACAACGCCAAAAGCGCCGACAGCGGCAAGCGCCGAACTGCCCATCAGAAACTGACGTCGATCGATACGAATTGTCATGTATTTTCCTCCCATGAACATGTGGTCTTCCCGGTGGGAACTTGTGCAACCAAGACAGCCTCCCCGCCGCTAAGTCACCAACCAGTTACAAGGCGTAGCATACAAGCTTGCAGCGAGCAACAATCTTGTATGGTAGCCCTGCCGTTCGAAATTCCTCTTGAGCTGCGGATACTTCGAGTCTTTTGCCCGATTGCGCCGCAGCGCTTTATCAACGGAGCTTGATCGAAGCAGAGCAAAAAGAAAAATACGAAATTGTCCACGCAATATAGATTATATCTATGGCTCACGCTTTTGCAGGAGAGGATCCATGGACAAGTTGCTGACGCAGTTTCTTGCAGTGGCAGAGGCCGGCAGCATTAGTGGCGCAGCAACGGCGCTGTTCGTCACCCAGCCAACGCTTACCTTTAACATGCGCAAGCTCGAGGAGACCATCGGCGTGCCGCTATTGGTGCGTTCCTCGCGCGGGGTCGAGCTCACGGCCTATGGCGAAACGCTCTACCAGAACGCCCGCCTCATGCGCCGCCTCTACGACAACACGCTCAAGACGATCGAGCACCAACGTGGTCGCACTGAGCAGGGCCTCTCCATTGGGTCCGGCTATTCCTGGTGGACGCTCTTTATCCGCGACATGGTGGTGGACTATTCCGGTCAATACCCAAGCGCCCGCATCCATGTGAGCCTGGGCAACCAACTCCGCTGCATGGACCAATTGCTCTCGGGGGATATATCCCTTTTCGTCGCGCATGAGATCGAAGGGCTAAACCGCAGCACCGGCGCGCGCTTCCTCCCGTTGAGCCGGGTTGGCCTTGGCTATTTCGTACGCGCGGGCCATCCACTCCTTACGCAATCTCGGTCCTTGAGCGAGATCGAGATCTATCCCGCTGTCACCAGTTCCATGCCCGAAATCCGGCACCAGCGCTTTTTCGAGACGTGGAGCCGGACAACGGCCGCCAGCGCGGCCTTCGATCAGGGCAAATATGCCTTTGCATCCAATTCACTCGCCGCCTGCCTCGATTATGTCGAGCGCACCAATGCGGTGCTCAGCCACACCGAGGTCATGGAGGCGGAGTTCCGCCAGCGCGGCCTGGCGCGTGTTGTGGTTACGGAGCCAACCCGGCAGAGCAATATTGGAATTTACGTGCTGGCGGAGCGCGCCGAAGACCCTCGCGTGTCCGAACTGATCGCCTGGTTGCAGCGCGCTGCGGAAAAGGTGTTGCCGCCGCTGAGCTGACTAGCTTGGCTTGGTGCGGAGATAGTCGAGCACCATCTGCACCGCCTGCGCTTCCCGCTCCTGCACCATCGCGACTCCAGCGAGATCACGGTCGAAGATCACCGAGAGCGTTGCCATGTTGGAGACATAAAAAAAGCCGAGCGCCGCAATGGAGATATAAAGCTGCACCGGGTCGACATCGCGCCGGAACACACCGGCGTCAGCACCCCGCTCCACAATGGTAGTGATCTGCCCAACCAGCGGCGAATGCAGCGCCTTGATGTCGGGCATGGTCTTCAGGAACCGGGCGTTCTCGATGTTTTCTGTGCCCAAGAGGCGGGGAAACCACGGATTGGCGAGGAAGTGCCGGAAGGTGAACCGCACCAGCCGGTCCATGGCCTGCACGGGGTCATATTGGTCAAGGCTCAAGGCCCGCTCGCCTCGCCGGATCTCGCCATAGGCGTCCAGCAGCACGGCGCGATAGAGGTCCTCCTTGTTGCCGAAATAATGGTAGAGCAGACGCTTGTTGGCGCCCGCTCGCTCGGCAATGGCATCCACCCGCGCGCCCTCGAAGCCCCGCTCGGCGAACTCGGCCCGGCCCGCGACGAGGATAGCCGCTTTCGTCTTGGCCGAATTGCGCGAGCGCTTGGGCGAACTGGGGTCAGCCTTTGGCTGCCGCGTCCGCGCCACCGCGACTGAAGATGGCTCTGACACGCCTGTTTACCGCCGGAATGGACATAAGGATGACTGTGAAAACGACCAGCGCAATAACAGCACTGATCGGACGGGTAAAGAATGGGCTCGGATCCCCATTGGTCAGCATGAGCCCGCGTCGCAGGTTGAGGTCCAGCAGATCCCCGAGGATGATGCCGAGCACCAGCGGCGCCATGGGATACTTCATTTCGCGCAGGATGAACCCGATAACGCCGAAGGCTAGCATCACATAGACGTCGAACATGCGCTGGGTGATCGCGAAGCTGCCCACCACACAGAGCACATAAATCACCGCCATTAGGCGCTCGCGCGGCACCCGCAGCACCTGTATAAAAAGTTTGGTCAGGGACAACCCAAAGATCAGATTAGCCAGGGTCGCCAGCAGCAGCATGGCCACGACCTGGTAGAGAAAGGACGGGTTCTCCACCATTAGCATCGGTCCTGGCCGAACGCCGTGAATATACATGGCGGCGATCAAGACGGCTGCGGCGGCAGATCCTGGCAGCGCCAGGGTCAAAGTGGGGATCATGGCCGCTGAGACCACCGCGTTGTCACCGGTCTCGGCGGCAATTAGCCCCTCCTGGCTGCCCTTGCCGAACTCCTCGGGCTTTTTGGACGCGCGCTTGGCCGCTGCGTAGGAGGTCCAGGACCCGACATCCTCACCAACCCCTGGAATAATCCCCACAAAGGTGCCGATGATGCCGGACCGAATGATCGTGCGCCAATACTGAAACACCTCGCGCAGCTTGGGCACCACGCGGTCATTGACCGCAGCTATAACGCCGCTGGAGTTGCGCTTCATCGAGGACAGGATCTCGGCAAATCCAAAGGCGCCCACCATGGCGGGGATGAGATCTACGCCGCCACCCAGTGCGGACACCCCAAAGGTGAAGCGCTGGTGAGCGTGCAAGGTCTCCATGCCGATCATCGCCACCGACAGGCCCAGTATACCAGCGATGTAGCCCTTGAGGGGCGTGTCGCTGCCGCTCATCTGGCCCGAGATGATGACGCCGAAAATGGCGAGCCAGAAAAACTCCCAGGTTCCAAAACGCAGCGCTGCCTCGGAGAGAAGCGGCGCGATCAATGCTAAAAAGAAGATGCCAACCAATGTTCCCAGCGACGAAGCCGTGGTTGCCAGGCCCATGGCGAGACCCGCCTTGCCCTGCTGCGCCAGCGGGTGCCCATCGAGGGCTGCGGCAGCATTGGCAGGAGTACCGGGAATGTTGAGCAGGATGGCGGTGCGGCTGCCACCATAGATCGCACCCAGATAGACGCACATCAGCGTCAAAATCGCCTGGTCCGGTTGCATCTGATAGGTCAGGGTTACCAGCAGCGCCACGCCCATGGTCGCGGTCAGCCCCGGCAAGATTCCAATGGTCACGCCCAGCAGCGTCGCCCAGATGACGTTGAACAGGGACTGGGGATTGAGAAACTGGGAGATGCCCTGCCCGAGCAGGATCAGGCCTTCCATGGTCGGTCCTTAAGGCAGTCGCACGAGGAAAATACGTTCGAAGACATAGTGAATGGCGATGCCCCCCACGAGAGCCACACCCAATGCCCAGGCTAGGCTGGGGACCAGCGGCTTGCGTGGCGAGGCGAAGTACAGCTCGAACAGGGCAATGAAAGCAAAGATGAAGAGCGCCGACGCTGCCCAGAACGGCAACCAGCCGACAAGAACCAGCGTATAGAAGAAGGTCAGCCCAAGAATTGCCCAGACGCGCCTTGCAGCGTCGGATGTCAGCGCCTCACCCAGACCGCCCCAGCCACCTGGTCCGGCGAGGCGCCAAGACCGCCAGGCCAGCAAGCTGCCGCACAGCACCAGTGCTACACTCAGGGCCATCGGTACGAGCCCAGGGATGGTCAGGGGATTGATGCGGCGGGCCTCCAACCGATCCATGGTGATGGAAAGGTAGAACATGACCACCCCCAGGCCGATGAGCACGAGAGCTGTCAGGAAGTCGGCACGTGCGCGGATCGCCTGCTCGCGCTGGTCGGGGAGTAACATTTGTCTGCCGCTGTCAGAGAGGTAGCGGCGGCAAGAATGCCGCCGCCATGTCGATCAATCGGTGCCGACTTCGGTCCGCGTTTCGCAGTCGATACCGATGGTCGAGGGATCGTTGGCCGCCTCGCCACGCGCAACCGAGGAGCACGCTTCGAGGATCACAACCGGCATGGCGCGCTCGCGCGCTTCCGCACCCATGGAAGGAGCGAAGACCGCGCCGAAGGTCTCGGCGTAGTTGCGCAGCTCTTCGGAGTTCATCACCTCTTCTTCCCAGATGCGGTCCATGGTGGCGACCACCTCGTCAGGCACGCCCGTGGGGATGAAGATGCCGAAATAGTCGGGGGCTAGCTCCATGTCGGGCAGCCATTCGGTAATCGGGGGCACCGGTTCGACGCCCTCGAGCACCAGTGGCTCGTCCGAGAGGACAGCCAGTGGTTTCAGGCGACCGCCGCGGATGAGTTCAGTCTGCTCCACGGCCAGCTGGGTGGTCACCATGGCCTCACCCGAAGCGGTCGCAATCGCCGCCGGGCCGCCACCGTCATAGGTGATCATGTTGTAGTCGAAACCGGCTTCGTCGGCGAGAGCCGCGATCGCGGTACCGCCCGAGGAGGTTATGCCCGCTGTGGCAACGGTGATATCTAGTCCACGCTCTTCGAGTGCTGCCAGCAATTCGCCGAAATCGTCGAACTCGCTATCGGCGGGTACGCTCACCACCGGCACATTGGCGACCGACAGATAGATGTGCCAGTCGTCGATGTCGGTGTCTTCGAGTAGCCCGCTCACCGCATAGGTGGCGTTGTTGGCGATGGCATTGGCTGTCCAGGTGTAGCCGTCACGCGGCGCGTTGAGCACTTCCTGGGTGCCGATGGCGCCTGACGCACCCGGCTGGTTGACCACCACGACTTCGACGCCGAGCGCCTCGGCCAGAATGGGTGCGGTGACGCGGGTCACCTGGTCGGTTGAACCACCGGCGCCCCACGGCACGATCAGATTGATCGGCCGGTCCGGCTGCCACTCATATTCCTGCGCGATGGTCAGTGACGTACCCAGGAGCAGCGCCGATGTGCTTGCTCCAAGGACAAACCGCATCTTACGATTCATCTTGATCCTCCCTCTCTATTGGCGGAGCCGGCTGTTGTTGTGCTCTGGCTCGCCAGG
>JAESGL010000633.1_pt1 | contig 11764 bp, 9 predicted proteins | sample 9269711 | NCBI WGS metagenome assembly JAESGL01 (sample SAMN14515918, study PRJNA621676) | algae metagenome | isolation source: Kastovskya adunca ATA6-11-RM4 and co-occurring heterotrophs from soil and... | place: Chile: Atacama Desert | collected 2011-06-27
GGCCGGACATGCCGGACGGCGGCGCCCGTCGCCTCAATCCTCCGCGATCAGGCCGTCCTGACGGGTGTCGCGCATCCGCAGATAGACGATCAGCGACACGCCGATCATCGCGGTGACATACCAGTAGAAGCCCTGCTCCCACCCGGACGACTTGAACTTCAGCGCCACCCACTCGGCGGTGCCGCCGAACAGCGTATTGGCCAGCGCATAGGGCAGCGCGACGCCCAGCGCGCGGATGTGCGCGGGGAACAGCTCCGCCTTCACCACCGCGTTGATCGAGGTATAGCCCGTCACGATGATCAGCGCGGCCATCACCAGCAGCCCGGCGGTGAACATGTCCTGCGTGTGCTGGAGCGCGGTGAAGATCGGATAGGTGAACAGCACCCCCGACACGCCGAACGCGATCATCAGCGGCTTGCGTCCGATCCGGTCGCTCAGCGCGCCGGCCACCGGCTGGAGCAGCATGAACACGAACAGCGTCACCGCGTTGATCTGCGTCGCGGCTTCCTTGCTGAAGCCGGAGGTGTTGACCAGGAACTTCTGCATGTAGATCGAATAGGCGTAGAAGGCGAGCGTACCCCCGGCAGTCAGCAGCATGACCAGCGCGGTTTCCCTCGGATGATGGCGCAGCAGCGCGAGGAAGCCCGATTTCGGTGCATCGCCCTTCTTGGCGTTCTTGAAGCTCTCGGTTTCCGCCAGCCCGCGGCGCAGGCGGAAGACGACGACCGCGAGCACCGCGCCCACCGCGAACGGAATCCGCCAGCCCCATTCCTCCAGCGCGGGCTTGCTCATCACGTTCTGGAGCAGGAGCAGCAGCAGGATCGCGAGCAACTGGCCGGAGATCAGCGTGACATATTGAAACGACGAGAAGAAGCCGCGCCGGTCCTTGCCCGCCATTTCCGACAGATAGGTCGCGCTGGCGCCATATTCGCCGCCCACCGACAGCCCCTGCATCAACCGCGCGATCACCAGCAGCGCCGGCGCCAGGACGCCAATGGTGGCATAGCCGGGCGTCAGCGCGATGATCAACGAGCCGGCGCACATCAGCGTAACCGACAGCGTCAGCCCCGCCTTGCGCCCGTGTCGGTCGGAATAGACGCCCATCACCCAGGCGCCGATCGGCCGCATGACGAAGCCGACCGCGAAGACCGCAGCGGCGCTCAGCAGCTGCGCGGTCTGGTTGCCGCTGGGGAAGAAATGCGGCGCGAAGTAGAGGGTGAAGGCGGCGTAGACATACCAGTCGAACCATTCGACCAAATTGCCGGTCGATCCGCCGATAATCGATTTCAGCCGCATGTTGGTCGTCGGTGGCGCGTCCTGCGCGGCGTAGGTCATGGGTTGGGTCGCCATCTCGTCTCTCCCAATGTCGTTCGAAGGCATCATCACAAGCGGAAACCGTCGGGCTGCGCGGGGGTGGCGCAGCGGGGATGGCAGACGCCCACCGGCACGACCGTGCGACGGGTGAAGCAGGGGCCATCACGGTGCGGGAACGCCATCATCCATCCTCTCGCGACCGACGTTTCGGTATGCCGACAGCATGATGCCGGCGGGACGATCGGCAAAATCCTCACGCATACGCGTTATTTTGCAGCAATATCAAAACTCTAGTCCATCCTTCGCCACCTTGCGACCGGCCATCTGTGCACGATTCCGCATGACAGCCACCGCAAAAGTGCAGCATCCTGCAACAATGCCGCCACGCCGCGCCCTTCCCCTGATACTGGCCTGCCTTGCCGCCGCGACGATCGGGCTGCTCGGCTGGCTCGCGGCGGCGGCGTGGCTCGACCGTTCGGCGATCGCCGATCTGCGCGACGAGGCGAGGCGCGTCGCGGCTCAGCAGAACCGGTTGTTCTCCAGCGACCTGCTGCCGTTCCGCCTGCTGCCGCTGGTGCTGGGCGAATATACCGACCTGGACGAGGCGCTGCGCCGCGGCGACACCGACGCGCGGCGACGGATGGACGGCAAGCTGAAGCTGCTGGCGGAGCGGACCGGCGCCCCCGTGCTCTACCTGATCGACCGGACCGGCCGCACCGTGTCGGCGTCCAATGCCGATACCGCGGAGAGCTTCGTCGGACGCGATTACCGGTTCCGGCCCTATTTCATCCGCGCGATGCAGGACGGCGCGGCGGAATATTACGCGGTCGGCAACGTCAGCGGGCGCCCCGGCCTGTTCCTGACGCGCCGGATCGGCGCCGCGGACGACCCGGCAGGCGTGATCGTCGTGAAGGTGGAATTCGACAAGCTGGTGCGAATCTGGCGCGGCGATCCCGGCCAGACCTTCATCATCGACGGGCGCGGCATCATCCTGCTGGCCACCGATCCCGCCGAACGCTTCCGCGTCACGCGCCCGCTCACCGCCGCAGCACGCGCCGCCATCGCCGGTGCGTCGCAATTCGGCGCGGCCCCGCTGGCGCCGACCCGCTACAGTTGGCGCGGCGACGCCACCGCGCGGGCGCCGGACGGTGCGCGGCTGATTGTCGGCACCGCGACGATGCCGGTGCCCGGCTGGCGGCTGGTCCATGTCGTCCCGGTGGCGGGCGCGCTGCACGACGCGGCCAATCTGGCGCGGCTGATCGGGCTGGTCGCGGCGCTGCTGGCGGGGATCGTCGCCGGCCTGCTGCTGTGGCGGATGACCCGCGCCGCGGACGCCGCCCGCGAGCGCGCCGCGCTGGAAACCGCGGTCGCCGCCCGTACCGCCGAACTGCGCGACGAGATCGCCGAGCGCGCGCGGATCGACCGGCGCTTCCGCGAGGCGCGCGAGGAGCTGGCACAGGCCAACCGGCTGGCGTCGCTGGGGTCGATCACCGCGGGGCTGGCGCATGAGATCAACCAGCCGGTCGCGACGATCCGCGCCCTGTCCGAAAACGCACGCGCGCATCTGGATGCCGGGCGGCTCGACCGGGTGGCCGCCAATCTGGACAGCGCGGTCGCGCTGACCGCGCGGATCGGCGCGATCACGCAGGAGATGCGCGGCTTCGCGCGGCGCGGCACGGGGACGATCGGGCCGGTTGCGCTCGACGCGGTGATCGCGGGCACGCGCCTGCTGATCGGCGACCGCGTTCGCGCCGCGGGGGTCGCGCTGGACTGGCCGCCGCCCGGGCAGCCATCGGTGATCGCGGGGCGGGTCCGGCTGGAACAGGTGCTGGTCAACCTGCTCCAGAACGCTCTGGACGCGGTGGCGGGACGCACCGACGCGCAAGTCGCGCTGACGGTCGATGCCGTTGGCCCGACCATCGCGCTGACCGTCGCGGACAATGGCCCGGGGATCGATCCGGCGATCGCCGACCAGATCTTCGATCCCTTCGTCACCGGCAGGCGCGACGGGCTGGGGCTGGGGCTGGGAATCGTGCGCGACATCGTCACCGCCTTCGACGGCACGGTCGCCGTCGTGCCCTCGCCGCTGGGCGGAGCGGCGTTCCGCGTGACCGTCGCGCTGGCGAAGGAGACACCACAATGACCGTCCTGCTGATCGACGACGACGATGCGTTGCGCGCCGCCATCGCCGACACGTTCGCGATCGCGGGCATCGCGGTGGAGCCCCATGCCGATCCGCGGAGCGCGCTGCGCCGGATCGCCCCCGATTTTGGGGGCGTCGTGGTCACCGACATCCGGATGCCGGGCATGGATGGCCATGCGGTGTTCGATGCGGTGCATGCCGCCGACCCGGAAGTGCCGGTGCTGCTGATGACCGGCCACGGCGACATCCCGATGGCGGTGGCCGCGATGGAGCGCGGCGCGTTCGATTTCATCGCCAAGCCGTTCGCGACCGACCATCTGGTCGCCAGCGTCCGCCGCGCGCTGGAAACGCGGCGGCTGGTGCTGGAGAACCGCCGCCTGCGCGCCGAGCTGCCCGCCGCGGAGGAGGATTTTCCGCTGATCGGCACCACCGCGGCGATGGCCGCGCTGCGCGCCGCGATCCGCCAGCTGGCGCAGGTCGAGGTCGACGTGCTGATCGAGGGGGAGACCGGCACCGGCAAGGAACTGGTCGCGCGGATGCTCCACCGCCAGAGCCGGCGCCGTGCGCGCGAGTTCGTCGCGATCGACTGCGCCGCGCTGCCCGATCATCTGGCGGACGAGGCGCTGTTCGGCAGCCGCCTTGCGCAGGGGCGGATCGGTGATGCCGACCGCGGCACATTGTTCCTTGACGAGATCGACAGCATGTCAGCCGCGGCGAAGGGCGACCTGGCGCAGGCCTGCGCGCAGGGGCGGTTCCGCGAGGATCTGCTGTACCGGCTGGAAACGGTGCGCGTGCGTATCCCGCCGCTACGCGAGCGGCGCGCGGACGTGCCGCTGCTGTTCCGCTATTTCCTTCAGGAGGCGGCCGAGCGGTTCGGGCGCCCGGTGCCAGACCTGACCGCGCCGGTGGAGGCGCGGCTGATGACCGATCAGTGGCGAGGGAACGTGCGGGCGCTGCGCAATTTCGCGGTGCAGACGGTGCTCGCCTTGCCGGTCACCGATGGGGAGGACGGCACCTTGCCGCTGGCCGAGCAGGTCGCGCGCTTCGAAGCCGCGGTCATCGTCGAGGCGCTGACCAAGGCCGCTGGCGACGTCACCAGTGCCGCACAGGCGCTGTCGGTGTCGCGGCGCAGCCTGTATGATCGCCTGCAACGCTATGGGCTGGACGCCAGCGAGCATCGCCGTCCGGGGTGACCGGCGTTAGCATCGATCAAGCTGCCGCCGCGGCGGCCAGTGGCGAGGATGCAATACAGTTGTTCTATAAATTTGCTTGCCGTGATATGCCGTCGGGAAGGCAAGCGCCGCCGCGATGTTCCCCGCGACCCGATCCCATGGTCGCCCGGACCGTCACGCGCTCCTGCGGCCTGGGACGGGAGGGAAATCGTTCGTGCGCTGGCGGCGGTTCATCGACAGCGATCGGCAATGAAGGATCGCCGAACGGCTCGGCGTCGCCAGCCGATGCCATGTCCCTCGCCCCTCCCGCCCGACACGCCGATCGGTCGCCGAGCGGCTGGCGCCATATCATCAGTGAACGGAGAGAGTTACGATGCAGACCACCGCCGCCGTCGCCCGCATGCCAAAGGGCGATTTCTCCATCGAGGAGGTGACGATCGACGCGCCGCGCGCAGGCGAGGTGCGCGTCAGGATCGCGGGCGTCGGCCTGTGCCACACCGACCTGATCTTCCGCGATCAATTCGCCCCCTACCCGCTGCCCGCCGTACTGGGGCATGAGGGTGCCGGCGTGATCGAGGCGCTGGGCGACGGGGTGGAGGGGCTGGCGGTCGGCGACCGCGTCGTCCTGGGCTTTTCCAGCTGCGGACAGTGCGCGCGCTGCGCGGAACACCTGCCCAGCTATTGCCGCGACTTTCCGCCGATGAACTATGCCGGGATGCGGCTGGAGGACGGGTCGAAGGCCTATGCCGCGAACGGCGAGGCGATCTCCTCGCACTTCTTCGGCCAGTCCAGCTTCGCCGCGCAGGCGATCGTGCGCGCGCGCAACGTCGTGAAGGTGGAGGATGCGGACGCGCCGCTCGACATCCTCGGCCCGCTCGGCTGCGGACTGCAGACGGGCGCGGGCGGGGTGATGCGGTCGCTGGCGTGCCCGGCGGGCAGCTCGATCGCGATCGTCGGCGGCGGCCCGGTCGGCCTTGCCGCGGTCATGGGCGCGAAGGTTCAGGGCTGCTCCACGATCGTGCTGGTCGAACCGGTCGCGGCACGCCGCGAACTGGCACGCGAACTGGGCGCCACCCATGTCGTCGATCCCACCGCTGGCGACGTGACCGAGGCGCTGCGCGCGCTGATCCCCGACGGGTTCGATTTCGCGTTCGACACCAGCGGACGCGTCGATGCGATCCAGGCGGCGCTGGGGGCGCTGACGTCGCGCGGCATGATCGGGCTGGTCGGCGTGCCGCCCTCGGCTGAGGAAGGCATCACCATCAACATCGCCGCGATGATCACCTACGGCCAGCGTGTCGTCGGCATCATGGAGGGCGACAGCGACCCGCAGACGTTCATCCCGCAGCTGATCGCGCTGCATCGCGACGGCCGCTTCCCGTTCGACCGGCTGGTGCGCACCTTCCCGCTCGCGCAGATCAACGAGGCGATCGCCGCGCAGGCGCGGGGCGATTGCGTGAAGGTGGTGCTGATCCCCTGATCGTCGCGACGCACCGGGTCGTGGCGACACGCCCGGTGCGTTCGACGGGCGTGCCGCATCGCCGCGCCGGCGCGACCTCACATTTGCGTGCGCACGCGCCACAATTCCGGGAACAGCACCACGTCCAGCATCCGGCGCAGATATGCTACGCCGGAGGTGCCCCCGGTGCCGCGCTTCGATCCGATGATCCGTTCCACGGTGGTGACGTGATTGAACCGCCAGCGCCGGAAATAATCCTCGAAATCGACCAGCTTCTCGGCCAGCTGATACAAATCCCATTGCCCCGCGGGATCGGCGTAGACGCGCGCCCACACCGCCACCAGTGCGTCGCTGTCGGCGCGCGGCTGCGACAGGTCGGCGCGCTCCGCCTCCACCGCGAAACCGCGCCGCGCCAGCAGCCGGATCGCCTCGTCGTAGAGGCTCGGCCGCGCCAGGATCGCGCGCAGCCGCGCGTCCAGGTCGGGCCGATGCGCATGCGGGGTCAGCATCGCGGCGTTGCGATTGCCCGCGACGAATTCGACCGCGCGATACTGGTACGACTGGAACCCTGACGACTGGCCCAGCGCGTCGCGGAACTCCGAATATTCCGACGGGGTCATCGTGCGCAGCACGTCCCACGCGCCGTTCAGCTGTTCGAAGATCCGCGCCACCCGCGTCAGCATCTTGAACGCCACGTCCAGCCGATCGGTGGCGATCGCGGTGCACGCCGCCTCCATCTCGTGCAGCGTCAGCTTGAGCCACAATTCGCTGGTCTGGTGCTGGACGATGAACAGCAATTCGTCATGCGCGCGCGACAAGGGGTGCTGCGCGTCGAGGATCGTGTCGAGCGACAGATAGTCGCCATAGGACATGCGCCCGCGGAATGACATCTGCGCGCCGTCATGCGCCGTGGCGTCAGGCGCGCGGTCGTCGCTCACGTCACCGCCTGGCGCTGCTGAAAGCGCGGGTCGCGCCACGCCTCGTCGCGCATGATCGTCGCCAGCACCCCGGCGGCGCGCACCACCTCTTCCTCGCTCAGGTACAGCGGCGTGAAGCCGAAGCGCAGGATGTCGGGCGCACGCACGTCGCCGATCACGCCGCGATCGATCAGCGCCGCCATGACCGGATAGGCGTTCGGGTGGCGGAACGACACCTGGCTACCGCGCCGGGCGCCCTCGCGCGGACTGGCTAGTTCCAGCGCCGGGCACTGCGCCTCCACCTCGGCGATGAATCGCTCCGACAGCCGCAGCGACGCGGTGCGCACGTCGCGCATGTCGACCATGTCCCACACGTCCAGTGCCGCCTCCAGCGCGGCGAGCGCGATCACCGGCGGGGTGCCGACGCGCATCCGCTCGATCCCCGCGCCGGGGCGATAGGCCGCGTCGAACGCGAACGGCGCCTCATGCCCCATCCATCCCGCCAGCGCCGGGCGCGCTGCGTCGGCGTGGCGCGGCGCGACATGGATGAACGCCGGGGCGCCCGGTCCGCCGTTGAGATATTTGTACGTGCACCCGACCGCGAAATCGGCGCCGGCGCGCGTCACGTCCACCGGGATCGCGCCCGCCGAATGCGCCAGGTCCCAGATCGCCAGCGCGCCCGCCTCATGCGCGACGCGGGTCAGTGCGGCCATGTCGTGCAGCCGCCCGGTGCGGTAATCCACCTCGGTCAGCAGCGTCGCCGCGACGTCGTCGGTGATCGCGCCCGCCACCTCCTCCGGCGCGACGACACGCAGTTCGTGCCCCTGCCCCAGCGTGTCGAGCAGCCCCTGCGCGATATACAGGTCGGTGGGGAAATTGCCGCTGTCGGACAGGACGACGCGCCGTCCGGGGCGCAGCGCCAGCGCCGCGGCCAGCGCCTGATAGACCTTGATCGACAGCGTGTCGCCGACGACGACGCTGCCGGCCGGCGCCCCGATCAACCGCGCGATCCGGTCGCCGACGCGCGCGGGCTGGGTCATCCACCCGGCATCGTTCCACGCGCGGATCAGCCGCTCGCCCCATTCGGCGCGGATCGTCCGCTCGACGCGCGCCGCGGCGCCGCGCGGCAGGACGCCCAGCGAATTGCCGTCGAGGTAAATCACCCCTTCCGGCAGGTCGAACGCCGCGCGGGTCGCGGCGAAATCCGTCATGCGACCGGCTCCGTCGCCGCCCCGCGCCGCTCCTCGGTCAGGATCTGCCACCCGGTGATGAACAGCGCGGCGACCAGCGGGCCGACTACGATTCCGCTCAGCCCGAACATCTCGATCCCGCCCAGCGTCGTTACCAATACCACCCAGTCGGGGATGCCGGTGTCACGCCCGACCAGGATCGGGCGCAGGATATTGTCGGCCAGTCCGATCACCAGCACGCCCGACGCGATCACCACCGCGCCCTGCCACACCCCGCCGGTGGCCAGCAGGTAGATCGCGACCGGCCCCCACACCAGCCCGGGGCCGATCGCCGGCAACAGCGCGGCGACCGCCATCAGCAGCCCCCACAGCAAGGCGGCGGGCACGCCCACGATCCAGAAGGTGATCGCCCCCAGCGCGCCCTGCACCAACGCGACGATCACCGACCCCTTGATGGTCGCGCGCACCACCGCCACGAACTTGTCGACCAGCCGCGCCGCCACCCCGCGCTCGACCGGCAGGGCATCGCGCACCTGCGGCCCCAGCCGCTCGCCATCGCGCAACAGGAAGAAGGTGGCGTACAGCCCGACGCCCAGCGCCAGCAGGAACGACAGGGTGTTGCGCCCGATCGACAGCGCCTGGTTGGCCAGCGTCTGCACGCTGTTGCTGGCCAGTTCCGACACCTGCGCCTGCGCGCGTTCGAACGTGCCGAACCCGGCATTGTCCAGCGCGGTGCGCAGCCGCACCGGCAGGGCGTCGCGGATCTGGCGGAAATATTCGCCGAAATCAATCTGCCCGGATCGCACCTTGGCATAGACGCCGATCGCCTGGTCCAGGATCAGGCTGCCCAGCAGGAACGCCGGCACCACCACCGCGACAGTGATGATCAGCAGCGTCAGCGCCGCCGCCGTGTTGCGCCGCCCGCCGACGCGCGGCAGCAGCCAGCGGAACAGCGACTGGAACAGGATCGCGGCCAGCGTTGCCCATAGCAAAGCGCCGGCAAAGCCCGACACGATCGTCGCCAGCCCGATCGTGATCAGCGCCAGGAACAACAGGAATCCGCCCGTCTCCAGGCGACGTTGGTCGATCATCGTGTCCGCTCACCCCCGAAAAATCGTGTCCTGAACCCGCGCCGCGGCGCGGCGGTTCCGGCCCGCTTTCTAACGCCGCGTTAACCATGTCACCCTACACGACGATGGCAATCATCGGTAAGGGTCCATCATGGCGGGCAGCCTCGACAGCGCATTGCACAAGGCGGCCCTTGCCGAAAAGCGCGGCGACATCGCGGAGGCGCGGCGGCTGCTGGATGCGGTGCTGGCGCGCTTCCCCGCCAACCGGCGCGCGCGCGCCGCGGCCGACCGGCTGGCGGAACACGCGGCGCAGGCCGAGGCCGCACCGTTCGAGGATCTCTCACGGCTCCACGCGCTCTACGCCGCGGGCGATCATGCCGGCGCCGCCGCGGGCGCGCGGGCACTGGCGGCCGACTGGCCGCGCGATGCGCGCGTCCATGCGCTGCTGGGCGGCGCGCTGCTGGCGGGTGAGGATGCGCTGGCGGCGATCGCGGCATTGCGCAACGCGATCTCGCTGGCGCCGGGCGAGGCGGCCTATCACAGCAACCTGGGCGTGGCGCTGCGTCGCACCGGCCGCGCGGCGGAGGCCGAGGCGGCCTATCGCGCCGCGATCGCCGCCGCACCCGATCATGTCGACGCGCATTTCAACCTCGCCAATCTGCTGGGCGCGCAGCGGCGCTTCGCCGACGCCTTCGCCGCCTATGACCGCACGCTGGCACTGGCGCCGCGGCACGTCACCGCCTGGTACAATCGCGCCAACCTGCAGCGCACCGCGCGCGATGCGACCGCGGCGCTGCGCTGCTATCTCGCGCTGCTCGACATCGCGCCCGATCACGCCGACGGCCTCAACAACATGGGGTCGCTGCTGATCGAGCTGGATCGCCCGGCGCAGGCGCTCACCGCCTGCCGCCGCGCGACGCAGGCCGCGCCCGGCAACCTCAAGGCATGGCTCAACCTGGGGCAGGCCGCCGAAATGGCCGGCGCGCTGGACGAGGCGCAGGCCGCGCTCGCGCGTGCCGCCGCGCTCGACCCCGACGATGCGCACGCGCGCGCGCACCTGCTGTTCCTGGAAGCCTATATGGCCGACTGGCACGCGCGCGATACGTTCGCCGCGCTGCCGATCGCGGCGGCGGCGGCGGACCGCGTGATCGAACCGTTCGTGGCGCTGCCGTTCGAGGACGATCCGGCCCGCCAGCTGGCGCGCGCGCGCGTCTATGCGCAGTCCAGCTTCGCGCGCACCGCGCCGCCGCTGGTCCCCGCCGCGCCGCGCGGCGATGCGCGCATCCGCATCGGCTATGTCTCCGCCGATTTCTACGATCACGCCACGCTCTACCTGATGGCCGGGCTGTTGCGCGAACACGATCGTTCGCGGTTCGAGGTGCGCGCCTACAATTACGGCCCCGGCGACGGCAGCGCGGCGCGCGCGGCGATCCTGCCGCATCTCGACGCGTTCGCCGACCTGCGCGCGCTGGACGATGCCGCCGCGGTCGCGCGCGTGCGCGACGATGCGCTCGACATCGCGATCGACCTGAAGGGCTATACCAAGGGCGCGCGCGGGTCGCTGTTCGTCGATCGCATCGCACCCGTGCAGGTCGGCTGGCTGGGCTATCCCGGATCGCTGGGCGGCGACGCGCTCGACTATATCATCGGCGATGCGGTGGTGATCCCGCCGGGCGAGGAGCATCATTACAGCGAACGCGTGATCCGGCTGCCCGGCAGCTATCAGGCGAACGACGATCGCCGCGCCATCGCCGACGTGTCGCACACCACGCGCGCCACCTTCGGCCTGCCGGACAATGCGCTGGTGCTGTGCTGCTTCAACCATCCGTACAAGATCGGCCCGCGCGAATTCGACCTGTGGGCGCGGCTGCTTCATGCGGTGCCCGATGCGGTGCTGTGGCTGCTGCGTCCCAATCGCTGGGCGGAGGCGAACCTGCGGCGCGAGGCGGCGGCGCGCGGCATCGATCCGGCGCGGCTGGTGTTCGCCGACATGGTGCCGCATGCCGAGCATCTGGCGCGCCACGTCCATGCCGACCTGTTCCTCGATACCTTTGCGGTCAACGCGCACACCACCGCCAGCGACGCCTTGTGGGGCGGCGTGCCGGTGCTGACGCTGGCGGGGCGGCAATTCGCCGCGCGTGTCGGTGCCAGCCTGGTGACCGCGATCGGCCTGCCCGAACTGGTCGCGCACAGCGAGGCGGACTATGAAGCGACCGCGCTGGGGCTGGCGCACGACCGTGTGGCGCTGGCCGCGCTGCGCGCGCGGCTGGCGGCGAACCGGCTGACGATGCCGCTGTTCGACACCGCGCGCCACGCCCGCGCGATCGAGGCGGCCTATGCCACCGCGCACCGCCGGCGGCTGGACGGGCTGCCGCCCGCCGCCTTCGACGTCGCTGGCTGACCGGGCCTTACGCCGCCAGCTGTATGTCCTGCTTCGACAGCAGCGCCAGCAGCGACGCACCGTCGAAGAACCACAATTGCTCCATCGACAGCGCGCGC
>JAESGL010000634.1_pt1 | contig 11754 bp, 11 predicted proteins | sample 9269711 | NCBI WGS metagenome assembly JAESGL01 (sample SAMN14515918, study PRJNA621676) | algae metagenome | isolation source: Kastovskya adunca ATA6-11-RM4 and co-occurring heterotrophs from soil and... | place: Chile: Atacama Desert | collected 2011-06-27
CCGATGGCCTTACGCCCGCAGAGCCGGCCCCCGCGCAGGCCGGGGGCGGCATGGATCCGGGGCGATCCGTATCGTATCTGATGGCGCGCCTGAAGACGACGCACGTCGCTGAGCAGCGGCAGGTTCGCCGTCGTCCGCATGCTCGATCGCCAACCGCGCCAGTCGTATAGCCCCTGCGCGACACGCCGAGCATCCGGCACATGACGTTCACTGGGAAGGTGGATCACCCAGCCTCGACGGACGGAAAACCGTAGCCGGGCTTATCCCGTCGTCTCCGCCTGGCGTCGGCGGACGAGCGTCTTCACGTTCGTATATTCGAGCAGCCCCTCAAGACCGCCTTCGGCGCCGACACCCGATTGCTTGACACCGCCGAAAGCAGCGAGCGGGGTCAGGTGCTGCGTCTCGTTCACCCAGACGGTGCCGCTGGCGATTCGCTCCGCGACCGCAAAGGCGGCCTCTTCGTCGTTGCCCCACACCGATGCGCCGAGGCCATAATCGCTGGCGTTGGCACGCGCGACCGCGTCGTCCACGTCGCGGAACTTCAGGAGCGGCAGGACGGGGCCAAACTGTTCCTCCTGCACGATCAAGCTGTCCTCGGGCGGATTGTCGAGGATCGTGACGGGGATGAAATAGCCCGGAGCGTTGCTCGTCTCGCCGCCGGTCAGGAAGGTATAGCCACGTTCCTTCGCGTCGCGGATGAGGTCAAGCACGCGCTCATATTGCGGGCGATTGTTGATCGGGCCGAGCCGCGTGCCCTGCTCCGCCCCGTCGCCGACCTTCACCGTAGCGGCATAGGCGACCAATGCTTCCTTCAGCGCGTCATAGATATCCTCATGAACATACATCCGCTTGGTCGCGATGCAGACCTGGCCGTTGTTCGCGAACGCGGCCCAGAACAATTTCTCCGCCACCGCCGCGACATCGGCGTCGGGCAGCACGATCGCCGGGTCGTTACCGCCCAGCTCCAGCGTCACGCGCTTCAGCGTCGCCGATGCACTCTGCATCACCCGCCGGCCCGTCGCGGTCGATCCGGTGAAGCTGACCTTGTCGATGCCGGGATGCTCGGTCAGCCATGGCCCCAGCGCATCGCCACCGCTCACGACGTTCAGCACGCCCGGCGGCAGGATCGTCGCGGCCAGCTCGCCGAATTTGAGCGTGGTCAGCGGCGTGAACGGCGAGGGTTTCAGCACCATCGTATTGCCCGCCAACAGTGCCGGCCCGACCTTGAACATCGCCAGCACCATCGGGAAGTTCCACGGCGCGATGGCACCGACGACGCCCAGCGGCACATGGCGCGTCTCGCTGTAGCGTTCGGCCGAATCCTCGTTGACGGTTACCGGCAGTTCGAGCGTCGCCGCGCCCTTCAGCCATAGCCCGGATCCCATGATCTCGCCCTCGGCGTCGGCATGCGGCTTGCCCTGTTCGGCGGTCAGCAGCCGCTTCAAGCCCTCGACCTCCGCAAGCACGGCGTCGCCCAACTTGACGATCAGCGCCCGGCGCTCTTCGATCGGCGTCGCGGCCCAGCCGGGGAAGGCAGCCCGTGCGGCCGCGACCGCCTCATCGAGCTGCGCACGCGAACAGTCGGGTGCCTGGGCAATCACCGACTCGGTCGCCGGGTTCAGCACATCGAGGGTGGCGTCACCGGCCACCGCCCGGCCGCCGATCGTCATCGCAAATGGGGTGTCGAAATTCATGTCGCTCTCCTGATCGCGCGGCTTCCCCCAAGGGGCAACGTCTCTCTGCCTTTGATACCAGAGCGCATACCGACGGCGCAGCGGTGCGCAAGAAACATCAAAAAGCAGCGCAAACCGGTGCAACGATCCCACGCCCACCTTGCGATACATCATCGGCACTGAGGGGCCGCGACAGAGCCTCCGGGATCAAGGAGAGGGCCCATGAAGGCTTGCATCACCGCCGCACTATTCGCTGGCGCCTCGTTTACATTTCCTGCGCTTGCCCACGCGCAAGCCGCCGATCCGCAGGCCGCGCCGACCACACCGACGACCGACGCCGCGCCCAGTGAGACACCGCCCGACGGCGACATCATCGTCACTGCGCAGCGCCGCGAACAGTCGATCCTGTCGGTGCCGATCGCCATCTCCGCGATCGGCGCCAACACCCTGGAATCAAAAGGTATCACAAATTCGGCAAATCTTGCCGCAGCGGTGCCGAACCTGCAGGTCAGCAGCCCGTACGGATCGACCCAGCCGAACTTCTCACTGCGCGGGATCAGCGTCGCGAACGAGTATAATTCGAATCAGGCGTCGCCGATTGGCGTCTATGTCGACGACGTATACCTCGCCAGCCGCACCGCGCACGGCATGGGGCTGTTCGATCTGGAGCGCGTCGAGGTGCTGCGCGGTCCGCAGGGGACGCTGTTCGGCCGCAACACCACCGGAGGCGCGATCAACTTCATCACCAAGTCACCGAAGCTTCAGGGCAACGAGGGCTATGCCGAGGCCGGCTACGGCAATTTCAACACCGTCACCGCGCAAGGCGCGATCGAGACGACGATGGTCGAGGACCAGCTGGGCCTGCGCGTCGCCGCCAATTACGCGAAGGGCGACGGGCAGATCCGGAACGTCTTCCCCGGCGGGCGCGATCCCAATTCGCAGGATACGTTGCAGGGGCGCGCGACGCTGCGCATCCGCCCCGGCGGCGGACCGCTCGATATCAAGATCAAGGCATATGGCGGCCGCGACCGCGGCACGCAGGCGGCGGTCCACGGGCTTCAGCAGTTCCGCACCGGCCTCGGCTTCTTCGAGGTCAACGAAAACCGCATTGGGCTGAACCGTACCGAGGCGTACGGCGTCTCCGCAACGGTCGCCTACGAACTGTCGCCGACCGTGACGCTGACCTCGATCACCTCGCGCGACGGCGGGCGGCAGAACCTGCAACAGGCGTCGGACGGTTCGCCCCTCGATGTGCTCAATATCAACTGGCAGTCCCGGTTCCAGCAGTTCAGCGAGGAGGCCCGCTTCAACTATGCCGGCGACCGGCTCACGCTGGTCGGCGGCGGCTTCTACGGCTGGGATGAGGTCGTCACCGACAACAACTTCAAGATCGGCAGCATGCTCGGCGCGGGCGTCGACGGCGGCTTCTTCCAGCACTATCGCCAGGTGCGGCGGTCCTATGCCGTTTTCGCTCAAGGCGATTACGACCTGACCGACCGGCTCACCCTGACGCTCGGCGCGCGCTATACATGGGACCGCAGCCAGTATCGCGACGGCTATGCCTATCTCTTCGCTGGTGGGGTCGGCGGGCCGGAGACGCCACTGGCGACCACCGTCCCCTGCCCCGGTGTGCCCGGCACCTGCGCCTACGATCCCAGCGCCCGCTTCAACCTGGACGGGCAGAACAACGCCCTGACCGGCCGCGTGTCGCTGGCCTATAAGTTCGAGGGCGGGACATTGGTCTATGCCAGCTACAATCGCGGCTATCGCTCGGGCGCGTTCAACGGCGGCGGCTATACCTCGTCGGCGGGGATCAACTATATCGCGCCGGAGCGCGTCAACGCCTACGAAGTCGGTCTGAAGGGGCGGTACTTCGACAACGCGCTAACGCTCAGCGCGGCCGGTTTCTACTACGATTACAGCAACCAGCAGGTACAGGACACGCGCCCGGGCCCGGTGTCGTTCCTGGTCAATGCGCCGAAGGCGGAAGTATATGGTGCCGAGGCGGAGGCACGGCTCAGGCTGTCCCCGGCGCTGACCCTGAACGCCGCGGCTGGGTATCTGCATGCAACCTACAAGTCGCTGACGTTGCAGAACACCGTGCTCGACGGCAACGACCTGCCGTTCGCGCCGCGCTTCACCGCGCAGGGCGGGTTCGACCTGTCGTTGTTCAAGAACGGAAACGACGGCCTGACGATCTCGCCCAACGTCGCCTATTTCTCGCGGCAGTACTTCTCGCCGTTCAACGATATCAACGCCGCCGGAGCCGGGCAGATGAACAGCGAGCTGCAACAGCCCGGCTATGCCAAGGTGAACTTGGCCGCGGCACTGACGACCGGGCGCTTCACCTTCAAGGCATTCGCCAACAACCTGTTCAACGCCCGCGTCTATGCCTATGGCCTCGACCTGCGTGGGGCAGGCTTCCCGTATAATTTCCTCGTTCCCTCCACGCCGCGCACATACGGCGGCTCGGTCCGGGTGGCGTTCTGACGGTGGCCGCGAACGAATTGCGACGTGAGGGCGGCTGCCTGTGCGGCGCGATACGCTACACGGTCACCGGAGCACCGTTGCTGTCGGCGGTCTGTCATTGCCGCCATTGCCAGCGACAGGGCGGGAGCGCCTTCTCCGTCGTCTGCGCCGTCGCCGCATCGCAATACGAACAGCGCGGCGAAACCCGCGTGTTCCAGGATCGCGGCGACAGCGGCCAGGCCGTCCACCGTCATTTCTGCGATACATGCGGTTCGCCGATCGTGTCGATCGCCGACGTGCTTCCGGACCTGACGATCGTGAAGGCCGGCACGTTCGACGACCCTGGCTTCATCGTCCCGACGCAGGAAGCCTATTGTCGCGACGCATGGGCGTTCGTGCCGCCGTTCTCTGGCACCGAACGCTTTTCCGGAACCAATATCGGAGAATCCCGATGACCCCCGCTCCTTTCTCGCTTGACGGAAAGCTGGCCCTCGTGACCGGGGCCGGTTCCGGTATCGGTGCCGAAACCGCCCGACAGTTCGCCGCCCTGGGCGCGCGCGTGCTGGCCGCCGACATCAATCCCGACACCGCCGCGGCGACGGTCAACGCGGTCGGCGGCGCCGCCGAGGCGGTGACGCTCGACGTGGCCAGTGCGGACGACTGGTCGCGGGTCTATAGCACGATCGAGCGCGATCACGGTCGGCTCCACGTCCTGGTGAACAACGCCGGGATCATGATGTCGGCAAGGTTCGAGGCGGCACCCCTCGCCACGCTCCACCGGCAACAGGCGATCAACGTCGACAGCCTCTATGCCGGAATGCAGGGCGCGCTTCCGCTTCTGCGCGCGGCCCGCGCGGCGGGGGCGGAAACCACCGCCATCATCAACGTCTCGTCCGTATACGGCATGGTCGCCGGTGCGCAGTTCGCGGCCTACAGCGCCACCAAGGGCGCGGTGCGCGGCCTGTCGCGGGCGGTCGCCTACGAGTTGGCAAAGGAAGGAATCCGCGTCAACACCGTCCTGCCCGGACCCGTCGCGACCAATTTGGGGGCGGACTGGGAACCGCCGGTCGATGCCGAGGGCAAGCTGATCCCGCCAGAGGAGGCGCTCGCCGCCTGGGCCAGCCTGATCCCGATGGGCCGTCTGGGCGAACCCCGTGATATCGCGCCGCTGATCGCCTTCCTCGCCAGCGACGCGGCACGCTTCGTGACCGGTGCCGAATTCGTCGCCGACGGCGGCTATACCGCCGCCTGACCTCCCTTGAGTTCTGCCCCTCTCTGATCGGTGTGAAACAATGGCCACGACCCCGATGACCGACCTGAAGAACCCGGCGCTCTATGAGTCCGGCGTACCCTGGGACCTCTTCGCCGAGCTGCGCCGCAGCGATCCGGTCCACTGGAACCCGGAGAATGACGGCGCGGGCTTCTGGTCGCTGATGCGCCACGCCGATATCGTCGAGGTGTCGCGCCAGCCCGCGCTCTTCTCCTCCGCGTACGAGAACGGCGGCCACCGCATCTTCAACGAGAACGAGGTCGGGCTGACCGGCGCGGGTGAATCCGCGATTGGGATTCCCTTCATCTCGCGCGATCCGCCGATCCACACCCGTTATCGCAAGTTCGTCATGCCCGCGCTGTCGCCCGCGCGGCTCGGCGATATCGAGACCCGCATACGGGAGCGGGTCGCCCGGCTGATAGCGGAAATTCCGCTGGGCGAGCCGGTCAACCTCGTGCCGCTGCTCTCCGCGCCACTCCCACTGATGACGCTGGCCGAGTTGCTCGGCGTGTCGATCGACTTGTGGCCTAGCCTCTACGACTGGACCAATGCCTTTGTCGGAGAGGACGACCCCGAGTTCCGCCAGAGCCCGGAGGCGATGGCGGCAACGCTGGGCGAGTTCTTCGCGTTCGGACGGGAATTGTTCGACGCGCGCCGGGCCGATCCAACCGGCGACATCGCCTCGCTGCTGGCCAATGCCGAGATCGACGGCGAGCCGGTGCCGTTCCGCGATTTCATCGGCAACCTCATCCTGGTGCTGGTCGGCGGTAACGAGACGACGCGCAATTCGCTGAGCCACAGTGTCGCGGCCTTTTCCACCAATCCCGACCAATGGCAGGCGATCCGTGCCGACCGCGACGTCCTGAAGACCGCGGCGCCCGAGATGGTCCGCCATGCCAGCCCGGTCATGCATATGCGCCGCACCGCGATGCAGGACACGGAGATTGGCGGGAGGCGTATCGCAAAGGGGGACAAGGTGGTGATGTGGTACATCGCCGCGAACCGCGACGAGAGCGTGTTTCCCGACGCAGACCGCTTTGACGTCCGCCGCAAGGGGGCACAGCATGTCGGCTTCGGCGCGGGGCAGCACGTCTGCGTCGGGTCGCGGCTTGCCGAGATGCAGTTGCGCATCGCGTTCGACATGCTTGCCGAACGTGTTACATCCTTCGAGGTGCAAGCGCCGCCGCGACGGTTCCGGTCGAACTTCATCAACGGCCTGAAGAACCTCGACGTCATCCTGCGGCCGGCCTGAGAGAGGAACGCCGTGATGGACGCCGCCACGACCACATGGACCAATGAAGACATCATCTCCGACGCGATCGGGCGCGGCGCGGATATGGCGCTGGGGTCGGGCAAGGATGGCTGGTGCCTGTCGCGGTGGCGACAGTTTGTCGGCAGCTACAACCTTCCCGCGCTGCCCGATCCGACCTTCGTCGTCCATATCGCGGGCAAGAAGGTGAAGACGTGGCAGCGCGACGGGTGGAGCGAAAATCCCTCCATCCCCGGCTGCGCGACGATCGTCCCTGCCGGGCAACCGACCGGATGGCTGGTCGACGGCGAGCTGGACGTGGTGACGCTCAGCATTTCGTCGGGCGAGTTGCAGGCCACCGCCGCGCGAGATCAGTTCAGCCGGATGCGCTTCGCCTTCACCGATCCGCTAGGCGTCGCGCTGACGCGGCAGGTGCTGGGCGAACTCTATTCGCCGCAGACCGACGAGCGGACCGTCTATGTCGGCGCACTGGTCAATGCGTTGAAGGCGCACATGCTGCGTGGCCCCGTGGGCACGAACACCCCCGCCTTCCCGACCGCCGATTTCTCCGCCTATCGCATCCACAACGTCATGAACGCGATCCTGAAGAACCCGGAGAGCGATCACAGCCTGGAGGCGATGGCCGCCGACGCCGGGCTGACGCCGTCGCATTTCTGCCGGGTCTTCAAGAAGGCGACCGGCACCACGCCGCACCAATATGTCATGAAGGCGCGGCTGGACCGCGCGCAGGAATTGCTGACCTCGTCCGACCTGTCGATCGCAACGATCGCCGACCAGCTCGGCTTTACCAGCCAGAGCCATTTCACCCGCGCCTTCCGACAATATTCGGGCCAGACGCCGAGCGGCTGGCGACAGACCGTCCAATAAGGGCAAAGATGCAGACCATCGCCGCCGCCTGACGTTTCTGGTCAGGTGACGTAGCGGTCGGGGAGCTTGCGCTTCACCAGCTTGCCGGTCGGCTCGCGCGGCAGATCGGCCACGAAGTCGACCCGCTTCGGGGTCTCCACGCCGCCAAGCTCACGCCGTGCGAAGGCGCGCAATTCCTCAGCCAGCGCCGCGTCGGCGACGACGCCCGGCGCGGGCTGCACCACGGCCAGCACCATCTCACCCATTTCACGCGCTCGCATTCGAGCGCTCGTCGAGATCACGGTAGCTGAGCCGGTCGCCACCCTCCGCCATGACGACCGCCGCCGTGTCCGGGCGCCGGGCGGCATGTTCAGCCGGATGCATTTGTCCTCCGCATCGTGGCAATGATGCCGCAAGAGATGTCGAGATCCGCGCGCGCGGCGAACAAGGGTTAGCGTGGCGCAATCCCGGCGATCAACATCGCGACCATCCGCTCTGCGACCTCTGTCGCACGCAGCGCGCCGCCCGGCGCGAACCAGCGGGCGGGCCAGTTCAGCGCCCCCGCCAGCGTGAAAGCGAGGAGCTTCGGATCGTCCTCGACGACCGATCCGTCGGCGATCGCTTCCGCGATCAGACCGCGCAGCGCATCGTCGATCTCGCGCTTCAGGCTGCGAAAGCGCGCGGCGCTGTCGGGCGACATCGCTTCGTCGCCGGTGCGGATCACGCAGCGACCGAAATCGTCCATGTTGATCCGGGCGTAGCGGATGAGGAAATCCCGAAGCCGATCGATCCCCCGTCCCGGCTTCGCCGCTGCTTCCGCCGCCGCTTCGCGCAACTGTCCCAAGCCGATCGAGACACATTCGAACAGCACCTGATCCTTGTTGCCCAGGTGGTGGTAGATCGTCGGCTTCGACACGCCAAGGCTGGCGGCGACATCGTCGAGCGACGTGGCATGGAAGCCGCGTTCGTTGAACATCCTGACCGCCGCCAGCAGCAAGGCGTCGCGCTTCGCCGTGCGACTGGCGAGACGTTGTGCCCGATCGGGAAACGGCGATGGCGGCTCGGCGGTCGTCGTTCTGGCCATGGGAAAGTATTGACACCCGACCGGCGGGAATGCAACCTACTCATCGGTAGTATCTATTCGGGACAGTAGATGACCCTCTCCGAGACCCAGATGGCGATCCGCGATTCGGTCCGCAGCTTCGCGCAGGAACGGGTGCGCCCCAACAGTACCGCTTATGAGGCGGCAGGCGGTTTTCCACCGCAGCTGTTCCGCGATCTGGCCGCAATGGGATTGATGGGAATGACCGCGCCCGGAGAATTGGGCGGCGCGGAGGCGGATTACGTTTCTTACGCCCTGGCACTGATCGAGCTTGCGGCGGCCGATGGCGCGCTGTCGACGATCGTGTCGATCCAGAACTCGATCATGGTGTCCGGGTTGCTGAAGGACGGATCGCCCGCACAACGCGAACGTTGGTTGCCCGCGCTGATTTCGGGCGAGACGATCGGGGCATTCGCGCTGACCGAAAGCGATGCCGGATCCGATGCGGCGGCACTGCGCACCCGCGCGACGCGGGTGGCGGGCGGCTGGCAAATCGACGGTGCGAAACAGTTTATCACGTCGGGCCGGATCGCATCGGTGGCGATGGTGATCGCGATCACCGATCCGGCCGCGGGGCGCAAGGGCATGTCGGCCTTCCTCGTGCCGACCGACACGCCGGGCTATGGCATCGACAAGGTGGAGCACAAACTCGGGCAGGCCGCCTCCGACACCTGCGCGTTGCGCTTTGATGAGTGCGTGGTGCCCGACGACGCACTGCTGGGAGAGGAAGGGCGCGGCTATGCTATCGCGCTGTCCAATCTGGAGGCGGGACGGATCGGCATCGCCGCGCAGTCGGTCGGCATGGCGCAGGCGGCGCTGGAGATCGCGATCGGCTATGCGCGTGAGAGGCAGAGCTTCGGCAAGCCGATCATCGAGCATCAAGCGGTCGGCTTCCGGCTGGCCGACCTTGCCACGCGGCTGGAGGCCGCGCGACTGATGGTTCTGCACGCCGCCGCGCTGAAGGATGCCGGACAACCGGCGTTGCAGGCCGCGTCGATGGCCAAGCTGTTCGCCTCCGAAACTGCCGAGGCGGTCGTGTCCGGCGCGATCCAGACGCTCGGCGGCTACGGCTATCTGGAAGAATACGGGCTGGCCAAGATCTACCGCGATGTGCGGGTCTGCCAGATTTACGAGGGCACGTCGGACATCCAGCGGATGGTGATCGCGCGCGGCCTCTGACGGTAAAAATACACATCGGAGAGAATAGGATATGCGTATCGAAGGCATGGCGGCCATCGTCACCGGCGGCGCGTCGGGACTGGGTGGCGGCACCGCGAAGCGGCTCGCGGCAGCAGGGGCGAAGGTCACGATCTTCGACCTGAACGCCGAACTGGGGGAGGCGCTGGCCGCTGAGATCGGCGGTCGTTGCGCGCGCGTCGATGTGATCGACGAAGCGGCGGTGGCCGACGCCATCGCCGAAGCGGAAGCCGTCAACGGCAAGGCACGCATCCTCGTCAATTGTGCCGGGATCGGCCCGCCCGCGAAGGTGATCGACCGCGAGGGCCAACCGCTGCCGCTCGCATCGTTCGCGAAGATCGTGAACATCAATCTGCTCGGCACGTTCAACGTCCTGTCGAAGTTCGCCGCCGCCCTGCACACGGCAGAACCCATTGGCGAAGAACGAGGGATCATCGTCAACACCGCATCGGTCGCCGCTTACGACGGGCAGATCGGGCAGGCTGCCTATGCCGCGTCGAAGGGTGGCGTGGTCGGCATGACGCTGCCGATCGCGCGCGAACTGGCGCGGTTCGGAATCCGGGTGATGACGATCGCGCCGGGCATCTTCTGGACGCCGTTGCTCGCAACCTTGCCGCAGGAGGCACAGGATAGCCTGGGCAAGCAGGTGCCGTTCCCGTCAAGGCTTGGTCAGCCGGACGAATATGCTCGGCTTGTCGAGGCGATCGTGACCAATCCGATGCTGAACGGCGAGACGATCCGGCTCGACGGCGCAATCCGTATGGCGCCCCGATGAGCGCGCGGGCGCAGGACATCGGAGCGCGTGTGGCAACGTTCGTGCGCGAGGAGATCGTGCCGTACGAGCGCGATCCGCGCCGTACCGCGCACGGCCCGAGTGACGAAATGGTGTCGGAAATGCGCGGAAGGGCACGTGCCCGAGGCGTGTTGACACCGCACATTCTCGCCGACGGCACGCATCTGACGCAACGCGAGACCGCATACGTCCTGCGACAGTCCGGCCTCTCCCCGCTCGGGCCGGTGGCGGTCAACACCGCCGCGCCGGACGAAGGCAATATGTACCTGCTCGGCAAGGTCGGCACGCCGGAGCAGAAGCGTCGCTTCCTGGAACCGCTTGTGGGGGGCAGAGCGCGCTCGGCGTTTTTCATGACCGAACCTGCGACCGAGGGCGGTGCAGGGTCGGACCCCTCGATGATGCAGACGACCGCGACGCTCGACGGCAATCACTGGGTGGTGAACGGGCGCAAGGCGTTCATCACCGGCGCGCAGGGTGCAGCGGTCGGAATCGTCATGGCGAAGTCGGAAGACGGCGCCTGCATGTTCTTGGTCGATCTGCCCGATCCGGCCATCACGATCGAGCAGGTGCTGGACACGATCGACTCGTCGATGCCCGGTGGCCATGCGGTGGTGCGGATCGAGAACCTGCGCATCCCCGCCGATCAGATGCTTGGCCACAGCGGCGAGGGGTTCAAATATGCCCAGATCCGCCTCGCCCCCGCGCGGCTGTCACATTGCATGCGCTGGCTGGGGGCGTGCGTGCGCGCCAACGAGATCGCGACCGATTATGCCAACCGCCGCCACGCCTTCGGCAAGCCACTGATTGACCATGAAGGCGTCGGCTTCATGCTGGCGGATAATCTGATCGACCTGAAACAGGCCGAACTGATGATCGACTGGTGCGCCGACGTGCTGGACGCGGGCGAGCCAGGCGGTGTGGAAAGCTCGATGACCAAGGTCGCGGTGTCGGAGGCGCTGATGCGCGTCGCGGATCGCTGTGTACAGGTGATGGGCGGGACGGGCGTCACCGGCGACACGATCGTCGAGCAGGTGTTCCGCGAAGTGCGCGCCTTCCGCATCTACGACGGCCCGACCGAGGTCCACAAATGGAGCCTCGCCAAGAAGATCAGGCGCGACTGGAAGGCGATGCAAT
>JAESGL010000636.1_pt1 | contig 11722 bp, 17 predicted proteins | sample 9269711 | NCBI WGS metagenome assembly JAESGL01 (sample SAMN14515918, study PRJNA621676) | algae metagenome | isolation source: Kastovskya adunca ATA6-11-RM4 and co-occurring heterotrophs from soil and... | place: Chile: Atacama Desert | collected 2011-06-27
GGATGCGGAGCGTATCCGCTTCTCGATATCAGTTTAGAGACGGGGTCGTCCGGCGACATCAGCCGAGGTTCCGATTTTTCCAAGCGAGGCAGTTCGCCGTAGTCCGCTCGAAGCCGAAGCGCGCATAATAGAGAGCGTTCTTATCGCTCGCGAGGAGGAACACTCCCTCGACTGAAGAAAGCCGCTCAAGCAGGCTCTTCATGATTTCTGTGCCGATGCCGGCGCCGCGTAGCGATCGGTCAACAACCACATCATCGATGAACGCTCGAAAGCGGCCATCAGTGATGACCCTCGCATAGGCTACCAAGCGATCGCCCAGGTAGTTTGTCGGAGCAGTGCCTGCAGTCCCGGGACCGGTATCGGTCTGTCGAAAGAATACTCAAGCATGACCATCCTCCATAACCAACGTCTCGAAGCCTCCGCCTGAGTGCCCATCCTTGGCAAGGCAAAACCCCATGACCCTCACAGCAAAGAAAGAACGCTTCGTCCAGGAGTACCTTGTCGACCTGAACGCTAGCCAGGCGGCGAGGAGGGCGGGGTACGGCCAAAGACTGCCGGCCAGATCGGTGGGAAGCTGCTGACCGAGCCGAAGATCAAGGAAGCGTTCCAAGAGCCTCAGAACCAGATCTCGGTCGTGTCCCGGGACGTGGTGTAACTGAGGTGGTCAAGCCGCTCGCGAGCGCGCCATTACGAGCGCCGTAGCGAGCGAGCGGCTGGGTGGTCATCGACGGATTTCCGGTAAGGTCTGGTTGCTTACCCCAACCCTGCACCTGAAGGACCACCGATGACCGACACGATGATGAACCTGCGCACGCTGGTAGAGAAGACCCCCGACGCCGATATTCTACGTGAGATGATTGGCTTTGCTGCCGAACGGCTGATGGAGCTGGAAGTGGGTGCTGCCACTGGCGCCAGCTATGGCGAGAAGAGCGTCGAGCGGCGGGTCCAGCGCAATGGCTACCGCGAGCGGGACTGGGAGACGCGGGCCGGCACAGTCGAGCTGCGCATCCCCAAGCTGCGCAAGGGCAGCTACTTCCCGGGTTTTCTGGAACCTCGGCGGTTGGCCGAGAAGGCTCGGACGGCGGTGATCCAGGAGGCCTACATTCAGGGCATCTCCACCCGGTCAGTGGACGACCTGGTCAAAGCCATGGGCATGAGTGGCATCTCCAAGAGCCAGGTCAGCCGGCTGTGCGAGGAGATCGATGGCCGGGTGAAGGCCTTCCTCGAGCGGCCGATCGAAGGGGACTGGCCGTACCTGTGGATCGACGCTACCTACCTCAAGGTGCGCCGGGGCGGCCGCATCGTCTCGGTAGCGGCCATCATGGCAGTGGGCGTCAATGCGGATGGCCGGCGCGAGGTGCTGGGCATAGAGATCGGCACCTCGGAGGCCGAGGCGATCTGGACCGAGTTCCTGCGCAAGCTGACCCGCCGGGGCCTGCGAGGCGTGAAGCTGGTGATCTCCGATGCTCATGAGGGCATCAAGGCGGCCGTTACCAAGGTGCTTTGCGCCACCTGGCAACGCTGCCGCGTCCACTTCATGCGCAACGTCCTCGCCCATGCCGGCAAGAGCGGTCGCCGCGTGGCCAGTGCCTTTATCGCCACGGCCTTCGCCCAGGAGACGCCGGAGGCGGCCAGCACCCAGTGGCGCGCCGTTGCCGACCAAATCCGCCCTCGCGTGCCCAAGCTCGCCGCTATCATGGACGAGGCCGAGCACGACGTCCTCGCCTACATGAGCTTCCCCAAGGAGCATCGGGCCAAGTTGCACAGCAACAACCCGATTGAACGGGTCAACGGCGAGGTGAAGCGCCGGACCGAGGTCGTGGGCATCTTCCCCAACGAGGACGCCATCACCCGGCTAGTCGGCGCGATCCTGCTCGAGCAAAATGATGAGTGGGCGGTTCAGCGCGCCAGATACATGACACTGGAATCTGTCGCGCCATTGAGCGATGATCCCCTCGTCAGCTTGCCGGCAGTTCCCGCACGCTGATCAACCCGGCCAAGCCGAATATACGTGGAGGCCTCGCCTCAGTTACACCACGCCAAGGGGCACGATCCAGATCTCCACCGCCCTCGAAGTCACCCAAGGGCGGATCGTCGCGGAGCTGGCCAAGATTGGATTCGCCAACATGCTGGACTTCATCAAGGTCCAGGATAACGGCGACGTCTACGTCGACTCTCCACTGTCACTCGCGATCAAGCCGCAGCCATTGCGAGGTGACCGTCGAAGACTTCATGGACGGCCGCGGCGAGGATGCCCGTCGAGGTCCAGCGCTTGAAGTTCAAGCTCAGCGACAAGCAGGGCGCTCTCGAGAAGCTGGCCCGACACCTGGGCATGTTCAAGAACAAGTTCGAACTGACCGGTAGGAGGGAGGGCCGATCGAAGTGGAAGAGCTCTCTGCCCGTGAGCGCGCCGCAAGCCGAATTGCTCGCCTTGCTAAGCGAGCAGGAACGGAATGAGGTCCTTCGGGATCTCTCCGATGATGAGTTCGCCGCCCTGGAATGGGATTGGCGCTTCTGGGACCGGCCCGACCAGATCCCGCCTGGTGGTGACTGGGCCAACTGGCTGATCCTCGCGGGTCGTGGCTGGGGTAAGACCCGGACTGGCGCCGAGTGGGTTCGGGGACAGGTTGAGCAGGGAACGGCTCGCCGGATTACCCTGATCGCCGAAACGGCCGCGGACGGCCGCGACGTCATGGTCGAGGGGAATTGGGGCATTCTGTCCGTATCGCCGCCGTGGGCGAAACCAACTTATGAGCCGTCCAAGCGCCGCCTCACTTGGGCCAATGGGGCAGTCGCTACACTGTTCAATGCCACCGAGCCTGACCAGCTACGCGGACCGCAATTCGACGCTGCCTAGTGCGACGAGCCGGCAAGTGGCGCTGTGCGCAAGAGACCTGGGACTAGCTCCAGTTCGGGCTGCGCCTCGGCACCAATCCTCGCGTTGTCCTGACCACGACGCCAAGGCCTATTCCTCTGGTCAAATGCTCACGGCGATGCGAGGACGGTCGTCAGGAGGGGTAAAACGCTAGACAACGCCAACAACTTAGCCGCGACTTATATCAAAGCGATTCAAGACCGATACGGCGGCACAGGCTCGGTCGCCAAGAGCTCGACGCCGAGATCCTCGACGATGTCCCGGGCGCTGTGTGGACCAGGTCGATGTCCGACGAGCACCGGGCCAAAGTGGTGCTATCATGTGGCGGGTCGTCGTCGCGGTGGATCCATCCGGCAACAATGGCAATGACGGCAAGGCTGACGAGATCGGCATCGTGGTTGCTGGAAAGGGGATCGATGGCGGGGGCTACATCCCAGGCGATTACAGCTGCTCCATGTCACCTGATGGCTGGGGCCGCCGTGCCGTCAGGCCTACAACCAGAACGAAGCGAATCGGATCATTGGTGAGAAGAACTTCGGCGGCGACATGGTCCGCTTCGTCATCAAAACGGCTGACGACAAGGTGCCGCACACGGACGTGACTGCGAGTCGAGGGAAGGTCTTACGAGCCGAACCTGTCGCGGCGCTTTGTGAGCAAGGCAGGGTTTCACACGTTGGCGCATCCCGAGCTCGAGACCAGATGTGCCAGCCGACCGCCGGTGGGTACCTCGGCGAAGGCTCGCCCGACCGGCTCCACGCTGCGGTCTTGGCACCGATGGAGCTGATGGTCGATTTTGCGTTGCCGGGTGTCACGACAACGACAGCGGTGGCGGTGCTGTACTAAGCGGGAGCGGTGCTCGAAAGGCTACGGCGCATATGGCCGGTCAAGCAAGAAGACCGCGTCAGTCCCTTCGACCTTGAACTCCCGATCGCCAACCATCTCCAGCGGGCGTCCATCGGAAAGCTGCATCCGCTTGCTGCCAGCTTCCTTTCGGTTCGGATCTAACATGGTGCCGATGCGCGGTTTAGCCAAGGAGCTTGGATTTTTATTAGCAACGGCGACTATCCTAGCTATTGGGACGGCAGTGGATGGAGGAACGCTGCGACGACAGCAGCTTGACTTTGTTCACGCCCGTACGGGAAAACGGCGTTATGGTCTTTTTCGAAGAGTAGCCAACGCCCTTCGCATCCGCCAACGAAGTGGGAGGGGAAGCAGGTGGATAGGGTCGCGGCGAACGGGTCTAGCCAAGCGTGAGAGGGCACTCCGAACGGGCTGTGGTTTAGGCACCATCTGTGCGGGGAACACGTCTTTAGGGTCCAGACCGACCTTTTCAGTTGCTCGGATGAGCGGGGCAGGGATGTAGTCGGCTGGATCGGCGTATTCGGAGAATAGGACTGCAATGCGGTTGAACAAGTCTGCCCTCTGTCCACTCTCAAGTGTAGCATCGTCCCGGACCACATGGGTAAGCTGGTTGCGAAGCGAGACCATGTAGGAAGCGTCCAGAGCATACCGGTTGCTGAGCGCGGTGTATCTTGCCATCCGGTCTTTGACTTCCTGCCAATTGATGGACTTAGCCTTAGCCGACTTCCTGGATTCTCGGATATGGTAGAAGCAAACATCAGGGACGTGCCAGAGCTTGCGCTCCCCCGTTTCCAGGATCCGCAGATTGAAGCGCACATCATCGCTTCGCCCCCGCACTGTGTCAGAGCCGTAGTCTCGAAGCAGTTCAGTTCGGTAGGCCTTTCCTCCAATTCCGGCTATTACGCGGGAGATGGAGGCACTACTGATCTGGAGGAGCCCGCCGTTTCCGCGCAGCCCAATGCGCCGGTCGCGGTACTGATAAGACGAAAGGAGTATGTCGTATCCAGAAGGGGCGAGCTGGATGAACCTCATAAATTCAGGGACATCTATGATGTCGTCGCCATCGAAGAGCACGACATACTCGGACAATGCCTCGCGTCCGATAAATGCCCGCCCCACTGATGGCGTCCCGTGGTTCACGTCCGATAGGTGTGCTCGAAAGTTCTCTTGTTTGCTGATCTGGTGAGTTGAAATCAACCCTGCAGTGTCATCAGTGCTGCCATCGTCGAAGAGTAGCACGTCTACGTCCGTCGGCGGGATGCCTGCCAACCGATCCAGCATTTCGCTGATCGTTGCAGACTCGTTGTGCGTGGTGATGCCGATGGTGAACTTCTTCATCGACTAGCCTCGCTTCTTCATGAGAGCGCGAAGCGTCCTCAAAGGCCCAGTGATCTTCCACGATGTGGAGTTTTCGTAATTCTTGATCGTGCGGGCTTGCCGTTCCTGCCACTTCTTGCGTTCTGCTGCAACAGCGGCTTCTACTACTTCGCTAGGCACCTGCTGTTTCTTAGGTTTAGCATCAGCCTTTTCAGGGTTTACCTTGACAGGCTTAGGTGCGTTTCGCTCGGCGACTAGCCGTTGCGAATCCTCGAAAGTGGGTAGTGGCAAATCTACTGCCGAAAAATGTTTCAGAAGCTCTTCAGTTGAGGCGGGCTCCTTGCCCATGCCACTCCTGCTCGCGGTGTCCTGTTCTGAATAGAGCGTCCGGATGTATGACGGAAATCTGCCATCAAGGATCGTGGGCACGCTCTGATCGATACGCGTATGCACTCCAAGACTGAAGACATCTATGGGAGGGGCACTGGAGGCGGGGTCATAATTTCCGATCACCGCCAGTCCCACCGAATTCATGGGATATCTCTTTTTTGCCAAGGCCAAGAATTCAGTTGTCCTGCTGTCGTAGAGTGCGAAGAAGCCCTCAACAAACGAAACTCCATATCCCGCTAATTCGGGACGGATATATTGTCGAAGTTGATTGCAGAAGTCGTCTGACACTGCGTCATCGTCATCCAAGCGGACATGAGCGTATGAACCAGATATCCCCAGCTGATCCATATGTTCTGCCATGCAGCGGGCGTGAGGGATAGCCTCATCGGGGGAAACGGGAACGATTCTTGCCCACGGGAGGGGCGCCAGGGTTTTCTGTAGCCGCTGGAGCTGATCCTCCGGCATCTCTGTGGAGGTCATAACGCATACGGAGATTGCGTTGTCGCTGTGGTCCTGCCGCGCCAATGACGGGATTGTCAGTCGCTCAAACAACGTGTGATGAACAGCCATCCGGTGGGGATCGAATAGCCTCCGCTTGTATTCGTGGAGGTCGGCATTTTTCCTGATCTCTACCCCCATTGTTTGGGAGAGCACGCTATATCGGATGGAGAAGACGACCGGCTTCACTGTGTAGGCTCCGAGAGAAAAATCCCGCGCTGCCTAACAGCTTCTCAGCTTGGTGCGAAGGGCGGAACGGCCACAGTGGCGACCCGATTAACAAGAACCACCTGATCATCAAGCCAAAGGCGGTTCTCTGAGAGCCGCCTTTTTCATGCGCGGTAGCCAGCCGCTTCCTTCTTCCACTGGAGGCGCGCCATGCCCCGCATCTACATCATTGCCGCGCTCGCGATAGCATCGTGGGTGCCGGTAATTACGTTCGGCTGGGCAGTGCTCGGCTAGAGCGCTTCCTTCTCACATCATCCCCGGAGACCACTCCTATGAACCTCAGTTCCGCTGGGGCCGCTTTCGTGCGGCACCACGAAGGCTTCGTCGCGTCATGGTATTTGGATCCAGTGAACGTCCCAACGATCGGCGTGGGCTTCACCTGGCGCTCGGACAGTTTCCGGGAGTGGTGGGGCAAGAACAAGCCGGGTCAGCCCTTCGCCAAGGGCGCGACCATGACGCGGGAGGAAGCCGACGAGTGCCTCACCTACATGGTGGCGCGTGAGTACGGCGCTGCCGTCAACCGCTTCTTCGGCAAGCCGATGTTCCAGCATGTGTTCGATGGCACTGTGTCGCCGGTCTACAACCTCGGGCCCGGCTCCCTTGAATGGAAATGGGCTGCTGCGCTCAAGAGCGGAGACCTACAGCGGGCGGCAACGCTTCTCCGCACACAGGCACCACGGCGGCCGGTAAGCGCCTCCCTGGGCTCGTGACGCGCCGCAAGGAAGAAGCCGAGCTGATCGAGCATGGCGACTATCGCATGGGCGATGCTGTTGCTGAGCCCATGGCTGACGGGATGCTGATCAAGGGGGAGCGCGGGACGGAGGTAGCCGACCTGCAGAAGCGGCTCGCTGACCTGGCGCTCTACACCGGCAGGATCGATGGCATCTTCGGATTCGGCACAGAGAAGGCGGTCCTCGATTTCCTGCGAGCCCATGGCCTGATGGCCGACGGCTATGCCGGCCCGCTCACTCTCGAGGCGCTGATGCTCAAGCCACCCATCCCTGACGTCGACCACTATCCTGAACCCGCACCCAAGCCAGCCGAGCCTGTCAAACGCCCGCAAGTGAGTACCGCTGCCCCCACAAGCAAGCCGCCACCGTGGCTCATCGCCATCCTCATCATTGCTCTCATCGTGGGCGCTTCGGCGGCCCTTTTCTTTTCATAGGAGGCCGCAATGGCAATCGCAGAGACCATCTTCTCGACCGTGTTCAGAGGGATGTTCGACACCATCACCCGGCAGGACGTGCAGGTGAATAACCAGCATACAGATCGGGTCGCAGCCGAGATCACCAAGCAGGTTTCTCCGGTGGTGGTAAATGCCACCAATAGCGAGCCGTGGTTCAGGAGCCGCATCTTTATCGGCGTCGGAGTTGCTGCCGTCAGCTTCATCACAAGCCGCTTCCTGGGCTTCGCTGTGGACGAGACCGACTTCACCGACCTAACGCACATCCTCCTGATGCTCATTGAGGCATGGGGTTTGTTCTACGCCTGGTACGGCCGCAAGGTCGGTGCATCGAAGAAGCCGCTCGGACAGTGACCGTGGATCGGATGCCATACTCAGGGCCGGGTATATGGGTGCAGGTCGCCCATAGGTTCGGGCCCAGGATGCCGGAGTGGTTCATGTCGGGGCACATCACCGCCTTCGGCCTGGTGCTGCTGGTCGCCGAGGGGATGTTTGCCCGACAAGACTGGAACGGGTTCTACCGGCTCTTCTCGTTCACCGGCGCGACGATCGACCAGGTGCAGTACTGGATGGGCGTGGCCATGCTGCTGACGGGCTTGGCTCGCTTCGGTGGTCTGATTGTCAACGGGGCCCGCAAACATGTCACCCCGCGCATTCGACAGGTTTCTGCCGGCGTGGGATGCCTGATATGGTCTGGAGTCGTCTATGGGTTCGCCACCTCTGACGTCTTGAGCACATGGCTAGCCATCTACCCGCTGTTCGCGGTCAATGAGCTGGTGAACATCCACCGTGCTGCGCATGACGAAGGGGAAGTGCGGAATGGACACTCTGTCTGAGCTCCCGCCGTTTGCTCTCGTGGTGTTCGGAGCGACGCTGGCCGTGATCTTTGCTGTTCGGCACCTGAGCATACTGCAGGGCCAGAAGTCTGCACCCACAGCGGACAAGGAAGGTGGTGGCGGCCGCATCCTTGGTGCTGTCATCAACAGCAAGAAGGCGGACGAGCTCATTGCTGCCGTGGGGCGGCTCGGCACGCGCCTTGCGGAAAACACCAGGGCTTTGGACGCAAACACGACCGCCGTCAGTTCAGCAGAGCGCGAAATCGATGAGGCTCGCACGGACATTCGAGAGCTTAACCGGGAGATCGCGAAGTCTGGCAAGTGAACACCTGTCCCAGCTGGCCTGTCGCACCCTTCTACACAGATCCGAGATCGAGCAACCTTGCTGAGCTGTTACCGTTTGAGTGCACCGGGTGGGCGCCCATGAGGATAACGAACATGAAAAGCGTATCAATTCTTGCGCTGGCCACAGCGATGGCCGTTTCTTTCTCGGTACCAACTTTCGCACAGGACGCGAGCGGAGCCGTCGATGCTGCCACCGAGGCTACATCGAACGTGACTACTGGGAGGGCAACGGTTGATGCTGGCGCCGGCGCTAATGTCGACGTTGACGCCGGCACCGACACCGGCGCCGACACTGATAGCGATACTGGTACCAGCGTTGGTGGCAACGTTGGCGCTGACGTGGGGGCAAGCGCTGATGCGGACGGTGATGGCACTGTGTCGGCAGAAGAGCAGGCCGCCGCTGATGCAAATGCGTCGATCGATACAGACGGGGACGGGACCATCTCCACTGAAGAGCAGGCTGCTGCGGACGCTGCCCTCGACACCGATGGGGATGGGACAGTTTCTGAAGAGGAGCGTGCCGCCGGTGCGGCAAACGCTAGCGCCACGAGTGGCTCTGGCACGGACGGTGAGGGTGCATGCCCTGCTCCAGAACACACCGCAGCCGCCGACATTAGTGCAGATGAAACTGAGGTGCTTCAGTCCGTGGCAACCGCCCAATTCCTTTTGTTCTCTGACTGCGACGAGGGCGGTTCTCTGCTCAACACTGGTTCCGACACCAATGCTGAATTGAACAGCATGGTGTTCGCCAACCAGTCGCTTTCCTCTGAGCTCGCTGCTCGCGGGATCGGTTCTGGAGACATCATCGGCATGACCATAGAAGGCGACGCTGTGACGATCTTCGCCGTGGGCGGCGATCAGGCTAATGATAGCAACTCCGGTAGCATCTCCACATCGACCGGCGCCGGCACAGAGACCGACACGGACGCCGACGTCGATGCTGACGCTGGTGCAGAGGCGGACGTAGATGCGGGTGCTTCGACCGACGCACAGTAGCAGATCCTTCTGAGATCAAGATGGGGCGGCCAGGTGCCGCCCCTTTTCTTGTTCCGCACAACCGCAGCATGTGGATGTGATCGGCTGACCTGTTGTTCTCATTTCGTTCATGGTGGTAGATACCGACTCCTAGCCTACCGAGGAGACCATCCATGCCAATCGCCATCGCCGGCAAGACCAACACCGCAGAGCTCATCCGCCGCGCCAAGGCCGCGGATCAGTCTGTCACGGAACAGGAGCTGGCCGCCCGGTTCGGCGTGAAGATTGCCCGGGTGAAGGAAGCGCTTAGGAGTCGGGGCGTGGAAGTCAATGGCAAGCAGCGGGCGTGAGCAAGACGCCACGATCCAGCCTCCGATACCGGACCAAGCTGCACCAAGCCGCTACCGCCCAGATGCTGATCGTCGCCCGGTGCAAGTTGTGCCGGCGCTCCCGACACTACCTGGCCAGCGACCTCCTGGAGTGCGGCTACGGTCCGGAGCTATTTGTCGAGGAACTCTTCGGCCCGCGATGCCCGAACTGCGGCAGTCTAGATTTTTTCCGCGTCCGTGAGCGGTATGCCAACAGCGATGATGTGGGGCACACGGTGATCAGGCGGCCTGCAGGGGAGCGGCGCATACAGCTCTGGAAGGACGAGTACTATGGGCGGCTGCCGAAGATGGAACCGAATGCTGCCGGGAATGGTTAGGGGCGCGGCTGGTCTCCCAAAGTTCAGTCACCAACGACCTCGACCCACGCCCCGGGCCGGGGTCGTTGCTTTTTCTGCGGTAACTATGTGAACGGTGGGCAAGGATCGTTTGCTAAATCCATGCGTTCTCCTGCTGCGTACCTGGATTATCGGGTGAGCGGGGCAAAAACACTCATGACAAACAGGATAGCCGTACTCGTCGTAGAGGACGAGGCACTGATACTGCTGGACATCGCCGATCAGCTCGAAGACGAGGGCTTCAAGGTCTACCAAGCCACGAACGCCGTTGCGGCCATAGAACTGCTGAACAGGCATGCGGACATCCGTCTGGTGTTCACCGACATCGACATGCCGGGTTCGCTGGACGGGCTCAAGCTTGCAGCCGCGGTCCGGGATCGCTGGCCACCGGTGAGGATCATGGTGACTTTCAAGGCCTGCAGGATTCGGTCGAGCGACCTGCCGTCGGGCAGCATGTTCTTAGGTAAGCCTTACCGTCACGACGCCGTGGTCCGCTCGATGCGCCAGATGCTCGCCGCCTAAAGCGAGTTCACCAGCGGCTTCTTGGTATCCGTCCCCTCGCACCGGCTGTTGTTCACCGACCGGCTGACGCGGTGGAACTGGAGCAGGCTGTCGATTTGGGCATCCAGCAGCAGGGCCTTGGCGTCGGTCCCTTTGATTTCGGTGTCCAGCCAGGTGCCGTAGGCCTCCGGCGGCAGCATCACCGGCATGCGGGTGTGGATGTGCTCGATCTCCGGCACCGCCGGTGCCGTGATGATCGTGCAACTGGTGACGCCTAGATTGTCGTTGTGGGCCCAGATGCCGGCGAAGGAGAACGGCTGCCCTTCCGGCAATTGGAGCAGCCACGGATCCTTGCCGCCGTCCTCACCCTTGGTCCACTCGAACTAGCCGTCCGCCGGGATCAGGCAGCGGCGGGACTTGAAGCCCTCCCGGAAGGCGCCCGAGGTGTCGACCGTTTCGATCCGGGCTTCGAAGATGGCGGCCTTGGGCAGCTCCTTGGCGAACCAGGGCACCAGCCATCAACGGCCTTCGTCGAGCTCGAAGTTTCCTTATCCAGGTGAACGAACATCACGTCCTGTGTCGGCGCGATGTTGTACCGCGGCTGCAGGTTGGACTTTACCGGATAAAGGTTGTCCGAGAGCTTGTAGAGCGCGTGGATCTGCTCCCATGTCATCTCGTTGGTGAAGCGTCCACACATCGATCACGTCTTCCGGTCCTTTCAGGTTTTGTTAACCAATCCGGCGCAGCCTGTCATCGGCGCTACTGCTCCAGATCCTCCATAGCTGCGGCCAGGCAGATACGGCTGGCGAATTCAGGAGCTGACTGGCCTCCTAACCAAGTCAATGACGGCCTTAACCAGCCTCCGGTCGGGGCCGTTGTCGTTAGACCAGGGCCAACCTACCTACACCGCGAACCATGGGTTCTCTGGAAAGTCACCCTGCAAACAACCGGCGAACGCAGAAGTGTCCTGCTCGTAATTGAGAACGAGA
>JAESGL010000637.1_pt1 | contig 11701 bp, 13 predicted proteins | sample 9269711 | NCBI WGS metagenome assembly JAESGL01 (sample SAMN14515918, study PRJNA621676) | algae metagenome | isolation source: Kastovskya adunca ATA6-11-RM4 and co-occurring heterotrophs from soil and... | place: Chile: Atacama Desert | collected 2011-06-27
GTCATGCAGATCAGCGACATCCTGTCGGTGGAGGGCGAGGACACGTTCACCCGCCCGATCTACGCCGGCAACGCCATCGCCACGGTGCAGACGTCGGATGCCAAGAAGGTCATCACCGTGCGCGGCACCGCGTTCGAGAAGGCCGCGGCAGAGGGCGGATCGGGTACCGTCGAGGCGGTCGCGACGACCGGTGAGGCCGGCCTGTCGACGTTCGAGGGGCAGGAGATCGCCGAGCTGACCCGGCCCGAGCTGACCAGCGCGAAGATCATCGTGTCGGGCGGGCGCGCGCTCGGTTCGGGCGAGAAGTTCGTCGAGATCATCGAGCCGCTGGCCGACAAGCTGGGTGCCGGCGTCGGCGCTAGCCGCGCGGCGGTGGACGCGGGCTATGTCCCCAACGACTATCAGGTCGGCCAGACCGGCAAGATCGTCGCCCCGGAAGTCTATGTCGCGGTCGGCATCTCGGGCGCGATCCAGCACCTGGCCGGCATGAAGGACAGCAAGACGATCATCGCGATCAACAAGGACGAAGACGCGCCGATCTTCCAGGTGGCGGACATCGGCCTGGTCGGCGACCTGTTCAAGATCGTGCCGGAACTGACCGAGAAGCTGTGACGGCACGGAGCGGGCGCTCCATGACCGAGGTAAAGGAGGGCGGCGCCGACCGGGCGACCGCCCTCTTTTCGTCGGTGGGGGCGGTGCATTATCCCGGCGCGGCGACGGGGGTGCTTGATGCACTGCTACGGCTGGCGGCGGCGCAGCCGCAGGGGCGTGCCGGCGTCCGGCTGCAGGGCATCCCGGAACTGACGGCGCTGCTGTCGGAGGGTGCGATTCACGACGTGGCGGCGCATCATCTGGGCGCCGGCGCACGCCCGGTCCGGGCGGTGCTGTTCGACAAGTCGCCCGCAGCGAACTGGTCGCTGGCGTGGCACCAGGATCGTACCATCGCGGTGCGGGCGCGGCGTGACGTCGCGGGCTACGGCCCATGGACGCGCAAGCAGGGCATCCAGCATGTCGCGCCGCCCTTTGCGGTGATCGAGGCGATGGCGACGCTGCGCATCCATCTGGACGACGTGCCGGACCACAATGCGCCGCTGCTGATCGCGCCGGGATCACACCGGCTGGGACGGATCCCCGAACCGGAGATCGCGGACGTCGTGGCGCGGCTGGGCAGCCGGACCTGCATCGCTGGAGCGGGCGATATCTGGGTCTACGCCACGCCGATCCTCCACGCCTCCGCCGCGGCGAGGGGCGCGCGGCGGCGGCGGGTGGTGCAGGTCGACTATGCCGCCGGTTCGCTGGCCGCGCCGCTGGCGTGGCTGGGCGTGTGAAGGGTTGCGCGAGGGCGCGGCGCGCCGGATAGGGGCGGGCATGCGCTTCCCCTCCCTTTTGCTCCTCCCCCTTCTGATCGCGATGCCGGCGACCGCGCAGCGCGCCGACCGGGCGACGCCCGGCTGGGTGCGGGTGCGGATGGAAACCGCCGACGGCCCGATCGTGCTGGCGCTGAACCAGCGGCGCGCGCCGGTCACCACCGCCAATTTCCTGCGTTACGTCGATGACGGGCGGTTCGACGGGGTCAGTTTCTATCGCACCGCGCGCAACCGCCGCGCGCCGCAATATGGCTTCATCCAGTCCGGCATCCGCACCGATGCGCGCCGCTTCCTGGACATGATCCCGCACGAATCGACGAAGAAGACCGGTATCCGCCATCTGGACATGACCATTTCCATGGCGCGCAAGGGGCCGCCGGGATCGGCCAACGGCAATTTCTTCATCACCGTCGGCGCGATGCCGTCGATGGACTGGTCCCCCGCCGACCCCGGCTATGCCGCGTTCGGGCGCGTCGTGGCCGGGCAGGCGACCGTGCGCCGCATTCTGGCCGAAAAGACCGGCGGCGGGATGAAGGGCACGCTGATGCTGAAGCCCGTCCGCGTCGACCGCGTCATCCGGCTGGACGGCACCCCCAGGCCCACCGGCCGCCCGCGCCCGTGGCTGATCGAGCGGCGTACCGAGGGCTGAACCGGCCCGCCCGCCGGACCCGTCCGCCGTCGCCACCCGTTGGTGCCGCGAAGGAGACGGACGATGGAACGGCAACCCAACAAGCCCGGCGGCGACGTGCGCGACGACGGCACGGTCCGTGACGCGGGCGACGAACAGGCGGTGAAGAACCAGGGGCAGGTATCGCCCGAGGATTATCCCAAGAAGGACGGCGGCCGCGCCACCGGCGCCGATTCGGCGAGCGGCATTCCGGACTAGCCGCCCTCCGCCACCCCCGCATGGACGCGCCCGCGCCGCCGCGATAGGAGGCGCGGCATGGCCGATCCGCGCATCGACACGAGCTGGCTGGAGCCGCTGCGCCCGACGCTGGACAGCGAGGGCATGACGGCGCTGCGCGATTTCCTGCGCGCCGAAAAGGCGGCGGGCAAGCGCATCTTCCCGCATTCGGCCGACTGGTTTCGCGCGCTGGAACTGACCGCGCTGCCCGACGTGCGCGTCGTCATCCTGGGACAGGACCCGTACCACGGCGCGGGGCAGGCGCATGGCCTGTGCTTTTCGGTGCGACCGGGGGTGAAGCCGCCGCCCAGCCTCATCAACATCTACAAGGAACTGGCCGACGATTGCGGCATCGCCCCGCCCGCGCACGGTTTCCTGGAACATTGGGCGCGGCAGGGGGTGCTGCTGCTCAACACCGTGCTGACCGTCGAGGAGGGGCAGGCCGCCTCGCACCGCGACCGCGGGTGGGAGGGATTCACCGACGCGGTGATCCGGCTGGTCGCGGCGAAGGAAGAGCCGGTCGTCTTCCTGTTGTGGGGTAGCCATGCGCAGAAGAAGGCCGCGTTCGTGAAGGACGTGGGCCGGGGCGGGCATCATCTGGTGCTGACCGCGCCGCACCCCTCGCCGCTGTCGGCGTACAAGGGCTGGTTCGGATCGCGGCATTTCAGCCGCGCCAATGCGTTCCTGGCCGAGCACGGCCGGGGGACGATCGACTGGGCGCTGCCCGCGACGGTGTGAGCGCCGAGGGTTCGCGCGCGCGGGCCAATGTTGCGAATGTTGACCCGCCGGCGCGGATCGCGGGCGGACGCGGCGGCGAGGGGACGCCGAGGCGACCGCGACGCGACACCCACGCGCCACGCCCGCGACCGTTGCGCGACCACGATGCGCCCGCCGGGTCACGGCCGGGCGGCAGGGTTGACGGGCGTGGCGGGGGCGGGGGCGGCGCCGGGCGCGAGCGGATCGGCGAGCCGGCGGCGATGGTCGGCGAGCACCCGGTCCCACATCTGCACGAACGGCGTCCCCGCCAGCCGCACGCGCAGCCGATGCGCGCTGGACCGCGACATCCCCGCGGCGCGCGCGGCCTGCGCGATACTGCCGCTGTCATGCAGCGCGGCGAGGAAGATGCGCTGGCGGGCCGGGGTCCAGCGGGCGCGGGCGGGGGGTGGTGCGTCGGTCATGGCCGAGACGGGAGCGGATGTTGGAGGGTGTAGGACAGGGCGGGCGCCGCCGTTGACATTGTACGAATAGCTGTACAAACTTTTGCTATGGACGCCGTCAGCTATTCCGAAGCGCGCGAGAATCTGAAGGCGATGATCGACAAGGTCGTCGCCGACCGCGCGCCATTGGCGATCACCCGCCAGCGGGGAGAAGGCGCCGTGTTGATCTCCGCCAGTGAATGGGCGTCGATCGAAGAGACGCTGCACCTGCTGCGCTCGCCCAAGAATGCCCAGCGCCTGCTGGACGCGGTGCGCGGGTTCGAGGCGGGCGACGACGGCGTGCCCTTTCCGTGAGAGTGATGTTCTGGCCGACGGCGTGGGACGATTATCGCCATTGGCAGGAGCATGACGGCAAGATCGCGGAAAAGATCAGCGGCCTGATCGAGGAATGCCGCCGTCACCCGTTCAAGGGGACCGGCAAGCCCGAGCCGCTGGGTGGCAACCTGTCAGGCTGGTGGTCGCGCCGGATCAGCCATGAGCATCGGCTGGTGTACCGGGTGGCGGGTAGCGGCGACGAGCAGGTGTTGCAGGTGGCGCAGTGCCGTTATCATTATTAGCGCGACCCTCCTCAGCTATCCTCGTGTCTTAAGCTTTATCTTGGCGAGATAGGCTTCCCCTTCCTCTGTCAGGGTATAGCCGCGAAAGGGTATCTTATCATCATCTCTTTCGTTCTCAGTGTAAATCACATAACCAAGCTGCTGGAATTGGATCATGATTGTATCAATTTCGTGAGGCAGTAATTTGACCGCTCTCACGCCCAGCTCGGCAAGGTTGCCAACGCGGATAAAGTTTATAAGATCGCTCTCAAAATGGTACGCTGCAGGCTGGTTGTAGCCAGCGGAAAACCGACGCTGGATGTATCCGTACATGCTTGGAGCTATAACCGAAAATATATCATCCCAACTGAGTGGTATGGCTTTCGTCTCCTGCTTTTTATTCTTGTTCTGATACATTATTCGTAGCTCAAAGATGTCGGTTCCTTGAGCAAGAGCTTCGGGCCATAGGCCCTCGGGAACACGCTTACGATCTCGCAGCGCGCGCTCCAGGCGAGCTATATCTTTCTTCGACGACTTAAGTTCGGCGCGAAGCTGGGTTTCTGCTTCAACGTCTAGCGCGGTTGGAATCTGATCAGCGCGTATCCATCCAATTCGAGGATTAATCCTCGACTCGTTCATCAAACTTTTCATCACCTGCATGCCCAACTCCGCCGAGTTGTTGAAGAGGCGGACATGTCGGCTCATTACTTTTGCACGAAAAGCCTCAAGGCTAGATCGTTTCTGTGCATCGGTTTCAGCCCACTTAGTGGGAACATCCTCTACTGAACGACGAACAAAAGATAGAATTGGTAAACCATACTCAACGGCCCAATTATACTCCATTTCCGTGTAACTCAAACCTGAGAGATCGGTGCTCCCGTATCGGGCGGAGAGTATTAGAACATAATAGTCGCTCTCCGATATCACTCTTTTGATCAAATCCGCTTGCGTTTGATCCGAGGCAGGAAAAAGTTCCATTCCTGCTGGGAAATGGCCCATCTCCAAGATGGCCTGCGTTGCTTGCTGCCGTTCTTCTCGAAGGTCCTCATAGGTGGAGGAGAGGAATAGCTGATAACGCGGCGGGGTCGGAAGAATGGCCATAGACACTATTGATGCCAAATCTATCGGGGGATCAATCCCCCTGGAGCGGGCATCAAATCACCGCCTTTGATGTCAGTCCTTTTTAATCCCGCTCCCGGTCGCCCGCGCCCATGTAAAGCTCGCGCCCGGTCTGATGGTACAACTCACTCATCGCCGCCATCCCGGCCTCTGCCGCGGCGGTGTCGAGCGGGGCCGCCCCTCCACCGTTCGGCTGCGTCGAACGGTCCCCCTCCCCGAGCGAGCTCGGGGAGGATTGTGTGGCGACGAAGGTGTCGATCGGCGCGTTTTGCTTCGCGGCGAAATCCCGAACCTCTTGGGTAATCTTCATCGAGCAGAATTTTGGGCCGCACATCGAGCAGAAGTGCGCGGTCTTGGCGCCCTCGGCGGGTAGCGTCTGGTCGTGGTACTGCTCCGCCGTATCGGGGTCGAGCGACAGGTTGAATTGGTCGCGCCAGCGGAATTCGAAGCGCGCGCGGGACAAGGCGTCGTCGCGCAGCTTGGCGGCGGGGTGGCCCTTCGCCAGATCGGCGGCGTGGGCGGCCAGCTTGTAGGTGACGACGCCGACCTTCACGTCGTCGCGATCGGGCAGGCCCAGATGCTCCTTGGGGGTGACGTAGCAGAGCATCGCCGTGCCGTACCAGCCGATCATCGCCGCGCCGATGCCGCTGGTGATATGGTCGTAGCCGGGCGCGATATCGGTGGTGAGCGGCCCGAGCGTATAGAAGGGCGCCTCGCCGCACGCCTCCAGCTGCTTGTCCATGTTCTGCTTGATCTTGTGCATGGGCACGTGGCCCGGCCCCTCGATCATCACCTGCACGTCCTGCGCCCAGGCGCGCTTGGTCAGCTCGCCCAGCGTGTACAGCTCGGCGAACTGCGCCTCGTCATTGGCATCCGCGATCGCGCCGGGGCGCAGGCCGTCGCCCAGCGAATAGGCGATGTCATAGGCCTTCATGATCTCGGTGATCTCGTCGAAGCGTTCGTAGAGGAACGATTCCTTGTGATGCGCCAGGCACCATTTGGCCATGATCGACCCGCCGCGGCTGACGATGCCGGTGACTCGCTTCGCGGTCAGCGGAATGTAGGGCAGGCGCACGCCGGCGTGGATGGTGAAGTAATCCACGCCCTGTTCGGCCTGTTCGATCAGCGTGTCGCGGAAGATCTCCCACGTCAGCTCCTCGGCAATGCCGCCGACCTTTTCCAGCGCCTGATAGATGGGGACGGTGCCGATCGGCACGGGCGAGTTGCGGATGATCCATTCGCGCGTGTCGTGGATGTTGCGGCCGGTCGACAGGTCCATGACCGTGTCCGCGCCCCAGCGGATCGACCAGACCAGCTTGTCGACCTCCGACGCGACGTTGCTGGCGACCGCGGAATTGCCGATGTTGGCGTTGATCTTGACCAGGAAGTTGCGGCCGATCGCCATCGGTTCGGATTCGGGGTGGTTGATGTTCGACGGGATGATCGCGCGGCCGCGCGCGACCTCGTCACGGACGAATTCGGGGGTGACGTGATCGGGGATGGCGGCGCCGAAGCTTTCGCCGTCGCGGACATGGTCCTTGAGCATCTCACGCCCGATATTCTCGCGCACCGCGACATATTCCATCTCGGGCGTGATGATGCCGCGGCGGGCATAGTGCATCTGGCTGACGTTGCCGCCGGCACGCGCGCGCAGCGGGCGCTTCACGACATTGGGGAAGGGCTGCACCCCGCCGGAGCGGTCGGGGCCGAGTTGTCCGTTGTCCTCCGGCCGGATGGCGCGCGCATCATAGCTTTCGACGTCGCCGCGCGCGACGATCCAGTCGCGGCGCAGCGCGGGCAGCCCGGCCATGATGTCGATCCGCGCGTCGGGATCGGTATAGGGGCCGGAGGTGTCGTAGACGTTGAGCGGCGGTTCGCCCGACGACGGCTCCAGGTCGATCGCGCGCATCGCGACCTTGAGCGGGCCGACGTGGATCTTGCGGCTGCCGCGGATCGGGCCGGTGGTGACGCCGATCTCGGCGCGGGCGGGAATGTCGGCCATCACGTCTTCTCCTACTTCGGGCGGAGGAAGACGGTTGCCGGGTGACGACGCCGTTCCCTCCCTACGCCGGTGGACCCCGTGGGAGGGGCGCCGGATCAGGTTCGACGGGTCGGGGGCTGCTGCCCCCCTCTCAGCCGCGCGTCAGCGGCCCCCCGGGGTGCGCGCAGCATAGCGCCCCCGGGGGAGAAGGGAAGGGCCGCGGCCGATCAGGCGGTCGCGCCGCTGGTGCGCAATGCCTCGATCGAATTGTTGGTGCCGGCCGGGAAGAAGCCGCCGCCGATCCCGGCGTCGCGGCGCAGGTAGACGATGTTGTGCACCTGCGCGGTCGACCGGCTGTAGGCGATGCCGTTGCCGTCCGCCGCGCTGATGTTCGACGCGCCGGTCGGGTTGCCGCTGGCATCGACCACCGCGATCCCGGCATCGCGCGTGCCGGTGCCGTCCAGCGTGTCGCGCGCGGCGGCGATCTTGTTCGCGGCCAGCTGCGCCGTGGTGCCGCGCGCGAACAATTCGCTGCGGATCAGCCCGGCGTGATACGCCTCCGCCGCCAGGATGCCGGCCGCCGCCTCCAGATAGGTGGCGCTGGTGATCAGCGGCGAGGCGCCCTTGTACGCGGTGACGCCGACATCCTCGAACAGGAAGGCCGCCAGCAGGAAATTCTGTTCGTGGGCGTAGGGATCGAACGTCTCGTTCGCGCCGACCAGCCCGGCGGCGCGCGCCGCGGCGGTGAACGCGCCGTTGGCGCCGCCGTCGATGTTGATCGCGGGCTGGTTGATGAGCAGCGCCGCGCCCCCCGCGGTGGTGATCGCGCTGCGCAGCGCGGTGACGTGCGCGATCTCGTCATAGGCGATCTCGCGCGCCAGTTCGGCCAGCGTGCCGGTCAGCCCGACGCTGCGCCCGCCGGTCACCGCGCCGCGCGTGCCGACGCTGCCGGTCAGGCTGGCATCGGGCAGCGGGCGGCCGAGCACCGCGATCGAATAGAATTGCGCTTCGAGATATTCGAGGTTCAGCGCCAGCTGCAGGATGCCGATGTCGGTGGCGACGCCCGTGCTGGTCGCGGTGGGCGAGGGCGACGGGGTGGGCGACGGGCTGGTGCTGTCGTTGTTGCTGCCGCCGCAGGCGGACAGCAGCGCCAGGCTGCCGGCCACCGCGGTGGAGCCGGCGGCCAGCTTGATGAAGCGGCGCCGCTCTGCCCGCCGCTGGTTGGCGAGGTCGAGGGCGGCGAAGACGGAATCCTTGATCATGACGGCATGTCCCTGATGGGAAGGGGAAAGACGGGGGTGGGCGAGGCGCGGGGGCGCGTCAGCTCGATGCCGCGCTCGTCTTCGCCGTTCCGTTGACCCCGCTGGGGAAGAAGCCGCCCGACGTCACCGCCGCGGCGTTGAGATAGACGATGTTGAGCACCTGCGTCGGCGTGCGGCTGAACGTGATGCCGTTGCTGTTGGTGGGCACGATGTTCGCACGGTCGCCGTCGGAGGTCGACACCTTCGCCACGCCCTGATCGTCGTTGGGGGCGATGCCGCGGATCAGATCCTCCGCCGGTGCGCCGTCCAGCGCGTCGCGCGCGGCGGCGATCCCGGTCGTCCACGGGATCAGCACCGCGTTCGATTGCCCGCGGCGGTACAGCAGGGTGCGGATCGTTGCGGCGTGATAGGCGTGGGTCGCCATGATCCCGGCCGCCGCCTCCAGGAAGGTCTTGTTGAAGATCAGCGGCGCCGCGCCCTTGTAGGCGGTGACCGCGACATCCTTGAACAGGAAGGCGCCGATCAGGAAATTGTCGACCGAGGCGTAGGGGTCGAACGAATCGGCAGAGCCGGTGATGATCCCGGCACGGCGCGCCGCGACGCTGAACGCGCTGTTCGCGCCGACCGACAGGTCGATCGCGGGCTGCGCGATCACCGCGCTGCTGGGCAGCTGGCCGCGCAGGAAGCGCACCTGCGCGAGCGAATCGGCGGCGATCTCGCGGGCATAGGCCTGGATCACGGTTTCGGTGCCGAACGACACCGCGCGCCCGCCGCTCGCCGCGCCGGCCGCGCCGGTGCCGCTGATGTCGGCGGCGGCCAGCGCGCCGTTGCCGACCGCATACGAATAATAGTTCGCCTGCAGATATTCGAGGTTGAGCGCGAAGTTGAGGATGTCGACGTCGCTCAGCCCCGGCGTCGGCGTGCCGGTGGGCGAGGGCGAGGGCGAGGTGGAAGGCGACGGCGAGGGGGAAGGAGACGGCGTCGGCGTCGTCTGCGCCGCCGCACGGCCGGCCAGCGTCGCCGCCGCCAGCCCGGTGCCCAGCGCGCCGGTGAAGAAGGACCGCCGGGACGCGCGGCGCGGTTCGGGCGCGGACGGCGCCTCCATCTGATGCTCGCTATCCGTCATCGCAGACCCTTTCTCACTCTTACTGGCCAAGGCAACGCACCCCTAACGCGTGCGATACGGCAGGGCGAGGGGCATATCCACCCGCGCGCCGCAGGGAAACGCCCGAACGGCGAAAAGGGGGCGGGGGTGGGGGGCGGCGTGTCGCCAGTGGCCGTCCCGGAATGCCGTGCACGTTGACGGTTTCGGGAATGGGCAATTCGGGCAGGATTTTGGGATGTCGTGGCGGAGGGGCTGATCGGCGACGTGCGTGGCCGTTGCCTGTGTGTCGGCATCGGTTGCTGATCGGGACGGTAGGTGTCGACCAACTTACGTCGTTCAGCGGCCGGGACGTGAACAGCCGCTCAGGCTGAAACTTGCCGTTTGCCGCAGGGAAACCGGCTTGGCACTAAGTTGGAGTCTTCACTTAAGGTCTTGCCAACGGAGGTCGAAACGGACCTGCGTCTGACATGATCGTTATCGACCAAACTTGGCCTCATCGAGCGCTCGGATGAAGCGGAGCAGGCTCAACACGGTCTCGAACACGTAGCGACCTTCGGCGATTCCAAGGATCGTGTTATCGTGCGCCAAGCTGCGATTGTTGCGCACTTGGTTGAATTGCTCGCATACTTGGACAGTGGACTTGGCGATCTTCTCGCTGAACTCGCTGATCTGACCAGCCTGACGGAGCCCGTTGATGTAGCGGCCAGCACGGGAATGCAGCGCGTCGCCATGTCCGACCGTGCCGCCGTCTCGCTCAATAAGATCGGCAAACTTCTTCATCGCGTAGGTATGTAGTCGGTCCAGTGCAGCGTGTGGTGCGTTCGCTTGGATCTCGCGTTGAATGGCCTCGACAAGTTCGGCTAACGTTGGATCGTCGCTAAATGCCTCAACGATCGCAATGTCGATCGGCTGTTCGACGCCGTCCAGCCGTGCAATCATGGCCAAGAAGTCCGCCTTGACCTTAGGCTCAAGCTCGCTGGCGAACCCGTGTCCAACGATCTCCTGCCGATACGCCCAGAATGTCCGTAGCACCTCGGCCTGTGCGCCTGGCACCAGCGACCGCAGCAGCGCGCGCAGCCGCTTGGCCTTCGAGGCGCCGTTGACCGTATAGATCGGTGCCGTGGCGTCGATCCCAAATTTGCGGCGGACGAAATCATTGAAAGTCGCATCGCTAAAATTGAGAACGTAGCCCTGTGTCATCTCCAACGCCTGATCAACAAGCCACATGTCCAGCGTGGGCTCGTTCGGATCGTTGACCAGCTTGTCGGCAAAATAGCTCACTGATTCTCGCCCGGCCTTATACAGTTGGTCGATCCTTACCGAGCATGATCATGACAGCGCTTGTACTGATGCCCATCCGGCGCCTTTCTTTGCGCTATAATGCCCCTGCCTTCGTCGCGCGTAAAGCGCGCTGCGCGGTCGATGAGCCTGCTTCGTGCCGATCGCTGCGCAAGTTTACGTCCACTTTCTCATGGTGTGTGCCGGAAGCGGTCTGTCCGTAACCGGCCCATTTTCAGCGGATCTGCGATGCCGGTGAGAGACTCGCTGAGTGTCAGCTTCTAAAAGTAGCAGCCGTTCGAATGTCCTCCCGGAACGGCAGAAATGTCCCACCTCTTGCCATTTTGGACGGCGAAGCGCGTCCAGCGATTCGATCGTTTTCAAGAATGGCGGGCGTGTCGTCTGGCGCGATCCGCTCTTTTCCAGACGTTCGGCCGCCAACTCACCCCTTGCGGTTATTCGGCACGGTGGATGCCGGGACAGGCCCGGCATGACGGGGAGGGCGTGGTGGAACGCCGCTGGGGAGGCGGCGCCCGCCCTGGGCCGAACGGTGACCGTCCGGCCCGCCGGGGTCGCCGCCGCCCCCTTCGCGGTCAGAACGTATAGCCGATGCCGACCGCGCCCAGCCACTGGCTGCGCGATCCGGCGATCGCGACCAGCGGCGAATCGCCATAGTCGTTCAGCATCCGCTTGTAGCTGCCGCCCGCGATCAGCTTCACGCCCTTCAGGAGGTTGCCGGTCAGCGAATAGGTGCCCGCCAGCCCGACGGTCCAGTGCTTCCACCCGCCGCGCGCCTGATATTGCGGCAGGCCGCTGCGTGCCGCGGCGGCGGCGTCGACCGAGAAATAGGTCCGGCCGAACTTGCTTTCGACCCGCTCGGCAGCGGCGAACAGCCCGACCGCGGCCTTGAGGCTGAGCGGGGTGAAATAGTT
>JAESGL010000638.1_pt1 | contig 11698 bp, 9 predicted proteins | sample 9269711 | NCBI WGS metagenome assembly JAESGL01 (sample SAMN14515918, study PRJNA621676) | algae metagenome | isolation source: Kastovskya adunca ATA6-11-RM4 and co-occurring heterotrophs from soil and... | place: Chile: Atacama Desert | collected 2011-06-27
CGGTGGTTGGCCCGGTCACCATCGGGGATATCTCGTTGCGCGGCGGCGGGGAGGAAGTGTTCCGCGAAGGTCGCTCGCTCATCTGGAAGTCGCTGCGGGTGTCCCGCATCTATGACGCGCAGAACAACGCTCTCATCTACTTGGGCCATGCTCGCGAGATCCAGCAGGGCTCGGGCAAGATGAGCCTATCGGTGATCCCGCTCAACGGCGTCGATGTGACCTGGGTGAATGGGGCGCCGGACCTACCCGTAGCCGCGGAGTAGAAACCCCTAAGCAGCGCTGGTTTCCCTCGGCCTGCAGCGGGCGAGAACATGGTCGCGCGACTCCCCGTCGCTGAACAAATTTATTTCGGATTGAGCGACTTCAAAGCGCGTGGCGAGGTACGATATTCTCACTCACAGAAGTGGCACGTCCCTGGCGATGCAGAAGGAAGAGAGACTATGGCTATTTTGATTGGCGACACCGCGCCCGACTTCACCCTCGAATCTACTGAGGGCACCATCCACTTCCATGATTATGTCGAAGGGTCCTGGGCGGTTCTCTTCAGCCACCCCAAGAACTACACGCCGGTTTGCACGACCGAATTGGGTTATACCGCTAAGCTTAAGGACGAGTTTGCCAAGCGCGGCGTCAAGGTGCTGGGCCTTTCGGTCGACAAACTCGAGGATCATGCCGGCTGGGCCCGCGACATCGAAGAGACACAGGGTTCTGCACTCAACTTCCCGCTGCTTGCCGATACTAACGGCGAGGTCGCGCGCAAATACGACATGATCCACCCAAATGCCGACAATACGCTGACGGTGCGTTCCCTCTTCGTCATTGGCCCCGACAAGAAGGTGAAGCTCAAGATCGAGTACCCGGCGTCTACCGGGCGCAATTTCGATGAAGTCATTCGGGTGATCGACTCGCTACAGCTGACCGCGCAGCACCAGGTCGCCACACCCGCCAATTGGAAGAACGGCGAGGATGTGATCATCGTGCCGGCCGTTTCCAATGAACAAGCTAAGGCGAAGTATCCCGAAGGCTGGAAGGAACTGAAGCCCTATCTTCGCATTGTTCCGCAGCCCCGCGCGTAACGACGCGCACTCGTTTTCTCCCTGACAAACTGGCGGCAGGCAACTGCCGCCTTTTCTTTGTCCAGTGCTCGCCGCGGGGGATCATTGCGCTTTCCTGGTTGCCAAGCCCCACCCTTTGCCCGCTACATAGGCAGTGGGGAAGCTTGGGCGTTTTCTGGACAAATCGGGGAAGCAAAATGCAAAGACATCTGAAACTCGGTAGGCGGTCACTCTTGGCAGCGCTGGCGCTGGGTACCGCGCTTGTTGCTGCGGGTCCGGCCTGGGCACAAGACGCGCTCAAGGTTGCGGCCATCTGGACCGTGCCGGTCGAGCAGCAATGGGCGAGCCGCCTGCACAATGCTCTCGTTGGGGCAGAAGAACGCGGCGAGATCGACTACGTGTTCTCCGAGAACATCTCCAATACCGACTATGAGCGCGTGATGCGTGAATATGCCGAACAGGGCGTCGAGCTCATGGTCGGGGAGGCATTCGGCGTGGAGCGGCCCGCACGTGCGGTAGCGGCAGACTATCCTGAGATAGACTTCCTGATGGGCTCGTCACTGCCGCCCGTCGATCCGAACTTCGCGACCTTCGACAATTTCATCCATGAGCCGAGCTATCTTTCGGGCATGATAGCGGGCATGAACACCGAGACCAATGTCATCGGCATGGTGGGCGGCTACGCCATTCCCGAAGTGAACCGGCTAATGAACGCTTTCATGGAAGGCGCGCTGTCGGTAAACCCCGACGTGCGGTTCTCCGTGAGCTTCATAAACTCCTGGTATGACCCGCCCAAGGCCAAGGAAGCGGCCTTCGCCATGATCGATGCGGGCGCTGATATCCTCTATGCCGAGCGCTTCGGTGTGTCCGACGCGGCCAAGGAACGCGGCGTCCTGGCCATTGGCAACGTCATCGACACGGCAGCCGACTATCCCGGCACGATTTTGGCGAGCGCCCTCTGGCATGGCGAGCCGATGATCGACAAGGCCATTGCCGATGTTAAGGCTGACACCTTCACGGCTTCGGACTATGGCATCTATGCCTTCATGGAGCATGGCGGCTCGAGCCTCGTTTTCGATGCCGAACTGGCGGGTGAAGAAGCTATTGCCGCAGTGCAGGCGCGTCAGGATGAAATCCTCTCGGGTGCCTTCACGGTCGAGATCGACGACGCCGAGCCAGCCTCCAATATGTAAACGACAGCGCCGCGTCCTCCGGGGCGCGGCACTTCTACCCCGGGGGCACTATGCCTGACCATGACAGCGGCATCGTGCTCTCGCTCGAGGGCATCACCAAGCGCTTCGGCACTCTGCTGGCCAATGATAGCCTCGACCTTGAGCTTCGCCGGGGTGAAATCCTCGCTCTTCTGGGCGAGAATGGTGCCGGCAAGACCACCCTCATGAACATCCTCTTCGGCCATTATGTGCAGGACGATGGCTCGGTCCGGGTCGCGACGGACGACGGGCTGATATCTCTCCCTCCGGGCTCTCCCGGCGCCGCATTGGCTGCGGGCGTCGGCATGGTGCACCAGCATTTCGCTTTGGCCGAGAACCTGACCGGGCTTGAGAATATTCGCTTGGGAACCGAACCCATCCTCAAGCTTGGCACCGGGGGCGCCGCAGCCCGGCGCAAGGTGGAGCGGATCATTGCCGAGAGCGGTCTGGAGGTCGACCTTGACTGCCGCGTGGCTGCGCTCACCGTCGGCGAGAAACAGCGTGTCGAAATTCTCAAGGCGCTTTATCGCGACGTCCGTGTCCTGATCCTGGATGAACCGACGGCGGTGCTGACGCCACAGGAGGCCGAAGGTCTTTTCGCTATCCTCCGCCGCCTTGCGGCCAATGGGCTGGGCGTCATCTTCATCTCCCACAAGCTGGGCGAAGTTCTCTCCGTGTCGCACCGCATCCTGGTGCTGCGCGGCGGCCGCAAGGCGGGCGAACTCAAGACCACAAACGCAGACCGGCGAGCCATAGCCGATCTCATGGTCGGCAAGGCCGTTGCCGAGGTGACGCGTACGTCCTCGACGCCGGCCGAACCCTTGCTGGTGTTCGAGCGCGTTGGACTGCGACATGGCTCCGTGCGCCTGCAGAATGTCAGCTTTTCCCTGCACGCCGGCGAAATCGTTGGCCTTGCCGGCGTTTCTGGCAATGGGCAGGCGGCCATTGCCGCGCTGATTTCCGGCCTCGCTTTGCCCGAGAGCGGTACTCTCCGTCTCTATGGCGATCCCGTGCGCAAAGCCGACCCTCGCGCGCTTGTCGCTGCTGGGGTCGCCCGCATGCCGGAGGATCGTCAGCATGATGGCGTGGTCGGTACCATGAGCGTCGCCGATAACATCGCCATCGAGGAAGTGCGCTCCCGATCCTTCGCCCGCGCCGGAATGCTCGATCAAAAAGCCATGCGCCAGCGAGCCGAGGCCGCCATCGCAGCCTACGACATCCGTTGTCCCGGACCTGATGCCGAAGCTCGCCTGCTCTCGGGTGGCAATGTGCAAAAGCTCATCCTCGCCCGCGTCCTCGAACGGAGCCCCCGCGTGATCCTCGCCAACCAGCCGACCCGCGGCCTAGATGTCGGCGCGCAATCGGAAGTGCACCGCCGCATCATTGCCGCCCGGGATCGCGGCGCCGCCGTTCTGGTGATCTCGGAAGATCTCGACGAACTCTTTGCCCTGGCTGACCGCTTCCTCGTTGTCCATGCCGGTGAAGTGAGCGACGCTGGGCCCTCCGAGCAGCTCGACCGAGGCTCCATCGGCCTTATGATGGCCGGGCAACACCGCGCACTACACACCAAGGCCGCTTCCGCATGAGTCTTCGCCTTGAGCCTCGTACCGGCGCCACGCTGGGCCTCAAACTCGCCGTTTCCATCCTTGCAGCCTTGGCAGCCCTGCTGCTGGTGGCCCTACCGGTCCTGCTGGCCGGCGGATCGCCGCTCGCATCCTATGGGCTGATCGTGCAGGGCGCCTTCGGCTCGCTCTTTGCGCTCTCCGAAACACTGACCCGGGCCACCCCGCTGATCCTCACCGGCCTCGGCGCCGCAATTGCGTTCCGCGCGCGGCTCTGGAACATCGGGCTCGAAGGCCAGCTCTATATCGGCGCCCTTGCCGCCGTACTGGTGGGCAGCGGCATATTCCAGCTCCCGCCCCTGTTGCTTATTCCCCTCGTCATGCTTGCGGGCTTCCTTGCCGGCGGATGCACCATGGTGGTTCCGGCCATTCTCAAGCAGCGCTTCGGCGCGGACGAGGTGGTGATCACGCTCCTCCTCAACTTCGTCATCATCCTCCTCGTCCAGATGCTGGTTGAAGGTCCGCTCAAGGATCCGCTCTCCATGGGCTGGCCACAGTCGGTGCCCATCGACCCGGCCGCCGAGTTCCCCGCGCTCTTCCCACGCCTGCGCACCCATATGGGGCTGCTGGTTGGTATCGCCGCAGCGCTTGTGCTCTGGTTCGTCGTACGCAAGACGGTGCTGGGCTTTGAAATCCGCGCCGTGGGCGAGAACAAGGCTGCCGCGCGGTTCGCCGGCATTCCGATTGACGGGACCATGCTCAAGGTGGCGCTGATTTCAGGCGGACTTGCGGGTCTTGCCGGTGTCGGGGAAGTTGCAGGGGTTAAAGGCTATCTCTCCGCTGACTTGTCGCCGGGCTATGGCTATTCGGGCATTGTGGTCGCCATGCTTGCGGGCCTCTCTCCCATCGGCACCGTCTTTGCCGCCATCTTCGTAGCCGCGGTGTTTGTGGGTGCGGACTCGATGAGCCGCGCCACCGGCATTTCCAACTACCTTGCGGACCTCGTCGTCGCGCTGTCCCTGCTCTGCGTTCTGGTCGGAGGCTTTTTCCTGCGCTTCCACATCCAATGGGAGCGCTCGGCTCCGCTGCGGGCAGGAGAATAGCCGCCATGGAAATCATCGACATCCTCCTCTCCGCCAATTTCTGGGCCGCTGCCATCCGCATCGCAACGCCGCTGATCTTTGGCGTTCTGGGGGCCCTCCTTTGCGAGCGCGCCGGCGTGCTCAACCTCGGGATCGAGGGCATCTTCGTCGCTGGCGCCATGGCCGGGTGGTTCGCCGTCTATCTCGGCCTAGACCTGTGGACGGGTGTTCTCGTCGCTGCGGCGGTGGGGGCAATGTTCGGCCTGCTCCATGCCGTCCTGACTGTAATTCTGGGCTTGTCGCAGCACGTCTCGGGCATCGGCATCACCCTGCTGGCCACATCGCTGAGCTACTTCACCTATCGCACAGCCCTGCCCAGCGTCAGCACGCCGCCGCGCATCACACCATTTCAGCCCCTCGCCATCCCCGGTCTTTCCGATCTGCCCTTTATCGGCCCGGCCCTCTTCCAGCAGACGCCCATGACCATGCTGTCGCTGGTCTGCGTGGGGCTTGTCGCCCTGGTACTCTACCGCACGCCCCTTGGCCTCGCCATTCGCGCGGTGGGCGACAACCCGGCCGCCGTCGAGGCGCAGGGGCTGTCCGTGCGGGGCCTGCGCATCGGGGCGGTGGTCGCCGGCTCTGCCCTCATGGGTCTGGGCGGCGCCTTTCTTACAATGTCGGCGTTCGATGCGTTCTTTTTCGGCATGGTCAATGGCCGCGGCTGGATCTGCATTGCGCTGGTGGTCTTTGCCTCCTGGCAGCCGGGCAAGGCGCTCTTGGGTGCCCTCCTCTTTGGCGCCTTCGATGCCTTCCAAATCCGCCTTCAGGCGCAGATCGGGCAGGTGGTGCCGGGTCAGGTTTTCCTGATGCTGCCCTATCTGCTTTCCATCGTCGCGCTGGTTCTGGTCGCCCGCCGGGCCGACTATCCCCGCGCGCTCCTGCAGCCCTGGTTCAAGGGCCAGCGCCACTGACAAAGCCGAGGTAACCCCCGTGTTCGATCTCAAGATCACCAACGCCACCCTGCCCGATGGCCGTACCAATATGGGCATCGGCGTCAAAGAAGGGCGCATCGCAGCGCTCCAAGCCAATCTCGCGGGCGAGGCCGGCGAGACCATCGACGCTTCCGGGCACTTGGTCAGCCCGCCCTTTGTCGATTGCCACTTCCACATGGATGCAACGCTGTCGCTGGGTCTGCCGCGCCTCAACGAAAGCGGGCTACTCCTTGAAGGCATCCAGATCTGGGGCGAACTTAAGCCGCTCCTCACCCATGAGGCGGTGATTGAGCGCGCCCTTGCCTATTGCGACCTCGCCGTGTCGCAGGGGCTCCTCGCCATCCGCACCCATGTCGATGTGTGCGACGAGCGCCTCCTTGGCGTCGAAGCGCTCCTTGAGGTCAAGCGCCAGGTCGCAGCCTACATCGACCTTCAACTCGTCGCCTTCCCGCAGGACGGCTATTACCGCTACCCCGGCGCCCAAGACCTGCTCCGCCGCGCCCTCGATATGGGCGTGGAGGTGGTGGGCGGCATCCCCCATTTCGAGCGCACCATGGCCGATGGCGCCCGCAGCGTCACTGCACTCTGCGAACTCGCGGCCGAGCGCGGGCTCCTCGTCGATCTTCACTGCGACGAGACCGACGACCCTATGAGCCGCCACATCGAAACGCTGGCCTATGAAACCCAGCGCCTGGGGCTCGGTGGCCGCGTCAATGGTTCGCACCTCACCTCCATGCACTCCATGGACAATTACTATGTTTCCAAGCTCCTGCCGCTGATCGCCGAGGCCGGTGTTTCTGCCACCGCCAATCCGCTGATCAACATCGGCATCCAGGGACGCCACGACACCTATCCCAAGCGCCGCGGCATGACGCGCATCCCCGAAATGCTGCGCTATGGCATCACCTGCGCCTTTGGCCATGATTGCGTGATGGACCCCTGGTATTCGCTGGGGCAGGCCGACATGCTCGAGGTCGCCTCCATGGGCCTCCACGTGGCCCAGATGACCAGCCGCGAAGCCATGCGGCAATGCTTTGCCGCCGTAACGACCGGTCCTGCCAGCATCATGCATCTCGATGGCTATGGGCTCGAGCCCGGCTGCAAGGCCGACATGATCCTGCTCCAGGCGGCCGACCCAATCGAAGCGATCCGCCTCAAGGCCACCCGCCTGGCAGTCATCAAGAGCGGTAAACTCATCGCGCGCACCGCGCCGCGACAGACTGAGTTGCATCTGCCGGGCCGCCCTCCACGGGTCGACGCCGTCACGCTAGGCCCCAAGCTCTAGGCAGCAAAGCATCATTCCGGAAAGGACCTGTTCACCTTGGCGGATGAAACTGCCGCTCGGCCGTGCCTTCACCCCTCCCCTGTAACCCTTCGCTAAACCTGCACCGCAAAGGTGGGATGGAGGAAGCTCGCCCAGAAGGGCAGGCTGGCCTTGCACGCTGTGCAGGGCGGGAGGGTAGCGGTGCCAGAAGCGGGCAGCAGCAAAGATGGCGAGGGCGGCGGCGGCCGATTGATGCCGCTCCTGCACCGGCTTGCCCTGCTCCTGCCGCTGGCCTTGGTGGGCCTTGCGGCCTATCTGGGGCTCTTTGCGCCCGCCGATCAGGCGCTCCGCTCGTGGCGGTTCGAGGCACTCGACAAACCGGCAAGCGGTGACATCGTCTTTGTCGAAATTGACGCTCACAGTCTTTCGGTGGTGGGCGTATGGCCGTGGCCGCGCCAAGTCCATGCGGAACTCTTGGATCGGCTACTCGATCTTGGTGCGAGCGAAGTCGTCTTCGACGTCGATTTCAGCACAAGTTCCACTCTCGAAGGCGACCTCGCCTTTGAACATGCCCTGGAGCGCGCCGGAGGCTACGCCATGTTGGCCGCTTTCCAGCAAGTGGACGCAACGGGGCAGGTTCTGCTCAACCTGCCGCTGCCGCGCTTTGCGCAGCACGCCCCACCCGTCTTGGTCAATGTCGATGGGGACGGCACCGGCGCGGTGCAATCAACACCTGCCGCACTGCCGAGCCACAACATTCCATCGCTTGCCCTGGGGCTGGTCCCCGGCAGCAGCCACAGTGGCGGGCGGATCGTCATCGACTTCGGCATTGACCTGCACCAGATCGACCGCATCCCGGCAGCAGAAATCTTTACCGGCCGGCTGGACCCCGCGCGTATCGCTAACAAGCAAGTCGTCATCGGCGCCAGCGCCATCGAGTTGCGCGACTTCTTCCCGGTGCCCCGCTTTGGTGTCGTGCCCGGTCCTCTGGTGCAGATTGCCGCCGCCGAAACCCTCAAGGCCAATCGCAACCTGATCGATCTTGGTCCCATGGTCAGCTACTGGATCGTGGCCGCGCTGGGCGGGCTCGTCCTGCTGATGGCCCACTGCAACACATCCATCCGGATGAATATGCTTGTTGGCCCCATGATCGCGGTGGCGACGGAGATTGCCGCCCTCACGGCCCAGGGCGCGAGCGGCACCCTCTTCGACACCGTGCCGGTCCATAGCGCGATTGCCGTCATGCTCGTCGCCGGGCTGGTCCGGGAACTGGCCATTCGTCGCCGGCAGAGTCGCCGCCTGCAGCGCCAACGCGCCGTGATGCGGCATATCCTTGAGCGCGTAGTGACCGACAATTTCGACGGCATCGTCGTGATCGATGCTGCGGGAATGATCGTGGCGGCGAGCCAAGCCGCTCAATCCATTCTACAGTACGGCGCCCGCTTGATCGGCAGCTCTGCAGAGGCAGCGCTGCCCATGCCCATGCTGGATTTCGCGCGCAATCCCCCCATCCGCGGGACGGGGCAGGTCGAGTGCGCCATAAACGGTCAGATGCATCACTTCGAGCTGGTCTCGACGCGCTCCTGGGTACCGACCGCCGACAATGAGGAGGGGCGGCAGGAAATCACTTGCCTTACCTTCCAGGACGTCACCGAGCGGCACCGGCAGGAGGCCCGCCTCGCCTATCTGGCGCGCCACGACGCGATTTCTGGCGCGCTCTCGCGCCAGGCCTTTGTGGACGAGATCGATCTCAGCCTCTCCAGCGGCATGGCTCCGGTGGTCGCCACGGTGCGGCTGCGGCGCTTACGCCAAGTCAACACCACGTTCGGCCATGAACTTACCGAGCGCATTGCGCGCGAAGTGGCGCGCCGCCTCAAAGGGGCTGACCTCCAGCCAGCACGGCTTGGAACCGAGCTGTTTGGCTTCATCGTGCCGCCGGAGGTGGACCAAAGCAGTTTGGCAACCTTCATCAGCAAGATCGCCTCGCGCCTTGAAGCACCCTACGAGGCCAACGAACATACGATCATCCTGGAAACGGCTTTCGGCCTGAGCGCATCGACTGGCGATGCCGTCAACGGGGCCGAACTGCTCCGCCAGTCCGACGTGGCGCTCTTCAGCGCCCCCTCCGGCCGAAGAGGCTTTGTTGAGTTCCAGATCGAGCAGGGCGACAAGATCCGCGAGCGCCAGGCGCTCGATATCGCCCTGCGGCGCGCGCTGGCCAAGAACGAGTTCTACCTGGAATTTCAGCCACAGATCGACATGGCGTCCGGCGCAGTGATCGGTGTTGAGGCGCTGGTGCGATGGCGTTCGGACGAGCTGGGCCGCGTCTCACCTGGCGCCTTCATCCCGCTCGCCGAAGAAACCGGCCTTGTTGTCGAATTGGGTGAATGGGTGATGATCGAAGCGTGCCGGCAAGCGGCAAGCTGGGGCTGGCAGGGCCGACTGTCGGTCAACGTCTCGGTGGTGCAGTTCCGTCTCGGCGATGTCGGTCAAATGATAAGGCGGGCTTTGGCAGTTTCCGGCCTCCCCGCCCATCAGCTCGATATCGAAATCACCGAGAGCCTGTTTGTCGACAACGATGCGGGGATTATCGAGACCCTGTCGGCGCTGCGGGAGCTGGGGGTCGGCATTGCAATCGATGATTTCGGCACCGGCTATTCCTCCTTGAGCTATCTGTCCCGCCTGCCCATCGACAAGATCAAGATCGACCAGTCCTTCGTCCGCGCACTGCCCGACCCGCAAAGTCAGGCCATCGTCGATACGATCGTCGCCATGGCGCACCGCCTCGGCAAGCTGGTGGTGGCCGAAGGCGTGGAAACCGAGGAGCAGCGCGACTACCTCTCCAGCATCCAGTGTGAAGTTGGCCAAGGCTACCTTTTCGGGCGCCCCGCCAGCCCGCAAGCCCTCGGCTTGGTTTCCGAAGCGGCTGCTTGAAGAGGTCCTTTCTCCTGCGCCCTTAGCTCGGGATCCCCCCTTTTTCAGGGCGATCGAACTCAGAGCCGATCATTATCTCGGAGATTGCAGCCTGCGGCTCCACCCAAGGACGTTTAAGATGGGGAACAGGGCAGTACTCTGACCTCTTGAAAATCTACAGCATGCTGCCCGCCGGGCACAAAAAAGGGGCTGATCCAATTGGATCAGCCCCAAAACACGTTCAGACTGCGTTCATTTTGGCATTTACTCGGCGGCGGCAGTAACGCCGAGCCCGATGGGGCAGGACACGCCCGTGCCCTGCAGGCCGCAATAGCCATTTGGATTTTTGGCCAGATATTGCTGGTGATAGGTCTCGGCATAGAAGAAAGGACCAGCCTGAGCGATCTCGGTAGTGATCTGGCCAAGTCCACGCTGCCGCAGCGCCTCCTGATAGGCATCGCGACTTCTGGCCACAACTTCCGCCTGCTCAGGAGTTGTCGTGTAGATCGCCGACCGATATTGCGTGCCGATGTCATTACCCTGCCGCATACCTTGGGTAGGGTCATGCTCTTCCCAGAACGTCTTGAGCAGCGTCTCCAGAGCAATGACCTTGGGATCATATACCACCTTGACGGCTTCCGTGTGCCCGGTTCGGCCCGAGCAGACTTCTTCGTAACTTGGATTTGGCGTCGAGCCACCCTGATAGCCGACCGCCGTTACTATCACGCCTGGCAATTGCCAGAACAACCTCTCGGCCCCCCAGAAGCAGCCAAGGCCCAGATAGATCGTCTCGGCACCCTCGGGATAGGGCCCCTTGAGCGGCTGGTCGTTGACAAAATGCTGCGGCGCGACAGCCATTTCCACGTCGCGCCCGGGCAGTGACTCGGCGGCGGTGGGAATGGTGGAAGGCTTTGACTTGAAGAACATCGTGTCGGTTCCTTTCTGGGCACAACAACAGTGGTCAGATCTGGTCCTGCCGGAGATAGCGCAGGCGCCGCGGTGTTCCTCCCAGCAGCGCAAGTATGACTCCCGGCACGCCAAAGACTGCAAATGCGGGATAGGTCAGCAGAGCCGCAAATCCGATTCGGAGCAAATCGGCAAAAAACCGACTTTCCAAAAAGCCCTCCATCCCCGCCAAACTAGGCGGATGGATTTGCGTCCACAGCTCGAACAGGCTGGTGAACATCAACTCATTGGCACCCAACGACTTTGTGCCATCTATGACAAGCAGGACGAGCGCCAGGCCGATGAGCCAGGTGCCCGCAATTCTTAAGATCAGCCGCATCCTACATCCCGGTGCCTCGCGGGCATAAGTCGTGGCTGGCCTTGGCCGTTCCGCCCCGCGTATCGCTTCTTTTTGCCACGTGGCGGGACTGCCTTACAAGATGGGGATGCGGTGACCGCAAAACAATCGTCATCTCTGTGTCGTGATCCCTTGCGCCCGGGCTCGCAATACGTATATTGCCCCCGCTCGCGCCGGCCTCTGGCTGGCCTCCCCGGAGGTATCCGGTCTGGGGTTATGGCGATGCGGAGAGATGGCCGAGTGGTCGAAGGCGCACGCCTGGAAAGTGTGTAGGCGGGTAACCGTCTCGAGGGTTCGAATCCCTCTCTCTCCGCCA
>JAESGL010000639.1_pt1 | contig 11656 bp, 10 predicted proteins | sample 9269711 | NCBI WGS metagenome assembly JAESGL01 (sample SAMN14515918, study PRJNA621676) | algae metagenome | isolation source: Kastovskya adunca ATA6-11-RM4 and co-occurring heterotrophs from soil and... | place: Chile: Atacama Desert | collected 2011-06-27
CGGCGTCACCGGCCGGATCGGGCGCCAGGCCTTCGATCGCCCGCAGGGCAGTCGCCACGGCCAGCGCAAGCTGGGTGCCCGAACCGAGCCCGGCATGGGGCGGAATCGTTTCGGCGAAGGACAGCGCGTAGCGGCGATCTCCAAGACCGAGATGTGCGCGAATCGCGTCGAGATGGGCGAGCGCCCGCCCGGCCTCCGGTCCATCGGCCCGGTCGGCGGACGCGCGGCGGATCGACAGCCGGGTCGCCGGCTCGGCCAGCGCCAGCCCGATTCCGCCGAATCGCCGGCCCGATCGGCCGCCGGGATCGAGGAAGCCGAGATGCAGGCGCGCGGGCGCCGAGACGCTGACGACGTCTTCTGTCAATTTGTCCCCTGCCTTCCGGGTGCCCGCACCCTATTATCGGGGCATGCACCGATGCGGCAAGGGGAGATGGCCATGGCAGCGAAGACCTACACGGACGAGGAGGTCACCGAACGGCTGGCGCGCGAGCTGCCGACATGGCGGCTGGAGGACGGCTGGATCCGGCGTACCTACAAGACGCATGGCTGGAAGGGCACGCTGATGGTGATCAACACCGTCGGCCATCTCGCCGAGGCGGCCTTCCACCATCCCGACATCACCGCCTCCTATGCCTGGGTGGAGGTGCGGCTGATGAACCACGCCGCCAAGGGCATCACCGATTCGGACTTCGCGCTGGCGAAGAAGATCGAGGAAGTGGTGAACTGGCAGCCCGGCAAGGAGGACGGACCGCTTTCCGGCACGCCGGACGATCCGCGCTTCGCGTACATCAAGTACGACAAGCGCTAGTTCGGATCGGCGGGGACTTTAACCTCGCCGGGCGAGGCGGTATCTTGGCGACGGGGCACAGGAAGCGATTCGTTTTGGGCAATGCATGGATCGACGGCCGGCCGGTTTCCGAACCGGAAGCCGTCGCGGCGGCAGCGGCGCTGATTGGCAGCAGCCGGCTGCCGGTGGTGACGGGCCTCGTCACGGATTTCGCCGGTGTCCGGGCCGCACTCTCGCTCGCAAGGATCGCCGGGGCGGCGATCGACCACCAGGGTTCCGCGGCGATCTACCCCGCGATCACCGCGCTCCGCGAAAGCGGCATGATGATCGGGGCGCCGGCGGAGATGCGGCGGCGGGCCGACCGGGTGCTCATCGTCGGCGCCGAGGTCTTCGCGCAGTCGCCGGACCTGCCGGACTTTCTCTTCGGCCATGAGCCGGACCTCGGGACCCGGACACGCGGTGAATGCCAGATCCTGTGGCTCGGCGCCCCGGACGACGGCGCGGATCTTCCGGCCGCGTCCGTCGAGCGCGTCGCGTGCCCGGCTGACGGCATCCCCGACGCGCTGGCGATTATCCGCGCGGCCGTCGCCGGCCACCGCTTCGGCGACGGGCCGATCCCGCGCGAGCGCGCCGAGACGATCGCCGCGTGGGCGAAGGCTGCCGGCTTCGGCTGTGCCGTCTTCGCGGCCGAGGGACTGGACGAACTCGCCATCGAGATGCTGTCGGGCCTCGTCTTCGACCTCAACGCCGAGACACGCTTCACCAGCCTGCCGCTGTTCGGGCCGGACCAGGCGTTCGGCGCGGCCCTCGCCGCGACATGGACGACCGGGTTTCCGCTGAGGGTCGGGTTCGGGCGTGGCATTCCGGAGCATGATCCCGACCTCTGCGAAGCCGGGCAGCTGATCGCGTCGGGCGAGGCCGATCTGGCGGTTCACGTCGCCGGCCTCGACGGCGTCGATTCGCCGGAGCCGGATTGGTCCGGCGTTCTGCCGGTCATCGCCATCGGCGAGGGCGCGGCGGCTTGGACAAACCCGCCGAAGATCCGCTTCGAGGCCGCGATGGCGGGGCGCGACCACGACGGCGTCCTCCACAACGAGCGCTTCGGCAGCTTCGTGCCAGTGGCCACGGCTACGAACGTGGCGCTTCCACGCGCCGCCGACATCCTTTCGGCGATTGCCGCCGCGCTCGGCGGCGCCACGGCGGGCGTGGCCGCATGAGCGCGAATCTGAACGAGGGCTGCTCATGCTGACGCGTCTGAAGGGCGGGCACATCGTCGATCCCGCCAATGGCCGCGACGCGGTCGGCGACCTCTATGTCGAGAACGGCGTGGTGGTCGACGCGCCCGGCGACGGACGGCAGGCGGGCGAGACGATCGACTGCACGGGCCTGATCGTGATGGCAGGGGCGATCGACATCCATTCGCACATCGCCGGCGGCCACGTTAACACGGCGCGGCTGCTGCTGCCGGAGTTCCATCGCGCCTTCCAGGCGCGGCCGGGCGAGACCGCGCTTTCGCGCGTCGGCTGGACGACCGAGGAGACCGGTCTGCGCTACGCCCAGATGGGTTTCACCACCGTGGTCGAACCGGCGATGGCGCCTTCCGCGGCGCTGCACGCGCATCTCGAACTCGCCGACATTCCGATCATCGACAAGGCGACGCTGGTCGTGCTCGGCAACGACGATTTCCTGATGTCGATGATCCGCGACGGCGAGAGCGAGAGCGCGATCGAGGACTACGTCGCCTGGACCGTGTCGGCTTCCCGGGCGCTCGGCGTCAAATGCATCAATGCGGGCGGCTCCGCGGCGTTCAAGGAGAACGTCCGCAGCTTCGATTTCGACGACGAGGTCCCCGACTACGGCGTCACCTCGCGGCGGATCGTCAAGACGCTGCAGGCCGCGGTGACGCGGCTCGGCATCCCGCATCCGCTGCACGTCCACTGCAACAATCTCGGCGTTCCCGGTGATTCCGCCGCGTCCGCCGTGGCGACGATCGAGGCGGCCGAGGGCATGCCGCTGCACCTGGCGCATCTGCAGTTCTACGGCTACGGCACCGGGGGGGAGCGCCGCTTCTCCTCGGAGGGCCAGCGGCTCGCGGAACTCGTCAACCGCACGAAGGAAGTGACGGTCGACATCGGCCAGGTGATGTTCGGCCAGACGGTGACGATCTCCTCCGACGAGTTGCGGCAGTTCGTCGGCCGGGGGCAGGCCAGTCCCGGCAAGGCGGTGATCTTCGACCACGAGGCCAATGGCGGCGGCGTCGTCCCGATGGCGTACAAGAAGGCCAGCTACTTCAACGCGCTGCAGTGGGCGATCGGGCTCGAGCTGTTCCTGCTCATCGACGATCCGTCGCGGGTGTTCTTCACCACCGACCACCCGAACGGCGCGCCGTTCACGGCCTATCCGGAGATCTTCGCGCTGCTGATGGACCGCAACGTGCGCCAGACCTGGCTCGAAGCGCTGCCGAAATCGGTCCTGGCGATGACGACGCTGGCCGAGATCGGCCGGGAATACACGCTGAGCGAGATCGCCACGATGACGCGGGCGGCGCCGGCGCGGCTGCTCGGCACGCCCGACCGGGGCCATCTCGGCGCCGGGGCCGTCGCCGACGTCGCGGTCTACCGGCCGGGTGCCGACAAGGCGGCGATGTTCGGCCATGCCGCCTATGTTCTGAAGGACGGCACGCTGGTGGTGAAGGACGGGCAGGTGGTCAACCGGACGACCGGCCGCACGCTGACCGTCCGCCCCGAGCCGGACAAGGCGATGGCGCGGCGGCTGGAAACCTATTTCGACGATCGCTACGGCCTGCCGGCGCGGTGGTTCGAGGTGCCGGAGCACGCGATCGGCCACGAGAATCCGTTCAAGGTGGTGGCATGCCGGACATGAACACCGCCGCGACGATCAACGGCGTCGTCATCGACGATACCTTCGCCGAAGCCTTCCCGATGAGCGGGACGGCGATCCAGGTGACGGCCGACAGCGAAAAATGGGCGCTCGAGGCGGCGCGTTCCTTCACCGGCTTCGCCACCTCGGTGATCGCCTGCGGCTGCGAGGCGGGGATCGACCGCATCGTGCCGCCGGAGGAAAGCCGGGACGGTCGCCCAGGCGTGCGCATCCTCTTGTTCTCGATGGACAAGGCAGGGGTCGTCAAGCAGCTCGGCACGCGGCTCGGCCAGTGCATCCTGACCAGCCCGTCATCGGCCTGCTATGCCGATCTTGCCGGGGAGAGCGAGATCGATCTCGGCTCGGCCATCCGCTATTTCGCCGATGGCTGGCAGATCTCCAAGAAGTTCGGCGGCAAGCATTTCTGGCGCATGCCGGTGATGGAGGGCGAGTTCCTCTGCGAGGCGAGGACCGGCATCACGTCGCAGGGCGTCGGCGGCGGCAATCTCTTGTTCCTCGCCCGCAGCCCGCGCCAGGCGCTGGCGGCGGCCGAAGCCGCCGTCGAGGCGATGCGCGCCGTGCCGGACGTGATCATGCCGTTCCCCGGCGGGATCGTGCGCTCCGGCTCCAAGGTCGGCGGCAAGTACAAGGGCATGATGGCCTCGACCAACGACGCCTACTGCCCGACGCTGAAGGGCGTCACCGCGTCGGCGCTGGGGCCGGAGATCGGTTCGGTGCTGGAGATCGTCATCGACGGGCTGAGCGCCGACGCCGTCGCGGACGCCATGCGCGCCGGGCTGAAGGCGGCGGTCGATCTCGGGCCCGACGATGGTGCCCTGCGGATCGGCGCCGGCAATTACGGCGGCAATCTCGGCCCGCACCATTTCCACCTCAAGGATCTCCTGCCATGAGCGGCCTGACCTTCCGCAAGAAGGCCGAGCCCGAGCAGCGGCTCGACCTCTCGATCCTCACGCCCGCCCGCCTCGCGGGCCTGACGACGGCCGAGATCGCCGCGCTGCCGGTGGGCACGACGCGGCGACTGGTGGCGGTCGGCGATATCTTCGACGTCGACGGGAGCGATCCGGCCACGATCCGCTTCGAGGGCGGCTCGGACCGGTTCGACCGGATCGGCGAGGCTCTGGACGGCGGCGAGATCCATGTCGAGGGCGGCGCCGGATGGCGCGTCGGAGGGCTGATGCGGGCGGGGCGCCTGACGGTATCCGGCTCCGTGGAAGGCCTCGCCGGCTCCGGCATGAGCGGCGGCTTCCTGTCGATCGGCGGCAATGCCGGGCAGCGCCTGGGCGGGCCGATGGCCGGCGAGATGGCCGGCATGCGCGGCGGTGCGATCCGGGTCGCGGGCAGCGCCGGCAGCCGCGCCGGCGACCGGATGCGCCGGGGCACGATCGTCGTCGCCGGTGAGCTGGGCGAGGATGCCGGCAGCCGCATGATCGCCGGCACGCTGATCGCCGGCAGCATCGCACGCGGCGCGCCGGGCCGGCTGATGAAGCGGGGCACGCTGATCCTGTGCGGCGGGGCCGAACGCCTCGGGCCGACCTTTCTCGACAACGGTCCGGCCGATCTCCTGATCCTGCGGGTCATGGCGCGGGAACTTCGCGGCGGCGATCTCGGCGAACTGCCGTTCGACGGAGCCCCGATGCGGCGCATCGGCGGCGACACGGCGGTGCTCGGCAAGGGCGAGATCTTCCTGCCGCTGTGAGCGCGGCCCGGTGGGGCGAACTTGCGCAAGGTACCAAGCGGGCCGCCTCGGCGGCGCCCCTGCCGCATCCTGTCGCAGCAGCGCTGACGGCGGTCTGCGACGCGCTACAATCGCTCGAGGACGCCGCTGCGTCTGCAGCCTCGACTGCGGGCGCGGCGCCGGCAGGGCACCTTCGAAAACGTGGAACGACCCGATGATCGATCTGATCCTGACCGTGTGCATGGCTGCCGATCCCTCCTCCTGCCGCGAAGAGCGCCTCCCTTACGAGAGCCGCGGCTCGCTGGCCCAGTGCATGATGCTGTCCACCCCCTACGTCGCCGCATGGGCGGGCGACCATCCGCAATGGACGGTGACCCGGTGGGAATGCCGCTGGCCGGAAGAGCGCAAGCAGCCGATCTGACGGCGCGGCTCACGGGGATCTGCATGGAAAGGGTGCGTGGTGCTTATTTTTTAAGCGCCACGCCCCGCAACTCGCGTGCTGCCAAATTATTAGGCTCGCTGCCTATGGCTTCCGTCAGGCTCTGCAGGGCATTCCGTAATCCAACATCCGGAATTGGCACGCGCTTTGCTCCGTTTCATTCGTAACCCGACCGGGTCGGGGCCGAAACGAGTGGAGATGGCGCATGAATTCACCCTTCCGATGGATCCGAGGCATCGCCGCCGCGGCCGCGATGACGAGTTTCGCCCTGAACGGGGCCGCCGCACAGGACGCGCCGAGCGGCGAGCCGATCAAGGTCGGCGTCCTGCACTCGCTTTCCGGAACGATGGCGATCTCCGAGACGACCCTCAAGGACGTCATGCTGATGCTCATCGAGGAGCAGAACAAGAAGGGCGGCCTGCTCGGGCGCCCGCTCGAGGCGGTGGTGGTCGATCCCGCCTCCGACTGGCCGCTCTTCGCCGAGCGGATGCGTGACCTGGTCTCGGCGCAGGAAGTGGCGGCAGTGTTCTGCTGCTGGACGTCGGTCTCGCGCAAGTCGATCCTGCCGGTCGCCGAGGAACTGAACACCGTGGTGTTCTACCCGGTGCAGTACGAGGGCGAGGAATCGTCCCGCAACATCTTCTATACGGGCGCGGCGCCGAACCAGCAGGCCATTCCCGCGGTCGACTATCTGATGGAGGAAGGCGTCGAGCGCTGGGTGCTCGAAGGCACCGACTACGTCTATCCGCGCACCACCAATAAGATCCTCGAGCAGTATCTGATGGACAAGGGCGTCGCCGCCGAGGACATCAGGATCAACTACACGCCGTTCGGCTTCTCCGACTGGCAGACCGAGGTCTCGGCGATCAAGGAATTCGGCTCGGCCGGCAAGAAGACGGCCGTCGTGTCGACCGTCAACGGCGACGCCAACGTGCCGTTCTACAAGGAACTCGCCAATCAGGGCATCGCCGCGACCGACATTCCGGTGGTGGCGTTCTCGGTGGGCGAGGAGGAACTCGCCGGCATCGACACCGCCCCGCTGGTCGGCCATCTCGCCGCCTGGAACTACTTCATGTCGGTCGACACGCCGGAGAATGCCGAGTTCATCGAGAAGTGGCACGCCTTCATCGGCGACGAGAAGCGCGTCACCAACGACCCGATGGAAGCCCACTATGTCGGCTTCAACATGTGGGTGCAGGCGGTCGAGAAGGCCGGCACGACGGATGCCGACGCGGTGATCGCGGCCCTGCCCGGCATCGAGCAGGCGAACCTGACCGGCGGCACGTCGACGATGCTGGCGAACCACCACATCACCAAGCCCGTGCTGATCGGCGAGATCAACGACGAGGGGCAGTTCGACATCGTCAGCGAGACCGAGGAACTGGTTCCCGGCGACGCCTGGTCGGACTTCCTCCCGGAGTCCAAGGCGCTCGAAGCCGACTGGACCGACCCGATCAATTGCGGGAACTACAACACCGAGACCAAGACCTGCGGCGGCGCTTCGGCTGCGGCGGCCCAGTAGGCCCGCTCCCGGTCTGCCGAGGCGCGCTTTCCTCCCAGAGCGCGCCTCCGCGGGGACGGCCCCCGGGCCGTCCCCGCCCTCGTCTCAACCGTTACAGGACCGACCATGATCGTCATCGCGCGCTGGTGCGTCGCCTTCCTCCTGCTTATCGCCGGCAGCTTCCCTGTTGCGGCCCCTGCGCACGCGCAGGACGGCGAGGCGGCGGCGATCATCCAGAAATTCGGCGGCAAGCAGAGCTTTTCCGACACCGAAGCCGTGATCGCGGAACTCGCCGCCACCGGCGATGCGCGCGTCGCGCGCGCGCTGCGGGCGCTGGGGGACGGCAATCTCGTCTGGCGCAAGAGCGACGAGGCCGTGTTCATCGGCCGGGGCAGCGACCCCGTCACGCTGCTCGATCCGCTCACCGGCGACGAGGTCGGAACGGCGCCTTCGTCCGACCTCACCAAGGTCCGCATCAAGAATTCGATCCGCAACGACATCACCACGGCGCTCGGTTCGCTGACGCTGCGGGTGGACAATCCGGCCCAGCGCCTGCGGGCGGCGAACACGCTTTTCTCCGATGCCGATCCGGCGATGATCGAACCGCTCGCGGCGGCCATCGCCGCGGAGCCGGACGCCGCCGTGAAGGCGCGCATGGAAGAGGCGCTGGCTGCGGCTGTCCTTGCCTCCGACCGGCCGGCGACGGAGAAGGCAGAGGCCGCTGGGGTCATCGGCGAGCGCGGCGACCGCGAGGCGCTGACGATTCTCGTCCGCTTCGCCGCCGCCACCGACGATCTCGAAGCCAAGGCCGCCGCGGAAACGGCGATCGCCTCGATCGAGCGGAAGATCGCGTTCTGGTACCAGATGCAGAACATCTGGTACGGGCTGTCGCTCGGATCGGTGCTGCTGCTCGCCGCGATCGGCCTTGCCATCACCTTCGGCGTCATGGGCGTCATCAACATGGCGCATGGCGAGATGGTGATGCTCGGCGCCTACACGACCTTCGTCGTTCAGGAGGCGATCCGCACCAGCGCGCCGGAACTCTTCGTGTGGTCGCTGGCGATCGCCCTGCCGCTGGCCTTCCTGGTCTCCGGCACCGTCGGCCTCGTGATGGAGCGCTTTTTGATCCGCTTCCTCTACGGCCGGCCGCTGGAGACGCTGCTGGCGACCTTCGGCGTCTCGCTGATCCTGCAGCAGGCGGTCCGCACGATCTTCGGCCCGACCAACCGCGAGGTCGGCAATCCGGAGTGGATGTCCGGCGCCTTCGAGGTGGGGATGATGGCGATCACCTGGAACCGGCTGTGGATCATCGTCTTCTCGCTGGTGGTCTTCGCCGGCCTGCTCGCCGTCCTCAACCGCACCTCGCTCGGGCTGCAGATGCGGGCCGTGACCCAGAACCGCAAGATGGCCTCGGCGATGGGCATCCGCACGCCCTGGGTCGACGCTCTGACCTTCGCGCTCGGCTCCGGCATCGCCGGCATCGCCGGGGTGGCGCTCAGCCAGATCGACAACGTGTCGCCGAGCCTCGGCCAGGGCTACATCATCGATTCCTTCATGGTGGTGGTGTTCGGCGGCGTCGGCAATCTCTGGGGCACGCTCGTGGGGGCAATGAGCCTCGGCATCCTCAACAAGTTCCTCGAGCCTTATGCGGGCGCCGTGCTCGGCAAGATCGTCGTGCTGGTGCTGATCATCCTGTTCATCCAGAAGCGGCCGCGCGGCCTGTTCGCCCAGAAGGGGAGGTTCGTCGACGCATGATCCTCGCGCGATTCCTCGGCCCAAGGGTCTGGTTCCTGGTCCTCGCGCTGGTGGCGGCGGCGGTGCTGGTGCCGGCCGCCAGCCTGTGGCTGCCGGCGGGCCACCCGCTGCACGTGCCGCCTTACCTCGTGCCGCTGGTCGGGAAGTACATCTGCTTCGCGCTGCTGGCGCTCTCGCTCGATCTCGTCTGGGGCTATGTCGGCATCCTGTCGCTCGGTCATGGCGCGTTCTTCGCGCTCGGCGGCTACGCGATGGGCATGTATCTGATGCGCCAGATCGGCCCGCGCGGGGTCTACGGCGACCCGGTGCTGCCGGACTTCATGGTGTTCCTCAACTGGCAGGAACTCCCCTGGTACTGGACCGGGTTCGACCAGTTCTGGTTCGCGGCGATCATGGTGGTGCTGGTGCCGGGCGTCCTCGCCTTCGTCTTCGGCTATTTCGCCTTCCGCAGCCGCGTCACCGGCGTCTATCTGTCGATCATCACCCAGGCGATGACCTATGCGCTGCTGCTCGCCTTCTTTCGCAACGACATGGGGTTCGGCGGCAATAACGGCCTGACCGACTTCAAGGACATCCTCGGCTTCCCGATCCAGGCGGCGACGACGCGGGCGGCGCTGTTCTCGGCCAGTTGCATCGCGCTCGCCGTCGCGGTGCTGTTCGTCGGCTGGATCACCCGCTCGAAGCTCGGCAAGCTCATGGTGGCGGTGCGCGACGCCGAAAGCCGCACCCGCTTCATCGGCTGGCGGCCGGAGCACGTGAAGCTCTTCGCCTTGACCGTCTCGGCGGTCATGGCGGGTATCGCCGGGGCGCTCTACGTGCCGCAGGTCGGGATCATCAATCCGGGCGAGTTCGCGCCGGTGAACTCGATCGAAATCGTCGTCTGGGCGGCCGTCGGCGGGCGCGCGACGCTGGTCGGGCCGGTGCTCGGCGCGCTCGTCGTGAACTTCGCCAAGAGCACCTTCACCGCGATGGCGCCGGAATACTGGCTGTTCGTGCTCGGCGGCCTGTTCGTCTTCGTCACGCTGTTCCTGCCGCGCGGCATCGTCGGCACGTTCGACCATGGCTGGACCAGCTGGCGCGAGCGGCGCGCGTCCGGGCGGTCGGAAAAAGGCGAGAGCGCCGATGACGGGGCCGCCGTCCCGAACCCGGCGGAGTAGGCGATGACCCTCAGCGAACCTGCCGCACCGGCGATGGCCGAGACCCTCCCGCCGCACTCATCACCGGACCCGTCCCCGCCCCACAAGCGCCGGGATACGCTTCTCTATCTGGATGGCGTCAGCAAGAGCTTCGACGGCTTCAAGGCGATCAACAATCTGTCGCTGGTGCTGGCCCGCGGCGAGATGCGCGCCATCATCGGCCCGAACGGCGCCGGCAAGACCACGATGATGGACATCATCACCGGCAAGACCCGGCCTGATTCCGGCGAGGTCTATTTCAACGGCACGGTCGACCTGACCCGGCACGACGAGGCGGCGATCGCCGGCATGGGGATCGGGCGGAAGTTCCAGAAGCCGACCGTCTTCGAGAGCCACACGGTGGAGGACAACATCCGCCTGTCGCTGGCCGGGTCGCGGTCGATCTTCGCCGCCCTCGTCCACCGCAAGGGCGAAAGCGAGCGGGCGGCGATCGCGCGGATCCTCGACACGACCCGGCTCGCCGCAAAGCGCCATACGCTCGCCGCCGACCTGTCGCACGGCCAGAAGCAGTGGCTGGAGATCGGCATGCTGCTCGCCCAGGATCCGGAACTCCTGCTGGTCGACGAGCCGGTGGCCGGCATGACCGACGCGGAGACCGAGGAGACCGCGCGGCTCCTGCGCGAGATCGCCGAGACCCGCTCCGTGGTGGTGGTCGAGCACGACATGCATTTCGTCCGCGAGCTGGCGGTGAAGGTTACCTGCCTGCACGAAGGCTCGGTGCTGTCGGAGGGCACGCTCGACCACGTGTCGAAGGATCCGCGTGTCATCGAGGTGTATCTTGGGCGGTGACGAACGCGCCGTGGTCGGGCCATTTGACGAAGGGGCACACGCCCCTCCGCATCGTCATCCTCGGGCCCGTCCCGAGGATCTGCTGCCGCCGACGGAGAAGACCGAGCGTCGGCGACGGGACGTCACAAACGGTTCTGTAGCGGACATTCCTGCAGATCCCTGGGACAGGCCCAGGGATGACGGAGCTCCAGGGCTTTCGACAGGCTTTCAGTGTCGAGGTGGCAAGCCATGCTGGCGCCGCGTTCATCGGTCGCCCGTCGCAGCGTTCGAGAGTTTCAGCCCTCAAGATGACCGGCGCGGAGGGAGAACCGACCCATGCTGACCGTTTCCAATGTCGATCTCTATTACGGTGCCGCGCAGGCGCTGCGGGGGGTGTCGCTCGGCGCGGAGAAGGGCGAGATCACCTGCGTCCTCGGGCGCAACGGCGTCGGCAAGACCTCGCTCCTGCGGGCGATCGTCGGCGAGCAGCCGATAAAGGCGGGCGACATCGCGCTGGACGGCAAGAGCCTCGGGCGGCAGGCGCCCTACAATCGGGCGCGCAAGGGCATCGGCTTCGTGCCGCAGGGCCGCGAGATCTTCCCGTTGCTGACAGTGCGGGAGAACCTGCAGACCG
>JAESGL010000640.1_pt1 | contig 11652 bp, 6 predicted proteins | sample 9269711 | NCBI WGS metagenome assembly JAESGL01 (sample SAMN14515918, study PRJNA621676) | algae metagenome | isolation source: Kastovskya adunca ATA6-11-RM4 and co-occurring heterotrophs from soil and... | place: Chile: Atacama Desert | collected 2011-06-27
TTTAAATTTTGCTTTTGTTGGCGAAAATTGTCAGTACAGGGTTCTGATAAAGATATTTTTTCGAGGCATAATGGTATTATGTTGAGGAAGAATATCTTTATCAGGTTTCTGTAATGGCAATTTGCAGTGCAAAGGGCAAAGTTTAAACATGCTCTAAATATAAAGATCCACAATATCAGGCAATAGCACATATACATTTGAGTCGATTTACTAACTTGGGGCCGAATATTTAATTAGCGCCTAAAACAACCCCAGTATGAATCTCTTAAGTGAGCGTATTGCCAACCTGGAAGAGTCGGCTACCATTGCAATGGCCACCAAAGCCCGGGAGTACAAAGAAAAAGGCATTCAAATCATTAACCTCAGCCTTGGCGAGCCAGATTTCCCTACCCCAGGGTACATCAACGAGGCAGCCAAAGAAGCCATCGACAGCGGTAAGTACTTTACCTACCCTCCTGTGCCAGGCTACCTGGATCTGCGTGAAGCCCTTGCCCAAAAGCTGCAGAAAGAGAATGGCATTAAGTGCACTGCTGCTAATATAGTGGTAAGCACCGGCGCCAAGCAGTCTATCGCAAACGTGGTGATGTGCCTGGTAAACCCCGGCGACGAGGTTATTGTGTACACACCATACTGGGTTAGCTACAAGGCAATTGTAGAGCTGGCCGGCGGTGTTTGCGTAGAGATCAAAGGCAGTATAGAAGAAAATTACAAAGCCTCTGCCGGGCAACTGAAAGCTGCCATTACCCCCCGTACCAAAGCAGTGGTTTACTCTTCGCCAAGCAACCCTACCGGTGCTGTTTTCACCAAAGAAGAAATAGCTGCCATTGCTGATGTGCTTAAAGATCATCCAGACATCATGATCATTGCCGACGAAATTTATGAATACATCAATTTCCAGGGCGATCATGTAAGCTTAGGCTCATTCCCCGAGGTAGCCGATCGTGTTGCCACTGTAAACGGCTTCTCAAAAGGCTATGCCATGACAGGCTGGCGCATTGGCTATGTTTGTGCTCCAAAATGGCTGGCCGACGCCTGCAATAAAATGCAGGGGCAGTTTACCTCTGCTACCAGCAGCATTACCCAGCGTGCAGCACTGGCAGCCGTTAAAGGCGGGCTGGAGGCTCCCTATAAAATGCGCGATGCCTACCTGCGCCGCCGTGACCTGGTACTTGGCCTGCTGAAAGAAATCCCGGGCCTGAAAACCTATGTACCAAACGGTGCCTTCTACATCATGCCTGATGTTAGCTCCTATTATGGCAAAAGTCATGAGGGAACAACGATCAAAGATGCCGACGACCTGGCCCTGTTTCTGATCGACCATGCCCATGTTTCACTGGTGTCTGGTGGTGCATTTGGTGCTCCTGAAAGCATTCGTATTTCTTATGCTGCTTCTGATGATGACCTGCGCGAAGCTATGAATCGTATTAAAAACGCTCTTGCCCTGCTCAGCTAAAGAATGAGTAAACAGTTCTTAGAAGATATATTCGAAGGTTTTAACCACTTAACTGCCCTGATTGTAGGCGACGTAATGGTCGACGCCTACATCTGGGGCAAAGTGGAACGTATTTCTCCGGAGGCCCCTGTACCCGTGGTACAGGTTACCCGCCGCGAAAGAAGAATGGGTGGCGCTGCCAACGTAGCCCTCAATGTACTGGCCATGGGTGCCACTCCCCTGCTCTGCAGCGTGGTGGGTAACGATGCCGATGCCACTATTTTTGAAGAACTGCTCCGCAAAAGAGGTATTTCTGAAGAAGGGCTGGTGAAAAGCCCCCACCGGATCACCACCATCAAAGAACGGGTACTTTCCGGCTCCCAGCATATTCTGAGGGTAGATTCGGAACACGATAAAAATCTCCTGGCCGAGGAAGAAGACCTGCTGCTGGAACGCATCAAAGCACTGCTGCCCCGCTGCCAGGTAGTTATTTTTGAAGACTACGACAAAGGAGTTCTTACCCAGCGCGTAATTTCCGAAACCATTAGGCTTGCGCGCAGCCAGGGCATACCAACCGTTGTAGACCCTAAAAAGCGTAACTTCTTTGCCTACCAGCAGGCTACACTGTTTAAACCAAATCTAAAAGAACTTAGGGATGGGCTTAAAACCGACTTTGATAAAGACGATCAGGCTGCGCTGGAGGCCGCTGTACATAGACTAAAAGAACGGCTGCAACTTGAATATGCCCTGATTACGCTCTCAGAGCGGGGCGTATACATTGATGCACCAGCAGAACACTACCTGTTACCTGCGCATGTGCGTACCATTTCAGATGTATCCGGCGCAGGCGATACGGTAGTAAGCATAGCTGCGCTGGCCCTGGCCCTGCAATTACCCCCACGTACCATTGCAGCACTGGCTAACCTGGGCGGCGGGCTTGTTTGTGAGCATGTAGGGGTTGTACCAATAGACAAAGCCCGGCTCTATGAGGAAGCAGAACAAAACCTCGGGAATGCATGAATTTTAAGAGATTTAAGGATGATTTTGCTGAAAACCTCAACAGAATTCTCTACGAAAGCCGGGGCAAAGCCTATACTTCCATCAGGGCCGTTACCTTTATCAGCTCCCTGGCAGCCATTGCCCTGCTGATTTACAACCTGGGCTTTGACCTGGAGCCATACCAGCAACGCCAGGTATACTACGGCCTCGATCTTGTCTTTGCCATTTTTGTACTCTCTTATCTGTCCCGCTGGCTGTATGCCTTCAGGCGAACAGACTTTATACAAAGGCACCGGTTCGAAGGGCTGCTCATGCTCCTGATCCTGCTGAACGGCTTATCGGTTTACCTGCTTAATTTTGCCCTGATCCCGGAAATACTCAGATCCTTCGGCCTGGAAAATCCGGTACAGTTCTACCACTTCTTTGTTGGCTGCTTTATGTTTTTGCTGCTGGTATACGAGTTTGGCGTTGCCAGCACGCGCCTGGGCAACCTTAACCTAAAGCCTGCAGCAGCATTCATCATCAGCTTTCTGATACTGATTGGCATAGGCACTGCCGTACTTATGCTACCCGATATGACCCGGGCACCAGGCAGCATGCCCCTGCTGGAAGCACTCTTTACCGCTACCAGTGCCGTTTGTGTTACCGGTTTGATTGTAGTAGACACTGCCACTTATTTTACCATCAAAGGGCAGCTTGTTATCCTGGTGCTCATACAGCTGGGTGGCCTTGGTATTCTTTCATTTGCTTCTTTTTTCACCCTTGTTTTCAGGCAGGGGGTAGGCATCCGGCACCAGGTAATGTTGCAGGACTTCCTTAGCAGCGAGTCTTTGCTAACCGCCAAAGACCTGCTGCGTCAAATCGTATTCATGACCTTTTTCATAGAATTTATTGGCTTTCTGCTGATCTATGCAACCTGGGGTGGCGATGTTACCTTTACCTCTCTGGACCAGAAAATCTTCTTCTCGGCGTTTCACTCGGTATCGGCCTTCTGCAATGCCGGCTTTAGCCTGTACACCAATGGCCTTTACGAAGGGCTGGTACGCAATGCTTATGTAATGCACCTTGTAGTTGCAGGCCTTGTGATTTTTGGAGGTATTGGTTTCCCCGTAATTCAGGACCTGTTTTCACGCAAAAGGCTGCGGGAGCGCCTGCGCAACCCGTGGCGCGAGTGGCAGCTGGGCACTAAAATAGCGGTATATGTTTCTGCAGTATTACTCTTGTTTGGTACCGTTACCTTTTACCTGCTGGAGATTAACAATACGCTGGCAGATTATACTTTTATGGAGGCACTGGTTACCAGTTTTTTCCAGTCTACAATTACCCGTACCGCTGGCTTCAACTCAGTTGATATTGGTGCACTACGCACACCTACCTATATTATTTTTCTGTTCCTGATGTTTATAGGAGCCTCTTCGGGCTCTATCGGGGGTGGTATTAAAACTTCTACCTTCTTCCTGGTAGTAGCCTCTACTGCTGCTACCGTTCAGGGAAAAATGAAGCTGGAAATTGGAAAAAACTACATTAGCAACTCGCTGGTATTCAGGGCGCTTTCAATCTTTGTTTTTGCTGTTGGCATTAATATGATAGCTGTACTGCTGCTTACCATTACCGAGCCAGGCATGGAACTGATTGATATTACCTTTGAACAGGTATCTGCCTTTGCTACCGTAGGCCTGAGCACCGGCATTACATCACAACTCTCTGATTTAAGCCGGATCATCATCATTTTCAGTATGTTTATTGGCCGGGTAGGTACGCTTACCTTCGCGCTTGCTTTCTCCAGCAGGGCTGTAACGCGGGCTTACCAATATCCTAAAGCACACATCATGGTGGGTTAATTTGCTGAAGCAAGAGGTGCTCTGTATCAGCAATAAAGCCAGGCATACCCTCTGTTTTTGAGCATGCAAATATTTCACTATAAGTATACAGGGGTTAACCCGCCGCTTAGTTACTGCTTTTACCTCTTCTGGATCCTTTCTTGGATTTTTTCTTTGAAACAGCAGGCCGCCTGTGAATCGACTTACCCTTTTTCAGCACTGCACGCATATCAATATCCTGCATAAATCCAACTGACATGCTCCAACTCATGATTGATGATTCCAGGTTATCGCGGTAAAGCTGCAGGCCAAAATCACCACCTTCTGCAGCACTTGAGAAGTGACTCTTTGCCGGCCCCAGGCTGGTTCGGGCATCCAGCCAGATGTGGCGGCCAAAACCTAAGTCAAAAATAACACCACCACCTGCGTACAGCGACATCTGCCAGCGGTTTGCAGGATTTACGTACTCGGCACTGCCGTATTCGCCGGCTTCGCCAAAGCGTACAACATAATTCATACTGCCATTTTCTAGAAAGCTGGCCTGTTCATTGGTTTGCAGCTTACCGCGGCCACCCATCCAGTAGTGAAGTGCCGGTCCCGCATTAAGATACCACTCCTGGTGGCTTTTCTTTAATTCAGTATGAAAACTTACCCGGTACAAAATAGGCAGTGTAAGATAATTAAGGCTCGCCTGGTCTCTTACAGCCAGCATTCCTCTGTTGTAGGATACCTCCTTCTGCCGGTATACATACAACCACTCCAGTTGTAATGAATAACGGTCATTTACCTTATAATTCGTGGCTACACCCCCGTGATAGCCAACTTTTCTGCTGCCTGAATAATACTCACTGCCCTCTGTTTCAGCAAAACGAATGGTGTTTAAGGATGCACCTCCAACAGGCCCGATCCGCAACTGACCAAACACACCCATGGGCACCAAAAGTGTGAGAGAAAGTAATAGAAATTGAATAGATCTCATTGTATTAGCTAAAAAATAACAATTTATACTTCCGTAGTTCTAATGTGATACTGGCTTCCTGTATGGCATCGGCCCCCATAACATTTCCGGAACGAACAGGGCTATGCAGCTTTATCCGGAATTTAAAGGTACGTGCTCCTAATCTTGAAAAAGTTTAAAAAAACTTTGAATAATTACGTAAGGCATGAAGTTGGAGAAAAAGAAGAGGTTAGCGACCGGGCATACATTAATTTAGCATCCATATCTCTGGTACATTAAAAAGATATCATGCTATACCGGCTTTTTAAACTTGGGCTCTTCTGTATCCTATTCTCAGGCACCTGGGCTTATGCACAGGAGGCCCCTTTGTACAGCCAGTATTTCTCAAACCCCTACCTCTACAATCCTTCTTTTGCAGGCACCGATGGGCACCCTGTGCTCTTCCTTACCCACCGCAGGCAATGGGCAGGAATTGAGGGCGCACCCACCGCTTATGCCATTAGCTACCATGGCCCGGTAAGTAAGGTTATGGCAATAGGGGCACATATCCGTACCGAAAGCCGTGGTGTTTTACGCTCCTCGCTTGCTATGGGCTCTCTGGCCTATGTAGCTCATTTTTCAGATAAACACTTTCTTAGAATGGGGCTCTCGGCTGGTGTTAGCCACCACACGGCAGACTTTAGCGAGGCTACAGAAGCACAGCGACCTTACCTGGCTAATTGGGCCAGCAATGCAGTTCGTTTCGAGGCTGCCTTCGGCATTAACTACCACCTCAAAAATTTTAACCTGGGCCTGGCCCTGCCCCACCTCACCGAACAAAAAGTGCTGGGCAGCGAAACCCAGGGCATGTTTACCTTCTCTCCTCTTGATCAGTGGGTGGCAACTGCCAGCTATTTTGCAGAATTAACACCTGATAAACTGGCACTGGAACCACTGTTGGTTGTGCAAAAAGTTGGCGAACAGAAAACCAGGCTTGAAGCAGGAGCCGTGCTTTACATGAACAAGGCCCTTTGGGCCGGGGCAACCTATCGCCATCAGTATGGTATTACAGCACTTGCAGGAGTAAACATTAAACAGGGCATCAGCTTTGGCTATGCCTACGAAATTGCCCACGCATACACCGGTAGCTGGCTGCAAAGCACCCATGAGCTGCAACTGAAGTTTAAGCTCGGGGCCGAAAAAGAATACGGAAAAGAAGTGCAGCATAAGCCGCGCTTCGAAATGTAATTTTTATAAATATGAAAAAGCTGATTTTTATAGCCATATCCCTACTCCTGCTGCTCAAGCCGGAGTGTTTTGCTCAGCGGCCCACAGTAACTGGCATCAGCCCTGCTACAGCTACTGTTAACGAAACAATTACCATAACCGGCACCAACTTTCCGGCAGCCGCCGATCTCCAGGTAACTTTTGGAGCAGCCAAAGCCAGCATTACAGAAGCAAATAGCACCCAGATTAAAGCTTTAGTACCTGCAGGCGCTACCTATGAGCCTGTTACAGTTACCAATCTTGTGTCGGGGTTTTCTGCAAAAAGCCTTAGCCCTTTCCAGCTTTCTTTCGGCGGCAGCACCTTCGATCCTGCCCTTATTACAGCTGAAACAAGCTTTTCTGCCGGCACCACTGGGGTAGGGAGCATGTACGAGCTTTGTACCTGCGACTTAAATAACGATGGAAAGGTAGATGTCGTTACCACAAATGAGGCCCGTACAGCTGCTTCGGTATTCAGAAATTTCAGCACGCTGGCAACAATAAACTTTGCTAAAACAGATGTTACCATCAACGCCTATAGCCGCAACGTAGTATGTGGCGATCTGGATGGCGACGGAAGGCCAGATCTTGTGGTATCAGGCGCTGGCAGTTTTGGAGACAGGATCTATATATTACGGAACCTAAGTGCAACCGGCGGAGCAATCTCTTTTAGCGCGCCCAGCATACTGGCTCTAGGCAATTCCGGCGCTGCCAGACTGGCACTGCATGACCTCAATGCAGACGGCCGCCCGGAAATCATCATGACGAACCGCTCCCTGAATATTGTTTCAATCTTTAAAAATGCTTCTTCAGTGGGTTATGTTCAGTTTGATGCCCAGGCTCAGAACATATCCATAACAGGCCCTGCCAACACCTATGGCCTAAGCGTACAGGATCTGGATGGCGATGGGCTGCCCGACCTGGCCGTAAGCCCCCTGCAGGGAAGCAATGTGTATTTACTACGCAACACCAGCAGCGGAAACACCATCAGCTTTAACAGTGATTACTCCCTGACAACCAGACCCGGCGTAGCTAACATAACAGCCGCCGATCTGAATAATGATGGCAAACCTGACCTTGCCGCCACTCTTTTTTATGATAAAAAAGTGGTTGTATGGCTTAATAACAGCAGCAGCGGCAATCTTCAGTTCACTTCAGAGACTGAAGTTTTAACTGGTGGAAAAGCGCCATGGGGAATTACTGCCGGCGATATTAATGGCGATGGAAAAACAGACCTGCTGGTAGATTATGTTGGAAACCCTCTCGATGGATATTTCAACGTGGCCCATATCAACCAAACCACTACTGCCCTTCAACTGCAGGAATACCAGGTAAGTACCCGGCAAAACGGACGATACATAAAGCTTGCAGATGTAAACGGTGATGCAAAACCAGACATACTTTATACCGGCGTTGCAGGAAACCAGCTGGAGGTACTGCGAAATAAACATTGTGTAATACCCAGACTTTCACATACTGGCACTGTTACCCTTTGCAGCGGGCAAAGCATGCTTCTAACAGCTACAAAAGCCATGGGGGTAACCTATAAATGGACCCGCAATGGTGTTGCGCTAACTACAGCCGAACCTTTCATTACAGTTACTGATGCCGGAGTATATGGAGTAACCATTACTTCTACCCTGGATGGCTGCGCCCGTAGCTCCGAAACAGTACAGTTTATATCCGGAACAGGCGGCGGCAGTGGTAGTGCTGTAGCGATAGATCCGATCCCGGCAGTTTGTGTGGGTGGTACAGCTGAGCTAAAGGCTACACCAATTAGTGGCGCTACTTATATATGGAGCGGCCCCAATGGATTTACAGCTACCACCACAACCCCTGCATATTCATTAGCCAATGTACAAACTGCAGCAGCAGGTTCTTATAGTGTAGTCATCAAATCAGGCGATTGCCAGTTTACAACCACTGCGCAAACCCTGTCGGTAAACCAGAACCCACAGCCGCAGATTACCTCCTCTGCCACAGCTTTTTGTGCAGGTACAACGGTAAGTCTGCAGGCTCCTGCCGGCTTTACCAGTTACCAGTGGAAGCTCAATGGTGCTAACTACACCGGACCGGGCGCTACTACAGCCAGCATAACAACCAGCACAGCTGGCAATTATTCTGTGGCAGTAAGGAATGCAACAGGTTGCAACGGAGAAAGCGGCACAGTTTCCATTGCTCTGACACAAGCACCGGTTGCTGCTTTTAATGCGCCCGCAACGGCCTGCTTACAGCAGCCGGTGGCCTTACAGAACACCTCTACCTATGCAAGCGGCAGTACCCCAACATTCCTCTGGACCTTCGGCGACGGACAAACCTCCACGGAGGCCAACCCCGCTCACACCTACACCAACATTGGCAACTATACTGTTAATTTAACGGTAAAATATGGTTCCCAAAGCTGCAGCAGCAATACCAGTAAAACAATCTCCGTGGTTGCTTCTCCGGTTGTGCAACTCAATGCCGAAGGAGGTACAACCTTTTGCCCGGGAGATAGCGTGTTGCTAAGCCTGGAGGGAGATGTACAGAGTGTTTTATGGAGTACAGGAGAGACCACTCCTTCTATTTATGCTAAAGAAAGCGGTGTTGTTAATGCATCAGTTATTACCAGTGCCGGTTGTACCCTCGATAAGGCCATAACCCTCACACACCTGGAGCAGCCACAGCTTATCCTTAGCACCTCCTCCGGCAGCCTTGCAGTTGGCGAAAGTGCTACTTTAACTGTTGGAGGTGCCCTTCAGTATGAATGGGAGGAAGCCGATGGCCTCGATGATTTATATAGTGCAAGCGTTAGCGTTAAGCCTCTTAAAACTACTACTTACACCGTTAGAGGATGGGGAGAAAATGGCTGTGCTGCACAGGCCTCTGTAACAATAGAAGTAGACAATACTTTGCGTATCAGCCCTCCTAAAATATTTGTCCCTCAGGTAGATGGCACCTGGACAATCAGCAACGTAGAATCATACCCCGACCTGCACCTCACCCTGGTTAACAGCCTGGGCCGTACTATTCTGGAAGCCGCCCCCTATCAGAACAACTGGGATGGCTCCGAAAGAGGCAGACCACTCGAAGCAGGCGTTTATTATTACATATTTAAGGATGGTTCCGGCAAAGTATTGAAGACGGGCAGTATTACCCTACTTCGGTAAAGTACAATTCTTTCTCCCCATATAATAACAACAGCCTGTTTGCTCAAGCAATCTCAGTTGTTATATTACATGTTTCTCAAGTGATAATCTAAAGTGCGTAATTTAGTTCCCTGGCACCCTGCCGCTTACTAAACTACTAAAACCGTTCTGCCTTCCTATATGAAGCAGTTTTACGCACTTTTCGTTTTTCTGATAACCTTTACTCCTGCCTTTGGCAGCAGCTTGGTATTATCCAATTCTGAAAATTTTACATGTGGCTGGACCATCAAAGTAACCACTACACCTCAGACAAAATGTAAGCAAACCCTGTTAGACGGCGCTGTTAGTGCCCAGGCATACATTGGTAACCAAAAAGTAGAGGGTCTCCACTACACCTGGTATTACTCAGGCTCTGTCACTCAGCTGGGCACTGGCCAGAATCTTACCATGCTGGAGGCAGGCTCTTACTATGTAGAAGTTAAAAACCCGATAGGTGGATGTATACAAAGGGCCGAAGCCACTGTTGAGTTTAAGGGTGAAAAACCCTGGTTCGTGGTAGAGCACGTAGAAAACGTACTGACCTGTAATGCAGATCCTTACGGCGTCATAAAGATGCGAAGCCTCAATAAATGGAAGTCTGTTTGGTTTCGGGGCGATCAGGTGTTAGATGGGAAAGGTATCACCATCTGTATGAGTACCGATATATGTGACGACATTCCTCCCGGAACTTATACCATAGTATATGAAGATCCTTCTTCCGGCTGTAGGTCCGACCCCTATACATTAACCGTAGAAGGCTGGCCGACAACCCCTGTGGTAAACGCCGCCATCATTGCAGATACTACCTGCTCCGGTACAGGCAGTGGCTCACTGAGTTTAACCGCAGTTACCCCGCCTCCAGGCACAGAACCCCCAACGGGCTATACCTATGTATGGCGCAACAGCAACGGCGTTGTGCTTAGTCAGTTTGCCAACAAAGCCATAGCAAGCCCACTAGCAGCAGGCGCCTACACGGTAGAAGTAAAAGGCAACTACAGCAATCCTAGTTTGGCGTGTGGCACCACCGTATCCTATACAGTACCACATCAGCCAATAAAGCCAGAAGTAAGTGCCACTGCTACTCCCAATACAATTTGTGCTCCGCCCACCGGGGGCAGCTACACTGGCATCATTACTGCCTCAGCTACCTATAAAGGACAAACCGTAACCAACTTCAGCAACTACACCTTTACCTGGACTGATGCAAATGGCAAAACAGGTTCTGTTACGGGAACAAACAAGATAGAGAAGCTGAACGGAGGCACCTATACTGTTACGGCCAGGCATGTTACTACGGGCTGTACTTCAAATCCCTATACTGTTGAAATCAAAAACCAGCTGCCGGTACAGACCCTTACGCTCACACCTGTTGCACAAACCAACTGTATTAGCACAGCACCGAACGGTTCTATCACCGCCAGCTACAGCATTACGCCTGCCAACACCAGCACACCTAATCTGAAGTGGTACAGAGGAACTACTGCGGGCACTACCAATCAGATCACCACCGGCATCAGCGGAAATAAACTCTCTGACCTTGCCGGCGGACAAACCTATACCGTAGTGGCTACCGATCCCGGCTCCGGCTGTCAGATTACCACTTCTGTAGTTGTGCCCCTGCAGCAGGGCGTGGTTATCATCAAAGCTACTCCAACGCCAAATACAGTCTGTGCACCTTCCACCAGTGTCAATGGCAGCATCAGCATCAGTGAACTGCGTTTCAACAATACTATAGTAACTGATTTTACAGGCTATACCTTCAGCTGGTATAAAGGCAGCAGCACTACGCCAATTGCAGGTCAGTCTTCGGCCACACTAACAGGACAGGCCGCAGGAGTATATCGGGTAAGTGCCACCAGAACCGATGTTGGTTGTACCTCTGATCCCGTTACCGTTGAAATAGTAAACCAGCTGCCGGTACAGACCCTTACGCTCACACCTGTTGCACAAACCAACTGTATTAGCACAGCACCGAACGGTTCTATCACCGCCAGCTACAGCATTACGCCTGCCAACACCAGCACACCTAAT
>JAESGL010000642.1_pt1 | contig 11545 bp, 11 predicted proteins | sample 9269711 | NCBI WGS metagenome assembly JAESGL01 (sample SAMN14515918, study PRJNA621676) | algae metagenome | isolation source: Kastovskya adunca ATA6-11-RM4 and co-occurring heterotrophs from soil and... | place: Chile: Atacama Desert | collected 2011-06-27
TAGAAGCGGTCGTCGGGTGCGTTGACCTGAAGCTGCGCGTTGACGACTTCGTATCCCGGCATCCGGTCGATCGGGTTCTTGTTGAAGATCGTGCCATAGGCGTTGCCGGTATAGTTGATGTCGGCACGCGGCACGACCGTCCACCCGCTGCCGCCCACGTCGACCGTATACTGCGCACCGACCGACCATTTGTAGGTCGGCGCGTTGGGCAGCTGGTTGCCGCGCACGTTCACCTCGACGCCCGAACCGAGTACCTGGATGCCGCCGAATGCCGCGCCGATCGCGGCGGCCTGCGCGGTCAGCGCCGAGCAGATGCTGAACGCGCCGTTCGCGGTGGTGCCGGGCACCGCCACCGGCGCGGCCAGCCCGACCGCGCCGTTCACCGCGGTGACGAAGGCGTTGGCGCCCGCGCGGTTGCCCGCGGTGGTCGGCACGACCGCGCAGTTCGATGCGTTGGTCACGTCCTTGATGATGACCGCGTCGGACCGGCCGCCCGACGGATCGCGCGGATTGGCCAGGAAGCGATCCGCCGACACCTTGGTCTTCAGATAGCTGAAGTTGGCGTTGACGACGAAGCGCGGGATCGGGCTGAGCACCGCTTCGGCTTCCACGCCGTAGATGTCGGCGTTGATATTGTCGTTCACCGACGTGCGCGCGACGATGCGCGACAGCTGCAGGTCCTTGTACTTGTAGTAGAAGCCGGTGAGGTTGATGCGCAGCGCGCCGCCGCCGAACGTGTTCTTCGATCCGATTTCGAACGCATCGACGCTTTCCGGCGCGAAATTGGTCGGCACCGCGAACAGCGGCGACAGCGGCGGGTTGATGCCGCCCGACTTGTACCCGCGAGAATAGGAGGCATAGAGCAGGTTGTCGTTGGTGATCTTGTAGTCGATCACCGCGCGCCCGGTCAGCCGCGAGAATTTGACGTTGCCGATCGCGAACGCCTGGTTGCCCGGCAGGGTCGGGTCGAAGTCGACCGCGCCGCTGTCCAGCTGCGGGAAGGCGGTGGTGGCGCCATAGGGGACGGGGACGTTGGCCAGCGTGGTGCGCGCGCGCACCATCTTGTCGTCGTGGTTGTAGCGCAGGCCGATCGTCAGCTTCAGCTTCTCGCTCGCCTGGAAATACGCCTCGCCGAACGCGCCCCACGACTTCAGCCGGAATTCGGGCGAGCTGTTGCGGTAGAAGGGCGACGCCAGATAGGCGGTGCCCCCCGACGCGCCCGATCCCAGCAGGCCGGTGGCGTAATCCAGCCCGAACGCGTTGACGTAATAATCGTTCTGCTGCTTGCTGTCGAAATAGATGCCGCCCAGCAGGAAGTTGAACGGCCCGTCGAACGAGCTGTCGATATGCGCCTCTGCGGTATATTGCCGCACGTGGTTGTACGACCGGTCGAAGTCCAGGCTGGTCGGCGCGCAGACCGCGTTGCCGCCATAGACGCCGGTGTTGCTGGCCTCCGGCAGCGACTGGCACAGCGTGCCGGGGCCGTTGGGGATCAGGTACTGGCGCACATTATTGAGCACCGCACCCGGCAGCCCCGGCCGACCGATCGCGTTGAGCAGGTTGAGGCCGGCGTTGCCCGCATAGGAATTCTCGACCGCCAGATTGTAGTCGGACGTCGAATCGACGGTATTCTCCATATAGCCGCCGGTGATGTTCAGGCTGACCGGGCCGAAGTCATGGAACAGCTTCAGCGTATATTGCTGTTCCTCGGCGAAATAGGTCGGCTCGTAATCGACCCGCACGCGGCGCACGTCGGCCGGGTTGGTCACCCCCGCGAAGCTGTCCGCCGCCTGATAGACGCTGCCCAGCGCGAACGGCGCCAGCGCCCCCGCGCCGGAGATGGTCAGGAATTCGCGGCTGGTCAGGATCGTCGCCAGCGTCGAATTGCCGTTGGTGGTGCCGAAGCCCGCGCCGTCGGGCGAGCAGCCCAGGATGCCGGTGGAATCGCGGTTGCACAGCTGCTTCTGGATGCGGCTGCGATTGTCCTTTTCACGGAAATAATAGCCGATCAGGTCGACGCGCGTGTCGGGGCTGGGCTCCCACGACAGGGTGCCGCGCACCGCATACAGGTCGCGCCCGTCGATGCGGTTGCCGGTATAGTCGTTCAGCGTATAGCCGTCGCGGTTCAGGTACGTGCCCGCCACGCGCAGCCCCAGCGTGTCGCCCAGCGGCAGGTTGAACATCGCCTTCACGCGCTTCGAATCGTAATTGCCGTATTCGAACTCGCCCGCCGCGCGGATCCCCGACAGGTCGGGCTTGGCGGTGATGAAGTTGACGACGCCCGACGTCGCGTTGCGCCCGAACAGCGTGCCCTGCGGCCCGCGCAGCACCTCGACCCGCTCCAGGTCGAAGAATTCGCTTTCGAACAATCGCGTCGCCAGCAGTGGCATGTCGTTGACGTGGATCGCGGTCGCCTGGTCGCAGGTGACGCCGACGCACAGGTCGCCGATGCCGCGGATCGTGAAGCTGGACGAGGTGAAGTTCGTCTTGGTGAAGGTGATGTTGGGCAGCGACTGCTGCAACGCCACCGGGTTCACGATCTGCTGCTTGTCCAGATTGTCGGCGGTGAACGCGGTCACCGCGATCGGCACGTCCTGCAACCGCTGCGACTGGCGCTGCGCGGTGACGACGATATCGGAGGCATAGCCAGCGGACGTATCGATCGATACGGAGGAGGGCGCTTCCTGCCCCGGGCCGTTGGTCGGTGCGCCATTCTGGGCGGTGGTGGTGGCGCCGGTCTGTGCGGCAACGGGTGCGGCCGCCAGCAGGCTGATGGCGGACGCGCACAGCAGGTCGAACTTCCTCATGAACATCCCCTCCGTAAGCCGCACGCGATCTTGTGTCGTCATGTCGGCGTTTGATGATGCGGTATGGAAGGTAGCGACCGAAAATTTCCGCCGTCAAACGTTTTTGCGTAGGATTCGTGCGGCAAACGTCGTGAGTGACAATAAAGCATCAACGGCCAAATCGAAATTCGGTCATGCTGCGTTGCGAAAGATGAAGGGTAAGTGAAAAATATGGCGGACGATCACGCACATACACCCCATGGCGACCCGGCGGACGGCGATCTGGTCGGCGGCGACGGCAAGCTGCCGGTGCCCGACGACGTCGCGGCGGCGGTGCGAACGCTGATCCGCTGGGCCGGCGACGATCCCACCCGCGAAGGATTGATCGACACGCCCAAGCGCGTCGCGCGCGCGTGGCGCGAATATTGCGCCGGCTATGGCGACGATCCGTCGCAGCACCTGTCGCGCGTGTTCGAAGAGGTCGGCGGCTATGACGAGATCGTCCTGCTGAAGGACATTCCGTTCCAATCGCATTGCGAACATCACATGGCGCCGATCATCGGCAAGGCGCACATCGCCTATCTGCCGCGCGACCATGTCGTCGGCATCTCCAAGCTGGCGCGCGTCCTCCACGCCTATGCGCGGCGGTTGCAGGTGCAGGAGCGGCTGACCGCGGAGGTCGCCGACTGTATCTGGAACGGGCTGAAGCCGCAGGGGGTGGCGGTGGTGATCGAGGCGAGCCACGCCTGCATGACCGCGCGCGGCGTGCGCACCCCCGGCGTCGGCATGGTAACCAGCCGGATGATGGGCGTGTTCCGCGACGACGAGCGCAGCCGCAAGGAAGTGCTGTCGCTGATGGGCATGGCCTGACGGTGTCGGGAACCGAGCCGGAGGACGCGCGCGTCCTCGTCACCGGCGGTGCGAAGCGGCTGGGCGCGGCGATCGCGCGTGCGGTCGCGGCGGCCGGCTACCGCCCGGTGATCCATTACGGGACGTCGCGCGACGCGGCGGAGGTGCTCGCGGCGGAGCTGGGCGGGCAGGCGATCCATGCCGACCTGGCCGATGCGGATCAGGTCGCCACGCTGATCCCGCGCGCCGCCGCCGACGGGCCGCTGTTCGGCCTCGTCAACAGCGCCTCGCTGTTCGAATTCGATCGGCCCGAGGCGATCGACCTGGCGCTGGCCGCACGGCTCCACGCGGTCAACGCGCTCGCCCCCGCCCGCCTCGCCGCCGCGCTCGCGGAGCAGCCGGGCGAGGGGGAGCGTGCGGTGGTCAACCTGCTCGATCAGAAACTGGCCAATCCCAATCCCGATTTCTTCTCCTACACGCTCAGCAAGGCCGCGCTGGACAGCGCGACGGTGCTGCTGGCGCAGGCGTTCGCGCCGCGCGTGCGCGTCAATGCGGTCGCCCCCGGGCTGACGCTGCCCAGCGGCGACCAGAGCGCGGAGGAGTTCCGGCGCACTGCCAGCGCCAACCTGCTGCAACGCCCGGTCGGCGCGGATGCGGTCGCGGCGGCGGTGGTCTATCTGCTCGGCGCGCGCAGCGTCACCGGGCAGACGCTGTTCGTCGATGCCGGGCAGCGGTTCGTGAAGCGAGACGGCGATGTGATGTTCGAAGGGCGCGTGCATGGCTGACTACACGATCATCCTGTCGGATTTGGCGGTGTCGATGCGGCTGGGCATCCACCCGCACGAACAGGTGCCGCAGCGGGTGCTGGTGTCGGTGTCGATGACCGTCCGCTACGATGCGCCGCCCGCTGCCGACGCGATCGAGCAGGTGCTGGATTACGACGCCGTGCGATCCGGCATCGCCGCGCTGGCGCAGGGGCCGGGCTTCGCGCTGCAGGAAACGCTGGTCGAGGCGGTGGCGGCGCTGTGCCTCGCCGACCCGCGCGTGCGCGAGGTGCGCGTGCGATCGGTCAAGCCGGACGTCTACCCCGACGCGGCCGTGGGGTGCGAGATCGTGCGGACACGCGGCTGAAGGGGCGCGATCCGGGTTTGGCCCGGAAAGTCGTCGCGACCCATGCGAACGCCCCCCACCGTCATGCCGGACTTGTTCCGGCATCCACCGTGCCACGCACTCACCAGACGTCGATCTTGCGGAACGGTGGAACCCGGAACACGTCCGGGGTGACTGATGGAGTACTGCACGCCCCGCCTGTCCTACACCCAATGTTCTCACTATGTTCCACCCATCCCAATCAAAGGAGCGGAACATGATCGACGAGTTGATCGAGGCGGTGATCGACCGGGAGGGCGGGTTCGTTCATCATCCCGCCGATCGCGGCGGCGCGACGCGCTTCGGCATTACCGAGGCGGTGGCGCGCGCCAACGGCTATGCCGGCGACATGCGGCATTTCACCCGGCCGGCGGCGCAGAGCATCTACCGCCGCGCCTATTGGCTCAATCCGGGGTTCGACCGCGTCGCCGAACGCTCCCCGCGCGTCGCGGCGGAATTGTTCGATACCGGGGTGAACATGGGGCCGGCGGTGGCGACCGCCTTTCTCCAGCGCGCGCTCAACGCGCTCAACCGCGGCGGCAGCGACTATCCCGATATCGTCCTCGACGGGCGCATCGGCCCGCAGACGCTGGCGGCGCTCGATCGTTTCCTGGCGACGCGCGGGGTGCGCGCGCCGACCGTGCTGGTGAAGGTGATCGAGGCGTTGCAGGGCGAACGCTACCTGACGCTCGCCGAGCAGCGCCCCGCGAACGAGGCGTTCCTGTACGGCTGGCTCGCCAACCGCATCGGCTGACGGAAAGGGGGAGGAAACCGACATGGCATCACTGATCGACGGCGTCATTGCGCCCATCGCCGGGCTGATCGACAAGATCATCCCCGATCCCAAGGCGCGCGAGGCGGCGAAGCTGGAATTGCTGCGCATGGAGGGCACGCAGGAACTGGAACGGATCAAGACGCAGATGGCCGCGGTGCTGGCGGAGGCCGCCTCGCCCGATCCATGGACCAGCCGCGCGCGCCCCAGCTTCCTCTACGTCATGTACGCGCTGCTGCTGTGGAGCATCCCGATGGGGCTGATCGCCGCGGCGCAGCCGGACATGGCGCTGGCGATCGGGCGGGGGATGAACGCCTATCTCAACGGCCTGCCCGAACCGCTCTACGCGCTCTTCGGCACCGGCTATCTCGGCTACACGGTCGCGCGCGAATGGGGAAAGGCGCGGGGGAAGTAGCGCGCGGCGTCCGTCATGCGCCGGGGTGATGGAGGGGAGCGAGACCGCTCATCCCCACGCCCCTACGTCACCCCAGCGAAAGCTGGGGTCTCCACGAAGAATACGTCCGGTCCGCAACGGAAAGATCCCAGCCTTCGCTGGGATGACGGCCCGGGGGTATCGAGGAGCCGCCCCATCCTATCCCCGCCGCGCCAGCCGCTGCGGATCGGGGGGCAGCCGCATGTGTGCGCCATGCGCGGCGTCCAGATATTCGGTCGCCATCTGGTAGTGCGCGGCACACACCACCGGGTCTTCCGCCTCGGCCGCCAGCCGCAGCTGCGCCTCGGCACGTATCTGGAAATACAGGCGGTCCTTGTCGGTAATCATCGTCGTTCGATCCTTGGACCTGCCTATGGCCTGAGCGGCCGACAAGTTCCATCGCCGTGGTTATGTGCAGCGCAAAATGGAGCAAAATCGGACGGGGCTTGCCGGACCGGCCGGCCGCTCCCCATATCGCGCGCCATGAGCGGGAACGATCCACACGCCATGCCGGTCTGGCATGGCACCACCATCCTTTCGGTCCGGCGCGGCGGCAAGGTCGTCGTGGCGGGCGACGGTCAGGTCTCGATGGGACAGACCGTGATGAAACCCAACGCGAAGAAGGTCCGCCGGCTGGGCGCGGACGGGCAGGTGATCGGCGGTTTCGCCGGCGCCACCGCCGACGCCTTCACGCTGTTCGAGCGGTTGGAAGCGAAGCTGGAGCGCCACGGCGGCCACCTGATGCGCGCCGCGGTCGAGCTGGCGAAGGACTGGCGCACCGACAAATATCTGCGCAACCTGGAAGCGATGATGATCGTCGCGGACCGGGACGTGACGCTGATCCTGACCGGCAACGGCGACGTGCTGGAGCCGGAGGCGGGGGTCGCGGCGATCGGATCGGGCGGAAATTTCGCGCTCGCCGCAGCGCGCGCGCTGGTCGAGTATGAGGACGACGCCGAGGTCCTGTGCCGCAAGGCGATGAAGATCGCCGCCGAGGTGTGCGTCTACACCAACGACCGGCTGACCGTGGAGACGCTGGAGAGCGCGACCTGACCGGCCTTCCGTCGCCCCAGCGAAGGCTGGGGCCTCCGGGTTGGGACGCACGCGCTCGCGGCACGAGATCCCAGCCTTCGCTGGGATGACGAACGTCTCAACTTTCGCCGCCAGCGTCTCAACATTCGCAACATTCGCCGATCAGGGCGCCGATCAGGGCTTTGAAAACATGAACGACAATCTCACTCCGAAAGCGATCGTCGCCGCGCTCGACGCGCACATCATCGGGCAGCGCGATGCCAAGCGCGCGGTTGCCGTCGCGCTGCGCAACCGCTGGCGCCGGCAGAAGCTGGCGCCCGACCTGCGCGACGAGGTGACGCCCAAGAACATCCTGATGATCGGCCCGACCGGCTGCGGCAAGACCGAGATCAGCCGCCGTCTGGCCAAGCTGGCCGACGCGCCGTTCGTGAAGGTGGAGGCGACCAAGTTCACCGAGGTCGGCTATGTCGGTCGCGACGTCGAACAGATCGCGCGCGACCTGGTCGAGGAAGCGGTGCGGCTGGAAAAGGAACGCCGCCGGCTGGCGGTGAAGGACAAGGCGGAGGCCGCCGCGATGGACAGGCTGCTCGACGCCTTGGTCGGCAAGGACGCCAGCCAGGCGACCCGCGACAGCTTCCGCCAGCGGTTCGCGGAGGGGCATCTGGCCGACAAGGAGGTCGAGCTGGAGCTGCAACAGGCACCGCAAATGCCGTTCGAACTGCCCGGCGGGGCCGGATCGGTCGGCATGATCAACCTCAGCGAGATGATGGGCAAGGCGTTCGGCGGCGGCCCGAAGCAGCGCCGCAAGCTGCTGGTGCCGGCGGCGTGGGAGAAACTGGTCGAGGAGGAAGCCGACAAGCGCCTCGACCAGGATGAGGTCAGCCGCGTCGCGTTGCAGGATGCCGAGGCGAACGGCATCGTGTTCCTGGACGAGATCGACAAGATCGCGGTCAGCGACGTGCGCGGCGGTTCGGTCAGCCGCGAAGGCGTGCAGCGCGACCTGTTGCCGCTGATCGAGGGGACGACCGTCTCGACCAAATACGGCCCGATGAAGACCGACCATATCCTGTTCATCGCCAGCGGCGCGTTCCACGTCGCCAAGCCGAGCGACCTGCTGCCCGAGCTTCAGGGCCGCCTGCCGATCCGAGTAGAGCTGAAGGGGCTGACCGAGGACGATTTCGTCGCGATCCTGTCCGATACCAAGGCGTCGCTGCCCGCGCAGTACAAGGCGCTGATCGCGACCGAGGGCGTCGAGGTCAGCTTCACCGACGACGGCATCCGCGCGATCGCCCGGATCGCGGCGGAGGTGAACGGCGAGATCGAGAATATCGGCGCCCGCCGGCTCCAGACGGTGATGGAAAAGCTGCTGGAGGAAGTCAGCTTCGATGCCGAGGATCGCGCCGGCCAGGCGCTGGTGGTCGATGCCGCCTATGTCGACAAGCAACTGGCCAGCGTCGCGCGAAACGCCGATCTCAGCCGCTTCGTGCTGTAATGGTGGGGAGAGCGGGCCGCCGCCCGCTCACCCCGCCGCGATGATCGCGATCTGCCGCCCGTATCCCGGTTCGCCGCGATGCGTGGCGCGGCGATAGCTGAAGAAGCGCGCTTCGTCGGCATAGGTGTCCAGGCCCAGCGCCTCGATCCGCGTCACCCCGGCGGCGGCGAGGCGGTGGACGACATAGCCTTCCAGGTCGAATTGCGCATGGCCGGGGCGCGCGGCATCGGCGAAGAAGCGTTCGTTGGCCGCGTCCGCTTCCTCGAAGCGGCGGCGGAACGCGTCGTCCACCTCGTAGCTGGCGCGCGCGATGCACGGGCCGACCGCCGCCGCGATCCGCTCGCGCCGCGCGCCCAGCGCCTCCATCGCGGCGATGGTCGCATCGGTGACCCCGCCGATCGCGCCCTTCCACCCGGCATGCGCCGCGCCGACGACGCCCGCGTCGCGATCCGCCAGCAGCACCGGCGCGCAATCGGCGGTGATGATGCCGATCGCCAGCCCCGGCCGGTCGGGGGCCAGCGCATCGGCGCGCGGCCGCTCGCCCGCGAACGGCGCGGTGACGGTGACGCAATCGGCGGAATGGACCTGGTACGGCGTCAGCAACGTCGCCCCCGGCCGCACCCCCGCCACCGCCGCATCGCGGTTGGCGCGCACGATATCCGCGTCGTCGTCCGATCCCAGCCCGACGTTCAGCCCGGCATGGATGCCCGTCGACGCACCCCCGCGCCGCCCCAGGAATCCGTGCGGCAGGTCGCCCAGCACGCGGGCGCGCAGCACCTCCGGCGCGGTGTCGGTCACAGATCCAGCCTCATCACGATATCCTCGTCCGCATGGTCGCCGACCATGAACGCATAGGGGCCGACCTCCACGAACCCCTCGCGCGCATAGAAGCGGCGCGCGCGCGGATTGTCGGTGAACACCGACAGGAACAGCGCGCTCGCCCCGCGCGCCCGCGCCTCGGCGATCGCATGATGCAGCATCGCACGCGCCAGCCCGCCGCCGTGATAGGCGGGCAGGACGTAGATCTGCCGCAGCTCGATCGCGCCCGCCGGCGGAGTGAACGGCAGCGACGGCGGCCCCAGCTTCATATAGGCGACCGGCTGCCCGTCCGCCTCCGCCAGCCGCACGGCATAGGCCGGGTCGGCGATCTCCGCCGCCCAGTTCTCGGGCGTGTGGATCGACAGGAACGCGGCGAGATTCTCCGGCGAATAGAGGTGCCCGAACGTGTCGGTGAACGTCTGCCGCGCCAGTGCCGCGATGACGGGCGCGTCGGCGGCGGTGGCGGGGCGGATGGCGGGAAGGTCGGTCATGCGAAACCTGCGGGCTGGGGCCAATGGGGATGGGTGGCGGCGATGACGCGGAACAGCTCGCCCATGTCCTCGACCAGCCGCGCATGGTCGGCGGCGACGGCGGGGCCGAGCGCGGCGGCGCGCTGCGCGATGCCCAGCGCGGTCAGGAACGCGCCCTGGCCGACCGGCCCGGACAGCGTGGCGCCCGACGCGGTCGCGACCAGTCCCAGCGTCGCCATGTCGACATGCGCGGTCAGGTCCTGATCGCCCGGCGCCTCGAACGGATTGGCGAAGGCGTGGCCGCGCACCGCCTGCAACGTCTCGCCCACCGCCGGCCCGTCATAGCCATAGTCGATGACCAGCGCCGCGCCGCCCTGCGCGACGATCCGCGCCGACAGGTCCGCCATCACCGCGACGCTGGCGGGCGACGTCTCGATGATCGCGCCCGGCGCCGCGGTCACCAGATCGGGCGGCAGGATCGTGTCGGGAACGCGCGCGCCCGCGATCGGCAGGAACAACGTGTCCTGACACGCGACCAGCCGCTCATGCCAGCCGTCGCGGCCGCGCACCAACTGCCGGATCGGCAGCGCGTCGAAAAATTCGTTCGCGACGACGATCAGCGCGACATCCTCCGGCAATGTCGCCAGCGAATCGTGCCATGTCGCGCCCGGCACGCGCGCGGCCTGAGCGGCGCGCAGCGTCGGGCTGGTTTCCACCAGATGAACCGGCGGGGTCAGCCCCGCGCGCGCCATCACGCGCAGCGCGTCGGCGCTCAGCGTGCCGCGCCCCGGACCCAGCTCGACCCAGGCGACCGCCGGCCGCCCCGCGCGATCCCACAGGTCCGCGGCCCAGGCGCCGATCAGCTCGCCGAACATCTGGCTGATCTCGGGCGCGGTGGTGAAGTCGCCGCCCGCGCCCAGCGGATCGCGCGTCGCATAATAATGCGCGTTGGCGGCGGCCATGAACTGGCTGACCGGGATCGGCCCGCCCAGCGTGATCGCACGCGCCAGCCGCTCCGCCAGCAGCGGTTCGTCGGGGGCAGGGCGCGCGTCGTCGCTCACGCCGCCCGCGCTCACGCCACGCTGCCCAGCCCGCCGGTCGCCTCCACCCGCACGCGCCGTGCCCGCGACGTGGCGACCAGATAGACGCCGCCCAGGATCATCGGCACGCACAGCCACTGGCCCATGTGCAGGCCCGTGGCGCGCGCGAATTCCACCAGCTGGCGGTCCGGCTCGCGGAAGAATTCGACCGTGAACCGCGCGATGCCGTATCCGATCAGGAAGATGCCGGTCAGCCGCCCCGGCTGGTAGCGCGCATTGGTGCGCCAGAAGAAGAACCACAGCAGCACGAACAGCGCGATGCCCTCCAGCCCCGCCTCGTACAGCTGGCTGGGGTGGCGCGCCGGTTCGGGGGTGCCGTAGGGCACGGTATTCTCGAACACGATCGCCCAGGGCACGACCGCCGGCTTGCCCCACAATTCGCCGTTCACGAAATTGGCGAGCCGGCCGAAGAACAGCCCGAACGGCACCACGCAGGCGACGTAATCGTGGATGCGCAGCCAGTGCAGGCCGTTCTTGCGCGCGAACCAGATGATGCCCAGCGACGTGCCGATGACGCCGCCGTGGAACGACATGCCGCCGTCCCACAGTCGCAGGATCGACAGCGGCCGCAGCAGCATTTCGGGCGCGTAGAAGACGACATAGCCGATCCGCCCGCCCAGGATGATGCCCAGTGTGGCGTAGA
>JAESGL010000643.1_pt1 | contig 11541 bp, 11 predicted proteins | sample 9269711 | NCBI WGS metagenome assembly JAESGL01 (sample SAMN14515918, study PRJNA621676) | algae metagenome | isolation source: Kastovskya adunca ATA6-11-RM4 and co-occurring heterotrophs from soil and... | place: Chile: Atacama Desert | collected 2011-06-27
GCCACCGTCTCGGTCGCGCCCTCGGTGGTCAGTACCATGCGGTCGCCGCCGCCGGGATCGCGGGTCAGCGGCCCGGGGGTGAAGGTCAGCCCCGCGACCTCCAGCTTCGCCACCTGGTCCAGCCGCGCGCCGACCAGCCGCCCGTCCTTGTCGCCGGTGTAGAGCGTGAAGCCTTCCAGCCGGCTCGCCTCGCTCTGCCCCTTCAGCGTCAGTGCGGCGGGCGGGGCGTCGCCATATTGCGACACCAGCAGCGTCAGTTCGCCTGCGCGGGTGCGCGCCAGCGGCAGCGTGGCGGTGATCTCGTCCGCGCCGCTCGCCTTCCACGCCACCGCCTTCACCGCGCCGGCGCGATCGCGCAGCGACACCTGCTCGACGCACGATGCCGCGCCGCCCTGCAGCGTCAGCGGCGTGTCGCGCCCCACCACCACCGCATTGTCGGGCTTCGGCGCCCAGGCCGTCGGCGCACCGTTCTGGAGCAGGAAGCGCGGGCCGGTGAACGTGTCGAACCCCCAGCGCCCGGTCAGCACCGCCTCGCCGATCGTCTGCTGACCCAGCCGCGCGGTATCCAGCGCGACGACCAGCCCGCCGCGCGCGGCGTCGGCGGTGACCGGCATGTCCATCGTCTTGCCGTCCGCCAGCGTCAGCCGCAGCGACAGGTCGCGCGCATAATCGGTGGCGAACACCAGCGGCGCATCCTCCAGCGGCAGCACCTGTCCGGGCCGCACGAGGCACAGCGGCGCCTTGGTGCCCGCGCGCAGCGTCGGCGGCGCGCCCGCGCCGATCGCGGGCAGCGGCACGACCAGCACCGACTTGGGGTTTTGGAACGACGGCGGGTTGTTGAGCTGCAACCGCATCCGGTCGCCGTGGCTGACCGCCAGCGTGGGGGCATATTGGTAATTGGCGCTGCGGAACACGCCGAACAGCCGCGCGAAATCGCGCGCCAGCGAGATGTACGGGCTGTACAGCCCCGCGCCCGCTTCCTTGGTGGCGGCCAGGCTGTAGGCGAATTGGGTGGTCGTGCCGCCGATCGTCTCGGCCAGCGACGCGCCGCCGCCGGTCTGCAGCACCATCCCCTCGCGGTTCTGCGTCAGGCAGGCGGCCTGCAACGCGCGCGGGCGCGACAGGCAATTGGCGTCCAGCCGGATCGCCAGCGATCCCGCCAGCGCGGTCGACACCGGCTCCAGCCGCTCGGCCGATGCCTCCTCGGCGCGGGCGATCCCCGCGACGAAGGCGTCGAGCCGCGCACGGTCCAGCGACGCCTGGAACAGGTCCTGCGCCGCGCGCACGAACACGCCCGGCCGCCCGCGCACCGCCTGCACCACCGCGCCGTAATCGCCGCCCGTTTCGGGGGCCAGCAGCGCGATCGCCTGTTCCGCGCCCTCCGGCACGGTGGCGGTGATCGTCCCCTTCTTCGGCACCCAGGTGTCGGCGCGGAAGAACCAGTTCTTGGGCGGCGGATTGGTCGCCCCGCGCAGGAAGGCGAGGACGAGGACGTAGCGCGCCGCCTGGTCGGCGGGCAGGTCGGCCTTCAGCACCAGCCTGTCGCCCGCGCGCAGGCCCGGCACCTGACCGATCGGCAGCGTGGCATCGCCGCGCGTCACCGTCATGGTCAGCGGCGGTCCCGCCAGGTCGAAGCTGTTGCTCGCCTGTTGCGCACGCACCGCCGCCGGGATCGCACCGGCAAGGAAGGTCGCGGCCAGCGCCGCCGTGGTCAGCCCGTGTCGCATCGCCCGCATGTCCGCCCCTATAGAACAGCCGTGCGCCCGCTGGCCACCGTCCGCGCGGGGGCGGGAGTTAACGGTTCGTCAACCATCCTGCGGCATGTCCGGCGACGAACCATGCGCGATCGGGCGCAGCCGGCAAGGGGCGGGGACGACGGATGGCCAAAGAGGGCGCGGTGGTGGACGTCGCGATCATCGGCGCGGGGCCGGCGGGGCTGACCGCCGGCTATCTGCTGACCAAGGCGGGCTATTCGGTGGCGATCATCGAGAAGGATCCCGTCTATGTCGGCGGGATCAGCCGTACCGTGGAGCACAACGGCTTCCGTTTCGACATCGGCGGGCACCGCTTCTTCTCGCGGTCGAAGGAGGTCGTCGACCTCTGGAACGAGATCCTGCCGGACGATTTCATCGAACGCCCGCGGATGAGCCGCATCTATTACGAGGGCAAGTTCTACAGCTATCCGCTGCGCGCGTTCGAGGCGCTGGGCAACCTGGGGCTGGTGCGCTCGGCCCTGTGCATGCTGAGCTTCGCCAAGGCGAAGCTGCTGCCCAACCGCCAGGTGAAGAGCTTCGAGGACTGGACCGTCAACGCCTTCGGCCGGAAGCTCTACTCGATCTTCTTCAAGACCTATACCGAGAAGGTGTGGGGAATGCCCTGCGACGCAATGAGCGCCGACTGGGCGGCGCAGCGGATCAAGGGGCTGTCGCTGTGGGGCGCGGTGGTCGACGGGCTGAAGCGGTCGCTGGGGCTGAACAAGGTGCCCAACGACGGGATGCAGACCAAGACGCTGCTGGAAAGCTTCCGCTACCCGCGGCTGGGGCCGGGGATGATGTGGGATGCCGCGCGCGACCGGATCGTGGAGCGCGGCGGGCATGTCATGATGGGCCATGCCCTGCGCCAGCTGACCTTCAACGGCGCGACGCAGCGGTGGACGGTCGCGGCGACGCACGGCGATGCCGCGGTCGCGATCAACGCCGCGCACGTCATCTCCTCCGCCCCGATGCGCGAGCTGGCCAGCCGGCTCCACCCGCTGCCCGCGACGCTGCCGGAGGCCGCGAACCTCAAGTATCGCGATTTCCTGACCGTCGCGCTGATGATCCGCTCGCCCGATCTCTTCCCGGACAATTGGATCTACATCCACGATCCCAAGGTGAAGGTCGGCCGCATCCAGAATTTCCGCAGCTGGTCGCCCGAAATGGTCCCCGATCCGGCGATCGCGTGCGTCGGCCTCGAATATTTCTGCTTCGAGGGCGACGGCCTGTGGTCGTCCAGCGACGAGGAACTGATCGCACTGGCCACCGCCGAGATGGCCGCGCTGGGCCTGTGCGACCCCGCGCATGTCGAGGGCGGCGCGGTGGTGCGCCAGGAAAAGGCCTATCCCGTCTATGACGAGGATTATGCCCAGAACGTCGACATGCTGCGCCGCGAGATCGAGGCGCGCTATCCCACGCTCCACTGCGTCGGGCGCAACGGCATGCACCGCTACAACAACCAGGATCACGCGATGATGACCGCGATGCTGACCGTCCGCAATATCGAGGCCGGTGCGCGCGTCTACGACATCTGGGCGGTGAACGAGGATGCCGAATATCACGAGGCTGGCAGCGAGGGCGAAGCCGCTGCGCTCGCCAGCGTGCGGCAGGTGCCGGGCCGGCTGAAGGCGGCCTGACGCGCCGTCGGTACGCCCCCCTTGTCCACCGACCTTCCCGCGCCGTCCGACCGCCGCCGCTTCGTCGCGGCGGTGCTGGGCGGGTGGCTGTTCACCGCGCTGATCCTGCTGGCGATCAGCGCAGGCGATATCGCCGCGCTGCGCTTTCCCGATGCCGATGACGCGATGCGCATCGTCGAGGTGCGCGACTGGCTGGCCGGGCAGGGCTGGTTCGACGTCGCGCAGCACCGGCTGAACGGCGGCGCCTTCCCGATGCACTGGTCGCGGCTGGTCGACCTGCCGCTGGCCGCGGTCATGCTCGTGCTGCGCCCGCTGCTGGGGGCGGTCGCGGCCGATCGGGTCGCGGCGGTGCTGGTGCCGATGCTGACGCTGCTGGCGGCGATGGCGCTGGTCGCGTCGATCACCCGCCGCCTTGCGGGGATGGCGCCGGTGCCGCTGGCGGTGCTGATGGTCGCCTTCGCCCCGCCGCTCTTGGCGCAGATGCGACCGATGCGCACCGACCATCACGGCTGGCAGATCGTGCTGACACTGTTGGCGGTGCGCGCGCTGCTGGCCGCGCCGTCGTGGCGCATGGGCGCGCTGGCGGGTGCGGCGCTGGGCGCGCTGCTGACGATATCGCTGGAAGGATTGCCGATCGCCGCCGCGATCGCCGCGATCGCGGTGCTCGTCTGGGCGTGGCGCCCGGTCGACGCGCGCGCGCCCGCGCTGGCGGTCGCTCTGTTCGTCACCGCCGCGCTGCTGCAAGCGGCGACGCGCGGGCCGGCGATGTGGGCTCCGGCGTGCGATGCGATGGCGCCGGGATGGATCGCGGCGCTGGGCGCGGCGGCGGCCGGGGTGCTGCTGGCGGCGGCGGTGGCGCGGCTGGGCCTTGTCGCACGGCTGGCGGCGCTGGCGCTGGGCGGCGCGCTGGTGGGCGGGGCGGTCGCGATGCTGTCGCCCGCCTGCCTGTCGGGACCGTTCGCGACGCTGCCGCCGCGGGTGTTCCGCTATTGGTACATGATGGTCCTTGAAGGCCGCCCGCTGTGGGAACAGGGAATCAGCTGGGCCGCGGTGACGATCGGCCTGCCGGTGATGGGGCTGGTCGGGGCGGCGCGCGCGCGCGCGCTGGCGGGCGATCCCGCCACCCGCGCGCGCTGGTCGCTGCTGATCGCGTTGCAGGCGGCGGCGTTCGGGATCGCGATCATGGTCAATCGCGCGGGCGGCACCGCCAATGCGCTGGCGGTGCCCGGCGCGGCGACGCTGCTGCTGGCGCTGCTGACCCGCGCGCGGCGGATCGAATCCGCCGGCCCGCGCATCGTCGCGACGGTGGCTGCGTTCCTGCTCGCCTCGCCTGGGCAGGTCGCCTCGCTCCTGACGCTGATCGCGGGGACGACGGATGCGGCGGCGGAGGCGGGGCTGGTGGCGCATCGCCGCGCCTGCGCCAATGCCGCCGATATCGCGACGGTCGGCGCGCTGCCGCCGGCGACGCTGTTCGCGCCGATCGACGTCACGCCCGCGCTGCTGGCGGCGACCCCGCACCGCGCGATCGCGGGCGGATACCATCGCGGCGCGGCGGCGATGGACACGGTGATCCATGCCTTCACCGCCGCGCCCGACGCCGCGCGCACGATCGTGCTGGCCAGCGGTGCGGACTATCTGGTCGCCTGCCCGGGGATGAACGAACTGGACCTCTACCGCTTCACCGCCCCCGGCGGATTGTGGGCGCGGCTGGAGCGCGGCGAGCGCGTCGCGTGGCTGCGCCCGGTGGCGGTGAAGGGGCCGGCACTGGCCTGGCGCGTCATCCGCCCCTTGCAGGGACTGCCCGCGAACCCCTAAGGCGCTGCGGATGCACGGGGACCGGCTCCATTGGTGGCAGACGCGCTGGTTCGTGATCGCGGCCGCGCTGGCGGCGTGCGTGCCGCTGATCTGGCCGGATATCCCGCCGATCGTCGACCTGCCCGGCCATATGGGCCGCTACCGCGTCCAGCTCGACCGCGATCTGTATCCGTGGTTCGACCAGTGGTTCCGCTTCCAATGGTCGCTGATCGGCAACCTGGGGGTCGATCTGCTGATCGAGCCGCTGGCGCCGCTGATCGGGCTGGAACCGGCGGTGAAGCTGATCGTGATGGCGATCCCGCTGCTGACGGTGGCGGGGCTGTTGTGGATCGCGCGCGAGGTGCACGGGCGCATCCCGCCCACCGCGCTGTTCGCGCTGCCGCTGGCCTACAGCTATCCGTTCCAGTTCGGCTTCGTCAATTTCGCGCTGTCGATGGGGCTGGCGCTGTGCCTGTTCGCCTTGTGGGTGCGGATGGCGCGGCAGGGGCGGATCGGCCTGCGCGCGGCCGTCTTCGTGCCGCTGTCGTGCCTGTTGTGGGTGTGCCACACGTTCGGCTGGGGCGTGCTGGGCGTGCTGGCCTTTTCCAGCGAGCTGATCCGCCAGCACGACCGGCGCGCCGATACCGGCGCCGGGCACTGGCTGGCGGCGTGGGTGCGCGCCGGGCTGGGCTGCGTCCCGCTGGCGCTGCCGATGCTGCTGATGGTCGCGTGGCGATCGGGCGACGACGTCACCGGGCAGACCGCCGACTTCTTCTACTGGCGCACCAAGATCGCCTGGGTGCTGATGGCGCTGCGCGACCGCTGGCTGTGGTTCGACGTGGGCAGCATGGCGGTCATCTACCTGGTGCTGTTCAAGGCGCTGCGCGATCCGCGCATCGGCTATTCGCGGCACCTGGGCCTGTCGGCGCTGTTCATGCTGGCGGTCTATATCGTCCTGCCGCGCATCGTGTTCGGATCGGCCTATGCCGACATGCGCATGGCGCCGTACATGGTCGCCATCGCGATCATCGCGATCCGGCCGAAGCCGGGGACGACGATCCGCCACGGCGCGATCCTGGCGGGGCTGGGGCTGGCGTTCTTCCTGATCCGGCTGGGCGGCACCACGATCAGCTACTGGCAGTTCGATCGCGATTACGACACCGAACTGGCCGCGCTGCCGCACCTGCCGGTGGGGGCCAAGGTGATCGGCTTCGTCGGGCACAATTGCCACAACGCCTGGCGCATGTCGCGGCTGGAACACCTGCCCGCGATCGCGCTGGAACGGCGCATGGCCTATACCGACGATCAATGGTCGATGGCCGGCGCGCAGCTGCTGACCGTCCGCTATCGCGCCGCCGGCGGCTTCGCGCACGACCCGACGCAGATCGTGACCGAGGTGAAATGCGCGCGCGAATGGTGGCGCCCGGTCAATTATGCGCTGGCGCGCTTCCCGCGCGATGCGTTCGACTATGTCTGGCTGATCCGCCCGCCCGCCTACAACCCGCGCTATACCGCCGGGCTGGTGCCGATCTGGCGCGCCACCGGAAGCGATTCGGTGCTGTTCCGCGTCAATCACGACGTGCCCGCGCCGACCGCCACCGACGAGGAACTGGGCGTGCCCAAATGGCTGATCGAGGCGATGAAGCGCCGCCGCGAACGGCAGGAACGGCGCGAACGGCTGGAACAGGTGCGCGCCGAGCAGAACCGGCTGACCGGGCACGACTGAGCGGGAACGACTGACCGGCGCTACCCCTTTCGGAACGGGGTCAGCTCTTCCAGGAACGTCTGCTCGCTTTCCACCGCGGCGCGTTCGCGCGCGACGAAATCGGCCACCGCGCGGCGGAAATTGGGGTCGGGGATGTAATGCGCCGACCAGGTCGGCACCGGGGCATAGCCGCGCGCCAGCTTGTGCTCGCCCTGCGCGCCCGCCTCGACGCTCGCCAGCCCGCGCGCGATCGCCGCGTCGATCGCCTGGTAATAGCACAGCTCGAAATGCAGGAACGGCACGTCCTCGGTACAGCCCCAGTAGCGGCCGTACAGCGTGTCCGCCCCGATCAGGTTGAGCGCGCCCGCGATCGGCACCCCGTCGCGTTCCGCCAGGATCAGCAGTACGCGCTCGCCCAGCGCCGCGCCCAGCATCGGGAAGAACGCGCGCGTCAGGTACGGACGCCCCCATTTGCGGCTGCCGGTATCCTGGTAGAACGTCCAGAACGCGTCCCACTCGCGCTCGCCGATCGCCGCCCCGGTCAGGTGGCGGATCGTCAGCCCCTCGACCGCGGCGGCGCGTTCCTTGCGGATCGCCTTGCGCTTGCGGCTGGCCAGCGCGTCCAGGAAATCGTCGAACGTGGCATAGCCGTGGTTGGTCCAGTGGAACTGCGTCCCCTCGCGGATCAGCCAGCCGGCCGCCTCGAACGCGGGCAGCTGCGCCGGCGCGACGAAGGTGGCGTGCGCCGACGACAGCTGGTGCCGGTCCGTCACCGCCTCGATCGCGGCGATCAGCGCAGGCGCGGCGGCCGGATCGCGCAGCAGCAGCCGCGGGCCGGGCACCGGGGTGAACGGCGCGGCCACCTGAAGCTTGGGATAATAGCTGCCGCCCGCGCGCTCCCACGCATCGGCCCAGCCATGGTCGAAGACATATTCGCCCTGGCTGTGCGTCTTGGCATAGGCCGGCGCGATGGCGGCTGGGGTGCCGTCGGCGCCGTCCACCACGATCGGGATCGGTTGCCACCCGCTGCGCCCGCCGACGCTGCCCGACCGTTCCAGCGCGGTCAGGAAGGCGTGGCCGACGAACGGGTTGGCGGCGCCGGCGCACGCATCCCACTGATCCGCGGGGATGGCGGCGACGCCGTCGGCGATTCGCGCGGTAAGCGGGGTCATCGCGCCTGATGTAAGGGGCCCGCGGCCGCGATCAAAGGGCGGGCGCGACCTCGACGATCGCATCGACCTCCACCGCCGCGCCCAGCGGCAGCACCGCGACGCCCACCGCGGAGCGTGCATGCTTGCCCGCGTCGCCGAACAGCTTGACCATCAGTTCCGACGCGCCGTTCGCCACCTTGGGCTGGTCGGTGAAGTCGGGGGTGGAATTGACGAACACGCCCAGCTTCACGATGCGCACGACGCGCTCCAGGTTGCCGATATGCGCCTTGATTTGCGCGACCAGCATCAGCGCGCAGCGCTGCGCCGCGTCCTGCCCGGCTTCCAGCGACACGTCGTCGCCCAGCCGCCCGGTGACGACCGCGCCGTCGCGGAACGGCAGCTGGCCGGAGATGTGGAGCAGCCCGCCCGCCTCGACGACGGGGACATAGGCGGCGACGGGAGCCGCGGCCTGCGGCAGTTCCAGCCCCAGTTCCTGGAGCGTGCGGTCGATGCGATCGGTCATGCGCGCTGCTTGCGGCGGCGCGTGCCCGCGGTCAAGCCGCTGCCGCCGCGGCTCCGGCGGCGAAGCGGTCGGCGATCCATTCGCGCGCCGCGCGCCAGTCGTCGATCCGCGCATGCGCCGCGGGCGCGGTAGGGACACCGGGCGCCAGTTCAGGTTCGGACACCATGTGCAGCCGCCACACGCCGGGGGCATGTTCGGCGACCGACTGGTGGTGGTGCGGCAGGTCGTCGACGAACACCGTGACGGGATCGCCATGCTCGGCGACCAGCTGCGCCACCGGTCCGCCCTTGCCGCCCTGGTTGCATTCGACGCGATGCGCGATCCCGAAGGCGGCGAGCTGGTCGATGCGGTGCGTGCGGCAATCGTCCTGCAGGTTGGTGAGGATCACGATGTCCGCGCGCTCGGCCAGCCACGCCAGCGATTCGCGCGCGTGCGGCACCAGCGTCTGGCGCGCCATCTGGTGCGGGAAGAACCCGCCCAGGAAGCCGCGCATCTCCTCCTGCGTCAGCGGCGGGCCGTCGCCGCGGCGCTTCATGTTCTTCGCCAGTTCCCAGCTGCCGAACGCGAAGTCCACGTCATGCGCCTCGTCCAGCCACGCGGAGAAGTGGCGCAGCATGTGCAGCAGCACCTCGTCGCAGTCGCAGATCAGCAGGGGGCGGGCCCTCCGGGGGTGGGGGCGCGTCACGCCGCCTGCTCCAGCGCCGCGCGCGCCGCGACCAGCCGCGCGGGCGTGGTGCCGGTCGCCTCGGCACAGGCGATCAGGTCCGGCTCATGCGCCTCCAGAAACGCCAGCACCGCCGCCAGCACTGCCGGTTCGCCCAGCCGCGCGCGCAGGTCGCCCGGCGCCAGCCCGGTCAGCGCCACCAGCCGCGCCGCGCGATCGTCGTCGCCCAGCGTCCAGCCGAGCGCGGCCAACGCTACCGTCGCGGCGTCAATCTGATTTGTGTCGGTCGGAACCATTCTCTATCGTCGCGCCGGAGGAGACCGATCCCGCGTGGCAAAAACCGTGCTCGTTGTCGAGGACAACGAACTGAACCTGAAGCTGTTCTGCGACCTGCTGCGCGCGCACGGCTTCGCGGTCGAGCCGGTGCGCGACGGGCGCGAGGCGGTGGCCCGCGCGCGTGAGGTGACGCCCGACCTGATCGTCATGGACATCCAGATGCCGCACGTCACCGGCTACGAACTGATCCTGGAGCTGAAGCAGGACGAGGCGCTGCGCCACATCCCGATCATGGCGGTCACCGCCTATGCCGGGCGCGAGGATGAAGAGCGGATCCGCGCCGCGGGCGCCAATGCCTATGTGTCGAAACCGATCACGCTGGCGCGCTTCATGGCGGCGGTCAGCCAGCTGGCCTGAGCTGGCGCACGAAGGGCCGGACGCACGAAAAGAGCCGCTGGCGGCATGCCTGCGGCTCCCGGTAAACGTGATGACGAGTCGCGGCGTCGCGTTCGTGGCCGGGATCCCGGTCTTCGCCGGGATGACCGGACGGTCGCTTACGCGACTCGGCCGGTCACTTGATCTTGGCTTCCTTGAACTCGACATGCTTGCGCACGACCGGGTCGTACTTGTTGAAGCTCAGCTTCTCGGTCTTGGTGCGCGGATTCTTCTTGGTGACGTAGAAGAAGCCGGTGTCCGCGGTGCTGACGAGCTTGATCTTGACGGTGGTCGGCTTGGCCATGACCAATTCCTAAGCGAATGAACGAAAAATAGCGGCGAAGGCACCTCCGCCGCGACAGACGCGGGCGATTGGCGCAACTGCGCGCGCAAGTCAAGCGCCGCCCTGCGATTAAGCCCGCCGTAACCGGTCTGTGAGAGGCTGTGCATCAAGGAGCAGGACCGATGCAAGCCACTGATATCACGGATGTGAAGGCGGAACTGTCGCACCGTATCGCGGCGATCGAATGGCGCGGCGGGCCGGCGCGAATCGCCGGCGACGTCGATCGCATCCGTGCGATCGCGCACCGCCACCACATGCTGGCCGCGGTGACCGTGGCGCATCTGCTCGAATCGGCGCTGGCCCGCGGGGAGCGCGGCGCGCTGGTCCACCACTGGCTGGCGCTGCTGGCCGAGGCGGTCGCCAGTGACCGGCAGGACGAGGCCGCCTCCCGCGCCTTCGCCGCGGCCTGCACGGTCCGTTTCGCGCACTGATCGGGCGGCGATGGATGCGCTGATGGCGGCGCTGGTGCTGGGCGCGATCACCCAGGCCGGCGACCGGACCGGGTGGCTGGCGGCGATCCTGGCCGATCGCTGGCGCGCGCCCGCGCTGGTCGTCGCGGCCGCCGCCGTCGCGCTGGCGGTCAATTACGCGATCGGGGTCGCCGCCGGGCTGGCGGTCGCGCCGCTGCTGACGCCGGAGGCGCGGCTGCTGCTGCTCGCGCTCGCGCTGCTGCTGGCGGGGCTGGGCACCGGGTGGCGGCATCGCCGGCCCGACGATCTGGCTGGCTGGCGGATCGGCCGCGCCGCCACCGCGCTGCTGGGGCTGTTCGTGATGGTGCTGGGCGACCGGATGCAGTTCGTCGCCGCGGCGTTGGGCGCGCGCAGCGTGCTGCCCTGGGCGGCGGCGGTCGGCGCGACGATCGGCGCGCTCGCGGTCGTCGCCGCGGCGGTGGCGCTGGGCGAGGCGGGGTGGCAGCGGCTGCCGCACCGCGCGATCCGGCTGGCCAGCGCGGCGGTGCTGACGATCGCGGGCGTGGTCACCGGGCTGTCCGCGCTATCGCTGATCTGATGGCGCTGATCTGACGCACCGCTCACCCTGAACGAGATTCTTGCCGGAGCCATTCGCCGCTCGCGTCGTTACAGCAGCGATACCAAATCACGCTGGATGGAGCCGACCGTGGCAGAGACCAACCCCGCCCTGAAGACCCCGACCGATCTGGCGCGCAACGACACGCGCACCGTCGCCGACGCGCTGAACGCCTCGCTGGCCGATTGCTACGCGCTGTACCTGAAGACGAAGAACTTCCACTGGCACGTCTC